>Ga0214165_1000356_pt1 | contig 34161 bp, 31 predicted proteins | sample TroBogypolimnion_34_FD_153004 | JGI IMG/M metagenome (GOLD analysis project Ga0214165, IMG submission 153004) | Freshwater microbial communities from Trout Bog Lake, WI - Practice 03JUN2009 hypolimnion v3 | ecosystem: Environmental > Aquatic > Freshwater > Lake > Hypolimnion/Profundal zone ... | reverse complement strand
CTAACGCTAACATAGCCTTAATTAACTGGCGACGTTGCTTAAAAACTAAAGGATCAGTAATTTCAGAACCAAGAATACTTTTATGAGTTTTGATGATCATTTTTTCTTACCTTTAGGAATCCATCCTAGAAGTTTTCTTAACTTAACTTCAGTGATAAAAGCCAAAGAGAATAATTGAATGAAGTTATCAGCATTAATGATATCTAAACCAATTTGTTCTGGCACCAATTCCTTACGAGTACCAAACATTCGATCCCATAATGAAAAAACGATGCCATAGTTACTATCATGTTCAGAACGTTTTTTGGAATGATGCGTTCTATGTAATGAAGGTGTGATGAATACATTTGAAATTAAATCTTCATTAGGTACTCGGATATTAGCGTGATGAAATAATATGAAAAATAATTCAACAATTTCAATAGATAATACCACATAGGCATCCACACCAATCACAACTACAAATACGCATTTGTAGACTATTTCTATCAGTAAATCAAAGACATGAAATCTAAAACCAGTAGAAACATTAAAACCCTTATCACTGTGATGGACTTTATGAAATCTCCACAAATATTCAGATTTATGACTGACTAAATGCCACAGATAAATGGCCAAATCAAAAAAAGCAAATGCTAACAGCCATTTAATAGGCCCATTTTCCATACCACTCAATAAGCCATGGGTAGCAAATTGCTGAGCAACTAAGAATAATGAAGAAGCACGCAAGGTACTCAATATTAAATTGTTAACCAAGAATGCTGTTGTATTGGTAACAAAAGACTCTTTGAAAATTTTAGCCGGAAACGCTCTAAAAGGATGGCGTTTCTCCATAATTACCAACACTATAAAAGCAATGATTGCCAGACCAAATAGAGCCTCATTGAAATAGAGACCGCCGTTAGTACTTACAGTTTCTGTCGCATTCATAACGTTTATTTGGGGCTCATTGCTTCTATTAAGGAATTGAGTTCTTTAATTTCATTACTAGCATCGACTTGTTCAGTAATATCAAATTGGACGCCAAGATAATAAATAACTCTATGTTTTTTATCAAATAACGGAGTTATTTTTAAACGATTATGAAATAAAGTCCCATCTTTTTTATAATTTCTAAGAGTCACTTCCACACTTTCAGAATTTTTCATCGCTTCAGAAATTATTTGTCGTGCATCTTGTTCTCTATCTTCGCCTTGCATAAAACGGCAGTTGAAACCGATTATATCTTCTTGACCATAACCTGTTAAACGCTCAAAAGCTTTATTAGCATAAACAATAGGTGCATCTTCCATATCTGGATCAGCTAAGGTGACACCATTAACACACTCATCTAAAATAGCTGATAAAACTTGTGGAATTAATCCGGTATCTTTTTCAACAATAAAAGGCATATTTTTCTCCAATTCTTACAATTTAGTCATAGGACTAGCTTAATGGGCTCAAGAGAGCATCAAATTTTTTATATTTTCTACAGTATTTTCAGCGCCATCTTCGATAGAGGCACGAATCAACTTTTGAAAAGGTCGCATAAAAACTTCTATCTCAGATAATTCAAAACAAAAAGTTAATTCCGTAATATCTAAATCTTCCGACTGAAGAAAATAAGAATGTTTATAAGGCTCACCTATACCTTTAAAAATTAATTGTACAACAGGCTGATATTCAGTAATCTCGAATACTGATTCAACTAGGGCACCTTGATCTTCTCTAACTTGTTTTGTTTTAGCCCCGACAAAGAGTTGATCGCCGTCTAAAGGCTGTAATTCCACAACTTCTGGCGCCCATTTTGGATAATTCTCATAAAATCGTTCACCAATAAAGGAAAAAACATCAGCGATAGATCTATTAATTTTTATTGAAGCTTCACCTGATATGGGTGCAGAGGAATCAAAAGAAAATTTAATTGGCATTGCGATACATCTCCCGGTTGAGGGTAACTCAACATAAATTCGCCTTTATTAAATTATCTGTTTTATTACAGACACTGACGATTATAATTATGAAATCTAAATAAAAAGTTTAAACCAACAAGAGGCACAGCCTCTAATCTAGCGGATCGCACAGTAACACCATCACAAACATTTTCACAAGCATTATTTATTGGCTTTCTGCTAATCAACGATCTCTCAACATAACCGAAAAATTAATTACATATTGCTTACTATTGTTGAGGTACTAATTTCTCATTCAACATACCGTTACTTTTAAAATATGCAAATAATGATTAACAAAGTCAATTAATAATCGCCTTAAACCCTTGCGGGATTAATAGACCATCCCAGTCTCAGCACTGTCCACAATTAAGCTTTGATAAGGCCACCTTAAAGTAGCGCGTGGGACGTTTCATGCACAGTTCATGTCGCCGATGCCGGAAACGCTTTTCTCGCTTATGCTCGCAAAGCCTTATTCCGGCCTACAATTAAGTTCAAATATTTCTTAAAGAGAGCTTCAGTATAATTAAGCACTCGCCTCTCTTGATTATAAGAGATGCGAGTGATTAACTTAAATTAACTGTATTCCCTAGCTATCAACTCACTAAAAGTAGTGTCTTTTAATTCAACTTAGTAGATAGGATTAGATGGAAATTATTTGGCTTGGCATTGTGTGATAGCTTCATTCCAGGCAGTCCCAGCATGAACTTGTTTCTTGAAGCATTCAATTGTTTGCTCAGAATCATTTGTACCTGAACATAAATTGACTGCATTTTCCCATTCCCATTTATCACCTTCTCCCCATTTAACATGACCACTCATAACTTTTTTAAAGCATTCGCCTGGTTCTTTGGGGCTTGAAGTACCTTTACATAGTTTCTCAATGTTTTTCTGTTCCCATTTTGCGTGGCCGTTATTATCCCAAGAGATTTTTTCTTGAATGTGACTAGCACAGGCAGCTGTTTCATTGGGATTAGCCGAAACAGGACTAATTTGTAAAGCGGCTAGGAAGCCCAACAATGAAGTAAATTTTATAACCGTTTTTTTATTTAATACATACATTACCTTCTCCTCGTTATTATTATTAGATGTTTGATCTTATTGCAAAAATAACCAACTGCGAAACTAGGTTATCATGATAAATCACATTGTCAATTAAAAGAATTATAATTTTTAAGAGTTATTTAAAGAAAACATCAACAATGCTCTTCGTGTATAAAATCACATTTATTTCGATATGGAGTGGTCTTTTTTAAAACACAAAGATAGGTCATGACACAGCACCTAGCCACAATATTAAATTGCTAAATTTATTTTTTGATGTATGGATACAAATCATAGATATGACCTCTATTGTCATATAAATTACGGAGATTAAAATATGCTTTTTGTAGCTGAAAAAGATTCTGGGGGGCTCATACCACGTTTATTAACTGACATTCTTGATGAATGTGTGAACGGAGTAGTACTTGCAGATCCAGATTTACCTGATGCCCCAATCGTCTATGCTAATAAAGCGTTTGAAAAACTAACGGGGTTTAATCAAGAAGATACTATCGGTTTTAATTGTCGTTTTTTGCAAGCTGACGATCGAAATCAACAAGCGAGTCAACAAATATCAGCAGCGATGAAGAAACAGGAATCGATTGAGGTTATGCTGAGAAACTACAAAAAAGACGGCTCGCTATTTTACAATCGATTAAAAATCACCCCTTTGTTAGATAAAAAAAATCGGATTATTTACTATTTGGGTGTTCAACATGATGTGACTGAGCAAGTTGAAGCAGATAATCAAATAAGGGAGTTGAACGCGATTATCGCCATGTTATCCAAATAAATAGTAATTTATAAGATCAGTTTTTTACTCTGCTTAACATTACTAACAATTATGTTTTCGCCAAGCTATACAAACTGTACTTATACTGGAACATTAGTTAATACTTTAATAACAAAAAAAACGAGGAGAAGGGTCATGCAAAAAAGTCATAACATCGTGGTTTTAGAAAATGAAGAAACAAATGCTTTAGCCGTTGCACTTTATTGTTGGGGGCATGTGCCGTCAATTTTCAACAATATAGAAGATATTTTTGGATCAATTGCAACATCTCCTGATGTTGATGCAATCATTATTAATATTGAGCTTAACGCTGATGAAGCCAGTCGTTTGAATGAATTTCTTCATAAGTCTTCATACCCTTGTCTAGTTCTTGATACTTCAATCAACCGTAATTTATCACAGGATGGAGTTGATTATTTAAGCTCTAAAACAGATATTAAAAAGTTAGTTTCCTGGTTGGACAATATAAACAAACCTGAACGCGTATTCGAAGAAAAAAACCCCTTGTTTACTTTAATTTACGGTAGCCATGCTGTAGGTGAAACTAAAGCTTCTGATGTAATAGATATTTTAAAAGTAGCACGTAAAATTAATAAAGAACTTGAGATTACAGGTGTTCTACTCTACAACAAAGGTTGGTGGCTGCAAGTTTTAGAAGGTAATTTTAGTGCTGTTACCTCACTATTTTTTGATCATATACAAAAAGATAAACGCCATACAAATGTAACCTTACTTGTACTCGAACGAACAACTGAACGACATTTTGCTAACTGGGATATGGGATTTTATAGTACTCAGGATGAGCAAGATTCTAATTTATCATGGACGGATTTAGATACACATCCCGCAGGAGAATTCATTAAACAAAAATTAACCAATGCTCAAGAATATACCAAATATTTCATGAAATAAGGTTTTTAGCTCTATTTTAGAGCCTTGTATTTTAGAACTTGAATTCGGAACATGTCAAAATGTTAGTTAACTGTTGAGGACATTACTGCATCAAGCAATAGTTAGTGGAGATTTTGATGATTATATAGTCAAGGATTGAGCTAACTAGGCTTTTAATGCAATTGTTTTTCCCATAAGATTTTCAGGAATGAACTAACAAGAAGATATTGCACAATAATAGAGATACCCGCATTCGCAAGGCTCACGACTGCTCAGCAATAAAATAGCCTAAATCATTAAGTGCTCATTAACCACACGATGCTTTTCAGTAATTTTAACTAAATAGAAAAAATAGCTTAAACTATCGAACTTTTTACACAGAATTAAAAAGTTTTTCGCATTTAGCTGATTACACTATCAAAGGCCCTAAAACAACATGAGCGTAACCTTAAAACCAGTCATTCTCATCATAGACGACTCTCCTGACATTATTAATCTTATATCAGGATTACTCAGAAACTACTACAAGGTCAAATCGGCAATTAATGGCGAAAAAGGACTTGCAATTGCTCAGAGCGACAACAGCATCGACCTGATTTTACTCGACCTTATGATGCCTGGACTTTCTGGCTTCGAGGTTTGTAAACGACTTAAAGAAAATCCTATAACAGCCCATATCCCGATCATATTTTTAACCGCATTGTCTGATATTGAAGACGAGCAATTTGGTTTAGAATTAGGCGCGGTCGACTATATTTCTAAGCCGATCAGCCCGGCTATATTAATGGCACGTGTAAAAAATCATCTAAGGATCAAAGCTGCGAACGACTCCTTAAAAGACAAAAACCTTCAAGCCCATTTACGCCTAGATTTAATTCTTAATGCCACTGGCGAAGGTATCTACGGAATTGGCATTAACGGTGATTGTATTTTTATGAATGCATCAGCATTAACTATGCTGGGTTATGAGTCACAAGAAGAAGTTCTCGGCAAAAACAACCACCAACTCTTTCACTATGCCCATGCAAATGGCTCTGTTTATAACGCAGAACTTTGCCCGATATACAATGCCCTGCAAGGTCATTCAAATTCCTCGGATGAAACAGAGGTATTCTGGCGTAAAGACGGCACTAGTTTCCCAGTACAATACGAAGCACATCCGATCAAAAATAACGAGGAAATTATCGGCTGCGTAGTCAGCTTTATTGACATCACCGAACGCAAACAAAACGAAGCGCTACTTCTAGCAGCCAAAGAACGTGCTGAAAACTTAAGCAAAACTAAGTCACAATTTCTAGCTAATATGTCTCATGAAATTCGCACGCCCATGAGTGCCATCATAGGCTTTTCAGAACTGGCTTTGCTTTATGATATGCCGCAAAAAGTGAGCGATTATTTAAAAAACATCAATACCGCCTCAAATAATCTGATGGTCATCCTTAATGACATCTTAGATTTATCAAAACTCGAAGCAGGAAAAATGGGACTTAACCCGACCCCTTTTAATCTGCATGACTTGCGAACACCTCTCTATAATTTATTCATAAACATTTCTCAAAGCAAAGGCTTAACTTTGAGCATAAACATAGAAAAGCAAGTGCCTGAACACCTAATCGGCGACCATTTTCGTTTAAGACAAGTACTCACTAATCTACTTGGCAATGCTATCAAATTTACCCAACAAGGTTCGATATCGCTCAACATTAGCTTACTAGAACTCGATGAGCAGCAAGCACGATTATTATTTGCCGTCACTGATACGGGTCTTGGTATAGCCAAAGATCAACAAGATAAATTGTTTATGCCTTTTAGCCAAGTGGACGATGGTTATGCTAGAAAATTTGAAGGCACAGGTTTAGGCTTAGTCATCAGTCAAGACTTAGTCGCGTTGATGAAGAGTCAAATTAAAGTAGACAGCCAACTAGGGGAAGGCAGTTGTTTTAGCTTTGAGGTGCTACTGCCAACAACGCCTACATCGCAACTAACTAGCATTAAAGCACCACCAATCAACACCGCAACAGTTGATATGCGTATAGAAACAGAAGCCTTGAATGACATTAAAATATTAGTCGTGGAAGATGATAGCTTCAACCAGAAGATCATTCATCAAGTGCTAAAACGTCAAGGAGCCAGCCTCATAGTATTGACTAATGATGGCTCTGAAGCCTTAAGTGCTTTAAAGAAACAGGATTTTGATGTGGTGTTAATGGATTTACACATGCCCGTCATGAATGGCTATCAAGCCACTGCCGAGATTCGTAAAAATCCACACTATGCAAAGTTGCCCGTGATCGCTTTAAGTGCCAGCGTAACTGATGAAGAACGACAACGCAGTCTCGCTGCAGGCATGAATGATTTTGTAGGTAAACCCATTAATGTAAATGAATTATTGTCTACCTTGAGTCAATGGCTAAACCGCTAATGCTTTGAAAACCGAGTTTGTTATTCTTTCGGTTTAGCGATCGAAACAAAGTTTAAATAAAGCGCCGTAGCTCTAAGTAATATATAAAGTTTTTTATAAGGGCGTTTGCAATACGCCCCTACGGTCATTAGGTCATTATTATTGCTAGCAATGACATTGTCTTATGGAGATAGCTTTGCTCTATCATCGTAATAGTCAGTTAGGATATTCAAACCCTCTGTTCGGGTTAAAAATTATCCTTTATAAAATTGTTGCTATTATAGTAATCTATAACTTACAAACCCGTTGTTACGTTTTAGAGAAATAGCGTAGCTCTCAAAACTTAAAACCTTAAATCGACTTTACCCTCATCTTTCTAAATGAACGTAGCTAGTAGACAGCACTTATAGGAAACACCCTAATGGATCAAAAAATAAACCTAAAAGAACTCAAAGATAAATTTGTCATCACGGACACAGACTTTAAACTCATACGGGCTGCAGGTACATTGCTTGGCGATTTCCTACCCGAACTCATTGAAAAATGGTATGCATGGTTAGCCACACAAAAAGAATTTTCAATGTTTTTTGGCACAAATAGCAATAACTTAATGCAAATAAAAAAGCAACAACTTAGCTACTGGCAAAGTTTTTTTTCCGCTAATATCAATGAACAGTATGTAACCGATCGTTATCGTATCGGTGAAGTCCATGCCCGGATTGGTTTACCCAATGATATTTATTTTGCAGGTGTCTCTAAGGCTTTTCAACTGATAGCTGATGAACTTTGGAATATCAAGCCTATGCCTGCAAATATCGGTGACATCGCTAATGCAGTCACAAAACATTTCTTTCTTGACACTTACCTAGTCATGGACATTATTACTCATATCCATAATGCTCGTTTGGAAGAAAGCCACAAAACCATGATAGAAATGGCTACCCCTGTCACACCTATCTGGGAGGGCATTTTGCTATTACCGTTGCTTGGTATCTTAGATTCCAGTCGCGCCCAAGACATCATGAATAAGTCACTCTCTAAAATTGCTGAAGAACGTACCAAAGTTTTTATTTTAGATATTAGTGGCGTAGCTTCAGTTGATACCGCCGTAGCCAACCAATTAATTAAAATCACCAAAGCCACTCAATTAATGGGCTGTGAAGCTATTATTTCTGGAATATCACCTGCCATTGCTAGAACCATCATTGAACTGGGCGTAGATGTTGGGGAAATCAAATCAACATCCACACTACGTGACGCCTTTGAAATTGCTTTAAAAATGATCAAAGTGACTATTTCTTAATTAATCAATAACTGTAGCTACTATGAGCCTGGATTTATCTAAACACAGCGGCGTTTCCATGAGCCAAACAAATAATCGATTATCGATCATTTTGCAAGGCGACATCACCCCAGAAATGATTTCTGTATTAAATTCTGAGGTATTGGAAAATATAAAAGCCCAAAGAATTGCCCTAGTTATTTTTGATTTATCTGCAATCTCCGTATTAGATTTAACGGAATTTAATGCCCTACATAGCATCGCACTCATGATTAAATTAATGGGCGCAGAAACCGTTTTCACTGGCTTTAATGCGGGGGTAGTAGCTTTTTTAATCTCAGCAGGAGCTGATATCTCAGGTATCAATACCGTCTCTGGACTTGATGATATAGACAGAGTTTTGAATAAGATTAAGGACATAGTCTGACCATGCTACAAGACAACGTTTGTTCTACTAACTGTCGCTTATTTATAAATGAACAAATAGACTTAAATATTGCAATTACCCATACCCTTAATTGGCAACCTTTAACAGGCGCCAACGCTGTGGATAAATCATTAATTGCTACTATTATTTCTGAACTAGCTAGCAACATTATTAAATATGCAAATCCGGGCTATATAGAACTACGCTCTTATGAATGGCCTGGCACTGTAGAAATTGAAGTGCTTGCAACAGATACAGGCCCTGGTATTGACAATGTAGAACAAGCCATGCAGGAGAATTTTAGTTCTAGCGGTACACTTGGCTTAGGCTTATCCGGTGTCAAACGCATTGCCGATGCTTTTGATATACATTCTAACCTGGGTCATGGCACTTGTGTATTTGCAAGAAAAAACATCAAAGTTGATACTAAGATTCAAGTTTTATCGTCAACAAAGGCCTTCTATTCTTCAACCTCAGAAAGACTTGTAGAATTTAGAAATGCTAACTCGATCAAAACATCGCCACTCATCAATTTTGAAATTGGTAATCGTACCCGCGCCTATCCAGGCCATATCGTCTCTGGAGACCAAGTATTGGCTCTACCTTTAGAGCAAGGTTATTTGCTGAGCATCGTTGATGCTACCGGTCATGGCCCAGAAGCAAATAAGATGGCTTTACTGTTACTTAACGGTCTTAAGAAAATAGCGTCATCAAATCTTTCTAACCTAATGATTAAACTTGATCAACTCGCAAAAGGCACTATTGGTGCGGCAATGGGCTTAGCCTTTTTTGATCCTACTAAACAAATGGTCACTTATGCTGGCATAGGTAATACCAATCTTATCGTATTTAACGATAAAAAATGGCGAGGGGTTTCTCGTGATGGCATACTCGGACAACGCCTACCTAGCTATACTGAACAATCAACTCACTTTAATCCGGGAGATATGGCTATTATGTTTACTGATGGCTTATCTGAATCATTAATTAAAAAAGAAGCCCTTAAGCTTCGTTTTCTGGATGCTAATACTATCGCCTATCGCCTAGTAGATCTTCTGGGCAAAACTCACGATGATGCTTCTTGCATAGTAATAAAATGGAACAAATAGACTTTTTAGGTCAAATTAATTTGACCAATGACGCTTCCCTGTTTGATACGCGAAATAAAGTTCGTGAACTGGCGAACTTACTCAAACTGGATTTAATAACAAGCACACGTTTGGTCTCAGAGATTTCAGAGCTGTGTCGTTGGCTTAGAAAGGCCGGAAATAAACCGTTATTAGAATTATGGATAGCTCCCAAAAATAGTAATAGCCTCCAGTTGCAATGTGCTTTTTCAGCGATAGGATCAGAACCCAACATAGAAACCTTAACTAGTATTTCTTTGGGGAGACTTTCTTCAGAACTAATCATTGAAAATTTTATCTTTACACTATTGGTTAATTATCAATTCAATACCATAAACTTTAACGCTGAAATTTTTAATCAGCTAAGCGACATCATCAATCATCACTCTCGTGAAGATTTGTTTTTAAACCTACAAGCTAAAAACCTAGAGCTCGATAAAGCTAAAACCATTGCCGAACAAGCTGCGCAATCCAAATCTGATTTTTTAGCTAACATGAGTCATGAAATTCGCACACCTATGAATGCGATTATTGGCATGACTAGCCTTGCACTTAAAACAGATCTCAATGCCCAACAACGTGGCTATATAGCGCGTGTTAGCCGTGCCGCTGAAAATTTGTTGGGTATCATTAATGATATCCTAGACTTCTCCAAGATTGAAGCCGACAAAATGACCTTGGAGCAAACTCACTTCCAGCTTGATCATGTACTCGATAACTTAGTGAACTTAGTCGGTATCTATGCAGAAGAAAAGGGACTTGAGTTACTATTTAGTCAAGCTAAAAACTTACCTAATCATCTAATAGGTGATCCTCTTAGACTTGAACAAATTTTAGTCAATCTTAGTAATAATGCCATTAAATTTACCGACCAAGGTCAAATCATTATCGGCATAGAATCTGTTGCTGAAGACACTGAAGGCCTTACCTTACATTTTTGGGTACAAGATTCTGGCATAGGCATGACATCCGAACAATGCAACAAATTGTTTCAATCATTTAGTCAGGCAGACTCATCAACTACACGAAAATATGGCGGCTCTGGCTTAGGCCTTGCCATCACCAAGAAGCTAGTTGAAATCATGGATGGACATGTTTGGGTAGAAAGCGTACCTGACCAAGGTTCTACATTTCATTTTCATGCTCGATTTGGTATTAACGACAGCGTTGAAATCAGCCCTATGCAGCTATGGGGCTCAAACGAACTTGAGGGTATACGTGCACTGGTTGTTGATGATAATCAGATGGCACTAGAAATCATGGCCTCAATGTTACAAGGACTAGGCTTAGTCGTTGATATCACCGACAATGGTCATCAAGCCCTAGAAATGTTAATGATCGCAGATAAACTGAGCTCACCTTATGAACTGCTTTATGTAGACTGGCGCATGCCTAACATGAATGGCATTGAAACCATTAAACGCACCGAAAATTTAAGTTTATCTAAACAACCCGCTTACATCATGGTAACTGCATTTAGTAGGGATGATGCACGTGAATCTGCAAAGAAACACGGTATTGATTTACAGGCTGTATTAATGAAACCCATCATTGCCAGCCATCTGCTTAGGAAGACCGTCAAGTCATTAGGCTATGAAGGCGCAGATGCAAAACTTTCAGATGACAAGAGTGATAACACTGAAAAAATGATGGCTTTGCTTAGAGGAGCCTATATTCTTTTAGTCGAAGATAATGAAATGAACCAAGAGCTCGCTATAGAGCTATTAAGCAGCGCTGACATTCGAATAAAGCTAGCCGAAAATGGCCAAGAAGCACTAGACATCCTAAATACTGGTGAGCAATTTGATGGCGTTTTGATGGATTGTCAAATGCCTATCATGGATGGTTTTACTGCGACTAGAGAAATTCGTAAAAATCCTGACTGGGCAAAGCTTCCGATTATAGCCATGACAGCTAATACAATGGCAGGCGATAAAGAAAAGGTCATAGCATCCGGCATGTTTGACCATATTGGAAAACCATTGCATCTTCAATCCATGTTTGAAACCATGGCTAAATGGATTAGGCCTGCTAAGCCTAGTGTTAATTTAGAGCCTAAAGTAGCCGAGCATCCAGAAAAAACCTCAGCAGAACTAACTTTACCCGAGACATTACCGGGCATCAATATGAAAACGGGGCTGGCAACCACGATGAACAACATAAAGCTTTATCATCGACAACTCGTTATGTTTAACGATGGACAAGCTAATTTTGCAGAGTTATTTACATTAGCGGCTAGCAGTGATGACCCTGCAGCCCAAGCTCGTACCGCACATACCTTAAAAGGCACCGCTGGAAACATTGGTGCAAATGCACTTTATGCGGCAGCCGCTAAACTTGAAACTGCTTGTCATAAAGGCAGTAACCAAGACATTATTTTAGACCTTTTAGCATTGACTGTAATTGAGCTTGATATTGTGATTAAAGGTTTAGCATCGTTGGTCTCAGAAAATTCATCAACAAAAACAACGGATCCCATATCGGATAAAGCCTTTAAAAAACTCACCCAACAACTAAAAGATCTCCTAGAAGATGACGACACCAGTGCTGGTGAAGTATTAGAAGAACTATTGCAAAGTTCCCATGGAACAACTATTGACCCACTATTAAAAGAAATCCAACAAGCTGTAGGTGGTTTTGATTTTGATAGTGCATTAGAGCTGATGAAAAAATTACCACTATAACCTTCATTAATAAACCGACACTCTTATAAGATGCGCTAAACGGCAGTGAAGCGCATCGGAGTATGATGTCCGCGTCACTTTGTTTCACCATCCTATCGAATTGTAAAACTCTCGTCACAGTACCGATTTATAATTGGCTTTATTGATTGCATTATTAACCGACGCTTTTTTTATAGTCGATTAAACACTTCATTCGTCGAATTCAACTTGTATAAGAATCAATAAAGCACTTAGCACGTAGGACGGGATTACAAACCCCGACCGGCAAAGGCGTAACTCGACAAAATGGCCTACGAAATGTCGGGTTACGCTATCGAGACTGTGAAAGTATTATGAATTTAGCTTCCCCCTTTGTAAAAGGGGGATCGAGGGGGATTTTATTAAGTCATAGGTTATTGATATTTAATAATAATTTTTTAATAGATCAAATCTCCCCTGACCCCTCTTTGCTAAAGAGGGGAATAAAAAGAATACTTTCACAGTCTCTATTGCATATGCCCTTATTAAATAAGTTTTATAACATTAAACTTTCGTAAATGGGCGTATGCAATACGCCCTTACGGAGTCTTAAGCATGTTAAACATCACTGCTTTCAGCCTTTTTATAAATAAAGACAATGACGACAGGCGTATTGTCGATTAAAATGAGCAGGTTTTAATTGGACTGCCTTTGTTTATCTCCTAATCTCAATTTCAATCAGCATTTATGTGATTTCTAATTTGATAACATCTCCACAGTAAAGTGGTGCGCGTAATAATCCTTTAGCTAACAGTTAGCTCAATTTAGAGGACAGTTCGGCACAATAGTGCCGCCAAAATTTATTAATCCCCGTGAGTGGGGAGGGTTTAAACCAGTAAGGAATCACGATGACAAAATACATATTCATTACCGGTGGTGTTGTTTCATCATTAGGAAAAGGCATAGCTGCATCGTCACTTGCCGCTATACTTGAGGCACGAGGCCTCAAAGTGACTATGACCAAATTGGATCCTTATATTAATCTTGATCCAGGTACCATGAGTCCTTTTCAGCATGGAGAGGTGTTTGTTACTGAAGATGGGGCAGAAACTGATCTTGATTTAGGTCATTATGAGCGTTTTCTCAAAACGACTATGGCCAAGAAGAATAATTTCACTGCAGGACAAGTTTATGACAGTGTCTTGCGTAGAGAGCGTAAAGGTGAATATTTGGGGGCTACTGTGCAAGTCATTCCTCATATCACTGATGAAATAAAGCGTAGGGTTTATCTCAGTTCAGAAGGTATGGATGTTACTTTGATTGAGGTCGGTGGCACAGTCGGTGACATTGAATCATTACCCTTTCTGGAAGCTATTCGTCAAATGCGCTTTGAATTAGGTAGCGATAGATCGTTGTTTATTCATTTAACGTTAGTACCCTATATTCGTTCTGCAGGTGAAATTAAAACTAAACCTACTCAGCATTCGGTTAAAGAATTGCGTTCAATTGGTATACAGCCAGATATATTGATTTGTCGTTCGGAGCGCCCAATTCCAGTTACCGAGCGTCGTAAAATTGCGTTATTTACTAACGTTGAAGAAAAAGCGGTTATTTCGGCAGTCGATGCCGACTCAATTTATCGCATACCACTGATGCTGCATGAACAAGGCTTGGATGATATTGTTGTTAATAAATTAAGGCTGGATGTACCTAAAGCTGATTTAACTGAATGGAATTCAGTGGTTGAAGCACTGACCAGCCCTATTAAAGAAGTGACTATTGCAATTGTTGGCAAATACGTGGATCACTCAGACGCTTATAAATCATTGAATGAAGCCTTAATTCACGCAGGTATTCATACTCGAACAAAAGTTCATATTAACTATATTGACTCAGAAGTTATCGAAGATGAGGGTGTTGCAAGACTAAAAGATGTCGATGCGATTTTAGTGCCAGGTGGTTTTGGTGAGCGTGGTATTGAGGGTAAAATTGCTACGGTTCGTTATGCTCGTGAAAATAAAATTCCTTATTTAGGTATTTGTTTAGGTATGCAAGTAGCCGTGATTGAGTTTGCTCGAGACGTGGCTGGCTTGGAAGGTGCTCATAGTACAGAGTTTTTGCCTAAATCACCCCATCCAGTTATAGGTTTGATCACTGAATGGATGGCTGAAGGTGGGCAATTAGAAACGCGTGATGAAAATTCTGATTTAGGAGGATCTATGCGTTTAGGTGCACAGCAATGCCGTTTACAAAAAGACTCCTTGTCTTTTTCAATGTATCAAAAAGATGTTATTACTGAGCGTCATCGCCATCGCTATGAGTTTAATGGTCAATACATTGAAAAACTGGAGAAAGCCGGCATGACTTTTTCGGGTAAGTCTATAGATGGTCGATTAGTTGAAGTGATTGAATTGGCAGATCATCCTTGGTTTTTAGCGTGCCAGTTTCATCCTGAATTTACTTCAACACCCCGTAAAGGACATCCGTTGTTTTCTGGTTTTGTTGCTGCGGCAACGAAACATAAAAAAACAAACTAAAAATGTTTTATTCAATAGTTATAATGTCATTGCTTTAGAGCGATAAATAAAACTTTGTGCTGGTAAATTAATAAAAAGAGAATCTTAATGAAATTATGTGGCTTTGAAGTGGGTTTAGATCAGCCGTTTTTTTTAATTGCTGGGCCATGTGTCATAGAAAGTGAGCAATTAGCCTTAGATACCGCCGGCTATCTTAAGGAATTAACAACTGCACTCAATATTCCGTTTATATACAAATCATCGTTTGATAAAGCTAATCGCTCATCACATGAAAGCTTTAGAGGTTTGGGCGTAGAAAAGGGCTTAGAGATATTGCAAAAAGTTAAGCAACAAATCGGAGTTCCTGTTTTAACAGACGTTCATGAAGATACGCCCTTAGCAGAAGTTGCTAGTGTGGTTGATGTCATGCAAACACCGGCTTTTTTGTGTAGACAAACTAACTTTATTCAACAGGTCGCTGCACAAGGTATACCTGTCAATATCAAGAAAGGCCAATTTTTAGCGCCTTGGGATATGGTTCATGTGACCAATAAAGCCAAGGCTGCAGGTAATCAACAGATCATGGTCTGCGAGCGAGGTGTTTCTTTCGGTTATAATAATTTGGTCTCCGATATGCGTTCGTTAGCGGTGATGCGAGATACTGACTGTCCAGTCGTGTTTGATGCCACGCATTCAGTACAATTACCTGGTGGACAAGGGACAAGTTCAGGTGGACAACGTGAATTTGTACCAGTATTAGCTAGAGCAGCAGTTGCTGTGGGTATTGCGGGTTTGTTTATGGAAACGCATCCAAATCCTGCGGAAGCAAAAAGTGATGGTCCTAATTCATGGCCGTTACATCGTATGCAAGAATTATTAGAAGTTTTATTAACCATCGACAGGGCTGTAAAAGCACAACCCCTGATAGAAACCACACTATAGGAAAAAAAATGGCTGCAATTATAGATATTCGTGCAAGAGAAGTTTTAGATTCACGTGGTAACCCTACCTTAGAAGCTGATGTTGTTTTAGCTTCAGGTGTTGTTGGTAGTGCTATGGTGCCATCGGGTGCTTCAACAGGTGAGCGCGAAGCTATCGAATTACGTGATGGTGATAAATCTCGTTACTTAGGTAAAGGCGTCTTGAATGCCATTAACAATGTTAAAACTGAAATTCGTGATGTCGTTATCGGTTTGGATGTTAATGATCAAGAAGCTTTAGATAAAGCGATGATCTCTTTAGATGGGACTGATACTAAAGCTCGTTTAGGTGCAAATGCTATATTAGCCGTTTCTATGGCAGCTGCTCATGCAGCGTCAAAAGAAGCCGGTCAGCCGTTATATCGTCATTTGAATAAATCGGGTGAATTCATTTTGCCAGTACCGATGATGAATATCATTAACGGTGGTTCACATGCTGATAACAGCGTTGATTTACAGGAGTTTATGATTTTACCAGTAGGTGCGCCCACTTTCCGTGAAGCGATTCGTTACGGTGCAGAAGTATTTCATAACTTGAGCAAAGTATTAAAAGCCAAAGGTTTAGCGACTACTGTAGGTGATGAAGGTGGTTTCGCACCTAATCTTTCTTCAAACGAAGAAGCTATTAGCGTTATTTTACAAGCAATAGAGCAAGCAGGCTTCAAGCCAGGTGTTGATATTTACTTAGGTTTGGATGCTGCTGCTTCTGAATACTATCATGATGGCATCTATGATTTAGCCTCAGAAAACAAAACTTACAGTTCAGCTCAAATGGCTGACTTCTTTGTAGATTGGGTTGATCGTTATCCAATTATTAGTATTGAAGATGGTTTTGATGAGAATGATTGGGATGGCTGGAAATTAATTACTGAAAAATTGGGTAACCGTATTCAATTAGTCGGTGACGATCTATTTGTAACTAACCCTAAAATTTTACAAAAAGGCATAGAAAGAGATATTGCTAACTCTATCTTAATTAAAGTAAACCAAATTGGTACTTTAACAGAAACATTTGCAGCGATCGAGATGGCTCATAAAGCCTCTTATACCGCGGTTATGTCACATCGTTCTGGTGAAACTGAGGATGTGACTATTGCTGATTTGGCGGTAGCGACTGGCACAGGCCAAATTAAAACGGGTTCATTGAGCCGTTCTGATCGTGTTGCTAAATACAATCGTTTAATGAAAATAGAAGAAGAATTAGGTAGTTTGGCTAAATACGCGGGTCGTAGCGCATTTAGAATGCTATAAGCATTAAAGGCGCGAGTTTATAAATATTCTTGCGCCTTAGTCTAGCACCTTAACCTATGAAAATTTTTCTTGCGATTGTCATTCTATTAATAGCCCTACTTCAATACCGCTTATGGTATGAAGATGGCGGCATTGAAGGAATAAAACATGATCAACTAATGCTTGCTGATCTTAAAAAGCAAGTCGAAGAAAAGCGTCAGCGTAATGCAGCTCTGTATGCAGAGGTAGAGGATCTACGTAAAGGTCAAGAATCATTGGAAGAAAGAGCTAGAAAAGAGTTGGGAATGATTCGAGACGGAGAAACATTTTTCCAGGTTCTTGATAAATAAAGAAAAAGGCTCAAGGCTAAAAGGCTGTTAACTTTTAGCCTTGAGCCTTTTTTTATGGTTGCTATTAAAATGAAGAGAGGTTGATGAGATGTTATTGATACTTACTGAAGCATTTGGACTGGTTAAAAACTTGTTTAATGACTTGAAAACTAAGCCGATTGTGATTTATTTGCTAACGCTGGCATTCACAGTGACGATTGTCGTAGGCTTTATGCTTTATCTTATTGATCCAGATGTGCATACATTATTTGATGGAATTTGGTCTGCTTGGGTTACGATAACGCATGTTGGTTTTGGTGATGTGGTGCCGACATCATTTTTTGGACGTTTATTGTCAGCCTTGTTAATTTTGTTCGGTCTCATTCTATTTTCGTTATTTACTGCAATATTATCAGTGACCCTAATTGGCAAAGATATGCATGTTTGGGGTTTAGATGTACAGCAGATTGAACAAAGCACCAATCGAATTGAAGCTGAAGAAAGTCAGATTCTTATTGAACTAGCTCGCTTGCATAAGCGTATGACAGCATTGGAAAAAAAGTTGTCATCGAGTACTGGTAAAGATAATAAATAATATTGTGATGCTTTATCGTTTATTAACTATTTATCGAACGCTCTTTTCACATAGTTGCTTTTATTAAACCCCACCCCAAGCCTCACTGCCACAGTTAAGGATAGGACGAGCGTTTCAACTGCAGGGGCGACAGATTCTCCTAGTAATCCCATGTTCCAAAATACAGGGCGAATTTATCGCTCCTACAAATGCTTAACTGTGGGCAAGGCTGGGAGGGGGGTATATAACACTAAGCATGGATAGTCGATAAACTCGGCGAGCATTTATACGATTAAAATTGTTGTGTTTCTCTACACGTAGTGAAGCTAGCTTTTCTAACACACCTTAACTTTTTTATACATGACATATTCAATAAAATATTGGGCGGTTGTGCCCGCTGCCGGCGTTGGTAAGCGTATGAATGCTGATCGCCCTAAGCAATATCTACCTCTGCTTGATAAAACGGTAATTGAACACACTTTAATGCGTTTATTAAAAGCTGATGTTTTTAGTGCTGTTGCAGTCGCTATATCAGAAGAAGATCCTTATTGGCCAGAGCTAGATATTGCCTCCAATGAAAAGGTTATAACAGCTGCAGGAGGCAAGGAACGTGCAGATTCAGTGCTTTCGGCACTAAAAGCTATAAGAACTTTAGCCTCTGACGATGATTGGGTGCTAGTTCATGATGCTGCAAGACCCTGTATTACAACCATTGACATCATTCATCTTATTAACTCGTTAAAAACGGATGACGTGGGTGGAATACTCGCTTTATCTTCGCATGATACTTTAAAAAATGTACAAGGCGATTTTATAGTAGAGACCTTAGATAGGCGCCATATCTGGAGGGCCTTAACGCCACAAATGTTTCGATATGGTCTTTTAAAAAGCGCCTTAGAAGCTGCTGAAGGTAATCCGGCTATTACTGATGAAGCGAGTGCTTTAGAGCTAAAAGGCTTACAGCCAAAGATTGTCGAAGGTCGTCCAGATAATATAAAAATTACTCGGCCAGAAGATTTAGCATTAGCGCAATTTTATATGGAGCATCAAAATGATTAGAGTAGGACAAGGTTATGACGTGCATCGCTTTAATGAGGGCGAGTTTATTATTTTAGGGGGCGTAAAGATAGATTATGAACAAGGCCTAGAAGCACATTCAGATGGTGATGTGGTGTTACATGCTTTAAGCGATGCATTATTAGGCGCAGCTGCTTTAGGTGATATAGGCAAGCATTTTCCTGACACGGATCCTGAGTTTAAAGGTGCGGATAGTCGGGTACTTTTACGCCATGTTTATCGTATAGTTCAGGATTTAGGTTATCACTTAGTCAATGCTGACATTACTATTATTGCACAAGCTCCTAAAATGGCACCTCATGTAGCCGCAATGTGTTTAAATATTGCCGAAGATCTAAATATTGATATTGATTGTGTAAATGTAAAAGCAACCACAACAGAAAAGCTCGGCTTTGAAGGACGTAAAGAAGGTATTGCTGTGCAAGCAATAGTGCTGATAGAAAAATAAGGGTTATCAACTTAAGCTGAGTAGAACTATAGGATGTGCTTAACGATAGTGAAGCGCATCCTATAAATTATTGGTTTATTATTAATTTTCCGCACTTTTAATAACACCCCCGCTCACCTCAACATTACAGCGACCTGAGTCGTTGATATCCAATTAGATAGCTCGTACCAATCTCCACCAATTAATGGCTGATAGCTCATTTAGATTTTGCCTAACAAAACATAAGCCACGTTGGACGCTATGTAATTTGCAAAATCTAGGGCAGAGGTCGCATTGAATGCGTCCATCAACGAGTTGATGCCAGTAGTTTGTTTTAACCGTATCATTAATAATAAAGTCAGTCATAGTCTGTGTCCTTGAACCGTTAATGAATCTTTTTGTCGTAGAGAATTGTCAGTATTTAAGGTTTTTGTTATAGGAATATATCATTAATGACATAGAATGATTCACCAAACTTTTATGATAAAGAAATAAGAGGATTACGTTATGAATAGATTACCCGCAGTGGCAGGCACTTTCTACCCTGAAAATCCGCAACAATTGCATCAAATGTTAGATGAATATTTGAATGATGCTGAAGCGACAGCTAAAGTTCCTAAGGTTATTATTGCGCCTCATGCGGGCTACATTTACTCAGGGCATGTAGCCGCATCCGCTTATGCTCGTTTAAAGAAAGCGAGTGACCGAATAAATCGCGTTGTCATTATAGGGCCTTCACATCGAGTTGCTTTTAGTGGCTTGGCATTAAGCAAAGCCCAGTCATTTATAACACCTTTAGGCTTTGTAGCAGTTGATCAACAAGCTCTTGCATCTATTGCTAAGTTAGATTACGTCCATTATTTTGAAGAAGCACATGCCAATGAGCATAGTCTTGAGGTTCATTTGCCATTTTTGCAAGAAATGTTAGATGACTTCAAAATTGTGCCTATTCTTACTGGGGATGCAACTCCAGAACAAGTCAGCGGAGTCATTGATAGGTTATGGGGAGGAGATGAAACCTTGATCGTAATTAGTTCAGATTTGAGTCATTATCACGAATACGCGCAGGCAAAGCAACTGGACAAAGCAACTAGTCAATTAATAGAGTTGTTACAATATGAGCAACTAGGCTCTGATGCGGCTTGTGGACAAGTGCCAATTAACGGTTTATTAAAGCTCGCTAGAGAAAAATCATTGGTCATTAAAACCATAGACTTGCGAAATTCTGGTGATGCTGCAGGTGATAAAAGAAGCGTAGTTGGTTATGGTGCTTATGTCATTGAATAAAGAGCATCAACAACAGTTATTGACTGTGGCTAAAGCTTCTATCCAACATGGCTTGCAAGAGGGTGGTTCTTTAAAGATTAATATAGATGACTACCCTAAGCTGCTGGCTGAGTGTAGAGCTACTTTTGTTACTTTGAAACTAGATCATCAATTACGTGGCTGTATTGGGCGATTAGAGGCGACTCGGCCATTGATTGAAGATGTTGCCGAAAATTCTTTTTTAGCGGCTTTTCAAGATCCCCGTTTTTCGCCATTGTTAATAGATGAATTTATCGAATTAGACATTCATATATCACTATTAACAGAGCCCATACTTATGTCATTTCGCTCTGAACAAGATTTAATGAGTCAGTTGCAACCTAATGTTGATGGCTTGATATTAGTAGAGGGATCTCGGAAAGGGACTTTCTTGCCTTCGGTATGGGAACAACTAACCGAGCCTAAACAATTTTTAAGTCATTTGAAGCAAAAAGCAGGTTTATCTTCGAATCATTGGTCTGATACGCTTAAAGTCTATCGTTATCAGGCTGAGACTATTGCCTGATGATAAGATCTGGCTTTTAGAGTTTATCATCGTTAGCAAAGTCATAATGGTTTGGAGCTATAGGATGTGGAATTATTGTTGTGTCTTACCTTAAGTTGATAACCAAAGATTATTAATTCCCCTTACTTTTAATTACACCCGATTATTTAGAACCAAAATTTATTATCAGGTGACTTTTGTTTAGTTGAGGTTGTTGATGTAGTTGAGGCTTCAAGATTACTAATGCCTAAAAGTCCGGTAATTTTTTCCCATAGGGTCTTATCAAGATCACGTTTGGGTATTTCAACGGTTGATTCATTCGACACCTTGGCTACTGGTGTGCTGCTAGGTCTGAAGTCACCTTGAATCCCTACAATCTGGTCATTCTCAAAGAATAGTGAAACTTGTTGTTGTATTTTGTCACTGCCATCAGGGTGAGCAGAATATAGAAAATCCCAGCGATTTTTGTGGAAAAAGTTATCCAGCATCGGGGAGCCCATAATATAGAGGACTTGGCGTTTACTCATGCCGGGTCGAATTTGGTCAACCATGGTTTGTGTAATAATGTTGCCTTGTTGGATTTCCAAGCTATAGACACCTGGTAAATTGTTCAGTATGGTTGAGCAGGACGTGAGTGTCAGGCTAATCAACAAGCATATAGAAAAAAACGACTTTCTCATTTTCGGCTAAAATAGTAATAAAATTTGGAATGATACAGGATGTCTGGTCATTATCCTATAAAACTGTCATGCGATGAGCATCTAAAAAGGCTACAATGCGCAGCTATTGTATTTGACTAACCTTATACTAAGTTGATTAGCCGGAGATTAATATTGGAAACACAAGATTTAAGGAATGTAGGTTTAAAGGTTACTTTACCTAGAGTCAAAATTTTACAAATATTAGAAAAACAAATTAATGTACGTCATCTAACTGCCGAGCAAGTTTATAAGGTGCTTCTGAGTGAAGATGAAGAGATAGGTTTAGCGACTGTGTATCGGGTTTTAACTCAGTTTGAAGCAGCAGGCTTAGTCACTCGCCATCATTTTGAAGGAGGCAATTCGGTATTTGAGCTGACCACGGCTGAACATCATGATCATATTGTCTGTATGAAATGCGGTAAAGTCGATGAGTTTGCCGATGATTTTATCGAAACACGACAAAAAGAAGTTGCTAAAAAACTCGGCTATGAACTCACAGATCATAGTCTTTATTTATATGGGTTTTGTCCTCAGTGCAAAGAATCTTAATTTATCCCACTAGCTTATATATTTCATGTTTAAACCTCTAGTTTTGTATATTGGCTTGCGTTATACGCGAGCAAAACGCCGTACTCAGTTTATTTCTTTTATTACTTTAACTTCAGTGCTAGGCATCGCCTTGGGCGTTACAGCTTTGATTACAGTTCTGTCTGTTATGAATGGTTTTGAAGCAGAATTACGTGAACGTATTTTGGGAATGACAGCTCATGCGACAGTCACAGGTAAATATGGTCAATTAGATGATTGGCAAACACTGGATCAAAAACTAAAAGGCATGCCTCATGTAGAAGGCGCAGCACCTTTTATTACCGGTCAGGTGATGATCAATGCTGATAGGCGCGTTAGTGGCACTATGCTTAATGGCATAGTGCCAGAATATGAGTCTCGTGTTTCAGAGGTTGCTACTAAAATGAAATCAGGTCAGTTGACCGATTTGATTGCTGGTGAATACGGTATTGTCTTAGGACTTGAATTAGCCAATTATTTAGGTGTTATGGTCGGTGATAAGATTACTGTCATCAGTCCTCAAGTTAATTCAACTCCAGCTGGAATTGTGCCTAGAATGCGTCGATTTACTGTGGTGGGAATATTTCAGGTGGGTATGTATGAATATGATCGCAATATGGCTTTGATAAATATTGATGATGCCGCTAAATTATTTCGCATGGATGACTCGGTTTCAGGTTTACGCATAAAGCTTGATGACTTATTTAATGCACCTAAAATAACCCACGGTTTGGCAACGGCTCTTTATGGTGACTATCAAGTTAGCGATTGGACGTTGGCGCACAATAACTTCTTTAAGGCCATTCAAACAGAAAAACGAGTGATGTTTATTATTCTGTTATTGATAGTGGCGGTAGCTGCTTTTAACATCGTTTCTACTTTAGTCATGGTGGTTACCGATAAGCGAGGCGATATCGCTATATTAAAAACACAAGGACTCACTTCGGGTGCTGTAATGGGTATCTTTATGGTATTGGGTTCAATTATTGGCGTTGTTGGTACGGTGTTGGGTGTGCTGGGTGGTGTATTGCTAGCCTTGAATGTTGAGACTATCGTGCCGGCAATAGAAAAATTATTCCAAGTGCAATTTATGGCAGCCGATGTTTATTATATTAGTGAACTGCCATCGAAATTAGTCTGGTCTGATGTCTACTCTATAGCGGGCATGGCTTTTTTACTTTCATTGTTAGCCACTATTTACCCTGCCTGGCAAGCATCTCGAATAAATCCTGCGGAAGTGCTTAGATATGAATGATTCTGGCAATATTCCATCATCACCTTTAAGCAAACAAAATATGAATAGCACTAGCATTTTAAACTGTCGCCAATTAACTAAACGATACGATCAAGGTGGCTTGGATGTTGAGGTCTTAAAAGGTGTCGATTTAAATATCGAAAAAGGCGAGCGCGTTGCCATTATGGGAGCCTCAGGGTCGGGTAAAAGTACCTTGTTACATCTTTTAGGCGGCTTAGAGAAAGCCAGTGGTGGCGAAGTGATACTGGATGGTATTGATATTAATAAAGTCAGTGCCGCAAAATTAGCTAAGCTAAGAAATAAATCCTTAGGATTTATCTATCAGTCGCATCATTTATTGGGTGAGTTTACGGTATTAGAAAATGTAGCGATGCCGTTATTGATTGCCGGTGAATCGGTCAAGCACGCACGTATTCGTGCAGCTGAACTTTTGCAACGAGTCGGCCTTGGTCATAGGGTTGAACACAAGCCAGGTGAATTGTCTGGTGGTGAAAGGCAGCGAGCCGCAGTAGCAAGGGCATTAATCAATAAGCCCTGCTTAATTTTAGCTGATGAACCTACGGGTAATCTTGATAGTAAAACCGCTGATCAAGTTTATCAATTAATGCTGGAGTTAAATCAAGAGCTCAATGTTAGTTTCTTGGTGGTGACTCATGATCATGAGCTAGCTGCACGTATGGGTAAGGTGCTGCATATGGAAGATGGCTTGATTGTTAATGGATAGGCCATTATTCCAAGTCCAAGCTACAGTAGACTTTTAGCAAGGTCTTATTGTCATGAAATTGTCAGAAACAAAAGTTATAGTGCTCATCTATGAAAAAAGTAAAGATTGAAAAACATAAGCTACTACTTCGTCATTTAACCTTGGCTGATTACAGTAATATTGCCGTATTAATGGAGAATGTATACGGTAATCTGGGCGGAGCTTGGAAGCAGGATCAATACGCCTCTCAAGTCAGTCGATTTCCTCAAGGTCAAATTGCCATAGAAGATAATGGTAAATTAGTGGCTGCTGCTTTAAGTATGATTGTTGATTATGCTAAGTTTGGTGACATCCATACTTACGCACAAATTACCGGCGATGGATATTTAACTCATCATGATCCGCATGGCGACACCTTGTATGGCGTAGATATATTTGTACATCCTTCATATAGAGGTTTACGCCTAGGTCGAAGGCTTTATGATGCGCGTAAAGAATTATGTCGTAACTTAAATTTACGTCGTTTTATTGCTGGTGGCAGGATACCTGGTTATGCAGAATATGCAGATACTTTAACGCCTGTTCGTTATATTGAAGAAGTTAAGAATCGTGAGATTTTTGATCCCGTTTTATCTTTTCAATTATTAAATGGCTTTCATGTTCGTAAAGTTCTAACAGGATATTTGCCGGTAGATGCCGATTCTAAGGGTTTTGCTACTTTGCTGGAATGGGTTAATCTGGATTATGTCGAAAAATCACCTTCAATAGGCGGGCCAAAAAACATTATTCGTTTAGGTGTTGTGCAATGGCAGATGCGTACTTTAACCAGTGTCGAAGAATTGCTTAAACACGCTGAATTCTTTATTGATGCGGTTTCTGGTTATCAAGCCGACTTTGTATTATTTCCTGAATACATGAGCGCACCGCTGATGGGTTTGTTTAATGATAAAAATCCGCCAGATGCTATTCGTGCTTTGGCAGGCTTTACCAGTGAGATTCGTAATGGTCTGCTAGAAATGGCCATGTCCTATAATATTAATATTATTGCTGGCTCTATGCCCGAATATAGCTCTCACGAGCTTTATAACGTGTCTTGGTTACTAAGACGTGATGGCACTTTTGAGGCTCAATATAAAATTCATGTCACCATTGATGAAGTGAGTTGTTGGGGTGTACAAGGTGGTGATGCCTTAAAGGTTTTTGATACCGATTGTGGCAAAATTGCTGTATTAATCTGCTATGATTCTGAGTTTCCAGAGTTGGCTCGCTTAGCGACTATGCAGGGTGCTCAAATATTGTTTGTGCCTTTCTGGACAGATACTAAAAATGCTTATCAAAGAGTACGTTATTGTTCTCAGGCGAGGGCTATTGAAAATGAATGTTTTGTCGCCATTACTGGTAGCGTTGGCAATTTACCTCATGCAGAAAATATGGATATACAATATGCACAAGCGGCTATTTTTAGTCCTAGTGACTTTTCATTTCCTCATGATGCCATACTCGCAGAAGCAACCCCAAATACCGAAATGACTTTAATCACCGATGTTAATTTGGATTTATTAAAACAAGTGCGTACTCGTGGAGCTGTTCGTAATCTAGCCAATCGACGCTTGGATTTATACCGCTTAGAATGGATATAAATAGTATCCAAAAGCACTCTATTACATAAGTCTCGCTGTTCTCAGTTAGGCTTAATTACAAGCAATACTTAGGAATAAACATGATCACTGCTAATCAATTGCAAGAACTTGCAAACACTCACGGAACCCCTTTATTCATCATCGATCATGATGAGTTGCGTAGTAATTATGCTATTTTCAAAAACAATCTACCCCGCGTTCAAGCTTATTATGCGGTTAAAGCTAATCCCGATCCGGTCATAGTAAAAACTTTGTTTGAAGCGGGTGCTAGTTTTGACGTGTCGTCTATCGCTGAGTTTAATAACGTTTTTGATAATATTAAAGACTTGTCTGATGAGGAGCAGCATCAATGGGTTTGGGATAACATCATTTACGCTAACCCTATCAAGGCAGAAGAAACGCTGAGAGAGTTGGACAAGTATCAACCTTTGATGACTTTTGATAACCGTGAAGAAATCTTTAAAATCAGAGATCATGCGCCTAGCTCACGAGTGGTATTACGTCTTAGAGTCTCTAATGCAGGCGCTATGGTTGAGTTATCTTCAAAGTTTGGTGCTTCGCATGATGAAGCACTAGAGCTTATTTTTGAGGCGGTTAATGCGGGTCTTACTGTAGCGGGTTTAAGCTTTCATGTCGGAAGTCAAACGACTAACTTTGAAAATTATATGCAAGCTATCAACATGGCTGCCTTAATATTTAAAGAAGTCAAAGAGCGCGGTTATGACAAAATGGATTTATTGGATATCGGTGGCGGTTTTCCAGCGCCTTATGATGAATCAGTTAAGCCCTTTAGTGAGTTGGCGAAGAGAATTAATACTGAATTAGATCGATTGATTCCAGAAGATATAAAAATTATCGCTGAACCCGGTCGTTTTTTAGTAGCGACCACAGCAACCGCTGTATCAAAAATTATTGGTAAAGCAGTTCGACACGGAAAGTTATGTTATTACATTGATGATGGTGTTTATCATACTTTTTCGGGCGTTATTTTCGATCATTGCCAATATCATTTTGATGCCTTTAAAGAAGGGCCTACCCAAATTTGTACGGTATTCGGCCCTACCTGTGATGGTCTTGATGTTATTTCGATGACTGAAGAGTTACCGCAAGATTTACAGCGTGGTGATTTGTTATCCAGTAAAAATATTGGCGCTTATAGCGGTGCAACCTCTACGTATTTCAACGGCTTTCCGCCTGCTAAGGTTATTCAGGTCAATCGTTAATCTTTTTGTAGGTCGGGTTACGCTATCGTAACCCGACCTACTATAAAGCAGAACGGGATGTTAAACTTAGCATTCACACTTCATATTTAAATAATTATAGGAACATCATGAGCAAAATTAGTATCGAACACAACCCTAGCGAAGAACGTTTAAAAGAGTTAGGTGTTTCAAATTGGGAAATATGGGAAAAAGAAATTTCAAAATTTCCTATCGATTTTGATGAAACAGAATGTGCTTATGTATTAGATGGCGAAATTTTGGTAACACCAAAAGGTGAAGAGCCTGTTCGTATCGTCGCTGGTGATTTAGTGTCTTTTCACGCAGGTTTAGATAGTCAATGGGAAGTGGTTAAGCCATTGCGTAAACATTACAGCTACGCTTTCCCTAACGGCATTTAAGGCGCCGTAGAGACAGGTCGTGACCTGTCTCTACAAGCATAGGTATCTACACAAATAATTGTTAGCATTCCCACGCAAGAACGATAACATTGTCGTGAAGATGGTAGGGGCGTATTGCAATACGCCCCTATGGTGTTTTTTTATCGTTTCCACGCCGATAAGAAACTTGTGTAGATACCAATGCTACTACAAGTAGTAGGCCGGAATAAGACTTAAAGAGCGTAAGCGAATTAAGCGTTTCCGGCAGACGCACCACACCTGTATCGGAAACGCCATCACGTGCTACGCTTGGAGTGGTCATATATTAATGTAGGGCGTTCTTAACCAGTTTTGCATAATAAAAACCATCCATAGACCCAGTGCCCGTGATAATTTGACGGCCATGACTGGCTTTTATTCCCCAAGTAGTCTCTTCAATAATGATTTCCTTCGCATCAGCATGTGACGCTAAAAAAGTAGCAATCTGCTGTTCATTTTCTTGCTTTAAAATAGAACAAGTCGCATAAACCAGTAAGCCACCGGGTGCTAATAATGGCCAAATGGCACAAAGAATGTTTTGTTGTAAAGCTTGCAAAGTTTCGATGTCCTCAGCACGACGTAATAATTTAATATCAGGATGGCGACGTATAACACCTAAAGCAGAGCAGGGTGCATCTAATAAAATACGCTCAAAGAGTTGTCCATCCCACCAGTCTTGGGGCATTTGTGCATCGCCAGTAATTAAAGTTGCCGGTAGATTTAAACGTTGCAAGGTATCATCGACACGCAATAGTCGATTGCTATCGATATCGACGGCGACTAATTCTTTAAGTTGCGGTTGAGTTTCTAAAATATGCGCGGCTTTGCCACCTGGTGCTGCACAGACATCTAAAACACGTTGACCTGGCTTTACATCTAACAAGCCAGCAGCAAGCTGTGCTGCCACATCTTGCACAGAAGCTAAGCCGTCTATAAAGCCAGGCAATAATTCCACAGCTACAGGTTTTTCTAAAATAAGTGCTGATGGGCAGCAGTCTACCGGGACTGCCTTGATAGCTAGCTCTGTTAGTTGTTGTAAATATTGTTCGGTACTAATGCGTGAAAGATTAACTCGCAAGCTCATAGGTGGTTGCTGATTGTTTTCAAATAATATATTTTCAGCGTGTTCAGGCCAGTCTTGTTGTATTTTTTGTGTTAACCAAAGAGGATGGCTTAATGCGACCCAGTTTAAGGCATCTGCTTTCTGTTCTAGGTTAGTCTGGTCACGTTGATAATTACGTAACAGGGCATTAATAAGCCCTTTAGCCCAGGTTTTTTTTTGGGTCGCTAATACGGTTTCAGATACTGCGGCATGAGGTTTGACGCGCATATAGCAGAGTTGATATAAGCCCACTAAGGCCAAAGCTTTTATTTCAAGGTCTTTTATGGGTTTGGTCAATAACTCATTGAGTATGAAGTCTAAGCGATAATAATATCTGCAAACACCGTAGCATAAAGCTTGAACGAAGGCTTTGTCTTTGCTGAGTTCGACAGCCGTTAAATTAGCCTCTAAAGCCGCAGTCAGTGATTGGCCATCTTGTATGACGCGAGTTAATACCCGAGCTGCAATGAGTCTTGTATTCAATGTATTTTCAACCTATTGTTGGAAAAAAAAGAGGGCTTTAAAACCTTGCAGTCTGCTCCTCCCTCTGGAAAGGCATCGTTCACACGCTCCGCGCTGCCCACAGTTAAGCTTTTGTAAGTCGGAATAAGGCCATCCAAGCTCAGTGCGTGATGGCGTTTCCGGTGCAGGAGTCATGCTGATGCCGGAAACGCTTTTCTCGCTTACGCGAGTAAAGCCTTATTCCGGCCTACTTTAAGTGCCATAAGATGCGTTGAAGGTAGTGAAGCGCATCACTACAAGAGTGCTGTGCGAATCGAAGATCCCTAAGATTTGTGGGCTTTTTCTAGCTTCTTTTTAATGCGTTGACGTTTTAATGAAGAAATATAATCGACAAACAGTTTGCCGTTTAAATGATCCATTTCATGCTGTATGCAGACCGCTAATAAATCTTTGGCTTCTAGTTCAAAAGGTTCTCCATTGGCATCCAGCGCTTTGATTTTGATATGTTCTGCTCTAGTAACTTTCTCAAAAAAACCGGGTACCGAAAGACAACCTTCTTCAGCTTCTTTGACACCATCTTTTTCGATGACTTCTGGATTAATTAAACACAAGGGTGCATTTTTTTCTTCACTGACATCCATGACAATGATTTGTAAATGAACGTTTACCTGCGTCGCTGCCAAGCCAACACCATGAGCTTCATACATGGTTTCTAGCATATCAGTCACTAAGGTTTTAATTTTGCTATCGACTAACTTAACCGGTGCGGCTTTCTTACGCAAACGATCGTCTGGGAATTCAAGAATAGATAAAATACTCAACAAAGATCTCTATAGTAATATTGTAATGGGGGGGATTTTATATGATTTGCCGCTGTAATAAAACTATCAAGTTATAGAATAAAACCAAGTAGATGAAAATCCGAGTTTGTGAATACCTCTTTTTGTTTAAGGCACATTGTCTAAGTCAAATATAAATGTAGTTGTAGGCAGGAATAAGGCTTTGCTAGCGTAAGCGAGTAAAGTGTTTTCGGCGTGGGTATGGTTCCTGTGTCGGAAATACCACCTCGCGCTACGCTAGGGTGGTCTTATTTCAGCCTACTGCTAAGGTTAATATAGGGGGTTATTTATTTACCCCTACAAATACTAAACTCTGCACCATTCAATTTATGACTCTGGATTAATTAACCTATTTAAGGTCAAGAAAGCTTGATCCCAATCCACTGGCTTACTTATAAAACCGTTCATGCCACAATCATAACAACGTTGACGATCGCTTTCGTCGACGTTACCAGTCATGGCGATAATCGGTAAGTCGTCATAACGTGGATTTGCGCGTATGCGTTGGGTGGCTTCAAAGCCATCCATAATCGGCATCTGACAATCCATTAACACCGCTGCATAATCATTGTCAGTCAACAATGCTAAGGCCTCTACACCATTATTAGCAAGATCAACTATCATGCCTTCATAGCCCATAATGTCAGGTATAAATTCTTGTATTACCAGATTATCTTCTACGACTAAAACGCGGGCATTAAGCAAGTTCGGATATTTAACAGCATGTTTTAATGATGTTGTTGGCAAAGCTGGTGTCACAGGGCTAGTCGAAACCGCTAAGGTGATGATAAAACTAAAGCAACTACCTGCACCTAATTGACTTTCGACGCTAATAATTCCGCCCATAGCTGAGACTAATTCCTTGCAGATAGACAAACCTAAGCCCGTGCCTCCGTATAAACGAGTGGTTGAGTTATCGGCTTGATTGAAAGCTTCAAATAAGTCTTTTTTATGTGTTGTATCTAAACCGATTCCGGTATCAGTCACCGAAAATTGTAGTTGTGCTTGCTGGTCAATTAGGCTTATTAGTTTTACATTTAGAGTAATGCTGCCGGAGTGGGTAAATTTAATAGCATTGCTCATTAAATTAAGTAAAACTTGTCCTAAGCGTAAGGAGTCTCCAATGAATACGCTGGGTACTGATGACTCTACTTTAAAATTCAGATTCAGGTCTTTATTGATCACTAATGGTGTGGTAACCGTTTTTAAGAAGTCTATGATCGCATCTAATTCAAAATGATTTTGCTCAAGTTCAACTTTACCGGCTTCAAGCTTAGAAAAGTTTAAGATGTCATCTAAGATGCCTAGCAACCATTTTGCAGAGCTATTGATTTTAGATAAGTAATTTTGCTGTTGTGCTGTTAAATCCGTTTGTAGAGTTAGAAAAGCAATGCTCATGATGGCGTTGATAGGCGTACGAATTTCATGAGACATATTAGACAAAAACTGGCTTTTAGTTAGCACGGCCTGATTTGCTTTAGCGACATCAAGTTCCAGTTCTTCAGAGCGTTGAATCTCTATGAGTAGTTTGTGAGTTTGCTCTTGAGTCTCTAATAAACTATCTTCATAGGCCTTGCGGTGCTCATTATTGGCAAAAGTCGCTACAAAATGTGAAGTATTGCCATAGAGGTCTGTTGTTTTGTTTATGTTGAGTAGTTCTAAATGTATCTCGCCATTTTTTCTCTTATTCCAGATTTCACCAGACCAATGGCCTTGCTTATGTATGGTTTTCCACATATTTTTGTAGAATTTAAGGTCTTGGCGTTCAGATTTCATAATGCTAGGATTTTTACCGATCAGTTCATGCTGGCTGTAGCCAGTCATATCCGAATAGGCTTTATTAGCATGCGTATAATTGCCCTGAGCATCTGTAATAAACATAGCTAGACCTGATTCGAAAGCTTTGGCTATGTTGATCTGGGTGTTTTCTAGTAGTTTGCGAGCGGTATTGTCAGTTGCTATCAGTAAATAACCGATAATTATTTGCTTTTCATCGCGTAAAGCCGTGATTGAAACTTGAGCAGTCAAGTAATGACCTTTTTTGCAGACATAACTTAGCTCATAAATATCTTCTATCTCTCGAGTTGCTTTATAGGCTAGCGCTTCAAAGCCTGATTCGATAGTCTCGCCAAACTCTAAGCTTAATATATTCGCTCTGTGTTGCAATTCGCTGGTAACGGACATTTCTGCTGGGGTCATGATATTGATGACTTCTTTAGCCGTGTAGCCAAGCATGGCTTCAGCGCCGACATTAAAGAGCTGAATCATGCCCTTGGCATCAGTAGCGATACAGGAGAAGTTACGGCTATTAAAAATAGCGTCTTGTAAGCAAGATAATGTTTTAAGTTGTTTGATCAGTAATTCTTTTTTGCAGTTATTGCTCCAACTTACTTGCAATAACGATTCATTTAGTAGAGTAATCGCTGTTAGTGTTACTGCAACATTAATTAGCTGTCCATCATAGCATTGGTGTTGCCAATCAAATCGATGTTGACCTTGTTGGTGAGTTAGGGCAATGAGGTCTAGTGTTTTTTCTTTGGAGTTTTGTCCATCAGCTTGAAACTCAGGGGAAATGTCCCAGGGAGTTAGTTTAAGAAATGTTGCCTTATCAGGATAGCTCAGTTCATTTAAAGTAGCTGCGTTGCAGTATATGTACTGATCGCCTTTAATCACCATGACTGAATCAAGATTATTTTCAAACAGTGAAAAGTAGCTGTCAAGTGGCGAGTTGTGCTCAGAGCATGAATAATCTGGGTAATGAGGAGTATCTGGCATAGGTATGTATTAGGCGGGAGTTAAAGTCTAAGCCTAAGCCTAAGCCTAAGCCTAAGCCTAAGCCTAAGCCTAAGCCTAAGCCTAAGCCTAAGCCTAAGCCTAAGCCTAAGCCTAAGCCTAAGCCTATAGATTACTATTAATCATATTTCTTTTTTCTTCTTATTAGTCAACACAATAGCATAAAAGTTAATGTTATTCTAAGTAATACTACTAATGATAATGTTATTAATGAAATCTTAAATAATTTGTTTAACTTTAGGAGTCTAAGGATTCAGATAGATTTTAGGGTGGATAAGCGCTAGAGACTGTGAAAGTATCACAATTTTAGCCTTGCCCAGCGGTACATTTCACACCGTAGGTACAGGTCGCGACCTGTTCCTAGATTACGATCGATTGAATGATTATTTTTTAATAGACCCAATCTTCCCTAAGCCCTCTTTGCTAAAGAGCATAGGTATCTACACAAATAATGGTTAGCATTCCCAAGCGAGAACTATAACATTGTGGTGAAGATCGTAGGGGCGTATTACATACGCCCTTATAAAATAAGCTCTATAACATATAGACTTTCAATGTTGGGCGTATGCAATACGCCCCTACGGTGATTTTTATCGTTTCCACGCCGATAAGAAACTTGTTTAGATACCTATGCCCTACGGGCTAATCCCAACAAAACCTGCGGTGCTCGGCACGGCAAACGAGAGTAAAGCCACGATACTGCTACTCTATATAAAACTTAATTGTGGCTGGAGTGTGCCTTGATTTGACAATTCAAGGACTAATGCTAACTTTGATGCATTAGCCTAGCTAACAGATTCTCTTAATGAAATCTTGATGTGTTTTGAGAAGTTGCTATCGAGTCTAAGAAAGCAATAGTAGGATCTGCACTTTGTTTAACCGACCTTGTTAAAGCAAAAGTAGGTCGTGTTAAATGTTTAATCGACCTTGTTAAAGCAAAAGTAGGTCGTGTTAAATGTTTAATCGACCTTGTTAAAGC
>Ga0214165_1000352_pt1 | contig 34269 bp, 62 predicted proteins | sample TroBogypolimnion_34_FD_153004 | JGI IMG/M metagenome (GOLD analysis project Ga0214165, IMG submission 153004) | Freshwater microbial communities from Trout Bog Lake, WI - Practice 03JUN2009 hypolimnion v3 | ecosystem: Environmental > Aquatic > Freshwater > Lake > Hypolimnion/Profundal zone ... | reverse complement strand
GTAACGAAGGAAGTTCACACGAAGACCAGGAGCAACTCCTAGTTCAGTCTTCTTAACTGCGAATTGTTCGAAACGAAGAATTGGCATTGCCTGGAACAAAATTTCTTTTGACCAGATTGTTTGAATTGCTTGGTTCAGGCTGCTATTAGCACCTGAATAAGCCGTTGGGGCACCAGCGAGTTGCCCTGTTCCTGTAATTGCACTTGCCATCTGAGGTCAAGTCCTTTCTTAGTTGGTTGATTGGGTTTTAACCGAAGAGACCCTGGCCTCTATTTGATGCAGCGCTGCCAAGTAATTTGGCTCGATTCTTCGCATAGTCTGCCAATGACATTTCCCTGATTGAATCAGGAGTAGAGATTTGTTGGTCCGTATCGTTATCGAGGGGTCCTGATGCAGGAGCGGTAACACGTGCTCCCGCCATTTGTTGTCTCGCACTTTGCATAGCCTGCTGTGCAGAACTTAAAATACGAGAAGACTTATCTTTGAGCATTGCAATGCTTTGCTCAACTTCTTCAGCATTATTACCGTCAATTAAATCTAGAAGTTCTGGCACGATATTCTCGCGCTCTTCTTCAATTCGTTGTGCACGGTAATTCATGACTTCTTGGAACTTTCGTTCTTGCTCTAGTAGAGCAAAAGCCTTTTCTCTTTCAAGACGTTCCTGCTCAAGTAGAGCCTGGAATTCTTGCTCCTTCTTTATGAGGAGTTCTTTTGCGGAAAGTTCTTCTTCTGCCTTTGCTTTTGCAGCAGCGGCTTCTTGTGCATCGCGTTCAGCAACTAGTGCTGCACGTCGTGATGCTTCTTCTTCGCGTTCTTTCTTAAGAGACGCAAGTTCTTCTTTCATTTTTTCCATTTGAGGATACAACTTTGCTTTCTCTTGTTCACGAGCCTTAGCAATGTCGTCTGCGGTATAAGCCACGAATTCCTCACTTGGTGCTTGTTGAATTTCTACGACTCCATCAATAGGGTGTCCCATCAATGTGTCGCCTACTGCTTCTACTTGGTTATCCATAGTATTCACTTATCTTTCTTGGGTTATTGTCCGAATGGGCCGAAGCCCGTGCCACTTTGGGGTTTGTTACGAGATAATTGCATAGCATTTACTTGCTTTTGTCTCGTTATATTCTGATATTTATCAGAAACTTAGTTGTCTTTGTCGACCGTCCTTCTCTGTGGAATTTTAGTTCCATAGGCTTGGGTCACAAGCGCTTCACGAATTGAACTCTCGGATTGGTCCTCAAAACCAGCAGCGGCTTTGTTTTCAGGGCTGTCAATGTTTTCAGAAGTCTCTGGTCCTTGAATACCATCTCCCATTACATCTCCGTCACCCAACTCTTGAGGAGTCATAGGAATAGCAGAGTTTCCATCTGGACCAGGCATCATTCCTGTCATATCCATGATTTCTTTCTGAATTTGAATCTTGACCAATTGCAATGCGCCATCTGCAGTTGCATCTGAAATAAGTTCTTGACGAATCTCTTCTAGTTTCTCCTCTGGGAATTCCTCACCAAGAGTACGAAGAGCACCTTCTTTAGACTCAAGCCCCATACCCAACTTAGTTTGAATTTCGTTAAGAATAATCAACTTATCAAGAGGCAATGGAGGTGGGAACTGAACATAGTTCATGTAGGTAATAGAGTCATTAGGGTCAAGTTGTGTCAACTGACCTGGCTTAATTGGCCCATCTGTATCTGGGTTGTATAAGAAAGTATCTGGCTCTTTGAAGGCAAGAGTACGAAGTACGAGTTCGTTAATCTTCTCAATGCCTTTACCGTATTGAGCAACTTTTTGGCTGTATCGGTTCATCAATGGCTGGTACTGAATAGAAAGAGCAACACCAGAAGTATTTGAAATTGGTTGAACTTGTCCAAGAGCAGTCTCTGGGATGTTCATAATCTCGTGCATAGACGTCTTAAGAAGGTCTAAATATTTAAGCGCTCCATCAATTCCTGATGCTCCACCTTCAAGGTTAAATACTTGTGAATCCTTTGGAAGACCGCCCCATACTTTCTTGGCGCCCTTTTCAAGGTTAGATGCTTTAGCACCGATGATAACTGTCACAGGAGAAGCGTGATAGTTAATGATGTCTGCTATATCTGTAGAGATTTCATTGTAAGCACGGTTAATAGTAATGATGTCATGTGCATCTGCTAGTCCCCATGGTGAGCCTGATACAGGCACATTAGGAATATGCACCACTGGAACTACTCCAAGTGGATTTGGGCGTGAGTCAATCAACTCATCGTTAATGTATTCTTCAATAACATCGTCAGTAAGAATCTCAGTATACGTGAATACTTGGCGCGTTCCTTCAAGAGAAGTTCCCCAGAAACGATACTTCTGCTTAAAACGAAGTAGACGTGTACGGTCGTGTGGGTGAAACTCAGGGAAACAAAATGATGAGTTCATAGGAAGGATACGAACACGACCAGGATGTTGTCCTCCTGCTGAATCTACCCATGGCTCTTCGTATGCAACTTTAACAAATACATCGCCAGTAATTCCGCCTTGCTGTGCCATTTCAAGTAGCACACGCATCTTGTCATTATCAACTTCCCACACACGCTCTAAGCGGTCAGGAACAATTGCTTCCGTTGCTTTTGGCGAACGAAAATGCACGCCTTTACCAAAAGTAAAACGTGCTAAGAAGTCATTAAATGCACGGTAGTAGTTAACTGCGATTTGCATTTCGCCAGTTTCTCTACGATAACCCCAATGGTGTCCCAAGTACATCGCCCAATTAAGTGAATAACGGTTTAGGCGAGGACCATGGACTTCATTCGAATTCCTCGTCTGCTAATTCAACTAACCCCAGTGGGGAAATAGAAATTGTTAAATCAGAAGACGCCGCTCTATAAGAGGGCGGAGAAAAATCTAGGAAACTCATGGCATCACCTCCTTAATCTTAGGGAGGTTACGAACCTCAGTTGCAATTGCTTTTTTCATCTCATTTGTAAAAGGCCATGTTGCATTTTTTCTTACATTACAAGGATTGCATGCGGGGCGTAAATTATCAACAGTATGCGTTCCCCCCTTAGCAAGGGGCTGAACATGGTCCCAAAATACTTTAGTTAATTCTGTTTCACAAATCCAACAAGAGTTGTTATACATGTCTAATATTTTAGAATAATCTGCTTTTGTAATTTTTGCTACTTCTGTAGATGCTTTTTTAGCACGTCTTTCACGTTCTGAACGTGTCTGTACTTCTCTACGATAAATTTTGAACTCTGGGTCTGTAGCAAGACGTTCTTTAACTTTGTTGTATCTACGTTCTTTATTCTCTTGATGCCACTTACGTAAAGTTTCTTTGCTCCATTCAGGATTTGCCAAATGATATTCACGTGTTTTTTGAATTTTACTTTGTGGGTTTTGAGCGTATTTATCCCGTATACGAGCGTTGTTGCATTCACGGCAGTATACTTCTACGCCATCAAGTCTAGCCTTGTTTTTATGAAACCCATTTAAAGGTTTTTCAATGCCACACTTAGAACAGGTCTTCATGCCTGTAATACTAGCAGTGGTCATTACTTCTTCTTATCTTTCTTAGAAGGCTTCTTATCGGTAACAGACTCTTTAGTCTTCTTACGTTCTGCCTTCTTCTTTTCAATACCTTTGCGACGGTCTGCTTCTGTTGTTTCAATAAAGCGACCGCCATGTTCAACATACGTTTTATGTACCCAATGTGATGCACCTGGATTTGGGTAATTGGAGTATTTGGCTTTTGCTTGCGCAATAATCATCGCCCACATCTTTGGGTTGGCTGGTTTGCTTGCCATGTATTACTCCTCTCCATACCCTATTGCCCCCACACTAGTGTAGGGGCATAGGAGTGTCTTTTTAAACTAGTCGTTAACTACAGTTGCAGATTGACGTTGTGAACGTCCACCTGAGCGAACTGCTGTTTCAATCTTTGCCGCTGAGTTGTCAGCATATGTTCCATGAGCGAACTCACCAAGGAATGTTGGTGCTTCTACCCATGATGCTGAACCAACGTGAGCACGCTCTGCAAGAGTTTCTGCAGCAGGCTTCTCGAATACGTTAGCGTTGCGGTTTGGACGACCTGCAGCAGGGACAAGACCTTGGGTCATGCCCTTCTGGAAATCTGTTGGGACGTCAGTATCAGTTGCGATACCTTCTTCAAAACGAAGTGGTCCACGACGGGTTGCATTATCTGCACCCTTTACTTCATACACATTAGGCGCACGCTCTGGGAAGCGTGGTGCTGGTGAAATTGTCATTCTTACTCCTTAAGGATTGTTGATAGGAAAGGCCTTTTTCCTTGGTAATAGTTTCCACCCTTTTGGGCAGATTGTGTTGTTAAAAGAAGGGATTACTAGAAGCCACTACTTCTGGCATTACTAGGTTCTGGGTAAGGCTACAAGCAATAGAAAGTGAATCTACAAAATCATCATGAGCATAGGTTTCTTCAGGAGCCGCTACAAGGAAATTTGGTCCTTTAAATGTAACTTCGGCATCAACCATTTGTTGATAAAACCTTTTGAAAGTACGAAGGCGCCGAGTTTTTGCATGGGCAGGCCAACTAATCATTTTGCGTTGAATAAGGGCTTGTAGGTGCTTCCATCTCTTAGATTGCTCTGATGGGCTAGAAGTAATTGAACTTACTTCAGCACGTGGCAAGAGAAGTTTTAATCTTTGCGCTACAGCATCGCCCACACCGTTAGCGTCTACGCCTACGGCAAGGACATCATAATTTTCTAAGAAGTTAACAATTTGGAAGTACTGCTCTTCCCAATCGTCTCCTTGAATTTCTAGCCAATTCAAGACACGGTGGTCAAAATACCCAAACTCATCTGGTCTATCCCAGTCTACCCACACAACAGTTACCACTGTTGAGTCAGTTTTACGTGCTGGGTCAACGCCAACTACTACTGGAGTTTTATGCCAGGCTTTAACAATCTCTTGAGAGGTATCTCCAAGTTCATCCATGATTGTTGAAGTAACAAACATTCCACGTTCCAACAACCACTTACAGTTATACGACATCTGGAACTCGTCAGAATCTTCACCAATACGAAGCATCTCTTTACGTATGAACTTTTCGTAATTTGCTTGAACTTTTGCTACATCTTTCCAATCCCATTGAAAATGGTTTTGACGTGCACCACGTGCAGTTTGGCGTCTACGGTTAAGTTGGATACTTCTATAGAAGTTATTCTTACTGGTTGTAGGAGTACCTGTTTTAACCATTGTTCCAGCATAATAAGCAAGCATAGGTGAGATTGACTTAGACACAACAAAGTCATCTGCTTCTTGACACTCATCAATAACAACAACATGGAAAGACTTAGACTCAATTTTTGCACGAGGGTTTGCAGTCATCATCGTAATAGTAGAACCAGATTTCTTAAGTTTAATTTGACGAGTAACTCCACCTACACGTGCAGCGCTATCGTCAATTTCTGGGTCATCCATAATCTCAATAGCACGCTCAGATGTAAGACGTGTGACGGTACGTCCAAATAAAGTTTCAGCCTGTCCTTCTGTTGGGGCAAACAAACCAACCCATAAACCATCTTTAAATTTTCCAAGAAGGTCTGGGTATAACTTAGCAAGCCGAGGTAAAAGAACCATCAATGTCGCTACTGTATCTGCCACTGTTTCAGATTTACCTGATTGACGGGAAGCAAGGGCTGTAATTTCTTCACCATCGTTAATGACGACAGACTCAATAATGCGACGTGCTAAAGGTTTTTGATAAGGGTGCAAGTCATGACCAACTAGGACTACAAGAAAGTCCATAATCTTATCTATAAGTTTATTTACAAAATCTTGAGAAAGTTCATCCAGGTCATTGATAACCTCTTCTTCAACAGGTGTCTCATCTTGAAGATAAAATTCGGGGTTTATCTCTTCAAATTTTTCTTCGTTATAGTTTTCCATAATTCCCTATCTAAATAGCGAGACCCACCGAAGTGGGTCCGCCAGACCTGGAGAGAGGTGAAGCAAAGAAATCATAGCATAGATTCAGAGCGTCTTTGTAATTCTTTAGCAATTTCATGGAAGACTTCTGTACCCATCAAAATTTCATTCATATAGTCTTTATTGCTCGGATTCTTTTGCCAAACGGTAATAAGTTTGCCAATCGTGTACATCGACTGTTCCATCCATTGAATCAAGTCTGGAGTAGATATCATCGAGACTCTCTTTTGAATCCGAGTCTGGGGCTGGTATCCAGCCTTTTTCTTCCGTAAAATCATCGTAAGTTACTTCCCGTGTCTGTAGTGCTCCGCTAAGAGCGCTCTCTTCATTTGTTGTTCCAGTCCATCGTCCCAAGACTAATGCCTTGTACCTAGGCAAGCGTACTATAAATGGCTTTGAAGTTCTAAAAGGGTCTTCAATTTCTTGAGTCCAACCACGCACAATAAACTTTGCGCCCCATTTATAGGGGAAGTTAGTAATTTGTACAAATGTTGGTCCGATGTTGTGTACCTTGGGCATTGCTACCTTTTCTTTGTAGTAGTCCGTTTCTTAGCCGCTTTCTTACGCTCTGCGTAGAAATTGCGCCCTCTTTTTTGTACCTGCACAGCACGAGCAATCCTATAAAGGTTCTCACGAACTTTAGGACTAACGTCGTTAGTATTTGCTGGACCACGAGGATGGTAGTCTAAAACTGAGTAAATATAAACACCTTTGGATTTGGTACTTTTAAAGGCTGACCATTCATTTGTATTAACTTCGTAATAATTATAAAAAGTACCATCTCTAAAAATAACAGTAAGTACTTGACGTGCTGAATCATAGCCAGCACCAACAGTACGTGGACGTTCTGGGTTAGAGGTTGAAGTAGGAACCATGCTAATAGGGGCAGGGGCTGTACCTTCATCTGCCTGTGGTCCTTTAATACCAGGAATAATTAATTCGCCTGTATCTTCATCTTCATCGTAGGACTGACGGTAAGAAGAGCGGTCTACTGGATTACCAGCAGCGTCAAAATAACCAAGACCTGTATCTATGCCTGTAGCAATTGCTTCTCCCGCTTGGTTACGGGATTGTGCTGTTCTAAAACTTTGTGGGTTGTAGTAACTGAGAATACTCTCATCGTTACTTAAATCAAGAAATTCATTAAATGAGCCCTTAGATGCTGCAGTTGGAACATTTGATAAAGGACTTGTAAGACCTACATTAAACAGGCCTGTCATCTGGGCTTTAGTGTAACCCAGCATTCTTCCTGCGCCAATTGCGCGTTGCAATTCCTGTGCAGACGGTTGGGCCATCTTGCGGCCGCCCGTTGACCCACCGCCTGCACGAGAAATTGGCATTTACTTAGATTAAGCCCAAGGAGTGATGGTGATTGCTGAACCTGCTGCAACACTTGATGTACCTGCTGCAACTGACTGAGCCTTGATTGTTCCAGAAACAGCGATTGCTGCGCCTGAAAGACCTGTCAATGAGAGTGCAGAAGTTGGAGTTGTTCCAACAACAAGTGTGTTAGCGGTTGTTGAGCCATCAACAATCCATGTTCCGTTAGCAGTTGCATCTACGCTTGAGATTGTAACCAACTGGCCTGCTGAGAAGCCGTGTGCAGTTGATGTCAATGAGAGTAGGTTTGAACCACTTGTACGTGAGGCTGCTGTTACTGTCTTTGAAGAGTTGGTTGCAGAACCAGCAACTGTAACAACGAGTTCAAGGTCTTGCAAAGTATCCTGTGCTGTAGCGGTGACTACACCGATAACGCTAGGAACTGTGACATACGCAGTTGGAGGGTTTCCACCATCTGTGTTGCCTTGAGTGTTAGGTGTGTAGAGAGGGTAGCCATTCCAGCCAGCCTCTGCAATGTTGTGTGAATCAAGAGCGTAGTTCAAGGTTGAACCGCCATTGGTTGTACGCACATCATTAGGTTGAAGTGGGAAGTTACCCCACACGAAATCTACTACGACGTTACCGCCATCATCGAGAAGATGACCGTCATTATTTGTAGCCATTTATATCCTTTCACAATCATGATTGTCGAGTTCAGTCTCTAGAAGTATTTCTTCGCAGTCGCGACATCTGAAGAAACGTACATTATCTAATCCAACGTGTAAGGAGTCCGAATGGTTTTCCTCGTATTCCATCTGAGGTTGGGCTAGAACTTCGGGTGGAAACGGTCCTCTAGGGCTGTGCGCTACCGATGGTACAGCATGACCCTGCTTGGCGAACTTGCGAATTAGGGGCATTTTATTTATCTGTTTTTTTAGCAGATTTCTTTTGAGCAGGTGCTTCTACTAGTGCATCAACTGTCTCTTCAACGATAGGTGCTTGCTCTGGAGAATCCTCAATAACAGGCTCAACAATTACTGGAGCCAATTTCTCAACAATAACTTTACGTTCTTTTTCCCAAGTATCTGTTGTACGAAGAAGACCAGCCTTCTTACGTGGTTCTAGAAAGCGTGGTAAATGTTCTCCGCAATAAGGGATATTTACTTTTGGAGTAATATCGTAGATAAAGACAGCAGGGTTATTGCAGTTAGCACACTTCATTTTTTGCCCTTCTGAGCATCGTATCGTTTCAAAAGAGAAGCGCCTTTTTTCTTTGCATCGGCTTTAGATGAAGCGCCCCATGCTTGAAGAGACAATAGCAAACGTGTTGGTTCACCATTTGGTTTACGTTCTGGTCCTGGACTATTACCCATACGAGTAAGGAATGAACCTTTTCTACGCATTTCGGTAGGACCTTTAGGAGTTGCCTTAACAGGGGCTTTTAAATTATGCCCTTCTTTTTTAGCCGAAGCACGACCCTTAGCGTTCAATCCGCCCTTTGGGTTTTGTCCTTCTTTTCTTTGCCATGCTGCTGTCATTTTATGCTCCAATTATTTTTTGAGAGAAACGATTCTTCCTGTTTTCTTATCGCGAGTAACTGATGGACCAGATGGCTTAGCAGGTGCACTTGGTTCTGCAACTGGCTCAGCCTTTGGTGTACGTGGCTTTAAAGCCTTTTTTGTAAACGATGTTGACATATCACCTGACTGGAATGTAACACCTGTTCCAGGTTGTGCATGTTTAGTCGCGTGTGTTAAAAATTCTTGTCTACGACCATGCTCTGCTTCAGCCATTCCTGACTCATGCTGTTGTTGCATTCCCATAAGTTCTTTGTTATGTCCATGTTGAGCATTTGTTGCTTCCATAGTATTTGTATGGTGTTGGTTCAACAAAGCCATTGACATGTGGTAGTTCAACAACTGGTGTTGCAATCCGCCTACGCTAGACAAGCGCTTGTTAATCCCAGACTGCATGGCGCCAAAAATGTTGGCATTATTGTTGTTTAAGTTAGGAAGGTCAACCATGGATAAATGGTCTCTTATTGAGGGCTTTTCTTGGTGCTAAACAAAAGAAAAAACCCCCACCTTTTTAGATGGGGGCTAATTCTTGAAAAATTTACTTCTTTGTAGAGTTCCCTGTTGCTACTACGGCATGCTCATAAGCAGACTTTAGGACAGGTCCTAGGACACCAATAACTGCAGCCCATGCTACAGACTTTAAGTGATGGTTACCTGTTTGCCAGATACCAACTGCTGCTACTGCAACTGAGATGATGTAGTGCTCAACGAGAGCCTTTGTTTTTGCTGACATTATTTTTACTCCTCTAAGTTATTTACATATGGTGTTTGTATATGCGAATCTGCCGAAACGTTTGGTTTTGACGAATTTGCACTTGGTGATGCTACACCCGCTAAAGCGGCTGTCGCAACCGCAATCAGCGTACCAGGGTCTGTAGAAAAATGCGAAGCCTTCCAAGTGGCTAACCCAGCCGTAGTTGCCAACCCGCTTGACACTGGGTTAGAGAGATTTATCTTTAACACGGATATGCTCCACAATCTCGTTTATATGGCGCCTAAGTTCCTCAATATGATTATGAGTCTCTTGGTCCAATTTAAGGTCTTTACTAATGATACGCCTGTCTTCGTCCCCTGAACGGTTAGTCGCATTTAACAGAAGCCCTGACAATAAGATACTTTCTAAGGAAACTGTCAGGGTTAGTAAATTAAATGGATAAGGGTCAAAAATAGCAAAGGTCATCCAAAATCCCCAAAAGATTATGTGAAAGATAATGAACCAAGGAGAACCAAATGCAATGGAACACCAATCAGATATTTTTTGAAAATACTTCATGATGTAGCCTTTGCAACCATTGAAGCGTAAGTATCAGAATCTAAAGTTTTTTTGCCTTTAAGTCCAGGATATTTTGCTTGGTACAAAGGTACTAATGCTACATCTTCTGCTGTCATTGTTCCCTTTGCTAAAGCAGCGGGCATTAAACCTGCCTTGACTAATGCTTCTTCAACAATAAGAACTGCTTTACTTTTGGTTCCTACTTTAAATCCTGCTGTTCCTGGAAATGGTGGTGCTACAACAACTGTTGGTGGTTTAAATGTAGAAGCAGGAGTGTTGTTATGAATAACTGCAGCACCTCCACCACCTAATGCTGCTGCTCCTGCAACACCTGCTGCTAATCCTCTATTTTGACTTAACGAAGAAGAAGGCTTAACTGCACCTGGATATGCTGGACGAACAATTGCCATAACATTTAAGTAAGGGCGATGACGAAGATAAACTCCGTTTCCGTCTGCTTGTGAACCAGAAGTGGAATGGTCAGGACTAGTGTTTCCTTCAATAGTTGTAAGGCCATCTGAAGAAGCACCTACAACAATACCTACATGGTCTGGCTGTGCTGCGTTAGTCCAACTAAAAAAGACAATATCGCCAGGTTGTGCGGAATACTTACCTACAACTTGCTTTTTCTTTTGAAACCAAAGCAAACCTGTTGGACAATAAGAAAAGCCTTTTTCTGTTTGAGCCGCAACAATTGAACTTAAACCTGCTTGTTCAAAACACCAAGATACAAACATTGCACAGTAGGACTCATGGTCCATGCCATACCATTGCCCATATTTACTTTCGTTGTTTGGTCCTTCAATATACCCAATTTCTTGGCGTGCTATATTGACAACGTCTATTCCACTACTCACTGATAAATCAACCTTTCAGCCAAATCTCCTGGTGTAACAATGTTTGCTGGTTTATTGCACAAATTAATGCTTGCTGCGTCATACGCAAGTGCAACCAACTCGGAACAAATAACACCGTAACGTTCAGCCATTTTCTCTAAAACTTTTGTATTTGCTAGTGCTTTTAATCCAAGAATTCTTAAAATTAAATTTGCAATATCTAGAAAACCATAAGGACGGTCTACTAAACGCTTTGCTTCTGTAACAATTTTATCTCTTTGTTCGTCAGTTAACTCTTCATGCTGGTTCCAACCAATAACTGGATATTGAGTAACTTTTCCAATAGCAACGCCTGTTGGATTGGCTTGGACAATAAGTCCATCACCAATATAGATAAAAGCATGATTCCATCGTGACATAGTCCCAAAACGAATCAACTTACCAAAGACTCCGCTAGTTTTAACTACTCCGTAATCTCCTAGACGTGGTTCATACATTTTTCTGTACCTCCGCTGCTGGTAGTGTCCCTCTTTTACGAAAACGCAATGACTCCCACAATGGGGCTGGTATTGAATGAATACCAAAATGTGTTCTGTGATGTGCAGTACATAGCACTTCTAAGTTTCCTGGGCTTTCAATCCATCTTTGAAAATCTTCATCATTGTCAAAATGAAGACCAAAATACTTTGCAACCCTTTCAGGGTCAACATTGTTAATTTGAGAAAATTCAACGTGGGTATGGTGTAACTCTGGTTGACCTGAACATAGGTCATCATTAATCACACATTGCCAAAGACCTTGGCGTTTAATTCGAGCCTTTGCTTGGTTAAACAAATGGTAATAAGAGTCTAACTCTCTTGGAGAGTGTTCAGGAACATTTGTTATAAGGTGAATAGCAAGGTTCTCAGAATGAGCCTCTGTCATTATTCTCCTTCGTCTAAGTGTTGCTCGAATCGTCCTTCTAGGCGTGCTTGAGCAACTTTTACTTCTGTAACGTCTTCTCGAATTTCATCTTGACGACGGTCTAATTTCTTAAGTAAAGGAATAATTTCTAAAACAATTTTGTCATTTAATGACGTACCGTGATTTGGCTTTAACTCATTTAGATAATGCTTAACAATCCAACGCAAGGAAATACCAATACCTCCAACGATTCCTATAGCAGCGGAAATTGCTTGAAGCCAATTAGAGACATTCATTTGATAATCCTCACTAGAAAGATATTGAGCGACATACCGTGAGTTTTTTCCGTATTAAGAACTGTAACGATGCAAGTAATTGTATTTTACTCTTATAACAGTAAAATGTACTAGTAAATTAAATTGGTCGCCAATTTTTGTTAATAATTTGATTTGCAGCATTGTTAGTTGAGTTTGTAGACTCGCCCTCTACACCACGACCACGACTACCCCAACTAAATACACTTGGAGTTGCTTTTGATTTAAATCCAAGGTTTGTGTGAAAGTCAAATTCTTGTCTAATACCACGGCGTTGATTAACCATTAATGGTTGTCTAATAAGTTTCTTACCCATTACATACCAATCGCAGTAGTCATTGTTCCACCTTGGCTCATGCCATTAGTCATTGGAACAGTCTTACCTTTTCTTGTAACTTTCTTTGGTTTGTTATGTTCTACAGAACGTGCAGTAGTAGAATTACGTGGGTCAATACCTGAACCCATAGCACCTAGTTCATAAGGCATTAAAGCCTGTTGGTAACGTGCTCCTGAATAACCAGACTCTTTTTTGCGCCCATACCGTGCACGGATACGTGCTTCAAAACGTTCTGTGTCTTTCATTTGTTTGTTATTTAAATTACTCATCCTGAAACACCTGCTCCACCATTAGAACTACCAGCAGTAGATGCTGCTGCTTCTGACTCTCCACTACCACCAGAAACTTCTCCTGCTTCTTGTGTAGCATTTTCGGCAGACTCTCCAGCACCTGTATAACCTTCAGTTGCTTCATTGTCCCCAACTTGTGCAGCACCCATTCCCATTGTTACATATGGGTAGTTACCAAATGCATAGTTGTTATTAATTAAACCTAATCCCATCTCTCTACGACGACGGTGTTCTTCTGCAACTGCTGCTTGGAATTGTTCTCTTGAAAGACTATTCACCTGTTTGCCTCTGTCTCGGTTGTTTGAAATCGCTTCTTTGTTCGTTAGGGCCCATTTGATATCTTCCGTAAGTTCCATTAGGTCCACCCATCATTCCTTGACCAATCTGATAAGACTGCTCAGGAGTGAACATGCTATTGGGATGTGACTTTGTGGCGTAGTACGCCGTAGTAGTCATATCAATCTGGTGTTCGTTATTAGGCACCGATTAATCCTTCTGGGTCAAATATTGATACTGCTTGTAAAGCCAACTTGTAGCCAACTTCTTTTGCGTGGTGTCCACAGAAAAATAACTCCCCTGTGATAAACGTTGCTCGAACTAATGCTCTAGCAGAGCACTTATCGCATCTATCTTCCGCTTTTAATTCTTGGGTTTCAACGACTGTGCTCATGGATTAATTTTGCCCCTTTTTTCGGTAAATGTATGTGCATAATATGTGTCATAGATACTCGCTGGAAAGACTACTACTGTTCCGTGTGTGGGACAGGATTTGTCGTTGCGTCCATGGCAAGGTATTGTGAGCAGAAGCATAGGGGCTCCTATACCGAGAGAAAGACAGACCATGAAGACATGCAACAGATGCAAGATAGAAAAACCTCTAACTGAGTTTAATAAGAAGAGGGAATCTGGCGTTCAGCCATATTGCAAACCTTGTCAAGGTGAGTATCAACGAGAGTTTTATGAAGATACTCGTTTAGATACACAGGCCAATATCTATAAAAATCGCAAAATAAGAAAGAAATCTATTCATCAGTTTTTAGGGGACTTTTACTCCTCCAATCCTTGTGTAGATTGTGGGGAAGATGATATTCTGGTCCTAGAGTTTGACCATGTGATAGGCAAGGAGTTTGGCTTAAATGAAGCCATACGAGATGCAGTATCTATAGAAAGAATAAAAGAAGAATTAACAAAGGGCGAAGTAAGATGTTGCAATTGCCACAGGCGGTTAACCTCTCATCAGCAAAATAGTTGGCGTGTTAAATACGTAAACGGAGAATTAGAAGATATGGAGTATGAAAATGGAAATAGTTAAACTAACCGAAACACAAATGATTAGAGCCTATACAGCAGGTATTAAACGCCAATGGCGCCATCGTGACCCAATTACAGGGGAGCGCTTCTCTACTCATCGCTTTACAGCCTATGACACCGCATTTGATGGTGACATTAAGGGTTGCTTAGTTGAGTGTGCAGTTGCCACTTACTATGGAACTCAATGGAACAGTGAAGATTGGGACCTTGCAGAACATAGCGAACATAAGGGGTTACCAGATGTTGAGCCATACTTTGAGGTAAGACGTGCCAGAACAACAAAAGGGCAGTTAACTATTCGTAATACAGATGCCATTAACAAAGTGGCAGTACTTGGATGCGTAGATGAGAAGAACGAAAACATTGTCTATCTGCTAGGTGCTATCAAGATACGTGATGCACGTGAAGGAGTCTTTGAACAAGACGACAATGGGAACGTGTATGTTCCACAATCACTGCTACATACCGTCGCAGAGTTTGCGCCAGTCCATGCCTAAATACGAATACTCATGTATAACGTGTGATATTACTATTGAACACGAACGTAGCATCCACGATGAAGAGCCTAGATACCCTTGCCCATCATGCGGTTACTCATTAACCCGTGTGTACACACCTTTTGGTTTACAGTTTAAGGGAAATGGCTTTTATAAAACAGGCAATTAGTCTGCTTGAATGCCCATAGATTCTAAGTAAATGTCTTTTTCAGACATGAGGAAATCTCTAATCTGTATAGTGCGAGCCGTAATCTGCTCTTCTGTCTGTGTAATAATGTCTTTTTCCAATTCTTCTTTATGCGCTTCGTATTGTTCAATGGCGTAATCTAACACCGATTGTGCAGTTGCCGCTTTTAATTGTGCATCTTCCCAACGTGCTTTAGCGCGTTCTTCTTTTGTCTGCAATATAAAGGCATTTGCCTCCATCTGCTTTTGTTCAATCTTTTCTTTTGCCTTACTCATTTTTTTAATTGCTCCACAACTTGATATGGTCCTGATGTATACACGGTTAGTTTAGCAGCGATATCAACTGCTTCAACTGGGGTGGCCCCTGCATGAAGAGCGCCCAAAGCATATGATGCACCTGAACCTACGCCATAGAAACCATCTTCTGAACGACAGACAGATAAGTCATCTGCTATGTCGAATAATTCGCCATTAATAGAAATAATGAAATGAAAACGCTGTTCATCAGCCTTTCCATCGCCCTTACCTTCTGCAAAGTCATAGCCGTTATCCACAAGGCATTTGCGAAAGGATGGCATCGCTTTAGTAATTACATAGTGATAAATGTCTTTTTTATCTTTAACAGTCAACGCTGGTGGATTCCACAGGTGTTGAATGACGTCGCATGGTTGAACCTCGCCACTTCCTGCAACAAGAATAGGACCACGTTCTGCAATCTTCTTCATGTCAGGATGGTTAAAACGACGACCCGTGTCATCAGTTACTTGATTATCGGCAACAATTACCGATTTGTTCTTGTACTGAACTCCAACGATGGTAGTCATGAGGCTTCTCCTTCTCTATGGTCGAGATAAGGGTACCAGATGGGCTTGGAGGGCTTTGTAGCAACTTTTGCCTTGTAGGAGACGTGCTGGGCGCCTGAAGTGCCCTAGATGCCCTCTATGCCCGTTTTAACGCCGCCCTTGTGTTTTTTCTTTAGTAACGACTATCTTACTCGTGAATAACAGGGATAAGCATATGAGGGTCAATAGAAGCCGCTGCTGCCACCCTGTGGTGCCCATCATTGAGGATATGACCTCCCATGAACTCCATCATACGAACAGGCTTCTGAACGCCCTTCTTCTTAATGCTAGAGGTAAGGCGTTCGCTCTTGGCTTCCTTGGCTTTCCTATCCCACATCTGGTCTGCTGACTCCCTGCCGTTGGTAACAGTAGGTCCTGCAAAAGGCATATGGAACCATTGACGGTCAGGTGACTTCTTGCCTGTCATAGCCTTGACTTCCCCTGCAGGCATGAACATGGATAATTGCTTATGGGAGAGGGGTGCGCTCATCGGTTCTTGTTACCTTTGCCAATATTTTTAGACGCCTTCATCACCTGGAGGTTCTTCGAACCATTGTTATGTTTGTTATTGTCTTTGTGGTCGACGTGCTCATCTTTCTTGAGTTTGCGCCCCAGCGACTTTTCCTTCTTGTAACGTGCCTCATGAGTCGAGGTGGTCTTTTGAGTCTTAGGGTCGTACTCGACCATCATTGTGCGTCCGCCCTTGTTTTTATCTTTGTACGGCCCGTACACTTTTTTCTTCTTGGATGGCAATGTCATTCTTTAATCTCCTCCATTGTATCTGGATGGTGCTTGCTCAGAACGACTGCCTCACGGAAGTGGTAAGAGATGCCCTTCATGCCCCACTTAACTTCTTTATCGTGACGCTTCTGACCTACTGGCTTCACTTTGTAGATGTGGCCTGATGGACCAGTCTCTGATGTGTCTTCTGGTCCGTGTGCATAGATGCGAGCGGTGATTAAGTGCAATGGTGTCACATAGACACGGTCATGGTGATATAAAGGATTGCTTGGTCGTGGGTTTGGTAATCCACGAGCAGCAGGTGACTGGATGACATCTCCTGGCTTAAAGTGTGCTGTGGAACCGTGATAGAACTCTTCTTGTCTAGGCATTAGCAACCTTGCAATACTGACATGGGCATGAGTTGGTAAAGCATGGGCATTCTTCTCCTGATTGCATCATGCCCTCGCCCTGACAGAGATAGCAGACTTTGGTGCTCATTGCTTACTAGCCCCTGCCACTGTGCCATCGGGAGCCTCACCAATGTGAAATTGTTCTTCTCTCAGTAACGACATATCGGCATTGAAGTCATCACGGCGATATCGCTTCTTATTACGGATAGGTGTTGCAGCACTTGACCTACGTAACTCTTGGACTCTTTGGACCTTACCCATTACCAGACCTCGTCATTGGTATATTCGCCCTTGGTAGGGATAGCCTCACAGATACATTTACAGGTCTCTACTGAGCAGACTCCACCTATGATGCTATGTTCACACTTGATGCATCTGTCCATATGATAAGTGTGTCATTTCTGGGAAAAAGAATCTTATTTAACTATTCCACAATTCTTCTTCAACTAATGGGTCGAACTCCGACTCGTTGACGGGCTGATGTTTCATCTGAGTTTGACTATATTGATAGGCCTTTAGTCCTTCTGGCTTCCAGTCTTTTGGAGCAAACTGCTTGGCCTTCTTGTAGGCTTGGGCGTACTGGTCTTTAGTTGCTGGCATAGTAGTCAATCATCTCTACGCCGAGTACGTCCTCCACGCAATCTTCACAGATGACAAATGTGTACTCAAACTTCTGAGGGGTGTTCTTACCCTCTGGGTCATCGACCATGAACAAGAACTCTTCTGACTTCTGTAGGCAAACTTCACATTTCATGCTTTACGCCATTCTCGGTAGTTTCGTAGGTACACAATAACATATCCCACCGATGCGACGATAAAGCCATACTGGTGAGTAATCAATGAGTAGGTAGTCCAAAGAATCTCGTTGAAGATAAGGATGAGCCAAGCCCAGATACTCTTCCTACCAAGGAAGAATATGCCAGTTGTCCCAACTGCTGCTAATACCCATGACCACATGACCTACTCCTCAAAAGACTCCTGGGTAGACCAGAAGTCATCAAAACTCTTATCCTTATAGATGATATACCACTCTGTGGCTATAGATATAAATACTGTTGCAAAAATAAAAGAACAAATAAGGGCCGTTAAAAATATACTCATTTGCAATCCAAACAGTAGTAAGGGGTACGTGACTCTTGCCTTGGCAAGAGAGTGTGGGTACCACAACGAAAACAGGTAAATGTCACTTCTTTCGATGCAGGTACGAACTCTGAATACTTTTTCTCAACCTGCACGTAGCAAAAGCCTAGGGCTATCCATGCTGAGAAGTTATTAACTCCAATTCCCAATTGGAACCAATTGAGCAGACCTGCGCTGAATTTCATTTGTTCTTACCAATCCCAATAGCAAAGTACCACTTAATAAAATCAATCGAGATATCTTTATAATCAGGGTTGTACTTCAAAGCAAACCCCCACTCACTTGTTCTTCCATAGGCAATGTGCATCTTCTTACCCTTTGTTTACTGCTCTAAGGCTACTGCCTTTACTGGAAATTGAAAAATCTTCTGGGATAGGGGAGGTATCGTCAAATTCTGACAAAGGTACCCTCCACGACCCCTCTGGTGCATAGAGCCATTCGCTATGCATTGGAATCTCATCCATAGAAACCCAACCATAGACTTCAACTTCAGAGTAGTAGTCCCTATCTTCCACACGCGCACCTACCAAGACCCACCCCTCATGTAAGTCTTTAGGGAAAACAGGGACCTCATCCCTCGTTCTAATACTTTTTACTTCGATATTAGGAAAGACATCTGGAAAGTCTTTTCTAAAAGAATGCTCTTCATTGGGGTAGAAGGGGAAGACCATCGCTTTCTTATACAATTTAGCCACTGCGTACTCCGCAACGATGGTTCTCACGTTTGCGGCTATCTCAGGTTCAAGGAAACGTTTGTTATCACCCGCATAATTGGGTCTATCAACACTTCCAAACTTCATTAACCAGCGTTGTTGGGCGATAGAGGCGCATGCAGCGACCTCTGCTTGGGATAAATGGACGATTTTGCTCATACGAGCACTCTAGCACGAGTTTTCGGCTACTGCCTAACCTCAAACCCTTCAACCATGCCTCTCACCTGGCCGTTCCATGAGCGTTTTTGGCTTAACTGTGGGGTATCACGCAACAACAACTAACTATTTATTGCGCTATTACACTCACAACAAGTTTCTATAACTTGTATTTATTGTTCAATCCCCGCGTGAAACACGCGTTATTAAATAGTTTGATAGCAGTTTCGATAGCAACTGTTATGTAACTGTTTGGCTACTGTCGCAAAGTAGTGTGGCACGCTGTTTGTACCACCAGCCTTTCAGACAACTTTTCCAGTTGTTATCAACTCACATAAGCATTGTAAAACACTAACAATGTGTATCTATCTGTCATGTCTAGTAGTTATCTAGTAGCAGTATTCAATAGCCACAACAAAGTATCTATCTCTCTCTCTTATCTCTCTAATAGACACTAACTATTCTTCAATGTATTTAGGGGGCGTTGCCCCCTATAACCCCCACCGCACTTATCTTTAGAACTATTACATACTTATTGTTATTTTGTTAAGTTGATGCCAGTAGTAACTGTAATAATTCCCAGTTGTACCAACTGCCAATAAATAACTTATTACTATCTTCTTTAACTATTAACTATTTATCGTTACTGAAAATAAACGCAGAAAATAAATAACAATCTTCTTTAACAACTGTAATCACAGTATGTAGGACTCATGGGGTCTGGAGAACGGGAAAGTATCAAGGGCTGGCAATCTGCCAATTCCCACCCCCAATTCACGCGTGAAACACGCTCAATTTCGGGTGAGTTGCGTTCTTGCCCTGATGTCACATACAATTCTCTTGTTAGCCCGCCACCGAGAAATCGGTTCGTGGAAATCCGATAGAGCAGGTTGTATTTATTACAACGCCACTATTGAAGTTGTGAAACTTCTTAATCGGTGCGAGTGAAACTCTCGCAACAGTAATTTAACTTCACTAATTGTTATGAAGTATGAAAGTCAATGTGTGACTTGTTATGAAACTTCTTTAACACTTAGCAGTTAATTACACCGCGCAAAGAAATGCGTTGGCTAACACTTGGGCAGACAATCTTCTGCTAATAATCACACCGCTAATTGACTACGCCTAGTGCGACAAATACATGGTCAAATGCGAAATCAAATCGTGTGCGCTTATTACTACTTATCTTTAACAATTATTTTTAGTCGCTCACTTGTTACCTGTTATGAGCAGTTGTGACAAGTGAACGGCTATGAATACTTGTTGTAAGTATTCACTTTAACACTAACAACGAAACGGAGAATAAATAAATGAAACTAAAACGCATAGTTATCTTCTTACTAATCGCAGTTGTTGTTATCGCTATCTGCTATTGGTTAAATGACATAACAACTCCTAAAACTTGTAAAGTCCCAGTAAGTCAGATGTCACAATTCTGTAAAGACCTGCTATTCCCCAACTAATCACTAACTACGAAACGGAGTAATACATGACTATCGCAACAATAGATGAAACTGGTGTAACACTTCTTATAGATGATGAAGTTACTTCTTACTATCAACTCGTATCGTTACTGAATAAAATGGGGGCGAAATGAAGTTGCGTAAAGAAAAACAATCAACGCAAGATGAGATACAAAAGAAACTACGACAATCTTTAGAACTAAAGCAAGCGTTGTCGTTCTTATTCCCCGAACTAGATGAGTCCGAGATACTGGCGCAACTGGTGTATCAACTAACACTAATGGCAGAACCCGAACTCTTAACTGGCGCACTAGATGTCGCTAATGAACACGCACAAAATAAATTAAATGAAGTGTCCGAAATGTATGAACACTTCTTTAGTGACTCCGCAACAGATACAGACAACTAAACAACTAACAGAAACGGAATAATAAATGTCATACGCAATTCTTATTACAGGTCAATCACAAGAAGCAAATAGACTTAATCAAATCCTCGTTGTTTCACATGACAACAACACTCATGCTTGGTCGCGTTCAACTGACGGGGGTCGTGGAGAGCGCAACGCTTGGACAGAAGCAATTTACGCAGAACTTCTAACAAGCAATAATTATGACAACTTCATTGTTGGTGAAGTCCTATCTTCTCCACTAACTTCTAATGACATTGAAGACATAGAAAAGAACGAGCGACCAAATGTTCTTATACAGAAACTCACTAAGCAGTTTGGTTTGCGACATGAACAAGTAGATACAACTCGCACAATCGCTGATGTTCTTAAAGAGGTTGATGTTTTAATCTCACAAGACCCAACTCTCCTAAGTAAGTATCGGAGTGACGGCAGAAGCGACAAGAGTGTCACCGCAGTAAAAAATCCCGTTGTCGTGGCTAATGTAATTGAAGTTACGCAAGCACCGATAGCACATACAGAGAAGCGAGTTGAAGTAAGTGCGAGCGCGAATAATGATGTAATTGGTAATTATGTAATTCGCGTACCTTCTAAAGAACTTGTAGGCAATTACATTGAGCGCACTCTCGCTGGTGGTATCAAAGAGAGCAAGATGTATCAGACCGCTAAAAAGTTAAAGAAGTTTGTTCTCATTGAAGGTCATGCTGGTACTGGCAAGACAACAAGTGGACTTAATTTCGGACTTAAAGAAAATCAAGGCGTGTATGTGTTTTCTTGTTCAATGGGTGTAGAGGTCGGGCAGTTTATTGGTAAAACTGTTATTGACTCTGAAACTGGTAAGCCAGTTTGGATAGACGGCGTTCTCACGCAAGCAGTAAAGCGTGGTGACATTGTTATTCTTGATGAAGTTGATTTTGCCCCAACAAAGATACTTCAACGCTTACAAGACCTGTTACAAAATCGCACACTTTCGATTATTGAAAATGGTGGAGAAGTTGTAACTGCTCACCCTGACTTCATGGTTATCGCTACCTACAACAATGGCTATCGTGGTTCTAATAAACTCAATGAAGCGTTTGTAGATAGGTTCGGTATCAAATTAAAGTTTGAGTATGACAACGCTATTGAAAAACAAGTTGTCAAATCTTCAACACTTCTTAAACTCGCTGACCAAATGCGTGCTGACAGTATTCAAGGCTTATACACAACGCCTATTTCCTTGCGTTGGTTATTGAACCTTCAAGAGTTGTCACAGGAATTAGGTTATGAGTTTGCCGTTGAAAATGCGTTGATGAACTTTACTGATGATGAGCGCGGAAGCGTTCGCCTGTTGTTTGACGCACACCGCACACAGTTAGAAGCAGAACTAATAAACAACTAAGAGAGGCAATAATGTTTCTTCAAGAACAAGAAGATAAGAGCAAGCAGTTAGAACAACTAAAGCGCAATCGCATAACTAAATTGGCAAGTATCTTCTCTCGTACCAATAGTGTTCTTACTGGTCGCAGAATTACTGTCAATGTTGTTGATGAGCCAACACAACACAGCCCTGCTTGGTCAAGCACAAATGAACAATGGTTGAACCTGTCTGAAATCAAAGACAATTTAACTGCTGAAAGTTTGTTGTCACTTCAAGGTCTGAACTTTCATGAACTAGGGCACTTGCGCTATACATTGAGAAATGGAAGCGAGTTTGTCACATGGATTAAAGATAATAACTTATGGAGTGCGTACAACTGTTTAGAAGATAGTCGTATCGAAACTCTCATGGTTGGTTATCTTCCAAGTATCACTAACTGGTTAATCGCAACAGTTACCGATTATCTACTAAGTGATGATGAAGCAATCACAACTGCCTTTCCTCTTGTTACTGGTCGTAGATACTTACCAACAGAACTTCAACAGTTGGCAGTAGATAACTACAAGCGACCACAGGACATTGAAGCAATCTATTCAATCGTTGATGAGTACCGCACTCTTTTGTTCGCTGGTGAACCTAAAGAAGTTTCACAAGCAACAGAACGCGCAAAGATACTTATTAAGAACTTCAACGATTTAATTGAACTTCTACCGCCAATACCAAATCAAGGTGGAGAAGGTGGAGAAGGTGGAGAAGGTGGGCAGACAATCATTGTCCGAATTAAAAATCCTAATGGACATGACTCACGACCAACACAAGGCGTGGAGAGCAGTAGCGTGCGACCAGTTAGCAGACAACAACAAGAACAAGACATGGGTAAGTCAAAGAACAAAGATAAAGCAAAGCCTGTTCTTATTGTTGATGTTGAGTTACCAAAGCAAGATACAACTGGTGACACAAGTGAAGATACTTCTAAAGAAGATACAAATACTTCTAGCACAAGTAACTCCGCAGTAAAAAATCCACAAGCCCCAACTCCAACTAATGATAAGTCTGATGACTTCTCTGATGACTTCTCTGATGACTTGTTTGATGATAGCGACTTCAATGATGAGAACTTCACACCACATGAAAGTACCAAGTCAAAGACTTATGGTTCTGATGAAGGTACAACTGGTACTAACAGGCAAGTGTCTGATGTATTAGAAGGTGTTATGAGTGATGTTCTAAAGGAGTTGTCTAAAGAACTTAATCAACTTGGTAAGCAACTTGGTATAGATGTTGGTTTAGAAGGTGGCAACACCGCAACTCCAAAGCGTGCTAACTATAAAAGTGTAAATGCTAATCCTGAATTGGTGCTTACTTCTAAGTCGTTTGGTCGTGAACTAGAGCGACTACGCGCAAAGTTTGACCCTGCTTGGGAAACAGAAGTTGATACTGGTCGCTTAAATGTCAATCGTTATTTTAACAATGAAGATTTTGATACTTGTTTTGATGAGTGGCAAGAAGGGCGAGAAGATGTAACTGCTATTGAAGCAGTTATTCTTTTGGATAAGTCGGGTTCAATGGCTGGAAAAAATGCTGACAACGCTTATCAAAGTATGTGGGCAATAAAGAAGGCACTTGAAGCAGTTGAAGCGAAAACAACAGTTGTTACTTTTGATTACGCAACAACACTTCTTTATAGTGCTGATGAGTCTGCTGGCAACACTATTCGTGACGGGGGTGCTGACGGGGGTACAAATCCAACGGAAGCAATCTTGTACGCAAAGCGCGTGCTTGCCGAAACTGATAAGCCAATCCGTATTCTGTTTATGATTACTGACGGAGCATGGGATACAGAAGAAGGCGAGAACGCAGTTATGGAAATGCGTAAGGCTGGTGTTCTAACCTGTCAAGCATACTTAGACGAAAGTAATAATGCTGGTTCTTACATTGAACGCTACCGACACTCGTTTGAGTTACTAACACAAATTAAAAGTGCTAAAGACATTGTAATTCTTGGCAAAGAATTAGTGCGCTTGGCAATCTCTCGTAATCTCGTACACAACTAACAAAGGAGAATAACTAAATGAAACTATCTGAATTAGTAGTAGGCAAGGAATACGCAGTAGTACCTAGTTGGCAATACTCATCTCGCGGAAGTCGTGATGTTAATAGCGTGAGAGAAAATGATGTAGTGAAATCAACGCTGGTTTCACTAGATAAGTATGAGTATCAAGCAAGCCAACGCTCACAAGACCCAAATAGTTTTACTAAAGCACAAGCAGGTAATCGTTCTGTTGGTGTTCTAGTAAAAGCAACTGACCAAAGTGGTTCTGAAATCTTTTGGACTTCTCGTTTGGCTGACATTGTTGCGTTGTGGTCTGACCTTGAACCCCGTTGGGCGCAAGCAAAGAGCGCAGAGGCAGAGGCAGAGCGTATCCAAAATGAAAAGCGCAACAAAGCAATCGCTCACAGACAACTGGTTGATAATGAAATCAACCGCGCTCGCAATTCTGTAATCGCAACTTCTAAAGAACTCTTAGGTGATACTACTTTTGTTAATGTAGATACAACTGGGTATGACTTAGAGTATCGGGGCGTTGTGACTCTTTCACTCGCAGAGTTTGAGAAGTTAATTGAACTCGCTTATCAAGGCAAAGAGGTGTACGCATAATGAGTATTGAACTCACAACAGAACAAGTCGCACTATTACTACAAGCGTTAGGTCGGGAGAAGTCTTGGCTTAACGCTGGTGGGTTCTACGGGTCTGCTCACAAGGTAAGCGACCTACAAGCACACATAAAGAACAACGCAATCAAGGAGTAAATAAATGGGTCAAGAACTATTAAATGTTAATCCAAAGTATGAAAGACAACCGAGAGTGTATTACTTAGCAGTTGCCAGTAACGGGCAAGCAGTTATTCGCGGAAGCAATCGTGACAAATACACGCACGCAGTTGTTACTTGTGAAACTCGAATACAGTATCCAAATCAACTTACAGGTGGGTCGTTCCACATAAACGAGAAGTTAGCGGAGCGACAAGCAAAGAGTAATCGCAAATGGCAAAGTCTAAGACCTAATAATCCATACTATAAAAATCTATCTTGGGAAGTTGTTTCTGTCCAAAAGATACCTGCTAAAGACGCACGCAGGTTAAAGAAGTTAAACCTTAAAGAGTATGAAGTTTGGTCAAAAGCACACACAGTAGAAGTAACAAATCAAGAAGAACTCGTACCGCAGTAAAAAATCTAGGGGGTAATTAAATGACAACAACTAAACACCGCAAGGGTGGTTCTAAAGGCGCGAACGGATACGGAGAGTATCAAGTGCGCTACGCAAGTGATAAGCAAATCAACTTTATTAAACAACTTCTAAACAGTAAGCAACACAACTTAACACTTACTGATGAAGCACTAACGAAACTTAATGTTCAAGGTGCTGGCGAACTTATTACTAACCTTCTGAACCTACCTGCTAAAGAAGGTTATGTAATTGCCCCTACCGAGCGACAAGTTAGTTATGCCCAATCGCTGGTACAAGATAAAGAAGGTGGTATTGAACTTCTTAATGATTATCTATTTACTAAAAAAGTTAATTCTTTAAGTGACTTGGATAAGTCTGATGTATCGGCAATTATCAACACACTTAGGGCGCGTAGTAATAAGCCAGTACCTATCTTGATTAAAGAAGTTGGTGCGTATTTATTAGATGAAACTATCTATTCAATCCGCAAAGGTTCTTATAGCAAAGAGTGGCAAGTGTGGTCTTATTCTGATGAGAGCAAAAAGTATGAACGCAATAACAAGGCTAATGAGAAAAAGGTTCTTACTACTCTTGATGTGAGCAATCGCTTAACACTTGAACAAGCAATTCGCTATTCGGCACAGACAGGTGTGTGTTGCCATTGTGGTCGAACACTAACCCTATTGAAGTCTGTTACGGCTGGTATGGGTCGTGTGTGTGCGAGCAGGTACTTCTAATGAGAGTCAAAACAGTTAAAGAACTTACAACTGAACTTAGTGCGTTAAAGCCTGATGATGTTGTAGCAGTTATGTATTTTGACTTACCTTCTATGGCAGAACAAGCGGAAGAAGATTATGACAATGAAAACTTCTTAAAAGAAGATTATTCACAAGAAGTGTTTGAGGAAATCTTTAATAATGTAAATAATGATGAACCTTTATGGGAAAACTTCTATGAAGCAGTTAAAGATTATGAACGAGGTGTCGTACACAATGTCATAGAAAATAAAGCGTTATTAGAAATAGAAGAAGAAGAAGCAGAATTATGGGGTGAAGAAAATGTTATACACAGTTAAAGAAGCAATAGAAAAGTTAGAACAATGGTACAAAGATGATTTAACTCAACCTATTGCCTTTTTTGTAGATGATAAAGAAAGTATTTATGGAAGGTTCATAGCAGATGACTCTGAGTTAAATACTTTATACCCAACTCTTGATGATGTACCTAAAGAGTTATTCGAAAAAGTACTTGGAGAAATGTTTGAGTATGACTCTTTTTGGGATACTGTAAATGAGGTACAAAGGCATGAACTAAGTGACTTCTTAGCAGAACAAGATAGAGAAGCAGAACAACTAATAGATGAACAACAACTATGGGATACAGAAATGGAAATAAAAAACAATGACAACACATAAAGTAATCGTAGGAAATAAAAAGCAGGTACAGAAACTAACTCTGCCTGATGATGTAGTAGCAAGTCTAAAGAAGGTACATGGCGTAGAGCGCAAGGCTTATGTCAATGCGTTACGCAAAGAAGGTTGGACTTGTGAAAGTATCGGTAAGGCACTTGGTCTAACAAGGCAAGCAGTTGATTTATACAAGACATACAACTGTCCTGAAGAAGTGGCAGAGAAAATTAAAAACCTGCCTATTCCTGAATTACCTGCTAGTCCTATCTATCGCACAAGGCGTGTAGAAGTAGAACCTGATGTATTAGCAAAACTTAAAGAACTTCATGCTAAGGCTTGTTTAGTTAGAAGTAGTAGCAAGAAGTATCGGGCAGAAGCAGAGCAATTTACTAAGTTGGCTTGGGAGCAGAAGCGCAAAGGAATTAGTGTTTATTCTTTAGCAAAATCTTTAGGTATAACTCATAGCGCACTTAACTTTAGGTTTGTTCGTTATGGTTATTCGGAGTCCAAAGGTAAGTCACACGCTTACCGCAAATTAACTCATAGGGAGATTACGCATGAGTAATTCAATACTTGAAAACACAGAAGTAGAAATAAAAGGTTGGGAAACTATTTCCTTTACAGTAACAATTCCTGACTTAGAACAAGTAGTTATCGTTGCGCCTCATACTTGGAACTGGCAGACCAGTAGTTATACAAGCACACGCAAGTTTCTTGTTAAAAAACTTCAATACGAAATGCGTGGTCATGGCAACGACCAAATAGGTATAACTTCTATACATGGCGTTTATTTCTTAAAAGGAGATAAGAGAGCAGGTATAGGAGAAAAATCTTTATACTACAAATCACTTACTAAAGAAGTTATAGAACAAATCCCTGATAACTTATTAAAGTATGGCAGAGATTATTTAGAAACTAATCTTGTCCCTAGATTACAAAACTTAATTAAAACTGGAATAGTAATGGGAGTATCAAATGCCTAATTGGTGTAGCAATACTTTAACAATAAAAGGTTCTCCTAAAGAACTTAGCAAGTTAATGAAAGCAGTTGAGATTACCAATAGTGAAGAAACAAGTGAACACTTTAAAAGTCTGTTCTCATGTCACAGAGTTATCCCTAGACCTGCTAGTGAGAACGCTAATTGGTACAACTGGAACGTAGATAACTGGGGTAGCAAATGGGATTTAGCAGATGTAGAAAGGCAAGACTCCGAGTGGGAGAGTGGGGCACTTACATACACTTTCAACACCGCATGGAGTCCTGTTCCCCAAGTGATAGAGAAACTAGCAAAGCAAAATAAGAAGGTCACTATCAAGTATGAGTACTGGGAAGGTGGCTCTGATTATTGGGGTGAACACACATACGAAAAAGGAAAAGAAGTAGAACAAATAGGTGGTTCTATAAATGACGCTGGTTGTGAAAAACTAGAAGAACTTATGGGAGAACACCATGAGTGTAAGGAGTGTTGGGAAATGGTTGAGTGCGAAAAAGAAAATACTCCTGAGTATTGCGAGTCATGTGAAGAAGAAAGAACTAAAGAAGAAAGCACACTATGGGAAGGAATACCACATGGCGATAAAGCACTATCTCATTGAACTAACAACGGAGATACCAGTTGTAGTTAATGATAAAGAAGTATCCAATGTAAAAAGTCTGTATGAGATAGTTATGGATAAAACACAAGAATACTTAAACAGTACCGACTTAAACAGTAACGAGTATGTCGTGAAGGTAGTCGCAGAAGAATACGAAAAGGAGAATACAAATGTCTAAAGAAGTTAAGAAGATTAAAGAACAAGGTGTACGCAAATACAAGGCTTACATTGAGTTTAATACTGACAGGGTAATTAGCAGTAGAGAGCAACAAATCATGCTTGATTTAATCGCAGAACTTTTGGCAAATCCAAAAGACTTTAAGATTATTGGCAAGCAAGACGGAATAGAAATCAAGAAAGAAATCCCTGCTACATACAAAACAATCGTGATTAACAAAGAGATTACTTATCACGCAGTACCTAACCGAGATGACATACCAACTAAAGAGGAAGTGACAACTAAATGATAAGTTTGTTTTTAGATGTTTATTACAATTTAAGGTTTCGCAATCACAGAAAGACTTGTAAGTTAGGCAGTTTCTCATGTTCTTTTATCTGCCAACACCGCAATAGTTACAAGACTCCATACTATGTAATAGACATGATTACTCTTATGGTAATAAAGCCACTTAAAGCCAAAAAGTTATGGCATGAACTAAACGACACTCTAAAAGGAGCAAGTGTATGAACGCTAAAGAAAGAGTCCTATTAGAAAATAAACTTGCGTATGTCATACGCGAGAAGTGGGGAGATAGTGGCTTAGAGTATCTAGTAGGTGCTATCTCTAGCCTTACAACTGATGAACAACTAAAAGCACTTATAGAGGAAAACCTATGACAAAAGATGTAGATGTAGGGTGCGCTGGTTGTAGTCAAGTAGTTATTTCACAAAAGATAAATACACAAGATTATCTTCACTACGAAAGCAGAACAGGAACAATGTGGCACTTAGAGTGCTATCAAATCCATAGAGATTTTATGGAGTCAATAGAAGGAGTGAAGTAATGGCGCAAGGCTATAAGCATGACACTATGGCTCTGAACGAATTGTGTGAACAGATTTATCATGCGTTTGGTCAAAGAGCAGTAGAAAACTTCATAGCAGAAAGACAAGAAGCAAATTACTTATCTGATGTTACTTGGCAAGAGTGTAAAGGTTGTGAAGCAGAAGAACCTTTTTATGAAAGTGCTTGCTTAGTATGTGGGAGTAACTAATGGGTTATGTAGAAATACGAAAACTCACACCGCACGATAGATTAGATACTTGCGACAAATGTGGACAACAAGGTATCTATGAAAATGGTCAAGCAATTAAAAACTCATACAATGAAACTGTATTGTGGTTATGTTTTAATTGTAAAGATAAAGCAGTATCTAAAGAAGGATAGAACTTCTTAAAGAAGGGGGGTAGGTAGCCAATCGGCTATCTGCCCCCTTTTTGCGTTTTGTAAGTTACTCGCCAGTACGATAAACTGCTCTTGTACGAAAGGGGGCAATCGTGGCGTATGTAATCAAGCGTAATAACCGCTATACAGGCTATTACCGAGCAGACGGCAAAGCAAAGTCTGTCGGTACTTTCAACTCTAGGGCTAAAGCACTTAACGCTGGTTTGTTAGCGGAAGAAGGTGTCTTTAATGTCATGCCCAATAATCAACCTACACTTAACAAATACATACAGGACTTGATACTAAGAACTGATGTCCGACTTAGTACCAAAAGAACTTATCTCATACTGCTAAAGAAGTACGCACTCCCACGCATAGGAGATAAGCGTTTAGCCGCAATTCGGCGGCAAGACATAAGAGAACTATTGGACTCTTTAAAAAAGGAAGGCGTAAGCCCTAGCAATCTCTCACACTTAAAAACCGCACTTGGTTACTTGTTTCGCCAAGCAGTAGAAGATGAAGTAATCCAAGCCAATCCAACACACCGCATAAAGACGATTACTGTCAAGCCAGACCCAACCTACACGCTTGACCCTAAAGACTTTCAAGCAATCCTAAAGAACTTACCCACAGACGGAGCAAGGGTACTAGCCAGATTTCTCATAGGCTCTGGTCTGAGGTTCGGGGAAGCCACAGAATTACGAGTAAAAGACTTTAACTTCACTTCTAAAGAAGTCTATGTAAGAAGAAGCGTGGCAGATGTAGGTCACGAACTTGGCCAAGGTAAAAGGTTCATGGTCGTAGAGGCCACCAAAAACGGACAAAAGCGAACAGTTGTTCTAAGCCGAGAAGTCATAGCCGAGGTAAAAACTTTTGTCAGCACCAAAGCCCTAGGAAAAGAAGACCTAGTATTCTCAAAGAACACAGTCTTAACAACAGGTAAACTAGTAAGCCCTAGCAAAAGCCTAGGTAAGCCATACACCAAGGGAAGCCGAACGTTTAGACATGGGAGTGTCTATTCCTATAATGTAGGCGAGTGCAGGTGTATAGCCTGTCAGCAAGCGGTTAAGGAATACCGCCACCAATACAGAAAGGACAAAGCCAAAGGCAAAGCAGAAAGTCAAAGCCTTAGCAAAAGCCAAAGCAATAGCAAAAGCCTTAGCAAAAGCGACGATTATCTGCCTCGTGACAGGTGGAGAACCATTTGGAACGAAGCCATAACCAAGTCAGGTATTGGCTGGTATCCCAAGACGCACGACCTCAGACACGCTAACGCAACACTTCTTCTAAAGAAGGGCGTAGATGTCCATGAAGTCAAAGAGCGTTTAGGTCATCAGTCAATCACAACGACCGAAAGGTACTTACACCGAGTACGTCACCAGCAGTCAAAGGCAGCCGAGGTTGTTAATGACTATTTGGAGTGATTATGAAACTAACAACACGCGGGAAGGTTGTGCTAACCAGCCTATTAACAAGCCCAATTCTAGCAATAGCACTAGGAGTAGGAATAGCCGAACCAGCAATAGCCCCCGAAAAAGCAAACGCATTAGTTCTACAGAAGTTCGAAGGGGCAAAATCCTTAACGGATAAAGACCTAGTAGTTCTTCTTAAAGCAGTCGGGTTCAAAGGCAAAGCCTTACCTGAAGCATGGGCTATAGCGAAGAAAGAGTCACAAGGTCGCCCTCTTGATTTCAATGGCAACCGAAGGACAGGAGATAAGTCCTATGGACTATTCCAAATCAACATGATTGGAAACCTAGGAACTACTCGTAGAGCCTTGTATCACCTAACAAGCAACAAACAGTTGCTTAATCCTGTAGTTAATGCCACAGTTGCTTACGAGATGAGCAGTTATGGTAAGAACTGGAAGCCTTGGAAAGGAACTCATACAGCAGTTGTACAACAATGGCTAAAGAAGTATCCTTACAAGTCAAAGCAATACAAAAAGGAGAAGAAGATAGTGGGAGCACACAAGAACCAAATGAAAATCAAAGCCGCATTAGAAGCAAGAATTGCGGGTATGCCGAAAGGTTCAGGCTTTAAGAAGCCAGGTTCGATGAACCGAAAGAAGACTGGATTCGTAAAAATCGCACCACTTAATAAGTAAAAGCAATAGCAAAAGCCTCATTAGCCAAGTGCTAGTGGGGCTTTTTTTGTACCCTTATACCTATGACATTACCTGCATCAGGACACGCTGGAGACCGTTCTTTCGAACGTAACGTTTCTTATCCTCTTGCGCTTCATACTATTAAAAATGGAGTTATTACAAAGCAACCAAATGGCAATCTTCTCCATGAAGCACGTGACCCTGACAACGTAGACCACGTTATAAAAGTAGTTACAACTCCTGAACCAAAGGGCATCGTTACTGTTATTAGAGATACTTCTCGACCATTTAATAGGAACTTATCAAAGCAACAAGCCCAAGTAGAAGCCAATGCAAAAGCATCTAAAGATAGGTCAAAAGCCAATCAGAAGGCGCAACTAGAAAAGAAGCGCCTTCGTTCTGCTGCAGCACGCAGTAACTAATTACTGATTATCTTTAATTAACTTCACTTCACAAGCATCTGTAGTGCAATAAGCCTCACCAACAGCATCAGCAGCCATACCAGCATAAACTCCCTTGAAGTCAATAGGAAACAACTTCATTGTGTAGTCCTCATACTCTTGCTCAGTAATCTGGGTGTATGGCATTTGAGGATACACTGTATTTCCCATAGGCAAGAAACTAATGGTCTTTAACTGACCGTCATACATGTGCAGTACTGACCCAATAGATTCTGCTTCTTTCTCAGCATCAAAGGTAACTGTTACTGATACAGAGTTATCTGACCAGTATCTTTGTGCAGCAGAAGCAAGTGCTACCTTCTCATAGATAGAAACGTCTTTCTCTGCTCTCTTAGCATTGGTCTTTACAGGAAAGAAAACAACACTTGTGGTATCAGGAGATTCACTTGCTGGCTCCACTTGATATTGCGCCATTTTAAATAGTGGCAACATAGGGTCAGAGTTTGCAAAGCGAATAGCGCGAAGGAAGTGTCTTCCACCTGATGCCCAATGCACTCCTGGACTTTCACCAGCAAGGATAGAAACTGTTCCTGATGGCTTTACAGTTGTAGTTTTGATTGATTCACGAATACCAAGCCACTCTGAATAATTAATGTCGTAATGCTTAATAACTTTGTACCCTTCATCCATCCAAGTGCGAAGTTCAGACCAACCATTGTTATCAGCAAAGTTAGCAACACCTGAGATAGAAGTACCGATACGGCGGTTACGTTGCATAATCGCATTGGTCTCTTGCCAGTGTGTAGGTAACAAGGTAACAGTCTTTGCATAGAGGTAAGCAAACTTCAATGTTCTTTTGAAGTCTTCTAAATTGTCGTGGCGATTCAAATACGTTTCAACCAATGTACAGCACTCATAAGATTCAAGTGACTGTTCAGCACAAGGGTTGTATCCAGCAATGCGCCAATCCTTGTTATTCTCAGGGTCAGCCAATCGACCATATTTACGAGATACATCCATCCAAATAACTCCTGGCTCACCATTAAGACTGATGCCATTAATGATTGGAGATAGGTCTTGTCCTACGGATACTTCAACAGAGTTATTAGACATCCATCCATAAGCCATGCGGTCAGGGTTTACTTCATAGTTCTTTAGATTCAAGAAGTTTTCATCATCTAAACGACCCATGAGCAACTCTGCTGAACGGCGTACATTGCCTGATACAACACAAACACCAATTATGTTTCCAATGTCAGCAATATCACGACGAGTTAATTTCTGACCTGCACGACCACTAAACATGCTGGTGATGTGATTATGTAGTTTCTCTAGCGGTTCGTGTCCTGCCGCAGTACCTCCAAAGGTTTTAATTGGAGTACCTGCTGGACGGATTTGCGAATAGTCAAAGACTGGCTTCTTCGTATCTGGCTTAAGGTAGGAATTGATGAGGGAGGCTGTTGATTCAACCCAACCTTCACGAGTGTCTGGGATGACATAGGTGTCACCTTCTTGTGGTTCATAAATATTAAAGTCCTTATCTGCTCCTTTATCATCAAAGCCAACACCCACTCCAAGCATTGATGCTTCCATAAGAAAGGCAAATGGCTTGGCTGGGTCTGTCTTGACCATGGAGCCTGTTGAAACAAATGCGCAGTTCTGCAACGCTGCAGAGTTACGTTGTTCATTAACGAGTGGTGTACCCATAACCCATAGACCACGTCCAGGTGGTGTCCATTTCAAATTAAAGAGACGGTCATAGGCTTCTTTTGCTGAGGCTGCTGCCTTGGCATCTGACCAAGGAAGGCGATTAAGTTTGGCGTGGTCTTTCTGTAGTGAGTACATGCCATTGATGACTCGCTCACATACCTCTGCCCAAGTTTCCTTCGTACCATCTTCCTTTAACCGAGAATAGGTACGCAAAAAGGTAATCTCTCCTACAGAGTTTCCAGCCGCATCTTGGTAACCAAATGGGGCTTTCTTTTCCTTGTAACTATCAGTGAACTCTGTTGCTAATTCAAAGGAGAACAATCCCATTTATGACCACCATTTCTATTAAAAGTAAAATACCCCATAATGGGGTGTGAGTATTATGCAGTGCCCGAACCTATCATGCACTTGTTAACAGTGATACCACTCCAGGG
>Ga0214165_1000350_pt1 | contig 34354 bp, 30 predicted proteins | sample TroBogypolimnion_34_FD_153004 | JGI IMG/M metagenome (GOLD analysis project Ga0214165, IMG submission 153004) | Freshwater microbial communities from Trout Bog Lake, WI - Practice 03JUN2009 hypolimnion v3 | ecosystem: Environmental > Aquatic > Freshwater > Lake > Hypolimnion/Profundal zone ... | reverse complement strand
AGAGGCACGCCGCGGCTTGGAGCGAGGAATGAATACGCTCGCCGACGCCGTAAAAGTAACCCTTGGACCCCGTGGTCGCAATGTAGTTCTTGAGAAGAAATGGGGCGCTCCAACAATCACCAACGATGGAGTTTCCATCGCCAAGGAGATTGACCTCGATGACCCATGGGAGAAGATCGGGGCGGATCTAGTTAAGGAAGTTGCTAAGAAGACCGACGATGTTGCTGGAGATGGAACAACGACCGCAACAGTCTTAGCTCAAGCACTTGTGCGAGAAGGACTGCGCAACGTTGCCGCTGGCGCAAATCCAATGGCGCTCAAGCGTGGAATTGAAAAAGCAGTTGAAGCAATCTGCGCCGAACTCAGTTCGATGGCAAAGAATGTAGAAACCAAAGAACAGATTGCAGCAACCGCATCGATCTCAGCAGCGGATGCAATAATCGGCGAAATGATCGCTGAAGCGATGGATAAGGTCGGCAAAGAGGGAGTTATTACTGTTGAAGAGAGCAATACCTTTGGACTCGAACTCGAGTTAACCGAAGGAATGCGTTTTGATAAGGGTTACATCTCGCCTTACTTCACCACTGATTCCGATCGCATGGAAGCCGTTCTAGAAGATCCATATATCTTGATCGCAAACTCCAAGATTTCAAATATCAAAGACCTGCTCCCAATTCTTGAGAAGGTTATGCAATCAGGTAAGCCACTATTGATCTTGGCCGAAGATGTTGAGGGTGAAGCTCTCGCAACTTTGGTAGTAAATAAGATTCGCGGCACTTTCCGCTCTGCAGCTGTTAAAGCTCCAGGATTCGGTGATCGTCGCAAGGCGATGTTGCAAGATATTGCGATTCTTACCGGCGCTACCGTTATCTCAGAAGAGGTTGGCCTTAAGTTAGAGGCTGCCACCATGGAGTTCCTCGGTCGCGCGCGCAAGGTTGTAATTGCTAAGGAAGAGACGACCATCGTTGAAGGAACTGGCGATGCAGAGCAGATCAAAGGCCGTGTCAATCAAATTCGCGCCGAGATCGAGAAGAGCGATTCCGATTACGATCGTGAAAAGCTTCAAGAGCGCCTGGCAAAACTCGCTGGTGGAGTTGCCGTTATCAAAGCTGGCGCAGCCACTGAGGTAGAACTCAAAGAGCGCAAGCACCGTATCGAGGATGCAGTGCGTAACGCCAAAGCTGCAGTAGAAGAGGGCATCGTCGCCGGAGGAGGAGTAGCTCTCCTTCAAGCCGGAAAGGCCGCGCTCGCAAATCTCAAACTTACGGGTGATGAAGCAACAGGAGTGCGCATCGTTGAACTTGGAATCGAAGCTCCTTTGAAGCAGATCGCAATTAATGCTGGCCTTGAAGGCGGAGTTGTTGTTGAGAAAGTTCGTCATTTGGAGTCAGGCTTCGGCCTTAATGCTGCAACTGGCGAATACGTTGACATGATTAAGGCTGGGATCATCGATCCTGCCAAGGTCACTCGCTCAGCCCTGCAAAATGCCGCCTCTATCGCAGCGCTCTTCCTGACGACTGAAGCAGTCGTTACCGATAAGCCTGAGGCCAAGGCCGCTGGAGCCAACAATCCAGCTGCTGATATGGACTTCTAGTAGTTCACTAACGCTTAGAACGGCCCCCCGGTTTTCTCGGGGGGCCGTTTCGCATTACCCTAGCCCCATGACCGACAAATTTAACGCTCTAGAAATCGCTCGCAACGCCGCGATCGAAGATTCTGGCAACTCAAAATTTGTGGGTGAGCTGGTCTCCATTGATCAAGAAGATGAACGTATCGCTACCTACCTCTTTGAATCATCGCTTCCAGGTTATGGAGGTTGGCGCTGGGCCGTCACCATTATCAAGGTTGATGATGCAGCCTTGGCGACGATCGCCGATGTTGTTCTGCTTCCAGGCTCGCAATCTCTTATTGCGCCCGAGTGGATCCCATATAAAGAGCGACTAGAACCGGGAGATGTTGGCGTTGGAGATATCGTGCCAACTTCGGCAGATGACCTGCGTTTAGTACCAGGATTTGAGGCGCTTCCCGGAGATGAAGAACTTGTTCTGGCTGAGCAGATAGAACTAGGACTTGGACGCGCCCGTGTTCTTTCGATCGTGGGTCGAGATGCCGCCAGCAAGCGCTGGTATGAGGGCGACCGCGGACCAAATACTCCGATTGCGCAATATGCGCCCTTGCCATGCCATGGATGTGGCTTCTTTATCCCCATTGCTGGCTCCCTTCGCTCCGCCTTTGGAGTATGTGCCAATGCGCTCTCCCCAGAAGATGCCCGCGTGGTATCGGTTGACCATGGCTGCGGTGCGCACTCGCAAGCCCTCATCGTTCCCGAATAGCCTTTATTCTCTGTACGGGGCTAGCGCTTCATCCGTTAAACTAATCCTCTCGCCAGCGCAAGCGCTGGCCTTATTAACGCCCTCGGGCGATAATTGTGAACGCATGAAGGGAGAAGCTAATGCCTATTGGTCGCGTCAAGTGGTTCAGCCTCGAAAAGGGATTTGGCTTCATCTCATCTGAAGAGGGCGAAGATGTTTACCTCGCCGCATCTGCTCTGCCAACTGGAGTTCCATCGGTCAAGCCTGGAACCAAACTTGAATTTGGAGTTGCTGAAGGCCGTCGTGGTCCGCAGGCGCTCTCGGTTCGAATCATTGAAGAGCCAGCATCGGTTGTAGCTAACACACGCATCAATGCCGATGATCTTGCAACCATTATTGAAGACAGTATCAAGATGCTCGACAAGGTCGGTAATGGCTTGCGTCATGGTCGCTATCCGACCAACGTTGAGGCGGAGCGCTTAGGAAAAGTATTACGCGGAATTGCGGGACAGATCGAGGGTTGATTCCTCGATAAGTCCGTCAGTTCTTTCTGCGCAAGCTACGCAGAATATAGCCAGAACCAAAGAGGCCTAGCCCGATTCCAACGAGGCAGATCCAGATTGATGTGCTCTTGGCGTTGATTGCCAATTCGATAACGAGTGCGATAAACCAAGCCGAAGTTCCTAAGAGCACAATAGGGAGCGTCTGTCTCACAGGGCGAGCATACTTCCTCTCGCGCGAAGAACGCTGGTCCAAGGAGAACACTTGTAGACTTGCGGCATGTCATCCGACGAAGGAGCGATGCGCTCCTTCAAACATCGCAATTTTCGCCTCTTTTTTACCGCCAATATGGTTTCGAATATTGGAACATGGGCGCAGCGGGTTGCACAAGATTGGTTGGTCGTAACCGATCTCCATAGGGGAGGATCTGAACTCGGGATTGTTACAGGGTTGCAATTTTTGCCCATGCTGCTTTTTAGTTTATATGCCGGCTCACTGGCGGATCGGTTAGATAAACGGAAATTATTAATCATTACAAATGCTGGCGGGGGAGTTACCGCAGCAATTATGGGATGGCTGATAATTTCGCACCGAGTTAATCTCACCGAAGTCTTCATCTTGGCCTTTGCATTGGGGCTCTTCGGGGCGCTCGATGCACCCGTGCGTCAATCCTTTACCTCTGAGCTTGTTGGAAAGAGCGATATTGGCAATGCCGTGAGCCTTAATGCAGCCAACTTTAATTTGGGAAGGCTGATTGGCCCAGCGGTATCGGGAATATTGATTAAGTATTTCCATACCGGGCCATCCTTTTTACTTAACGCGGGCTCATATCTCATCGTCATTATTGCCCTGCTATTGATGCGACCAGAGGATCTTCACCGATTACCTAAGGATGACAAAGACCGCAAGGTTATAGAAGGGCTTCGCTATATAAAGAGCAGACATGATCTGGTGGCTATCATCGCGACTGTCTTCTTTGCATCTACCTTTGGCTTAAATTTCCAGATATTTACCGCCCTGATTTCGACCAAGATCTTCCATAAAGATGCTGGAGCCTTTGGACTATTGGGTAGCGTCTTGGCGATTGGATCACTTGTCGCCGCAATTGTCTCCACTCGCCTAGATCAAAAACGCAAACCCATATTCATCACGATTTCGTCGTCGTTATTTGGACTGCTTCTTATCGCGCAGGCCTATATGCCCAACTATCTCGCCTTTGCACTGATGCTGCCTTTATGCGGATTTTTCGCCATCACGACCATGATCTCTGCAAACACTTATGTGCAGACCACGACTCCGCATGAATTGCGCGGGCGGGTGATGGGCTTTTATTTACTGATTTTTCTGGGAGCGACTCCGATTGGTTCACCATTCATTGGATGGTTGGCCGATCTCGCTGGGGTCAGAGCAACGATTGCAATGTGTGGTGCGATTACAACGCTGGGTGCACTAATAATTTATCTATTGATGAGAAATCGCTTACTTAAGTACCCCCACGCTGCCTAACACTGCAAGCAAAAATAGCAACATCAAGACACCTATAGTTACTCGTCGTCGCATTTTATGGCTCATCACCGAGTTAACTCCTTGACGACATATTCGATACATGATGTAAGCGCACGAATATCATCGGGATCAATCGCGGGAAACATAGCAATACGCAATTGATTCTTTCCAAGTTTTCGATATGGCTCGGTGTCAACGATTCCATTCGCACGTAAAGCCTTGGCGACAGCCATTGCATCAATTGAATCATCAAAATTGATGGTGCCTACAACGTTAGATCGCGATGCGGGGTTTTCAACAAACGGGGTTGTATATGAGGTGCTTTCTGCCCATTGATAGAGATGTGCGGCTGATTCGCTGCTCCGACCTGCGGCAAAGGAGAGGCCCCCTCCTGCATTCATCCACTTGATTTGCTCATTTAGAAGTATGAGCGTTGCCAAAGCAGGTGTGTTGTAAGTCTGCTCTAGTCGAGAATTTTCGATCGCGATGGTCAGATCGAAGAATGCGGGGATCCAGCGACCAGAGGCTTTGACCTTCTCGACACGAGCAATAGCCGCTGGGCTCATAATCGCAATCCAGAGGCCACCATCAGATGCGAAAGACTTCTGGGGGGCGAAGTAATAAACATCGCATTGTGTCATGTCAACATCGAGCCCACCGGCAGCGCTCGTTGCATCAACGAGTACTAGTGCTCCTTGCGTTCCTGAGGGGCGAATAATTGGCGCTGCAACCCCCGTGCTTGTCTCGTTATGTGTCAGTGCATAAACATCAACGCCGGCTTCGGCTACCGCAATTGGGTGAGTGCCTGGTTCAGATTTAATGATGGTTGGATCATCCAAGAATGGGGCCTCTTTTGCCGCTGCGGCAAACTTGGAGGAGAACTCACCAAAGACAAGGTGTTGTGATTTCTTCTCGATTAAATTAAATGTTGCGATGTCCCAGAATGCGGTGGAGCCACCGTTTCCAAGCACTACTTCATACCCTGCCGGGAGCGAAAAGAGCTGACCAAGGCCAGCGCGAACTTCTTTAACCAGATTCTTAACGGGCGCCTGGCGATGGGATGTTCCGAGCAAGAGGGCATTGCTCTGCGCTAGAACAGCCAGAGCCCGATCGCTAATCTTGGAGGGACCACAGCCAAAGCGTCCGTCACGTGGTTTGAGGTTTGTTGGGATTTGAATATCGCTCATGCCCAAACCCTAAGGCATACCTATGGGTGCAAGCGGGCGAGTTTCCACTCTGAGCCAGATCTGGTGAAGATCAATCGATCGTGTAGCCGTGAATAACGACCTTGCCAAAATTCAATAGATCGAGGAGTAACAAGGTAGCCCCCCCAATGTGGTGGCATGGGGACTGAACTTCCCTCTGGGTATTGTTGGGCAAATTCATCAAAACGACTTTGCAGGTGTTCTCGTGATTCCAAATCTTGAGATTGCGAACTAGCCCATGCGCCGATCTGGCTACTCCACGGCCTTGTTGCAAAGTATTCGCTACTAGATTGAGGAGAGACTTTATCGGCGGTGCCGCGAATGATTACCTGGCGCTCCATGGCATACCACGGGAAGAGAAGCGAGACGTTTGGATTGGCGGCAATCGCCTTGCCCTTGTTGGATTCATAATTTGTGTAAAAGGAGAAACCTAGGTCTGAGACATCTTTCAATAAGACGGTTCTCGATTGTGGGCCCGCTTCGTCCACAGTTGCAAGGACCATGGCATTTGCTTCGACAACTACTGGATTGAGAGCCGCCTCTGCAAGCCAGCTACGAAATTGAGTGATCGGATCGGCAGCTAAATCGCCTTCGGCTAGCCCTCTCTCGCCGTAGGAGCGGCGCATGGCACGAATGTGATCCCGGCTAAGGCCGGCGTCGGAGTCCAGTGGAGTGCTCATAGGTGTATCTAACGTCACTTTCCATCTTTCGGCTATTTGGGCTTTGGGGTTTGTACCGCGCTCCTTCTAGGGCGAGAATAGGCGCACCTAATTCTGGAGGGATCTTTCCGTGAGCGATGATTTCAAGCCTGGTCTAGAGGGCGTTATTGCCTTTGAGTCGACGATTGCCGAGCCAGATAAAGAGGGAAGCGCGCTGCGATATCGCGGCGTCGATATTGAAGACCTCGTTGGCCGCGTCACCTTTGGAAATGTATGGGGACTATTAGTTGATGACGAATTTAACCCTGGTCTGCCAAATGCTGAACGCTTCCCGCTCCCGGTTCACTCTGGTGACGTGCGGGTAGATGTGCAGTCAGCGATTGCGATGTTGGCTCCGGCATGGGGGCTCAAGCCACTTCTTGATATTTCAGATGAAGAAGCCCGGTCAAATCTTGCTCGTGCATCGGTGATGGTGCTCTCGTATGTCGCACAATCCGCGCGTGGGGTTATCCATCCTGCAGTTCCAGAATCAGAAATTGATAAGGCGCACACTGTTGTTGAACGAATGATGATTCGTTGGCGTGGAGAGCCAGATCCCCTACACGTGCGAGCAATCGATGCTTACTTTGTGTCAGCGGCAGAGCATGGAATGAATGCTTCAACATTTACTGCGCGCGTTATTGCTTCAACTGGAGCAGATGTTGCCGCTTCGCTCTCTGGCGCAATTGGCGCCATGTCTGGTCCTTTGCACGGTGGCGCTCCTGCGCGAGTACTAAGCATGATTGAAGGCGTCGAAAAGTCTGGAGATGCGCGCGCATATGTAAAGGGGATTATGGATCGCGGAGAACGATTGATGGGCTTTGGCCATCGCGTCTACCGTGCCGAGGATCCTCGCGCTCGCACATTGCGTCGCACCGCAAAAGAACTTGGAGCTCCGCGCTACGAAGTTGCACTGGCTCTCGAGCAAGCTGCCCTCGCTGAGCTACATGAGCGCCATCCAGAGCGCGTCCTAGAAACAAATGTTGAGTTCTGGGCCGCCATCGTTCTTGATTTTGCTGAAGTACCAGCACCGCTCTTCACTTCAATGTTCACAGCTGCTCGCACCGCGGGTTGGTCTGCACATATTCTGGAGCAGAAGCGCACTGGTCGCCTTATTCGACCATCAGCACGCTATGTTGGACCTGGTCCACGTAGCCCTAAAGATGTAAAGGGTTGGGACGAGACAGTCCACCAACTACATAATTAACTAGATCTAGTTAATTGCTTCACTGGTGCAGTTGAGTCACCTATTAAGAGATCGCCAGCCCAAAGTTGTTGTTTATGCGGATTGGCGATCTCTTCAAGTTCATCAATCGAAATATTTATCGCGGAAGCCGCCATCTCATAGGCGGGTAGGTCAACGGTTGTTAGTTTCGGCCATGACATATTTATTTGAGCGCGTGGAGTGTTAACTGAAATAATGGATAGATCGCCCGGAATCGATATTCCCTCCTCGTGAGCGCCATTGATGAAACCGATTGTTGCTAGATCGGGAAGGGCCAGTACGCCTGTAACTTCTTTATATTTTTTTCGTAGCAATTGATAAGAGAGTCGTCCAGAAGCCGGGTCGTTAAGGCTCGGTATTTCGACAGCGCTCATTTTATGCCGTTTTGCCTGATCCAAGATTGCAGATTGGAAGCGGTGATCAACCCCCCGGGGATCCTTCTCTTTCTTCTCGCTCGACTGAGTAAGAAATGCAATATTCGTGTGCCCTAATTCGAAGAAGTAATCGATCGCGCTCTTTGCTACCTCTTCAAAATCCCTGTCGACATAGTTGATGGCTCCAGGATCTGCGGTTCTGCCAATCATCGTTAGCGGTACTTGCTGTTCCACCAGATATGCAACGCGTTGGTCTTTGAGGTGGATCTCCATCAGAAGAACCGCGCCGAGTAGCCCTGACTTGGCTAGGGTGGCAATCTGTTTCATATCAGCGTTGTCAGCGGGCCAAAGAATGAGCGCATAGCCACGAGCGCTGGCGGCGTTCACAGCACCAGTTATGTACTGCAACGCGACCGGGGATATTCCCGCAGCACTTCCAGGGAATAACATCGCCAAAGTCCTTGATTTCCCGCCCCTTAACGCTCCCGCGGCAAAATGCGGTACATAGTTGAGTTCAGCGACAACCTGGAGGATACGTTCTCGAGTCTCAGGTTTAATAGATCGCTTCCCCGTCAGGGCGTAACTCACCGTACTGGCTGAAACCCCAGCTTTCTTAGCGACATCTGCACGGGTAACCATTTATAACGCTTTCGTCACAATCTCGATTATGAGTGTTGGCTGGCTTCTATTTCCCAGGCTCTGGAGATAGATTAGCACCACTGCTCGACACGTGTCGATACCCGCATTGGTGACTTTGCGGCAAAATAATCCATGGAGGAATGCATGAACAAGAAGAAACTGGGTTTCGTTGGCGTCATCGCCAGCGCAGCGCTCGTGGCTTCAGCTTTGCTCGTACCTAGTGCAAATGCTGCAAACAAAACAGTAATTGTTTGGGCCGATAACACACGCGGACCAAACCTTCAGACAGTTCTCGCCGCTAAGGGTGACTGGGTTCCAGGAATCACCATCAAGATCGTAACTTTCTCAGGTTTCGATGCTCTTAAGACCGCTTTTGACAACGCAACTGCCCTCACTGGCCCAGATATCGTGGTTGGTGCAAATGACTGGGTTCCAACAGGCGCCAAGGAAGGCAAGTTAGCTCCTGTAACTTTGTCATCATCGGTACGCGCAAGTTTCACTTCTAATAACCTCGGGGATCTCACTTATAAGGGCGTTCTTTACGGGGTACCTCTTGATTACAACAATGTTGGGATGATCTACAACTCAAAGCTCACTGGCAAGCCACTGACCTTGGGCCAAATGGTTAATTTCTATCTCGCTAACAAGACTGCAGATAAGTTGACTGCAGGTCTCTGTGTCGCAGGTGGCGGAATGGCATTCGGAGGTGTATCCGTACTTAGTGCTCTCGGCGGTGCTCCTTATGTAATGACACCAAACGGAAGCGTAAGTGCAACTGCAGATCCAGTCCCAGCAGCCACTGTTGCTGCAAATATCAATAAGTACCTCTTGGATAAGAAGGGTAAGAGCAATGGCTTCTTCCCAGCAACTGACACTGGTTGCAAGACTGCATTCCTAGCTGGCACTGTTCCTTACGCAATCATTGGTAACTGGGAATGGACGGATTACGCGAAAGCCGGTTTCGATATGTCGACTCTCATGCCTGTTCCTGGCGTACTCCATGGACAATACGGCTCAGCTTTTGCTTCTGTTTCAGGTGCAATGTTGACTGTTTATGCTGCGGCTCACGGAGTAGACCAAGGTGCTAAGAGCGTATTGAACAACTTCTTTGGATCAGCTGCTGGCGCAGTCGCATATCAGAACGTTGAATTGCGACCTCCTGCAAATAAGAAGGCTCAAAAAGATGCTTCAGTTACCGCAGCTCAAAAGGGTTTCGGAAAATCTGGTGCAATGGCTGGCATTCCACAGATTGGCGCAATCCTTAACGGAGCAACTGGCGGAAAGAGCTTCTGGGATCTTCTCCCAGCGTTCTGGACCGATGTTCTAGTTAATGGAAAAGATCCACTAGCGTCAGCTCAGAAGTTGGATACCTTCTTCCAGGCTAATATTGCTGCTGGAATTCCACAGCTCTAAAACCTACAAATAGTAGGATCTGTTCTATCGAGATTGGTGGGCAAGAACTCTTGCCCACCAATCTCTCTTACCGTTATTAATCTGCCCAGTTAAATGAACGGATAGCAAAAGTGGAGAAGCTCTTTAATCGTAAGGTCACGGTGACCCTGAAGTATCTCGTGGTTGCTTTCGTGTCCTCGCTTCTCTTGATGCTTATTATGAGCTCCTTTGCGAAGCGCGAATATGCGATCTCTGGTTTCCTCACCATTGGATTGATTGCTATTGCGATCACTTACCTTACAAATTATTCAATTCCGATGAAGTTCTTTCTTCCCGGAATGCTATTTCTCTTTGCTTTTGTTGTTGGACCAATTCTTTATACCGTCGCGATGTCTGGCTTCCAATATTCGACGGGCAATTACATTTCCAAGCCCGACGCTATATCAAGAATTATTGCAACTGGAATTAGGCCCGATGCTAATCAAACAACCTTTGACATCATTATTGGCGAAGATAACGCAAGGAATTTAGAGATCTTGGCTTCTGATCCGACTAACAAAGTTTATTTCTTATCTACGGCAACCCAAAAGACGGTTTTGGATCCTGCTACGTTAGCCGTTGACAGCAATGGGGATGCAACAGTAGCTCCTGGATTTCGTGCGCTTACCTCTGATCAGCAGAATGCAATTGATCAAAAAATAGCCGATACTCGCTTTGCATATTCTTCTTCTTACTTCATAACCATCGAGGGCAGCAATGTTGCCTCTTTGAAGAGCCAAACGCTCAAGTACAATTCATCAACCGACACATTCACAAATGTTCAAACCGGTGCAATTTACAAAGATAATGGCGTGGGGGACTACGCGAACGTCGCCAATAAGGTGGATCTCCTGCAGCCAGGTTGGCGCGCCCCCATCTGGTTCTCTAATTACACAAAGTTATTTACAGATCCTCAAATCCGCAAGCCGCTCGTCAAGGTATTTATCTGGACAATGGTTTTCGCCTCGTTGACGGTACTGACTCAATTTGCTCTCGGCTTGCTGGTGGCGATGATTATGAATCGCAAGCTCTTCGGTCGTAGAATCTATCGCTCTATCTTTATCTTGCCGTACGCCATGCCAAGCATCATGAGCATATTGATCTGGGGTGGAATGTTTGACACCGAATTTGGTGCGATCAACCATCTCTTTGGAACGCACGTGCATTGGTTCCAAAATGCTATGTATGCAAGGGCAGCGGTAATCATTGTTAACTTATGGCTGGGATTCCCCTACTTTTACCTCATCTGCAGCGGTGCGCTGCAAGCAATACCAGCAGAACTTTCAGAAGCGGCCGCAATAGATGGTGCGTCGAATCGCCAAATCTTTCGCAAGATAACGATGCCCCTACTTTTGCAGGTGGTCTCGCCGTTACTCGTTGCCTCGTTCGCCTTTAATTTCAATAATTTCAATATTATTTATTTGCTTACAGGCGGAGGGCCGTCGAATACATTAGGGGGAGATGTTGCGGGCTCGACTGATATCTTGATCAGCTATACCTACAAGATTGCATTCAATGCAGGAACGCAAAATCTAGGTTTGGCAAGCGCAATTTCGGTCGTAATCTTCGTTATCATCGCCTCGATTTCACTTTACGGAATCAGAAGATCTAAGGTATTGGAATCATTTAAATGAAAAAATTCCTGAAGGAAGATTTGTGGCGCCACGCCATTGCCCTCGTTATATGTTTCTTTGTGCTTTTTCCCATCTATTTGGTCTTTCTATCGGCGCTTAGTCCTTCGGGAAGTTTGCAGGTGACTTCATTTATTCCTAAGGCGATATCGTTCCGAAATTTTCATATGCTTTTTAGCAGTCCCTTGATCCCTTATTTAACCTGGATGAAAAACTCGATCGTTATTGCTGGAATCGTTGCGATTCTCTCTGTAGTCATAGGGGCCGCTTCGGCATTCGCCTTTAGCCGTTTACGATTTAAAGGCAAGAAGCAGGGACTTCAACTTCTGCTGCTTGTTCAAATGTTCCCTGCAATTCTCTCTCTATCTGCCGTCTACGTAATCATGGAACGCGTTTACTCATTTGCTCCTCGTATCGGACTCGGTACTCAACCCGGACTTCTCCTTGTGTATATGGGTGGCGCTATGGGCGTGAACATCTGGCTGCTCAAAGGATTCGTTGATTCGATTCCCTTGGAGTTGGATGAGGCAGCTCGCGTTGATGGTGCCAGCGCTGTACAAACTTATTGGTTGATATTTGTACCGCTTGCCGCACCCGTGCTGGCTGTAGTCAGCTTGCTGAGCTTTATTGGAACTTTCAACGAATTCATCCTCGCTCGCTTGTTCCTAGTCGATATGCACGCGCGAACGATCGCAGTTGGCTTACAGGGATTCATCAGCGGCCAATATGTATCGAATTGGGGACCATTCGCGGCTGGTTCGATCATCGCCTCTATTCCACTTGTAGCAATATTCCTCTCACTTCAGAAGTACATTATCAGCGGTCTAACCGCTGGTTCCGTAAAGGGCTGACAATTTGAAGCGAGTTCGATCCTTCGCTTTGCTCTTTGTAATTCTGGCTCTTGCGGCTACCGGGTTGCCCGCAAAGGCGGCCACTACAGCGATTGCACATCCCGAAATGATTTACTTTGTGATGCTCGACCGATTTGAAAATGGCGATCCCAACAACGACACCGGCGGACTAGTGGGGGATCAAACAACCACAGGATTTCTTCCATCCAGTCCTGGATTTTATCATGGCGGAGATATTCGCGGTTTGATCAATCGAATTCCGTATATCAAGTCACTTGGGTTCACAGCGATCTGGGTGACACCTGTCGTTCGCCAACTTCCCGTAGCTGAAGATGGCAAGAGCGCGGCGTACCACGGGTATTGGGGTGTGGGCTTTGATCAAGTCGATCCACATCTAGGAACAATGGCAGACTTCAAAGAATTTGTCTCTGACGCGCATTCGCAGCAGATGAAGGTTATCTTGGATATCGTAGTCAATCACACTGCTAATGTGATTCATTATGTCCAAGGCGGGTCCTATGTGGGATTGGCTGACCAACCTTATAAAACAGTCGAGGGCAAAACTTTTGATGCAGTAAAGCTTGCAGGTTCTTCTGCTTTTCCTGCCCTCGATCAACTCAGCACAACTCGTAGTTTTCCCAAGACCCCAGTGATTGCATCACAACTTGCAAATATCAAAAGTCCAGCGTGGCTTAATAATCCTCTGAATTACCATAATCGAGGCGATGTCGGAACATCCGATGAATCGATGCAATACGGAGATTTCTTCGGATTAGATGATCTCTTCACAGAGAGTCCGGTAGTAGTCAATGGTTGGGTAGATGTGTTTAGCAACTGGATAACTGCAACTGGAATTGATGGTTTTCGCATTGATTCATCCCGCCATGTAAACAAAGAATTCTGGAAAGTTTTCCTTCCAGCCATGCGTCAGGCCGCATTTTCGCAAGGTAAGGACTCTTTCCCGATGTGGGGAGAGATCTATGACACCGATCCTCATAATACGTCATATTGGATCAAGAACGCCTCGTTCAACGAGGTCTTAGACTTCCCAATTCAGGCCGCAATGGTTGGGTACTTAAATAACTTCGATACTGCAAACCTTGGTGCCTATTTCAATACCGACGATCTTTATACAACGCCAACGACCAATGCCAATGGGCTGGGAACTTTTTTGGGTAACCATGACATGGGTCGTATCGGTTCCTTCATAGTTGCGCGAGCTAACGATGCAGCAGTGGCCCTGAAACGAGATCAGTTGGCGCATGCCTTACTCTTTACAATTCGTGGGGTGCCTATTGTTTACTATGGAGACGAGTTTGGCTTGACCGGCGGTAGCGACAAGGAAGCTAGGCAGGATCTCTTTCCCACCGGGGTCCTTAGCTGGCAATCGCAATATCGAATTGGCGGGGATTTCATCGATACCGCAAGCAGCTTTGATACAACCAATCCACTTCAAGGCACCATTCGTACGCTAACCGCGCTTCGAGCTAAGTTGCCAGCGTTGGCTAATGGCAGTCAACGAACAGATTATGCAGATAAGGGCCTTTTTGCTTTTAGTAGATTCGATAGTACGACACACCAAGAGGTATTAGTGACGCTGAACGCCTATTCCGCAGCATCGGTTGCGACCTTCACAAATAACTCGAGTAATACATCGTGGGTCCTTCAAAGTGGCCATGGAAAAGCTGGTGTGCAATCTGGAAAGACGACGGTAACTCTTCCGGCATTAAGTTGGGCGGTCTTTACTGCTAGTACTCCAGTAATTCCGGCTGCCAAACTTTCAACAGTCATTTCTAAAATTCTGCCAGATTTAATGGATTCAACCCAGTTAGAAATCGACGCCACCGCCAAAGGTTCACCATTTGTCGATGTGGCCTTTATGTACCGAATCGGTAGTGGCGCTTGGCAAAGCCTTGGAGTGGATTCGGCTCCGACCTTTTCACCAGACCCCAAAGCAAACGGGCTATACCGGGTCTTCCCACTTCTCTCGAATTTCCCCAAGAAGTCCTTGATTCAATTTGAAACTATAGCAACGGATTCTTATGGAGTAACGGCGACCAGTGCCATCAAGACCTTTTCCAATAAATAGTTATCGCGATAGCCAAAACCGTAGAGATTGATTGACATAGCTTCCCCAAGATCGCTCGTTATGGCTTGTGTGGTTGAAAATTGGGGTTGCTAAATCTCTCCCGTATCGATAACCCAAGTCGAGTGCTATCTTGTTTGCGTACTCTTGGTAAGGACCGTACTTAGAATCATGAGACTTTGTTCCGCGACTCATCCAGATCTTATGGCTACCGGGTTTGGGGAGCGATTTCATGAGCCCCTCGACCAACGGCTCCTTGCCTACAGTCCAATGCGGAGAGCAAGAGAGGGCAGTCCTATATAGATCTGGGTAACGCGCGATTGCGTTGAGTGTCGCCAAGCCACCCATGCTTGCACCCAGCATTGCAGTGTTTTCGGGAAGAACGGTGTGCTCTAGGTAGTTGCAGATGGTTGGAATGATTGCTTCACTGATCTGCTTTAAGTATGCGTTTCCCCGCAATTCCGACAGGGGAAATGATGGCTCTGGGGTTGGCCAGATCCCTGGAAAATTAAGCGTTGGCTTAACTCCGTTGCTGAACAAATCTTGTGGCGCTAAATCTTTTCCGCGGCCGTATGGATCACTGGGACTTCTTGAGTGAAAGACCGCAATGATGATTGGAGCAGGTATGCCCAGTTCGGCCGCGACTTTATTGGCGGTTCCGGCTAGCTCCCATGTTCGATGGTGGCTAGATGTGGATTTATCGAAGATATTTTGCCCATCATGCGTGATCAGCAGGTACGGGGTAGGAGTCGGTGGCGCCCAAAAATCTACCGTCCGACCCGCAAAGAGAGCCCGCTTTACTGCGCCAGGCGCACCTCTAACTTGGAACTGCTTAATGATCTGCATTATGAAAGGATAACTGCATGGCCAAGCGTTCTCTCTTCTGGTTTAGACGCGACCTGCGATTGGCCGATAACCCAGCGCTTCTCGATGCTCTATCTGCAGCCGACGAGACGCTCCTGCTTTTTATTATGGATGATCAGGTAGCCGAAGGTGCGGGCCCTTACCGACGCGCCTACCTGGCGGATTCTCTCGCTCGATTGAATGAATCGGTAGGCGGGAATCTCGCAGTCGTATCTGGATCACAAGCAGATGTACTCATGGATATCTCGCAACGATATGGGATTACCTCTATTCATGCCGCCCGCGAATTCGCCCCCTACGGAGTTGCCGCCGAAAAGGAGATCGCAGCTGCAGGGATTGAAGTGGAGTACACCGGCTCGATCTATGCCATTGCACCTGGACGAGTGCGCAAACCTGACAACACTAACTACCGCGTCTACACCCCATTCTTCCGGGCGTGGCAGAGTCATGGATGGCGAGGGCCAGTCGCCACCCCTAGTAACCCCCGATTTGTCGAGCCCCAAGCCACTGACCGCAATCTCCCTGGCTGGGCGATGCCAGAAGGTGTAGTTATCCAAGAGGCGGGGGAGAAGGCCGCTCTGGCCCGCTGGAGCGCATTTAAGGCGCAAGGGCTCTCGGAATATGACGAGCAGAGAAACATTCCAGGCGTGGCAGGTACCAGTCGCTTGAGCCCCCATCTGCGCTGGGGAGAGATCCATCCTCGAACCTTGCTCGCAGGTCTTAATCAGACGACGGCACACGAGATCTTTCGCAAAGAGATCGCCTGGCGCGAATTTTATGCTGATGTGCTTCACCACAATCCACACACTTCGCGGGATTACTACGCTCCAGCTTTTGCTGCGATGCGCTACGACGATCCTGGTGCAAAATTTGTTGCCTGGTGTGAAGGAATGACTGGGTATCCAATCGTGGATGCGGCGATGCGTCAGTTGCGCCAAGAAGGCTGGATGCACAATCGAGCAAGGATGGTGGTTGCATCCTTCCTAGTAAAAGATTTGCATATTGAATGGCAACACGGCGCTGCATACTTTATGAAATATCTAATTGATAATGATGTGGCATCAAATTCACATGGATGGCAGTGGACTGCTGGATGCGGTACTGACGCCTCGCCATATTATCGAGTATTCAATCCGATAGAACAGGGTAGGCGTTTTGATCCCGAGGGAAATTACATTAAACGTTATGTTCCAGAGCTAGCGCATTTATCCGTGCCAGATATTCATACTCCGTGGGAAGTGTTGGATGGTCACGCGAATGGCTACCCGCAACCCGTCGTCGATCATGCGACAGAACGTTTAGAGTCGTTGGCACGCCTGGCTGAAATCAAGGCTGCCAAAGAACCGTACCCCCACCAGCCCGCTTAGCTTCATACATGGCGGTATCTGCCCGTCGCATAAGTTCATTACTTCCATCATTGATGACGCGGCCGATACTGACTCCTACGGTGACTTCGTGTCCATCGACGACGAAGGGGTAACTGACTGTCGATGTTAACGCCATCGCAACTTCTGCACCGTGCCTAGTCCCCCCAGGGATCACGACTCCAAATTCATCTCCACCCAGTCGAGCCAAGAGCGAACCGTGTGGAACCACTCGAGAAAACCGGAGTGCAATTTGGCGTAGGAGGTCATCGCCTGCTCCATGTCCCAAAGTGTCATTAACGTATTTAAAACCATCTAAATCGAGCAAGAGCAGAGTTCCTGGGTTATCTTTTAACATTTCGACCTCTGTCATGAATCGGCGTCTGTTAGCCAAGCCAGTCAACTCATCGATCCGAGAGAGTTCGAGATTTGAAGATGCACTTCTTGCATCTTTGAGCGCTACCGCCATTCTTACAACCGCCAGCGCGACGGTGGCAATTGCTGGAATCAGCGCGACATCGGGCAGGTACCCGCGTTTGAGTGCTGAAATGGTTAATATCGCTCCGCTAAATATCATTGCGACTGTTATGGATGTCGAAATGATCCGTTCACTGATTTCTGATTCACCACCATGGTGCCACAGTGCCTCTGCCATCAAGATCAGTCCAAGGAGCCAGCCATCATCGGTCAATTGGGCAAAGGAGTAGCCAGTGGTTCCCGACTTGTATAGAAAGTAAATATCTGTAACTGTGAACGTAGCTATGGCTACCAAGAAGAGCAGCGATCTGAGTGCTCTGCGTTGCACTATGACAATGATCAAAGCTATCGAAAGTAGAACAACATCACCTATTGGGTACACAATCGAGAGAAAGACACTCGTTGAACTTCCAATAAAGTGCGCCATTGCACTCTTGAGGAAGAATGCTGCAATCAAGGTGGAGAAGCCAAAAATAATAATGACCACATCTAGTAGTTCTATTGCTAGAAATTTCCGATGTGCCGTCAATGCCCTGATTAACCCAAACAGGACCAGCGGATAAAAGAGGATGTAGCAGAAATCTGAAAGGTTGGGCCAAATTGTTGGTGTGTAAAAGTCATTCCAGGCGGTCGTGATCGATCCGATGGCCCAGAGAGATAGCGCTGTACTCAAAGCCAGTCGAGCTAACTGGTCGTTAAATGGAGGGGCAAAGAACGCTACCGCTGCCCCTAGTAGGGCTATGGCGTTATAGATATAGAGATCGGCAAATACGCTGGGTGTTGGAAATATCAGGCGGAGGGTGACATGCGCGATCAAGAGCGCAAATACTGATGCGCGCAGCTTGGCGTAGCTCCGCGCAGTTCCAATTGCCATCGTAAGAGGTTAACTAAATAGTGATTCATCGAACAATAGACTTTCTGCCCGTAATGCTAAAAAAAGAACCGACTACCACCTAGAGCCTTATGCGCTAGGTGGTAGTCGGTTTTAGTTCTAGATTTTATATAGTTTTTACAAACCAGCCTTACATGCGAGAGCACGAGTTGTGTTCGCAGATGATTTCGATGCTTGAAGTTGTGCAGTCAATTCCTTTTTTTGCGCCATGGAACTATTCACGGTAGATGTCCATGTTGCAATATTCGTTTGATCATTTGTGATTGCAGAATTTATTCGGGTAACGGTCCGCTTCCACAGATCTAGGACACCTTGACGGACAGATATCGCACGGGTGAAAGCATCGATTGACTTTTGGTCACTCTTGGCTTGAATACTGCCTACAACATCTTTTGCTAGGGCTGCGGTGTATTTAGCAATCCCTGCTTGATCTAATGCGATTTTGGCATTGTAAGCGGCTACAAACGCGTCGTAACCTGTTGCGGTAACCGATGGAGTTTTAGTTCCCGTAACATAATCAATAGGGAAAACCTTCGTTTTCATAATATCGTCCAAAGAAGCTTGAGCAGCAATCAGAGCATTGCTATATGAAGCCAGCAAATCCTGTGCCTTAGTGGTGGCATTGCCAGCACTCTTTATATAGGTTGCTAAGTCGGTGACGCTGCCAAGGTATGCAGCTTGGGCGCTGACGCAGTTTGCGTTAGCCCAAATGAGCTTGAAATTCGATGTGGTTGGGTTGGCAATGCAGGTATATGCACCGGACTTTGAATTCACTTTTGTGCAGGATGTTCCTTGCTTGCCAGCGGCATCTGCAGAGGCCGTGAATGCAACCGAACCGCCAAGGATAAGCGCGCCTGCTACAAGCACACTCGCTAACTTACGAGAGGTGAGCTTCTTCATTTTTGACTCCTTCGAAAGCCCCAGATCTTCTGCGGCACGAGACGATTCTAGAGGGTAGCCTTGCAAATTCATGAGAAGAATTGGCACTGCAGCCGTGAAGTTGGTGTGAATTTGCCCGATTAAACTAGGCACCCAGCACCCCCTAGTCCCAGTAGCTCAGTGGATAGAGCAACCGCCTCCTAAGCGGTAGGTCGCCGGTTCAACTCCGGCCTGGGACACTCGTGGCCTTTAGCGATTTAGTGGCTGATGGTGAAGCGCTTGAGAGCCTGTGGAGCCCACCAATTTCGCTCACCAAAGAGACGCATAAGCGCGGGGACTAACAGCGCGCGCACCAACGTTGAATCTAAGAGGATTGCGAAAGCGACCCCAAAGCCCAAAGTCTTAATGTTTGTAACGCCACTGGTAAGAAAGACCGCGAAGACAACGGCTAGGAGAACAGCCGCTGAAGTAATGATGCGAGCAGATCTCTGTAGTCCAGTAGCGACCGCATCAATATTGGAGCGACCAGAGTCATGCTCTTCCTTAATGCGAGAGAGCAAGAAAACTTCGTAGTCCATCGAAAGACCAAAGACAACGATGCACGTCAAAATCACCATAGAGGTATCGATGGTGCCTGTTTTGGTAAACGAGCCCACGAGCCATGTCATGTGCCCTTCAATAAAGATCCACGAGAGCGCTCCGATCGTTGCGCCCAGTGAAAGGATATTAAGAACAACGGCTTTGATCGGAAGGATTATTGAACCGGTGTACATGAAGAGAAGTAAGAGCACCGACAAGGCGATCCAGCCAAGTGCCCACGGAACGGTACGCGAAATTCCTGCTTGCGTATCTGTGTAATCAGCAGCGGTACCACCAACCAGAGTTTCAAAAGGTGAGGGTACGTTACGAACCGCATTGATCATTGTTTCGGCTTGTGTGGTGCGAGAGCCAATTGAGAAGGTTGCCGATATTCGTGCATCGTTACCAACTATTTGGGGAGCGGAGACCGCAACGATGTTTTTAACCTTTGCTAGATCGGCAGAATACCTGGCCAACTCTTCTTGATGCGTAGCTCCTCCGGGAATAATAATTTCTATCGGATTGGCGCTCTGCCCATCGAAACGTGCGATCGAGACTGCGGAAGCTATCGCCGCATGGTTATTAGCTGGCAGCACCCTGCTATCGACTTCCGAGAAGACGATATTTTTTATTGGGGTTGCAAGGATGGCGAGAATCATTAAGACCAAGACCACAACTGCCACAGGGCGTTTCATGACAAAGCGAGCAGTTTGAGCCCAACGGCCATCTTCCTTAGGGGTAATAGCACTCTTGCGGACAACAAATTTGTCGATTCGGGTTCCCAACATCGCCAAGATCGCTGGTAGTGGAATAAGCGCGCCAAATACCGCTGTGAAGACCACACCTATACCTGCGTACCCAAATGACTTGAGAAACATAAGTGGGAAGAACATGAGCGATGAGATCGTTACTAGGACAGTGAGACCAGAGAAGAAGACGGTTCGACCAGCAGTAGCCACGGTACGAGCTATTGAATCTTCAACTGATTTGCCGGAGTGCAGTTCTTCTCGGAATCGGTTCACGATCAGAAGTGAGTAATCAATGCCGAGACCAAGTCCCATACCAGTTGTCAGGTTAAGGGCGAAGATACTTACACCCGTTGCAAGGCTGATGAGATAAAGGATGAGGAAGGTTCCAAGGATCGCGCTCAGACCCACGACAAGTGGCATTGCTGATGCAATCAGACCACCGAATATAAAGAGCAAGAGCAGGAAGGTCAGAGGAATTGAAATCGACTCCGCTACTGCCAGATCTTTGGATATCTTTGAGGAGATGGCGTAGCTGATGGTAGAGAACCCACCGACGTACACGTGAAGCGACTTATAAGTTCCCTCATATTTCTTTTGAATGAGTTTGGCGAGATCTGTAGATCCACCAGGGTCGTTATTTGCAGTGTAAACAAAGAGATATCCCGCTTTGCCATCGACGCTCTTGAGTGCAGGGGCACCACCGGCGGACCAATAAGAGAGAACCTTGGTAACTCCAGTTTCTCCTGAAATTTCCTTCTCAAGCGCAGCGGCATCTGCGGAAGTTGTTGGATCAGTCACTGAGGTTTTGCTGTCAACAACAAGCGCCAGAGCTGGATCCTTCACATGGAAGGTGGACGCTAGGTAGGCATCTGCCTTTGCTGACTGGCTGGATGGATCGTTGTACCCACCGCTGCTAAGCCGGGGGATCAGTAGGGAACTACTTGCACCCGCCATAATCAAGATGACAAAAAAGAGCGTTAGAACTGCTTTGCGGTGACGTACGAGGATGTGGCCCAGCTTCTCAAACATTGGCAGTGCCTTTCATTCGCGGTCGGAATCTGAATAGTGTTCAGATTATGGGGTGTTGATTTGAACACTGTCAAGTTTCGAGGGATACTGAGGGCGTGTCTTCATCTAGTGTCATCCAAACCAAGCGAGTCGCTCGCCAGAACTATCACCACGGTGACTTGGCAGCTGCTCTCATAGATGCGGCAATTGATCTAGTCCGACAGACCGGACCGGACCACCTCTCGCTCCGAGCAGTTGCCGAGCAGGTTGGTGTTAGCCCAAGCGCCGTGTATCACTACTTCCCAGATAAGGACTCTTTAATCACTGGGGTTGGTGACAAACTCTTCGTAGATTTGGCAGATATGCAGAGAGAAGCGCTCGCGCAAATTCCTGGGGTTTCGGCCCGCGCCGCCAAATTGCGCTACCGTGAATTGGGCCGTACCTATTTTCGCTGGGCAAATAAAGAGCCCAATCTATTTCGCCTGATGTTCGGTGGCTTCTGCAAGATTGAGAAACAGGGCGATCATCAGGGTAATGATGCTTTCATCATGTTAACGCAGTGCCTCGATGATCTTCTGGCTACTGGAGTGATTTCCAAGTCGATGCGTAAGTATGGCGAACTGCTTTCCTGGACGGCAGTGCAAGGAGCTTCAACGTTGATCGTGGAAGGGCATCTCCCCGAAACGGCTTTTGAAGATTTACTTGATGGATTAGATCTAGCAATGAGAGCGGGAAGCAAATGAGCGATTCAAATATTTTACCGAAAGTGACACAGGATGAAATTGATCCGCGCGAGGATGATGAAGCTCGGCGAGAAGATGAGATCGCCGCGGATAAGCCTCCGCACCACGGCTAAGCCTTAGTTTTGATTATTCACCAGAACTAGATGCAGCTGGACGAGAATCGTTCTTGTAGAAGCCAGTCCCTTTGAAGACCACACCGACGTTGGAATAGACCTTGCGAAGTTCACCCTTGCACTCTGGGCAGGTCAAAATCGGCTCTTCAGAGAAGGCTTGGAACTGCTCAAATTGGTGACCGCAGTCGGCGCACGCATATTCGTAGGTCGGCATGGAGGTAAGTGTAAAGAGGTGAGAGGATAGGTTCTAATCCACGAGGGATTAGGAGCATATTTTGAGGCTCTCTGGCGGAATGAAGGGCTGGCAATGCGCAATCTAGTTCGGAGCAGGCCGTTTCGAATGGCAACAGTTGCCGCTCTACTTGGATTGAGCGCCTTTTTGGCACCCAGCGCCCAGGCGAATAGCGTTCTTTCTACGGTTCCAGCAGTTGGCGCAGTGCTCTCCCAAGCCCCCAACGCCGTCTCCGTTACAGCAGCAACCCCGCTCTTAGCAGATGGAAATAGCTTGGCAGTCACAGATCCCAATGGCCTTCAAGTCGACGATGGATCCTTGACGATCGCTGATACAACTGCGGTGGTCGGACTCAAGCCACTTAGCGTTACTGGAATTTATACAGTTGCTTACACGCTGTTGAGTGCAACTGATGCTCCCGTAACTGGTTCGTACACATTTCTCTTTAACGCACCCGCAAGTATTACATCACCCAGTGCCGCGCCAATTCCTATCGTTACCTCACCGGCCAAACAAAAGAATTCAACTAGTAGTTCCTCCGCAAGCATTACCGTCTTTGTATTTCTGGGGATTGCCACAATTGTGGCGCTCTTCCTCCTCTGGTATGCCCGCATGATTTGGAACCAAGCCCGCAAAGCGCGGCAACGTCGCAAGCATGAACGAGGCGAGAAATAATTCTCGAAAGCGCAGTGGTCATTCTTCCTAACCACTTGCAGAGTACAAACTCTCTCATGGGATTTCTGCTTCCGGTTATAAAAGATCTTTACCTTGTCGCGATTGTGATCGCGGTGGGATTAATCTTTTCAATCGGATTCTTACTTGGCGAAGATCGGGGAAGGCTGGGCCGCGAGGCTACAAGGATTAAGAATTTAGCTGCGCTAGCGACGATCGCTTGGATAGTTGCCAGCGTCGGGGGAGTGTTTGCCGAACTGGCTAACTTGCTGGGTGGCAGTTTCCTAGAAGCCTTTAACTTGTCGACGCTCTCCACTTTTTTAACATCGACCAGTATTGGGCGTGACTACATCTTCCAAATTGTTATGGGCATCGGCGCTGTGGCGCTGATTGCCAAATCTAGAAAAGTCGGTGCCATCTACTTTGCACTGGCGCTGACCATGCTTGCACTCCTGGTGCCACTCTTTCAGAGCCATGCCTCTAGCGCAGGAAACCACGGGTTAGCGATCGGCTCTCTAATCTTTCACGTGGGGGCAGTTTCACTCTGGGTTGGTGGTGTCATCGGCCTCATAGTGATTTCTCCTCTCGAAAGAGCAGCCTCAATAACCCGGTTTAGCGCGCTAGCGATCTGGGCCGCCGTAATTGTTGGAATTAGCGGGATTACAAATGCTTGGACGCGTTTAAATTTCTGGGCTGGCTGGCAGAGTCGCTACGGCCTCTTGGTAATAATAAAAGCCGTGCTCTTTCTTATTCTGGTCGCTATTGGTGCAAAACATCGCAGATATATCGCGAGCAAAGTTGAGGGATCAAAACAAGTCTTTCGACTCTTGGCGAACGAGAGCGTGGTGATGATATGCGCAGTGGCTATCGGAGGATGGTTGAGCACGACGCTTCCTCCGATTTCTGCATCGGGAATCAAAATTGCTAGCGACCCATCTATCGGAATCACTGGGATATCAATGCCTGTGGCGCCTAGTTTTTCCCGAGTGTTGACCGCCTATTCGCCCGAGGGAACCATCTTGGGCTTCTTGTTGTTGATTACCGCTCTTTATATCTATGGGGTTGTGATACTCACCAGGCGTGGCGACACGTGGCCAGTCGGCAGGACCGTGGCCTTTGGGGTGGCGGTTAGTTTGGTCGATTTTGCTACCAGTGGTGGGATCGGGGTTTATGCGCACTTTGCGTTCTCGTATCACATGCTTGCTCACATGATTCTGGGAATGATCGCACCTATTGGTTTTGTCTTAGCTGCGCCAGTGACACTTGCGCTGCGCACATTGCCACAGGGACGTACATCGCAAGAACGTGGGATTCGCGGCACCTTCATCACAGTTATTCATTCTAAATATTCGGTCATTATCACCAACCCTGTTATTGCACTCGGGCTCTTCGATGGTTCGCTCTTTGTACTTTATATGACCCCGCTCTTTGGAAAGTTGATGCAATCACATAGCGGCCATATCCTGATGGATTTTCACTTCCTGTTGGCGGGCTATCTCTTCTTCTACGTGATCGTCGGCATCGATCCCAACCCTAGGAAGATTCCTCATATCGTTCGAATCATCGTGCTCTTTGCCGCGATGAGCATCCATGCTTTCTTCTCAATAGCGCTGTTATCTACAACAACGCTGACCGATGGCGGATATTTTCTTTCAATTCATCGTTCCTGGAATACGAATTTGTTAGCGGACCAGCATCTAGGGGCATCCTTGGGTTGGATGATGGGTGAAATACCCATCCTTATTGCGCTGATTGCGACTTTTATTCAATGGATGAGAGATGACTCCCGAGAGGCCAGGCGTATCGATCGCGCCGCGGATCGCGCCGCAGCCATGGGAGAAGAAGATGAGCTGGCTAAATACAATAAGTATTTAGCAACACTGGCTAGAGGTGATCTCGAACATCCTGACTAAATCGCAGAAGCAGTTCGGGAGTAGCAGCAGCATCAACCTTTTGATCATGGCTCTCAACAGGCAAATTTTCCCCCGCCAGCTCTGCCGCTCCGACCAATCCGACCTTCCAAGCACCGAGGCGAGCAAGAGCTCGATCGTAGGATCCCCCACCTTGCCCCATGCGATGGCCTTCGCGGTCAATAGTCAGTGCGGGAACTATCACCGCACCAATCGATGGAAGATCCGTAAATGCTTCACCCATAGGTTCTAAAACTTTGCCATTTCTTTGCAGTGACTCTTCTCGTCCATCCCATTTCACCCATTCAATATCTTTATCAGGGAGAGTTCTGGGAAGCAGAAGGACTTTACCCTCGCGGATCAAGGTGCTATTTATATCTCCAGTTTGCGGTTCAAATCCGTAGGAAACGTAGGAAGCAACAATTTGAGCACCGTGGATTTCTCGTGCCCGCACAATGTGTAACCAACTCTGCGGAGTGAAAGTAAGTTCCCGCTCTTTCCGCAAACGTGTACGAAGTGACTGCTTCGTCCTACTTATTGAGTCCACAGGAGCACCTCCCCAGTAATGCATGCTGGAAGAAGTAAGGTTAAACCATGGATTCGCAGATTACCGTCAAAGAGATGTTGGCGGACTTGCTGGCAATTTCTCATCCGCTCGCCCCTTTTGATATGCCACTTCTCGACGCCCATGGGGCGACCCTGGCCGATGACATCTACGTCGATGATCAGATCGTCCTTCATAAGGGCGCTCGAATTCGCTCACCTCAGATTGGTTTGGCCGCTTCACTCGGACTCTCTCGGCTACCGACTCAGCCACACCCTCGCGTCGTCGTCATCTCTGCCGGTGACGATCTGGTCGAACCGGGGCAGCCCATCACCGCATCTGAAGAGTTCGAAACCAACTCTTGGATGCTGGCAACTGCAGCAAAAGAGGCCGGGGCGGTCGCATATCGCGTTCACACCATTCCTGAGAATAGCGCCCAGTTGAAAGCGGTAATCGAGGATCAACTCGTTCGAGCCGACCTCATCGTGATCAGCGGCGAAAGTAACGATGGATCCTTTGAACTCATAGAAAAAGTCCTGCGCGACTTGGGAGAGATTAAAAGTGTAATTCCTAACCTACAAGGCAGTGCTCGACATTGCTTTGGAACGATAGGCGAGGATGGAATCCCGGTAATTACTCTTCCGGGAGACCCCGTGAGCGCATATATATCCTTTGAAATATTTATTCGTCCTATGATCCGAACCATGCTCGGCGTTAAGAATGTGTTTCGCTCAACCTTGAAGGCGGTATTGGTCCACGACCTAGAATCCCCCATCGGTTTTGCCTCCCTCGTTCGTGCAACCCTTTCGCCAGGTGGGGAAGGGGAGCCTTTTGTCACCCCCATCGCCGAACAGAATCACCTTCTCACCCTGTCGCAGGCCAGCGCTTTCATCACGGTCTCGGCCGATTCACCGGGATACCTCAAGGGCGAGATTGCAGAGATCATGATCTTGGAAAGAACTCTGTAAAAATGGAACGTTGGCCCTATCGAATCGAAGATCGAGAGCTCTCTCTGCGACCGCTGCGCTATCGAGATCGCGCGGAGTGGCAGCGGGTGCGTCGGACTAATCTCGAATGGCTCGCGCCCTGGGAAGCTACCCGCCCCTCCATCGAGTCAGATCTGCCATTGCCAAGTTACTACGGGATGGTGCGTTACTACAACAAAGAAGGTCGCGAACTACGTTCTTTGTCTCTAGGAATTTGGCTGAAAAATCAGGGCAAGGAGCGCCTTATCGGTCAGATCACTCTAGGAGGAATAGTTTTTGGTGCTTATCGAGGTGCTCATATCGGCTATTGGATTGATCAAGGTGTGGCCAATAGAGGCTATACAACTCGAGCCGTAAAAGCCTTGACCCGCTTTGCTTTTTCAGAGTTTCAGCTTCACCGTATTGAGATCAATCTGCGACCGGAAAATGCGGCCTCTAAGAAAGTTGCGGAGAAGAGCGGCTATGTTTTTGAGGGAGTGCGTGAGCGCTATCTTCACATCGCAGGAGATTGGCGCGATCACCTGACATTTGTGGCCGAAAATCCCAAAAATTTCGCTTGAGATAATTTGGGGACATAAGGCCTAAATCCCGACTTTTCGCCCAAATCTGAATTAATGTTTCATTCCATGGCCTCCGGACTCATTTATCTGATTATCATCGGAATGTGGGTCGCCTACTTCTTACCTCGGTGGATGCGTCAACATGACACTCAATCGGGACGTGAAGGCGAAAGATATAAAAGCGCGATGAAGATTGTCGCATCTACCCCAAATTTTCCTGATCTCATCGATCCAGAGGAGAGGTCAAAGGTGCTGAAGATTCGTCGACTGGTACTTGGGGCGCTCGTACTGGTTCTCGTAGCGACTGCGCTCGCAAGTGCATTGAGTTATATTCCTTCAATCGCAATTTTGATTCCACTCACTGCGTTCTGCATCTACGTCATCAATATTCGCCGCCAGGTTGTAGCGGCAAATATCAAGAAACGCAGACTTGCAGCGCTAGCTGCAATCACTGCTGTTGAAATTAAATCGGATCCTCTAGCTAGAATTAATCTTTCGAATCGCCAACGTAGCGAGAGCGAAGTTATATTGGAACAATGGATCCCATTGCGCGAACGTGAACTCAGTTCATCCATCACCATTATCGAAAAACATGAAGAGCGCAGTTGGTCGCCCGTGGCGGTTCCCCGCCCAACATATGTCACAGCTCCCAAGGCGATTAATTCCAAGCGCACCGTTGATTTAACGACACCTGGCAAGTGGAGTGCTGAACAAGAGCGACAGAATGCACTGGAACTCCCAGAGCGCGATGAACTTTTTGATCAAGAGTTAGCCGAGCAAGCCGCAGCCGCAAGTGATCAAGCAGTCAACGAGTAACTTTAGATCCAACTAGGAAACCACATAAGCGAGAACCAGCGGTGATAGGTGATAAGGCTGCCGAGATAAAGCGGTAGGAAATAGAAGAAATTAAGAACCACTGCCGCCAGATATCCATAACTCAGATATCTGCGAAATTTGGAGACTTCTCCCTCTTGGTTCGGTTCTAAGAGTTTTGCCAATGCGTAGACGATTATTAAGACAATAAATGGTTCAAAGGCGATGGTATAAAAAGTGAAGACAGTACGTTTTTGCCAATTGAACCAAGGCAAATATCCTGCTGCCAAGCTCAACAGTAGGAGACCGCTCTGCCATTCCCTACGCGCTATCCAGTATCCAAATGTGATGGCAATAGCGATTATCCCCGACCACCAGAGCAGCGGCGTGCCAAGGGCCAATATCTCTTGGGCGCAAGCGGGTACACCACAACCTTTAGGAGATTGATAGTAAAAGGAGGTCGGCCTTCCCATAATCAGCCAACTCCATGGGTTGGCAGAGTAGGGGTGGGTAGCGGTTAACGTTGTGTGAAAATTCCACATCTCGGCGTGATAATGCCAGAGCGAACGGATTGGTCCAGGTATAAAAGAGAATAAGCCGTGGTTGTGCGTATTGGCCCAAGCGCGATCGTAGCCAGAAGTATTGAAGAACCAACCTATCCAACTGGCGATGTAGACACCTACTGGGATAACGAGGTATTGCAAGAATCGCTTAAATAATTTCTCGCGGATAAGAGACTTTATTGGCTTCTCAATTTCCAGCGCTCTGTTCTGTCGATAATCTACATAAAGAGTGAAGAGCAAATAAGCGACTAAATAATAAATACCGGACCATTTAGTTGCGGCAGCTAATCCAAGGGAAATGCCTGCGGCAAAGTGTTGGCTGCGTAGCAAAAAGAGAAATCCCAAAAGTGTAAAGAACATCAAGAAAACATCGAGCAGGGCGGTTCGCGACATCACCAGGTGCATTCCATCGGCGCTCATCAATATGCCAGCGCTCAAAGCTAAGAAGTAGTTATTGAACAGGCGCCTAGCAATATAGAAAACCATCACAATAGATGCGGTTCCAACCAGAGCTGCACTGATGCGCCAACCAAATTCGTGATAGCCAAATACTTTTATCCCAGCGGCAATCATCCACTTGCCAACTGGTGGGTGAACGATGAATTGCGCAGCTGCCGTCTTGGGATCTAATTCGACTCCGTGATGGAGCAAGGAATTGGCATTCTGGGCGTAGTAGAGCTCATCGAAGACGAAGCCCTTGGGAGAACCCAAATGCCACAGGCGAAAGAGGAGTGCGAAGATGGCTAGGCCCAGTGCGCTGAGGCGTTCCCCCCGAAGGTCGCGAACCAGCTCTGGGGGTGTCATGGGGTAAGCGTAAAGCCTGCGAGAATTGGCTCATGCTGATCCTCGCCTGTGGACCCCTGGGCAACCCAGGTGATACCTCTGACCGGGTGAAAGACGCTCTGGAGACCGCTGCCTACATCGCTGCTGAAGATTCTCGCAAACTCAGCCGCCTGACGGGTGACCTGGGGATTCGTTACTCCGGGAAGGTCATCTCCTATTTCGAAGGCAATGAGAGCGAGCGGATCGAACAACTTACTGAGATTCTTACCTCTGGAAACGACCTCTTAGTTATCACCGATGCTGGGGCGCCAGGAATTAGCGACCCGGGATATCGACTGATTCGGGTGGCCATTGACCACGGGATTCCCATCCAGGTTCTTCCTGGGCCGAGCGCAGTAACTACCGCTCTCTTGCTCTCGGGGCTCGCCACCGATCGCTTCTGCTTCGAAGGTTTCTCGCCGCGAACTTCGGGAACTCGCACCCGCTGGTATGAAAAGTTGATCACCGAAGAGCGCACCATTATTTTCTTTGAAGCACCTCACCGCCTCCAAGAATCTCTGGAGGACGCCCTCGCGGTACTGGGTCCAAATCGCCGTGCGGCCATCTGTCGCGAGATGACCAAGACGTATGAAGAGACCGTACGCGGAACCATCGCGGAATTGCTTACCTGGAGCACCGATCGCGAAATATTGGGTGAACTCACCATCGTGCTAGAAGGTTTTGACGCGGGAACCATTACCTATACGGCAGCGGACTTAGTAGAGCTGGTTTTAGCGCGCGAGGGGGCTGGGGAATCACGAAAGGACGCGATTGCCGCGCTGGCAAAAGAGTTGAACCTGCCTAAGCGCGTGGTCTTTGATGCCATGGTCGGTAGCAAAGCTTCGGGTAGATAAGATCGTCCAATGAGCGCCGAATCTAAATCCTTTTACCTCACGACGCCGATTTACTATGTCAACGATGCACCGCATATCGGCCACGCTTACACAACGGTCGCAGGGGATGTGCTGACCCGCTGGCACCGCCAGCGCGGTGAGTCAGTATGGTTCCTCACCGGCACCGATGAACATGGTCAGAAAGTTCTTAATACTGCAAAGGCAAATGACGTTGAACCCCAAGAGTGGTGCGACAAGCTTGTAGAAGATGCATGGAAACCAGTTTGGAAGTCACTCAATATCGCCAACGATGATTTCATTCGCACTACCGAACCACGTCACATGGAACGCGTACAGCGTTTTCTCTCTTCCCTGAAGGATCAAGGCCATATATACGCAGGTAAGTATGAAGGTCCTTATTGCATCGGGTGCGAAGAGTTCAAACTGCCGGGAGATCTTCTTCCCGGAGGACTTTGTCCAACACATTCAACCCCATGTGAAATTCTTAGCGAAGAGAACTGGTTCTTTAGGCTTTCTGCCTTTGTGCCTGCCCTGCTCGAGCGCTATAAGAAAGACCCATCAGCCTGCGAACCAACATCAGCGCGCAACGAGGTAATTTCATTTCTTGAAGGAGAAGTTCAAGATCTTTCAATCTCGCGGTCGACATTTGATTGGGGCATACCCGTTCCTTGGGATACCAAGCAAGTTATCTATGTCTGGTTTGATGCGCTGCTTAACTACGCCACAGCTGTTGGATTGGGCGATGAAGCGGGCAGCTCAGGAGCGGCGAAATTTGCGCAGACCTGGCCCGCCGATGTCCATCTCGTTGGAAAAGATATATTGCGCTTTCATGCTGTGATATGGCCCGCCATGTTAATGGCGGCTGGCCTACCGCTGCCAAAGAAAGTTTTCGCTCACGGCTGGCTTCTCGTGGGTGGCGAAAAAATGAGCAAGTCAAAACTCACTGGTATTGCGCCAGCAGACATCACTGATCATTTTGGAGTTGATGCATTCCGCTACTACTTCTTGCGCGCCATTCCCTTTGGTAGCGACGGATCTTTCTCATGGGAAGATATGTCTGCTCGATATACATCCGAACTGGCTAATGACTTCGGAAATTTGGCCTCACGATTAATTGCGATGATCGAAAAGTACTGTGATGGTTTAATTCCAGCCGTGGCGAGCGATGAAGGCTTAAACGCGGCGCTCAGCACCGCAGTTATAACAGCAGATGCTGCAATTACTGCACTGGATTTTCAGGGTGGAATCAACGCCATTATTGATTTTTGTAAGCGGGTTAATGGATATGTCACAGAGCAAGCACCGTGGGTCTTGGCTAAGGATTCTGCCAATAAGGTTGCTTTAGATAAAATCCTATATAACACCGCAGATTCACTTCGCGCTTTAGCAGTCTTGCTCCATCCGGTGATGCCTGCAACCACTCAGACTCTATGGGAGAGCCTGGGCGCACAAGAAACGCTCGGGGATATTGGACTGCAGAAAATTAATGAAGTTTCCCTTTGGGGACAATTGCCCACTGGTTCAAAGGTGACGAAGGGCGCGGTGCTCTTTCCGCGACTAGAAGAAAAAGCGGAGTAGATGTCCGATCGTCACTCCCTTAAAGAGCCGCGCCCTGCTGCGCCGACTCCAGAACCGCTTGCTAGGCCGTGCATTGATGTCCATGCCCATATGGAGTTGGTCACCGAGAGCGGACCAGATTCCAATGAGATTCGCGAACTACTTGATGCCGCGGCAAGAGCAGGAATTGATCGAGTCGTTCAAGTTGGATATTCAGCAGAGCAATCACGTTGGGGAGTTAAGTGCGCCGAAACCTTTCCAGGTAGGGTCTTAGCGGCGGTCGCGCTTCACCCAAATGAAGCACCGGTTGTTGCAGATCTCGAGGGTGACCTATCCATCATCGAAGAATTAGCACGGCATCCCCGAGTCCGCGCTATCGGCGAGACCGGCCTAGATTTCTTTAGAACCGAGCCCGAGTTGCGAGACAGGCAGGCTTATTCGTTTCGTCGCCATATCGCTCTTGCCAAAGCGGTCGATAAGGCGCTGGTGATTCATGATCGCAATGCGCATCGCGCCGTTCTCGATACCTTGCTTGAAGAGGGTGCGCCGAAGAGCACGATTTTTCATTGTTACTCCGGTGATGCCGAGATGGCACGAGAATGTATAGACGCCGGTTACATACTTTCGTTTGCTGGCACGGTTACCTTCAAGAACGCTCCAGAGTTGCGAGAAGCGGCAAAGATTGTTCCGATCGACCAACTCTTGCTGGAAACCGATTCGCCATTTTTGGCTCCCATGCCTAACCGTGGCGCGCTCAATACACCGGCGCAGGTGGCAAATATTGCTCGTTTTATCGCCGAACTTCGTGGCGAAAGCATTGATTACATCTGCGATCGAGTAACCGAAAATGCACTTCGTCTCTTTGGAAGTTTTGACTAAATGGGAACCCTGCTTGGCGCAGCAGAGATTCGTGAAATAGCTGCACGTATTGGAGTAAATCCGACTAAGAAATTAGGTCAAAATTTCGTTGTTGATGCCAACACCTGCCGCCGCATAGTGAAGGTTGCAGATGTACATGGGGATGATGTCGCTCTCGAAATTGGACCAGGTTTGGGATCACTTACCCTTGCCTTATTGGAGGTTGCGAGCAAAGTCGTGGCAATCGAGATAGATCAACGATTAGCTAGCGAACTGCCACTCACCGTTGCGGCACATGGATTTGATGTCGAGAATTTGATTGTTCGAAATGAAGATGCGTTAGCAACAGAATCACTTCCTCTGGCACCAACCATCTTGGTCGCCAACCTTCCCTACAACATCTCGGTTCCGGTCCTGCTCCATTTTTTGCAGAAGTTTCCTACGATTCGTTCTGGTGTGGTCATGGTGCAGAGTGAAGTTGCCGATCGCTTGGTCGCCAAACCGGGTAGTAAAAATTACGGCTCCCCTTCCGTGAAAGCCACTTGGTGGGCTGACCTCAATGGCGCCGGCAACGTTGCTCGCCAGGTATTTTGGCCCATCCCTAATGTGGACTCGTCCTTAGTGCGATTTGTGCGACACCAAGCCGCTGGAGATGAGTCTGCGCGCCAGGCCACATTCTCGGTTATCGACGCAGCTTTTGCGCAAAGGCGCAAGATGCTACGTGGAGCTCTATCGCAACTTCTCGGGGCAGGTGCCGAAGCTGCTATTGCTGGGGCAGGCATAGACCCCACTGCACGCGGGGAGACGCTTCTACTAAGCGACTTTATGGCTATTGCTAATACTCTTACCCTATGAGACGTAATGGAGTAGTTGTCCGAGTTCCTGGAAAGGTCAACTTGCAACTCTCCGTTGGTCCATTGGATCTCGATGGCTTTCATGAAGTGACTACCGTCTTTCAAGCAATCTCCATTTATGACGATGTCACGGTGAGGTTCGCCGAACCCGGCTCTGGAATCACCTTAGAGATCAGCGGGTCGACAGCAGCAGGAGTCCCAGATGATTCCACCAATCTGGCCTATCAAGCGGCACAGTTGATGATCGATCGCCATGATCTCGATTCTGATATTGCGATTCATATTAAGAAAGAGATACCTGTTGCCGGAGGGATGGCAGGCGGAAGTGCGGATGCTGCTGCAGTTATCGTCGCTTTCGATGCGCTATACGAGTTGGGCATGTCACGTGATGGCATGGAGAAAATTGGCGCAGAACTGGGCAGCGATGTTCCATTTGCAATTACCGGTGGCATTGCGATTGGGCGCGGACATGGTGATCACCTCACTCCGGTACTGGCCCGCGGGAGTTACAACTGGGTTTTGGCGATGGCACCGCAAGGGCTATCAACGCAAGCGGTCTACAACGAGTGCGATCGGTTGCGCACTGGGCTAGATATCGCGCGCCCACAAGTAGGGGATCAGATTCTGCAGGCTCTTCGTGCTGGTGATTCACTTATGGTTGGAAAGTCGCTTTCAAACGATCTGCAATCAGCTGCCTGCTCATTGCGGCCTGCGCTGCGCTTGGTGCTCGATGTTGGCAATGATTATGGAGCGCTAGGGGCGATCGTCTCTGGAAGTGGCCCAACTGTTGCTTTCTTAGTAGCTGACGAAGAGCGTGCGCTTGACCTGACGGTGGCGCTCAGCGCCAGCGGAGTGGTGGCTGGGGTTATTCGGGCAACAGGTCCGACATACGGGGCACGGGTTATCGAAACTCTCTAAAGCCTTAAAAACTGGTGTATTTGTCGCAATGGCTTTAATAAGGGACAATTCAGGTTCCGCCATTGTGTAGTGGCTAGCACATGG
>Ga0214165_1000347_pt1 | contig 34660 bp, 59 predicted proteins | sample TroBogypolimnion_34_FD_153004 | JGI IMG/M metagenome (GOLD analysis project Ga0214165, IMG submission 153004) | Freshwater microbial communities from Trout Bog Lake, WI - Practice 03JUN2009 hypolimnion v3 | ecosystem: Environmental > Aquatic > Freshwater > Lake > Hypolimnion/Profundal zone ... | reverse complement strand
TTAGCCATAATCTACCTTTAGTAGGCGATACAGTTAACTAAAACTACATCTCCAGCAGACATATTGGCAGCAGCACCTGTTGTAACAGAATAGCTGGTGAATGTAACTGAGGTTGCTGTGCTTGCTGTTAATTGCAAAAATACAGCATTACCGCTTGTTACATCAGCAGCAAATCCTAACCAACCATTAGGGGCTGTAGGAAGATTAATAGTTCCGTTAGCTGCGCCACCTGTGCCAACTGTTACTTTAAAGCAAAAAGTATTGTTAGCAAGAATAGTAGGGCTAGTTCCCCAACCTGAACCTAAAGTAGGGCTAGTGCCTGAAATTACTAAATTGCCTTCAACAGCTAAACTGCTGGCATTTAATGGTGTCTGTAATGGATTTCCGCCTTGTCCATATAAGCCTAAACAATTACCATTTGCATCATATTCAGCTTGAACTGGTAATAAATTAATAACTGAGCTACTTGCAACGCCTGGATTTGACATATTGATTCCTTAGTTTTGATCTACCATAGGCATTACATATAGTGTGCCACTTGTTCCAATCGCTGTAACTGCAAAACTAGGTGGAACAGCAATCACAGTAGGCTGGGACATTGCTACGCCCAAAACAAATGATTGACTGGTATTACCACCTGAGGGCAATACGGCAGCAGGAGCTGTAGTCGTTGTGCCTGCAATAGCAGGAGCAATCGTAATCGCTACAGGGTTTGCGCCAGTATTTAAAAACCCACAAAAGTTAGGTTGATCGTTGCCGTTAGGAACGATAGTTACAGAAGTTGAAGAAGTGCCACTAACGCTAATAGCCGTTGTAGGGCCTACAAAACGATATGCTGATACGTTAGCCATTTTTTATCCTTAAACAGCAGTTACAGGTGCTGGGCCTTCTAAACGGGTAATTTGAATAGCGTATGCGCCAGAAGCAGGAGTTGCACTAGCTGTAGTTACGTTAGCGAACTGAACTGACAATACGCCAGCAGTCAAACAATCAGATTCAGCGATAACAATACCAGCAGTTTGAGTGCCGTTATAGCCTTGAACTAACACTAAATCAGTAGTTTGCAAGCCTGCAACGCTGAAAGTCTGACTAGCAGAAGTTTGAGCAGCTACAGCAGCAGGGGTAATAGACGGGGTGATGTAAAAAGTTTCGTGGGAATTGCCACGAGTAATGGTGGTGCTAGACATATTTTTTCCTTTGCAAAGGGGTGTGTTGTAAATCTACAACTATTTTACATTGTTTTCTGCTTCTCTCAAGTGTTTTCCACAACTTCCTTTGTAGGTTTTGTAGCCAATATGACCTAGCTCAAATTCAAGATTTGCCCATACTTTGCCGCCAATATCTATCCATCTTTGGCAAAAGCTAAAATCTTCGCTTAAGCGATTGCCATCAGGCATTTCGTATGGATCAAACAATGGCCAAAACTGAGTATGTTCGCTTGTGCTACGCAATGTTTGACGTGGGTAAGCTTCAATCATCCTTTGAGCGCAGTTTTTGCTGATTTTCAAAAAGCCACCTGGTAAGCCTAAGACTTCTAAAAGACCTGTTTGCGGATCAACAGGATATTCTGTCTTTTCTTCAATTTTGAATGGCCAAGCTAAAGGGTCTTGTTTCTTAGGGTAAATACCACCAACTACATCTACAGGATAATCAATAAGCTGAATTAATGCACCTGGCTCCCAAAATACATCATCATCAATAAATACAAGCGTGTCGCAATCAGAGCGCACAAAAGCGCCAAATAGTGCCCCTCTTGAGCCTGCAATATCGCTATTGCCAATATCTTCAGCAATACAGAATTTATCGCCACGCCCAATAATATTGATTGCATCGAGCAAAATAGCTCGCATGGTTGGGAAATGCACTTTTGCTGAATAGCAAGGCATTGCAATCATTACATTTTTCATTTGATCCCCTCAGAATGTTAAAAAACCCACCTTTTTTAGGGGGTGGGCTTCTATTTTACAACAGATTACTGTGCAGACAAATCGTAACCATATACATAAACGTCAATAGTTCCTGTTGCAGTAGCAGTAGCTACGTTCACATAGAGCTGTTGAGCTGATGTTGCACTTGCAACTAAAGTAGCTGCCTGTACTTTAGCATTAGTGGTTGTCGAATTGCTTGACAACGCTGCTGCTGAAAATACTGCTGTGCCACCTTGTGAAGGTGCTGTATAAACACCTAAATAAACGCTAGAAATGCTAGAAACTGTGTTTGTACCGTTTACTGCGTTAGCAGTAATAATGGAAACAGGGACATAGTTAGTTACATCAATTACGTTTACTTGAGTGTCGCCCAAATTTGCTAGGTTTACAGCTTGAGCAGTTGCGATCAAACGCAAAGCTTGGTTAGAACCTAGTACTTGTGGGTGAATCGAGGTAGTGACTGCTGGTCCTGGATTAGACATAATAGTTTCCTTTCGTTATTAGTGATTAAGCTGCAACACGGCAAGCGAGTTCAGGATACAAGTTAGCCCAACCATACAGAACGTCTAAACGAGTAGGAATAGAGTCATTGTTGATGGTGTATTGACGAACTACACGCATTGACAGACCAATTTCCTTGTCGCTTGCACGACCAGCAAAGTGAACACCCTCTGGCAACTCAAGGTCGGCTACTGCGAGAGTAAACGCATTGCGGTGCATGATAATGTTTTGTGGGGATACAGTACCAGACTGATTGAAGAATGTTACAGCAGCAGTTGCGCTAGTTGTAGGGATAGATACGTTCTGGAACTGACCAGCAGTAATAACTGCAGGGCTTACGTTTACAGAAATAGTACCACCTGAACCTGATACAGCTTGGTTTACAACAAAGTTACGCAGCTTGTTAGAGCCATAAGCTTGACGGTTTTGTGGGTTAACTGCATAAACGCCAGCGATTGTGAATGTATCGCCTTGGTTCAATGAAACACCGTTAGTCAATGTCAAAGTGATTGTGCTAGAAGAAGCCCAACCGCTTGTCAAGAAACCAGTTGCAGTTGTAGTAGCAACAGTAGCAGAGCCAGAGAAAGAACCGAATGTGTGTGCTACCACGTTCTGATCCATCTTCCAATTCATACCAGCAGAGTCACGACCCATCAAACCTTTACGATACTGTTCGCCAATTGCTTCTTGCGGAACGAACAAACCTTTCAAGCTGTCAACGATAGTTGCAGATGTGAATGGCTCAACGATGCAAGAACGACGGCCATCACGAGGTGCGCCTTCAGAATCAAGGTAAGCAGCAGCGGTCAAGTAAGTGATCAAACCTGTTGGAGGTGTACCAGCAGTACCAACGATGTTAGCTGTGTTGTTAGCAGCTTGCAAAGTACCATCACGGTCGATTTTGTTTGCAATAGCAGCAACAGCAGGCTTCAATACACGGTCAGAGAACATATCCAAAGACAAAGCTAAGTCTTGGGTTGTGAACTGTGTATCAACGTGGAACTGGGTTGACAATGTTACAGGTACTGAAGTTTCGTTGAAATCTTCTACGTTCAGAGCTGGGCCAGTTGTACCAATGAAACGACCAGGTTTACGTACGTTTACTGTGTTACCAATCTTACCGCCAACTACAGCGAACTGGTCATCATAGTTACGATCTACTTCAGATGTGAATGTTAATTCGTTTTCCAAGACCATCAATGCTTCGTTAGTGATCTTGGAAATGGTTAGCAAATTATTTGCCATGATTTATTTCCTTTAATTTTAAATGGATTTATCAGCGAATCCGTTTAGCTTGTCTTGCAGCTTTCCATTGAGCATAAGTTCCATGAAATGCGCCATTGCCATCTATAAGAACGTCTGATGCTCCTTTTCCTGCTGTAAGGGGCTTAATCGGTGCTGGTGCTTTACTTCTAGCAACAGGTTCGCTTTTGACTTCAGTTTGAGCTTCTTTACGCTCGAACTGAACTTCCAATTTCCCTAATTCCTTGAGAGCTTTATTAGTTGGCATACTCGCCAATTTTTGAGCGTAATCGTCATCTGATGCTAGGTGATATAGGATTTGTGGGCCTACATCTGATTCTAGTATTGCATCACGTACTTCATCTCGTACTTGCACTTGACTAGAAGCTACCATATCGTCAAAGTCAGGAAGATCAGCTTTAGCAGCTTCGAGTTTTTGAGTCCACGACTTGATTACTTCGTTTCTCTGTTCTTCGATTTTGCGTTGCTGTTCTTGTATATCACGCTGCTCTAATGCCTTTTCTGCGCTCCATTCAGCTAGTGCTTCAGCGTATTCAAAAGCATCATTAAACTGCGATGCTTGTGGTTTTTCGCTTACTGGATCAACTTGTACGGGTGCAGGGGCTTGTCTGCCTTCAAGTTCTTGTAAACGTGCTTCTAATGCTTGCTTTTCTGCTTCAGCTTGTTTGGCTCGTTTTGTAAGCTCAGAAAATCGTTTTTCAAGTTTGGGATTTTGTTTAGGCTTGTCTGCTGCTTGCGCTTCTTCATCTGCTGTTGGTTCACTCTCAGCTTGGGCTTCGACTGCTGGCTCTGAATCAGGAGTTTCCTCTACTGTTTCAGCCGCAACAGGAGCTTCTTCACTAGCTAAACCTAATCTTGTAGCATTAAAATCAGCTAAATTTTCACTTGTTAATACATTTGCTGCTTCACGTTCTGACATGAGTTTTCCTCAAGAATTAACCCTGTGAACCCACAGGTAGGTAATACAAATTCTTTTATATCACTTTTGTTGCTTTTTTACAACATTATCTAAAATTTGTAGGATCTTCTACTTGCTCACGATGAACGCTCTCAAAGTGATGGGCAGCCTCTCTGCGAGTTTCAGATGGGAACATTTTGTGCCAAGGGTGAGATTGTGTGCCATATTCTTTGTGATATGACTGAGCTGCACGATCTGCATGATAACCCCACAATTTGCGAGCTTTTTCTTGTTCGTATTCGCCTTTTGCCATTTTCTTTTGCAAATTTTTTACAATTGGAATATGGCTTGAACGATAAAGATGTGGATCATTATCAGCATGAAGCGCTAATTCTTTAGCATCTGCGCTCATTTTTTCATAATCAGGCTCATCATAAGATTTTTTGCCAGATTTTTTTGCCATTTCTTCGGCAATAAATTTTGCACGGCTTTCGCCTGTTACTGTTTTGCGAGTCATTTTAAATTGCCCTTTCGGTTGTTTCTTCGTTAGCTAAATGTGCTTGTCTATGATCCATTTGAGCTAATAGTATAGCAACCTGTGCTTTTAATTGCTCAATTTCAAGCTGAGTCTGAGTCTTAATTACTGTGTCGTGCGCTTGAGTATCAGTACGAGTCATCGTATCTTCACGCTTAACTTGCAAACGCATCTTCTCACGCTCTGTTTCAGCCGCTTGTACTTGCTCTTGAACTGTTGCACGATATTTCTTGTCCATTTGTTCAGCTTGCAGAGCTTGTTGTAGCTGTTGAATCTGCTGTTTAGCGTTAGCCAACTGCATCTGAACTTGTGGGGGAACGGCTGATTTATCGTCAATCTGCGCCATAGGATTAGCAGCAGCAAGACGATCAGCAATGATTTCAGCGCCTGGGAAATCCATATTACGGAAAATCAAATCGCCAGCTTGTTGCATCAATGCAGGATCAACAGATAGCATCTGAACCATAGAATCGACTGCTTCTTGGCGCTTAGAGTTATAACCTGGGCCTGTTTCCATTACTACGTCATATTCGCCTACAGTTACGTCATTCAAGACTTTTGATACGCCATTTTCGTCTTGACCTTGTTGATTGATAGTAACCATTTCAGGCTTGCCATCATCGCCAATGATACGCATTACACGCTCACGGTCATAAATTTTAGGAATCAAATCAAGAATAATGCGACCTGTATGACGGATAGAACGAGTTAAATTGTCGTAATAGTGGAAATTGGTCATATCCACTTGCATTTGCTGACCTTGCAATGCTTTGCCAGACATATTGCCTTGTGGCAATTGGCTAGGATCAAAAATACCTACGACTGCTTGTAAGTCTTGATTCATGCCTTGCAGGGCTGACATTACGCCTGCTGGTGGCGGTTCTGGTTGTAAGCGAGTAGGAGCTGGAGCTGGTCTGCCCTCAATGTCTGTCTGTTTGTAACGCAATACAGGCATCGCTTTGATGTTAGCCATTGCCCATTCGTTCTCATGACCTTCATCTTGACCTTCTGCCAAGAGCCATTTTGCTTTAGGAGCGAGAGCTACAGTTTCAGTCAATGCTGTTGACCAGTAGTTATACATACGCTGCGGATCTTTAGCCATGCGAACTAAACCAAACTTTTTGTGCTTGTCATCTACTCGTACTTCTTGACCGTAAACAGGCACGATAGGGATGTATTTACCAGCCCATTCGCCTTCTTCAAGGATTTCCATAGCTGTGAGCTTGCACCATTTGATTTTCTTGCGCCATGTATCACGCTTATCAATTACAGTAATGCCAGCAGCAGCCAATACTTCTTTAGATGGCATCTCATCGCTATAGCCTGTTGTGCCGTCTGAAAGCTGAATAATCATCGCTTTCTCACGAACAGTATAGAAATACTCAGCTATGCGTATATCTTCTTTTGTAACCCATTCGCTTTCGGTATCGCCTGTTCCTCTGCTGGAAAAGCCCTGTTCAGATTCAGCGTTGGGATACATCTTTTTGAACACTGCTTTGCTGACAACGGTAGTAACCAAACATTTCTCAGCATCAGAGCCATCAGGTAACACAGAATTAGGGTCAAAATACACGCTAAAAGGGTTCTCAATACGTCTGATGTAGATTTCTTGATCAAAGCTGTCATCCCTTACATAGTCTGTTGTAACACGCCAGTAACCCCATCCCATTTTCACGCAATACTCAAAAGCATGGTCATAAGCTTGATCAGCATCTGATTGGTTTTCAATGTGGCGGGTAATGCCTGTAATGATCTCAGCTACTTTGGCATCTGACTCATTGTTCATGCCATGCACTTTAATGCGTGGGCGTTGTTGTCTTTGTTGATTGCATACTTGGCGAACATAAGCATCTAGCTTATTAATTGTTAGGCAAGGGCGAGCTTCAAGAACTCGGCTATTTTGCACATCTACTGGCCATTGATCGCCTGCTGCAAATCTCACGTCATCGAGTGCTTCTGCACGATTATTGCTATCTGAATCGTTACACAAGCGCAAAAACTGCTTGGCTTCTTCAATTCTGCCGTCTGATTGTGAGTCTGCAACGCTATCGTATGCCATAAGGATTCCTTAATCTTTGCCCGATTTTAAGACATTTGTTGTGTTTTTACTACACATTTTAACCCATCCAAGAGGCAGGTAAGTTATAAGTTGCCTTTTGTTTTGCTGGTTTTCTTGGCTCATTCACCATAAGCCCAATATACCTGAAAGCATCTGCACCGTGGCTGTAGTTATCGTGTAATGGTTTTTGACTGAACTGTTTAGTATCAGGATCAACGTCATAGCGATAATGGCGTAAGCATTGCAAGCCATCGTGTGTATTTGTGCGGTCAAACCAGCACTTATTGAACATCATACGAGCAGCGTTGATTGAGTCTGCAATAGGTGTGCGTTCAATCACTCGTGTGTTATAGCCACTCGCCCGTACTATTTCTTCAATAGATTTGCCGTTTGAGCCTAAAGTCTTATTTCCTGCATCGTGCGGCAGCCAAAGCGTGTCATAAACGTAGCCAAATGACTGCATCTTAGCTAAGTAATGAGCAATCGTTTCTTGGGTATTCTCGTAATAACGGATTAATCTGACTTCTTGGCTAATAAACTGAACAAACCAAATAGCAGTAGCATCTGCCCAGCCCAAATCAAATACAGCGTGAACAGGTTTAATTGGATCATAGGGTACATTTGTTAACCTTCCGTCTAATTCTGCCATTGTCATCTCTTTAGCAAAGATAGCGCCATCTACTGTCTGACGGCATAAACCTTCCCAAACTGTGTTGTAGGCTTCTCTATCTCTGCTAAATAGCGCATCTTTCTCAAGTCTTAACGTATCAGGAAACCAGGGATTGTCTGACCAATTAATCTTTGCAACTTTGCAGTTGTCAGGTGGGGAAAGAACGAATCTTTGATATGTTTCGTCTGACTCCAGCTCTGGATTGAATGTAATCCATATTTCTGATTCTTCTTTACGGATCGTAGGTATAAGAATGTTCCATGATGTTTTAGATACGCTCTGTGCTTCTTCGACCCAGCATATATCCACACCCTCATAGGACTTAATGTTCGTGACATTGTTTTTAAGCCCAACGAACGCAAATTCCGTTCCATTCTTGCCCCTAATGGAATTCTGTGTAATTTCATAGAACGATTCTAGTTTTAAAGCAATAATTTGATCTGATAGCAGTTTATGAACTGATTGGCCTATAGAGTTCTGAAACTCACGAGCACATAAGACTCTTGTTGGCTTCTTTACGCCTATAACCAGCAGAGCACGAGCAACGCCCCAAGATTTAGCGCCACCACGACCACCGTAAAGAACCTTATATCTGCGTGGATCGAAAAGCATCTGTAGCTTGATTGGAAAATCAACACTACTAACTGCTTCCCTAATTTCTTGAGATATTTCACTCACTTGGCTTTACAAACCTGACTTCGATAGCTTGCAATAGATTATTACCATCTGCATCTTCAAATGTGGTTGCTTGGACTGCTTTGCCATCCATACGATCAATGACCTCTTTTACAGCCCAAGCTTCATTGTTTACAGCAGCCTCAACAAGATTCTCTACAATCTCACGTTTTTTATGTGGATTCTGAGTAAAGAACTTATGTAGCTCATCATAAAATATCTTGCCTTTCTTAGCATTTTGGTTTCCCTTCATGCTTTCAGCAATCTTTTCGTTTTTAGCTAACTCAGTTGTCATCTTCTTGATTCTGTTGTTTTTTTACAACACTATGAGAGTGAAGTATCAGGCTCTTTTGGAGTTTCTTCAGACTGTTGTTTTTCTGCAACACTAGCTGCAAACTGTGGTTCAGCAATTTGTTTGATACCAGCGATAAGATGAGCAGAATGGATATAAGGCAATTTGCCTAGTTCTGCTAATAGTTCGTTGATTTGATCTAATGTAAATTGAATCATTTGCTACCTTTCTTAGTTGTTTTCTTAGCTGCTCTTGCTTCTGAATATGCAATTGCAACAGCTTGCTTTACTGGCTTACCAGCTTTTACTTCTGTCTTGATGTTTTCTTTAAATGCTTTAGGTGATGCGCTTTTCTTGAGTGGCATTTTTGCTTCCTTTCGGGTGGTTGCTTTTTTTACTTGTGGTTTTTTTACAACAGTTTCAGCAGGGAAAGGCCAAGGCAACTCTGCTTTTGGCGTTTCTTTTGCAAATAAGCTTTTAATCCATTTAATCATATTGTTCCCCTATTCAGACCAGCAAACGTCTTGCCAGCTCATTATTAAACATTTCTCACCGTTGTGAACCACAGGCGTAAATTTTAAATACTCCTCTTTTGGATCATCGTTCATAGTGCCAAAACGAATTCTCGCCCCTACTTCTATGGGCATTGCTTCTCGTCTTTCGGATGACAATTTCTTGCCAGGCCCTACAGCGACTACCGTACCCATGTTCTCAGCTTCTTTGTTATTTACGATAATAACAGAGCTTAAAACACGAACATCTGGTCTGACAATTATCTTATCAGCCAGAGGTTTATATATTACAATTTCATCAGCCATTTCAATATTACCCTATTGTTGTGGTTATACAGCCTGTAGCCCTTTACCGAGAGCTATGGGCTGTAGTTTTAATTACTTCTCGTCTTGTGCGTGTGGAGTGCGAACATGGCTGTAGCACTCACGCTCACCCATATTGCCATCATTCAACTCGCCAAGCTTGCCTTCAAAGTTGCCAGCGTGGGATAGTGGGCGTGAACCCATTGCATCCATCTTGCCCATAGCAACGCCACCAACAAGCTTCATTTTGCGCTCGCCAGACATATCAGAAGATGTAGCACCTTTTGGCAACTTCTCACCAGTTGCGCCTTTTGTGCCCTTCATTGAGTCCATCATTCCCATGATTTTTTCCTTTTAAATGGGGTTAATACTTTACGAATAATAATACTATTTTACGACTTTTCAAGAGTTTTTGCGAGATTTATTGCGCCTTCTACATCGTGTATTCGACTAACTGCTCCTTGCCAATTTAATAGAAAGGCTTGCTGTGCAGGAGTAAATTTAGACTTTGCATCGGCTTTAACTTCAACTAACACGGTTGCACCTTTGCGGCTCACAACAAGATCGGGAAAGCCACGACCAACAGAGCTAGTATCAAACACAGAACATCCCATCTCTCGTAGCGTTTTAACGACAAGTGAATGATTGGCATCAACTTTTTTGGCATAAGTCATTGATTATTTATAATACTTAGTTAAGATATGCTTACTTTACATCAAAAGGGTATTCCGTGGATAAGTATCATTTAACAGATGAACAGTTTATAGCCGAGTGGAATCTACTTGGTTCAGCCCTTAAATTTGCTAATAAGCATGGAATGTCAGAAAGAGCCGTTTATAACCGTAGGCGCTCATTAGAATCTAGGCTAAATATTACATTAACAGCTTTTAATGACCAGCGATTTGACCAAACTAAGAAAATATTTGAAACAGCAGGACACGCTAGGCGTGGCAGAGAATTAGATAAAGGTCACATTATTGCTTTTGGCGATTGCCATTTTTGGCCTGATGTATCTTATACAACCGCTTATAAAGCTTTAATTGAAATGATTAAGGAATATAAGCCTAAAGTGGTGGTATGCGTGGGCGATGCTTTTGATGGCAGTCAAAGCAGCAGACATCCTAGAATTGGCTGGCAAAATACCCCAACAGTCAAAGAAGAACTAGAGTGCTGCCAAGAAATGATGGAAGGCATTGAAAAGGTTTCTAAGGGTGCTGATTTGATATGGACTCTTGGTAATCACGATGCTAGATTTGAAACATTCTTATCAAATGGTGGAGCGCATAGTTATCAAGGTGTTCAAGGGTTTACCCTTAAAGATCACTTTCCCATGTGGAAAGGGTGCTGGACATACTGGGTTGAGAACCCTGGCACTATGAATACTGTATTTCGTCACAAATGGAAGGGATCTTGGTCGGGCGGCAGAAACAATACTTTAGCTGCTGGCACTCATGTCGTTTCAGGACATACCCATCATTTAAGCGCAATTCAATATAATGACTACAATACTCATGGCAGATGGGGCGTTCAGACGGGTTGTTTAGCTGATCCAAAAGGTGAACAATTTATACATTACACAGAAGATACCCCTACTGATTGGACAAGTGGACTAGCCCTTTTAACTTATGAGCAAGGTCATTTACTTCAGCCAGAATTAGTCAGAGTATTTGATGAAAATAAAGGCCTTGTAGATTTTCGTGGAAAGTTACATCACTACTAATGAAACTAACACCAGCTATTCTTAAAAACTTATATGCTGCTATGTATTGCATGAAGCCATTTTGCGATTGGCGAAGTATGCCTTTGCCTGAAGAAATACATTTTGTAGTAAATCAAGATCCTGAATTAATGGGAAGTTATTTATATGATGATGGCGGTAAATATGAACATACCATCACCATTTCTTCTGCTCGTTGTGGAACGATAGACACAGTTCTCAAGGTGCTCTTTCATGAGGCAATTCACATGAGCCGTCACAAGACTTCTCGCTGGACTCATCACGACAAATATTTCCGTAATAAAGCGCACCGCATAGCGTCTGAACTTGGTTTTGTTGATCCTTTGGAGCTTTAAAAATAGCATCCCAGTTATCACGATATTCGTCTGTTACTTTTTTCTGTGTTTCGTTAGTCCAACTCATACATTCTTTATAAAATAGCAATCCAAATGGCAATTATAGGCAACAAAATAACTAAAATGCCAAATATAAGAAACAAATCATTCACTCATTTCCCTTTCCAAGCTTTTGATCAACTCGCTCCAAGAGCCACGCATAGGTAGTGTTCCATTTATTTTCAAAACCTTTTGTGCCCAATCCGTGAACGCCACTATTTCCACGATGGTGTTCTGGGCATAAAGGCAACACAGGGGATGCAGACCTGACAGATCCATATCTCCGCACATGATGGAGCTCTGCTGGCGAACCGCCTTCAATCCCAAGGATTTCGGAACAGAGAATACATCCGAGTCTTGCAATCTTGTCAAGTGACTTCTTTTCATTTTTAGTGGACACTATTCTTACTCGCCCAATCTTCTAGCTCTTGAGCTGTTTCTGTGATCTGACACGCAATCCAATACGCTTCAGTTTTACGAGCTTTCAAAATAGAATTTAAGAATAACTTTGTAAGTCTATTAAGGCGTAATACGGTGTCTGCGTAATCGTTCATTGTGTCATTCTTTCTATTTGTCTGTTAGAAGCTTCTTGTGTGCGCCAAGCTTCAAAACGCATCTTGGCTGCTTCGAGTTGCCATTTTAACTTTTCTGTTTGTTCTGTTGCTAATCCTATAGCCTTACATAGCTCTTGATATTCAGGACTGCGATATGCTTCCATTTCTTTAGCGGCAATGGATGCCCCATCCGCTTGCGCCATTTTGATTGCTTTAAGACTATGCTTAAACGCTTCGAGTTGCGCCAATTCGCCCTTGGCCTTCGCATACGCAGGAGCTGTTTCATAAATAAAGTGAACCGCATCATTTGGGTCATATTCTTTGTTCATTTGAGCGACATCCAAAGGCCAACTTGAGCAAACGCATAACCTACCCAAATCATTGCATTAGGTATTGCCCCTTTTTTTAGTTGAGATAAACCTACAACTAAATATCCAAACCCTGTTGCTCCAACAATGTATTTTTCCAGCATCCGTATTCCCCCTTGTTGCCTAATTTCCATTGTTTAAAAAAATCGTCTAATACCACTTTACTAAAGTTTTTATCTGCTATGTAGTTTCTGAACCAATTTAATCCTTTGGTGTGGCGCAAATGACACATATATCGAACAGCGCACCTATGTTTATGCTCTGCCCATTCTGACTCTTTCTCGATATTGACCTTCTGTTTCCCCTGGTCTTGGCAATATTCCAAGTTCTTTTCCTTTATCCATTACACCTTGAAATGTGGCATCCCATTTTTGCATAGGTCTGTCTTGTGTTGTTTGAGGCTTTAAAACCCATTCAGCTTTAAACCCTACCCAACTACGCTCACAACAGGTTTGCAGGGCATCTGAAAGGCTTATTTTAGCTTTCTCTGCCTCTCGTATCAAACCTTTCAATGCCGTTTCTGTAAGCGGTTTTTTAGCAGCTTTACGAACTTTTAGATAATCTTCCCACAAACCCATATTGACACCTTCAGGTGGCGTAATGTTTTTAATTGGTTTATGGTTAATGGTTATTGGTTCTTGGTTAGGTGGCGCTTCGTTTACGATTCGTGTACGTTTCGTGCTTTCATCTCTACGTTTTGCCTCTCTTTGCAAAGCAATTTCTTTGTTTTTATTGGATTTGCTGTGATATTCAATAATTTCTTCTTGAATTCTAGATTGAACATAAACACCATTTTCAAGCGTAAAAAATCGTTTTAAAACAAATTCAACAGCATCAATTTCTTCTTTTGTTATCGCCCAAGACCATTCAATTGCTTCTTCTAACGTAGGAAATTTTTCACGATCATAGCAAGAATCAATTAAAAGCGTATAAGCGCCATGTTGCAACATAGACAATCTGCCTGTTTTTTTAGCATAGTCCCCAATATTTTTTTTATAGTAGTGCATTTTGCACCTCTCTTATGTGCTTATTTGTATTTTCAAAAAATATTAATAATTCATCTAAATCGCTTGGAAGTGGTGTAAACCATTCGCCACGATACCTGCAATGATCAAATTTTGAATGTAAATATTTTTCAATCTCAACATAACGAGGACTACAAATTCCAAGCCAAAAATATAACTTGAATGGGCAACCATTTTGAATGTTTGACATTCTTTGTTTTATTGATTTTGCGTATCCAATCTTGATGAATTCAAAATTGTTTGTTCTTAAAACATAAGTCATAGGGAGCTTATGAAGCCTTGCATTAGCTTCAATATCACCTATTTCATGGGGGTAATAATGCACAATTTGTTCCTTTATCAAAGGTTATCACTTAAGGTGGACTTGGCAGGTCGGTGATAAAGCGACTTTTCGGGAATGACCCTAGCCTGTCCATAGATTTTACTTCTGATTTTTGTATTGTTCAATAACTTTTAAAAGTATTGATTCAAAGCCTTCTTGCACTAAAAATGATAAAGCATCTTTGTCTAAATGCAACAAACAGTCTGCTGAACCATCTTCGTTTTCTCTTGTAATTTCAAATTCAAAGTTCATTTAGTAGATCCCCCAAATACTTGATGATCCATATAGTTTAATCGCTCTCTAAGTTGAGCCAATTCTTTATTTAAAAATTCAGTTTTGTATTGTAATTGCTTGATTTCTTCGTCAGCTCTCTCAAGCATTTTGATTAGCATTTGTTCTCTATTCATTACCATTCGCTTTCTTGCAACTCAGGCCAAATGATGTGCCAGGATTGCGGGAATATGTCTTTTCTTGTAATTAAACCATTAGATTCACGTTCTAGCGTAGCAGCTAAAAATAAAAATTTATCTGCTGGAATGTTGTTTTTTCGCCACATTGATACTGCATTAGGGGTAACAGATAGCAATTTAGCTACTTTTGTTGTTCCCCCAAGCAAGTCAATGATTGCTGAATCCGTAAGTTTTAGCTTCATGTAAAGAATCTTACACTCTATGTTGTTATTTTGCAAATAGTTCTTGACAACCTTATCAGGATGCTTACAATCAATCTTATAGCAATTTCGCTATGTATTTTCGGGGGAACGAAATGGGTGAATTACACCAACTGATGTTAGAGCATGAAGAACAACTTGAAGAAGCATTAGATGCAATGGAGTGTGGCTGGCCTACACAAGACCAGATCGACATTATTCGTCATGCTTGTGGCAAACCACGCAGTAAGCCTTCTATGCTTGCTTCTGTGTTTGATGATTTTGGTTCTATTTTTAGGAGCGCAAAATGAATCAATCAGAATCAATTGCTAAATTAGCTACAGCTTTGTCAATCGTTCAGGGGAAATTGAGCCATGCAAAAAAAGATTCAGCAAATCCGTTCTTCAAGTCTAAGTATGCTGATTTGGAGTCTGTGTGGGATGCTTGCCGTGATCTTTTGGCTGCAAACGGCCTTGCAGTTATGCAATTCCCTGGAGAGTATATTGACGGCACTATGTCAATGACAACAATTCTGACTCATAGCTCAGGTGAGTGGATTGGTCAACAAATGTCTTTACCTGTATCTAAGCCTGATGCACAAGGCTCGGGTTCTGCGCTGACCTATATGCGTAGATATGCGCTTGCAGCAGTAGTCGGTGTAGTTCAAGCTGACGATGATGCAAACGCTGCTGTGCAAAGCAAGTCTAGTAGTTCAATGAAGTCAATCGCCAAAGATATTTTATAAAGGAAAGAAAATGGCATATACACCAAAAGAAGGATCAGGAAGCTTATTTAAAAATGACCGCAAAACGACTGATAACCATCCTGATTATACGGGCACAATTATGGTTAATGGTAAAGAGCATTGGCTTTCGGGTTGGGTTAAAGAAGGCAAAAAAGGCAAGTTTTTTAGCGTTTCAATTGGTAAAGAAAAGTTGCCATTAGGTTTTAAACCAGCAGGGTCAGACGAGATAACGAATCTCGATGACGTGCCGTTCTAAATTAAAGAAAGGTTTAATATGCAGAACCAAATTAAAGACATTATTAATACTAAATACACAGAAAAGACTTTTAAAGAAGTCGGATATGACGAGGAGCTGCCATTAATAAGCTTCTCACCAGAAGATTTAGCAAGTGTCATTACTGCGGTTCTGCACGTTGCCGCTGATATGTGTTCTAGCGAGCTAGATCGTTTGCGTATTCTTAACTATGCTAAAGGTATTTGATGGCCTGCAAATCTTGTAAGTTTTTTGTATTTAATCAAAATGATATGATGGGAGCTTGTAAACTCAATCCTGTCGTAGTTAATAAAATGCCTTCAGATTGGTGCGGTCAAGAAATACCAGCACAATACGAAGTTGAGATTGTGCCTGCTGCGCCTATAGAATTTGTTTACAATGAAACACAAGCTGTATATGACATCAACACGGATGAAGTAAAACCAAAACGGGGAAGAAAAAATGCAAGAGAACAAAAGTGAAAGTGGACATTGGTACACTAAAGAAGGAGAGCCTTTCTATCGAATTGAAAAATCCGATGGAAAAGGGATGCGAAACACAACTTTGCGAGATGCAAAAAAGCTGGGCCTTTTACCGAGCGTTACTACCATTCTCGGTGTGGCGGCAAAACCAGGATTGAAAAACTGGCTTCAGCAGCAGGCTATCCTTGCAGCCTTAACATTACCACGCAAAGAAGGTGAATCTGAGTCTGATTACCTTGATCGTGTAGTCAATGATTCAAAAGCACAAGGCAGAGAAGCAGCCGACAGAGGAACAATGATTCATGGAGTGCTTGAATCGTTCTTTGATGGCATCTTGCTTGAATCAGTACCCGACTATTGCCGTAATGCTGAAAACGCTTTAAAAGCCTCTTTTGGCAATCGCTTATGGATTCCTGAAAAGTCAAGCAGTCATGAACTAGGATTTGCGGGAAAAGTAGATTTACACGCTAAGGGCGATAAAGTTAAGGGCATACCTGGCGTAGTTGTGGATTTTAAGACTAAAGAATCCCTTTTGGAAAAGGTCGTTCCATACGATGATCATATCATGCAGATCGCAGCCTATCGAGAGTTGTTAGGTATGGCAGATGCTAGATGCGCCATTATGTTTGTTAACGGCACAACAAATGAAGTAAAACTTTGTGAAATTGAAGAACAAGAATTGCAAAAAGGGTTAAAATGCTTTTTCCACTTGCTTAGGTATTATCAAATCAAGTCAGGACTGTAATTTATGGGGTTGGTTACTGGTTCCCCCGCCAAATTTCCTTCCGTGAGGATGCCAACCCCACCCTTTTTATGGGCGAAAGCGAGTGTTTTTATGCTTCACATACATGATTGCAAGTAGCCCACCTTTCCCAAATAGCTCAGAGGTAGAGCAGCAGACTGTTAATCTGTTGGTCGGTGGTTCGATCCCATCTTTGGGAGCCAATTATTTTTCATTTTCTTGACCTAGATCAATTTTTTTATGCAAAAAGAGTATTAAATTACTTCTAACGCAACGCAAACGGGGAAATTATGAAAGACGGTCATTACATCAACACAGTTATTTTTGGTAATACAAAAGTTGAACTGCGTGGGTACAACAACGAAATTACTTACGCTTATATTGGCGATAACGATATTACAGAAATGGCATGGGAATTAAATCTATGGCCTAGTTTTGAAAATGAAATTTATGCACAGGGGGATTTATGAAACAAAAATTAATTGATTGGATTGGCGTAATACTGTTAGGTATGTTGTTTGGTTTAATGTTTGCTTACGGATTTTAATAAAGGAAAAATCATGGTCATGGACACAGAATATGCAATACCTGAAACAAAAAACTATAAGTGCTACAAGATGGGAAACATTATGTATATCCCCCATTATGAAATACCAGGTCTGTTTGTAGGGCCAAGCAAACGTATTGAAACGGGTCGAATCAAAGCAATTTACGAAAGACGTTCTTTTTATAAAGAAGAATTGGTCAGAATGGGCGCATTAGAAACTTATGAGCAGCTTTGGTCAACAAATGCTAGAGATCAAAAATGAACGCAAATGAACTAGCTGATTACATTGAACGCCATAAATACAACTCTAATTATGGTTGTATTCAAGAAGCAATTACCATGTTACGCCAGCAACAAGCTGAAATAGAGGCGTTGAAAAAAGAAGCCGCATTACAAAGGCTATCTGATTTTACTCAAGAGGCTGACAATGAACCAGTAGCGTGGATTTGGACTTGCAGTGAAGATGGTGATAAAGAATATTTGACTAGAGCAGAACCAAGAGGTACAACTAGCAAAATTCCACTCTACACCCATCCAGCAAAAACTCTAACAGATGAGGAAATAATTGAGTTATTTGAAAATCCTGATGACTTTAATTGCATTGATTTTGCTAGAGCAATACTAAGAAAGGCTCAAGAGAAATGAAACCAGTATGGCAACCTCTTATCCCTATCCGTTGGAATAAACGACATGGAGAAGTAGCAGTTCTCCAACAGGCATGGGGTAAACGGGTATTTAACGGTGAAGAATGGGTGCAAACTACAGAATATGAATGGCGAGATGTGCCATATGATATTGAAGACGCTGGGTATTGGTGTAAGGAAGAAGAGAAATGAACGCAAATAAACTAGCTGATTTATTAGAAGTAGACAGTTGGTACAAGCTGGTAACTAGAGAAGAAATAGCCACCATGCTACGCCAGCAACAAGCTGAAATAGAGGAGTTAAAAACCTGTTTAATTGTCGAACAGGAACACAACGAGCTTATGGTAGAAAACCGAAGCAAGTACGAAGCACTAGCACACGCTGGTGGTGTTGAAGTGGGTAAAGAACTAAAGACTCTAACAGATGAGGAAATATTTAAGTTGTGGCAAAAGCATTTAAATGATGAAATACCTGTATTTGCTAGAGCAATACTAAGAAAGGCACAAGAGAAATGAGTTTATGGGATGAAGCTGGCGAGCTTGAAAAAATCGCTAATCAAATAAGTTGTTTAGGCAATGTTTTAGAGCTAGTTGCTGAAAAGATTTCAGAAAATGTAGAAAGTGGCACTTTATGGCTTTGCAAAGACGTATGTGACAACATTAGCCAAAAATTAGACGAACGCATTGTAAATCTGCTCAATATGAGCAAGAAAGAGAAAAAATGAGTTTGCGATCTATTGGAATGGTAGGAAAGACCTATAAAACGGCTTCAGAAGCGTTTAGAGATGCGGATTACGCTATAGCTATACAACGCCCTATCCAAGGTGATTTTGACGGCTTTGGAGCGTTTTTAGGGGCTTTACTGTTTGTAGCTATATTTGCCTATGGTTTTTGGCGTTATGTCAGCTTACAAGCCATTTAGTCAATATTTACACGATGTATTTGATGGCCCAGCTCGCAAAGTAGTCAGCGACTGGGTCAAAATGAAATGGGGTCTTGATGTTAAGGATAACCCTAATAAGTATGGAATTGATCTAATCTGCTTTCGATCAGGTTCTCCAGTTGGGCTGTTTGAGGTAGAAGTTCGTCAAGCAGGCTTTGATCGACATCAAACCATCCACGTAGGGCAACGCAAAGACAAGCTATTTCAGGAAGGTCTGCCGACTCTATTTTTTGCCGTAACTCAGGACTTATCTCGTGCTTACTGGGTGAAAGCAGACTTGATAGCAAATTGCCCATTGATTGAAGTCCATAACAAATATGTTACTAAAGGGGAAATGTTTTACGATTGCCCCATCCAAATGTTCAAAATTGCTGATTTAACGCAGCTATTTTAATACTTTCGCATATTCGGTAGTGGCGCTTCTTTTTGGCTGTTTTCAGCGTGGTGAGCTTTTTCCATAGGCAAAGCAATATGTTTATCAAGCTTACGCTCTAAACGCTCTATTTCTTTTTCAACACGATGTGGCGATTCTTTAACATAATGACCTTTTGGGGATTTATGTTCTTTGCCTTCAATTTTAAAATTAGTTGCCATTTGCTTCTCCAATCATTTTTAATGCGTTTTGTTTAACATCTTCAACTCGTTTAAGCCAGCCTTTACCAAATACAGGAAAAGTCTTTAAGCCTTCATAAAAGCTTATTTTACGCTGACTAAACGCTTCTACAATATCTTCTGCTTTCTTTTGATCTAATAGCTGCATAGTGCGTGGGCCAATAGTTCCGTCTGGTACGCATTGCATAGATTCTTGTAATAATTTGACAGCCCTACCTGGCCCCATGTTGACCGCAGCATCAAACAAGCAATAATCAACGCCTGTCTTTAATTGAGGTGCATAGCAAGCCATCCAATACTTAGCTTTATACAAAGGCGCTACTTGTTCAGGAGTCAGATTACGCATAGTCTTGTCATCAACAGGATGACCCAGCCATTCTTCTAAGACTCTTTGAGTTACGCCTAAATTTGTAACACCGCCTGGATCTGCTGCATTATCAACGTAGCCACCCTCTGACTTGAGAACTAACTCAAGGCTTTTATCAAAATTACTATTCATCTTCTAATTCTTGACCTATTTTTATGCCTGTTATTAGGCCAATAAACCCACCTACAATAGCTTGAAAAGCTGGGCCTACAATTTCAAACACAATCTTGTCATCTGTATTAGGATCAATAACAGCATAGACAAACATGAACAGCATAGCGAATATGACTGCCATTAGCGAATAAGTTGCTACTTTAGTAATATGCGCTTTGTGACTCATTTGATGCCTACTTGTTCATTAATCCACTTTTGAAGCTCTATTAGTTGGAGCGTTGTTGCGGCACAGTCGGAAGCAAGTTGATTGTAGGCGGTTGCTGCATTAGCGATGCTGGCGGTATTGGATAAGCTGGACACGCTGCTGGAATTGGGCTGGCGCACCCCGTTAGAATAATACTGCCTAATAAGAGCAAGCTTCGCATCGTATTCATCGGATATTCCTTTTGTGACTAATTCGTGTTGTTTTTGGATTGATTCAACTTTTGCTTCTTGTTCTTTGGCGGCAATTTCAACCTGCTTTTTGTACTCAATATATCGTGAATAGCCCATCCACCACCCACTACCAAAAATAATGCAACATAAGCCGCCAAGAAGTGAAATTTTGACATAATCAATCATTTAAACCCCGATATTCTTGGTGAAAATACAAACGTAGCTTGCCATTGATCAGGTTTAGGTTGAACATTAGGATCGACCAAGCCACGCACATTCCAACCCAAATTAATATAAATACAACGGCTAAACCCAATAGGGGTAACAGAAGTAAATTGAAATAATCCATTAGCGTGAACCAAACACCAGCCTGCTTTTGCATTGTCATTGTCCTTAATTGTAGGATCACCAGCGACTTTTGTTGTATATGGCGCTGAGATATACAGTAAAGCAAAGCTATACGCTGGATTGCGCCAAAGCCATTTTACTTTTGACCAATAGCTAGGTGGGTTTTGACTTTGAAAAGTAGCATCACCGTTTAACGTATTGTCAGGTGTATTAAACCAATTAAGCCAACTTGGCAAAACAGGACCAATAGCTTGGTATGAATGATTGTCGCACCACCATAATTTGTTTTTTTTAAATAAAACCATTAAAGGTGCTAAAACAACCCCTATAAACGTTATTAATAGACTAATAGGAACAAGTATCAAATAGATTAAATAAATCATTGCGGCTCTGACCCCGACATTTGTTTAGCGGCAACAGAAGCCGCACCTGAACCCGATACAATACCTAATGCACCAGCCAATTCTGTAAGACTTATTTCATGGCCAGCATAAATAAGGTATATAGCGGCACTAGCTACTACAAAGAATCCCAAAGCCCATGCCCATCTTGCAATGTCATGAGTTTGATTGTCTTTGCCTGTAAGAATGTGAGTAAAGATTTCGTTCATTTTTGCGTAAAATAATGAGCAATAAAGCCAACTAAAGAACTAATACCTGAAACTACCATCATACCTACCCAAAAGCCACCACGACCTTTATTAGCCATAGCAAGCAACTCTTTAATATCATGGCGCATTTCAGCTACTTCTCGTTCCATAGCCTCTACTTTAGACCACATTACCCCTATTTTTACTGGATCAATTTCAGACATGATTAAGACTTCATAATGTATGCCAAAGCATAGTAAGGAGGCATATTTGCACCAGTACCGCTTACACCAGCAGAAGCATTGGTTGTAGATGTCGCTACTGTAATACCAGTTACTGCGGATTGAGTTGCCAATGGACTATTTCCACCGCTTGTTAATGCGCTACCAGCGCCACCACCATTAGGTGCTCCATTGCCATAAGAATTATGGAAGTGTCCTGGGTCTGTAACAGTAGAAGTAGATGTTGCAGTATGAGTATGATTTACAACAATAGCATCTGTTGAGCCGCCTGTTTGACCTACTGAATAGCTATTACCTGCGCCCAAAACAAATGAGTTACGCAAGTCAGGAGTGCCATTTGTACCATCGCAAAGATAGTAGCCGCTAGGAACTGATCCAATTGCGCCTGACCAAATAATAATACAGCCACTAGGAATAGCAGGAGCAACAGTAGGTATTTGAGTCAAAATACCAGCAATATTGTCATAAGTATCTACAAGATTGCTACTAGCATCTTCTAAAACAAATTTATAAGAATAACCTGTTTGCAGCCACAATTCTGCAGGCAATTTTCCATCTGTTCCTAGAATAATAGGATTAGCATTAGGAATAATGCCGTTATAGTCTGCATAAGTAGTTAATGGCGTAGAAGAACCAGCTTGATAGGTAAATAACTGACCACCAGCTAAAGGTGTATAAGTTGGCCCAAACTGGGTCGTTCCATTAAAAAGTGGTGATAAATTTACTGATGCCATTATTTTTCCTTATTGAGCGCCTGACAATAATCCACGCAACGATGTTACAGGTACATTTTTAACTCTTGATTCCATTTGTGGGGCAGCCCCTAAACGCATCATGTCGGCAAGATTTGAAACTGTTTGAATTTTCTTTTGTTCTGCCATTTTTTTAGCTAAACCAGATCCAAAAGCAATTGAAGAACCAACAACTGGTAATTCTTTCATCAATTCTAAATCAACTAAAGTTGACATTGGATTGTTTGGGAAAAATTTGCCAATTGTTTTTAATGTTCTTTGAGTTACACCCCCTTTTGCGGCCTCTGTAATTGCTTCTTGTTCATCAGGGCTAAATAAACGCATTTTCTTTTGATTTTTAGCCAAATTACGCAATTGTGCCGCTAATGAATTTTCTGGGCCTGCTTGGGTATATTTTGTACGATCAAGCTCTGCATTGTTTAGCATATCGTCAAATATTTCAGCTTTTTTAAGCTTACTATATGAAGAACGTGCATCTTTCCAAAGTTCTAAACCTTTTTTATCACCAGAAATAATTGCTGATTCAGGCGCATTTAAAACATAATCATCAAAATGATCTTTTAATATTCCACCCAATCTTCTTACGGCTGGGTCTGTATCAGATAAAGCGTTTTGAATACTTTTTCTCATGCCTTGTAATTCAACAAAATCTTTAGGAACCGTAGTGTCTTTTAATCTTGTTAAAGCATTGGTAATTTTTGAATAATCATCATGAGATCCAGAAATAGGCTTTACATAGCCTTCTGCCCTCAAATCATTTTCAACTTCTTGCATTTTGCTTGCAAATTGTTTTGGCTCTAAAACTATTCCTGATTGCTTTGCTTTGGTAAATAAATTTTTAGATTCTTGCACTAATTCTTCTTGACTTGGTGCGTTTGTTCCCAATCTTCCTGTTTTAAAGCCAAATGGTGCGCCCGTAGCGGCTCCAGTTAATGCTCCAATTAAAGGATTTCCAGTCAATTCTGTAGCAATTTGACTAGCAGCAGCAGAAGGTGCAGCAGCAGCTAATTGAGCTTTTGGCGCTTGTGCCATTTGAGCTGAAAAACTACGAAGCATAGGACTTGCAGATTCTGTAGCCATTTGTGCAAATTTAGGCAATTGTGCGCCTGTGCTCCCTAATGCTCCACCAACAGACTCAATAGTTCTTTCGCCCATTCCAGTAGGTTCTGCATAACCTAGATTGGCCATTCCTTTTGAAACAACTTCACTAGGCATTTGTAAATTAGTGCCAGCAACTTTATTAATTGCCGTATTTAATACGTCGCCAATAGGCAAAGCCATAGAACCAAGAATAGCTCCACCAGGGCCAAAAGCACTTCCTGCGGCAGCGCCAGTAACTGCTGGAGCCATGCCTCTTGCTAATAATTCTGCTGATCTAGCAGTGGTCAAACCTTTATCTTCTGTTGGTTTTTCACCAGCTTCTAATTGTGCAAGTTTTTTCTCTAATGCGTTTTGAGTTTTTGGAGTTTCTTCAGTAGGAAGTAAAATTTTATTTACATAAGAAGATGGATCTTTGGTAACAAATCCACCATAAGCAGCAAGAGCTTTCTCTTTGCTACCAGTTTGCTTATAAAGCATATTTAGATAAGTCTTGATTGCACCTTTAGACTGTTCTTCATCAAAAGGATCAAATTTAATTCCTTGTTTGTTTAAAGCGGCAAATGTTTCAGGCGTAAATTGCCCATATCCCATAGCTTTTGTTTCTTTATTGATAGCATGGGGATTAAAGCTGCTTTCAGTCTTAATTAGACGATTAATTTCTTCATCTGAAAAAGCATTATCAGCTTTTTGTTTCTCAGCAAGATAATCTTGATAACCCATTACAGGTGTCCTTTTTCAACTAACTTATCTAAATTCTTTTCTTTTTTAATTAATTCTTTAATTTGATCTTTAGATTTGCCTTTAAACACAAATTCTTCAATATCTTTTTCATCTGCGCCCATGTCTTGCATGGCTTTTAATTGCAATACTTCTCTATCTGCGTTATCGCCCCAAGCTTTTTGAAATGATGAAATATTATTAACGCCAAATTGTTTTGTAAATTTACTAACAGCTTTAGCTTCTAATTCAGAGTTTTTAAGGTCTCCAGATGCTCGATAAGCAGTATTTAAAAGAGTATCTAAAGGCATATTTAACTTGCCAACAGAAGCTGCTGTAAGTGCTTTTCCTGCATCTGTAGAAAGACCTTCTTTACCAAAAGTTGTAACAGTAGAAGCAATAACATTATCTAAATTCTTTTGCAATTGAGCTACTCTTGGATCTCCCTTTGCTTTTAAAAAGGCTAATCTAGCTTCTCCGCCCATGCCGCCTTGAAATAATTCTGGAACATCTTTTTGCAAACCTTTAATGCTAGAAATAAGTTCTTGATTATTTCTAACTGTTTGAGGAAGTTTTCCTGCAACTTGATTAGCGTGAGATGTATATAACGCACCAACATCAGCCGCCTCTTTTTCTCCTTGAACTGGCAAATAAGGGGTTTGAGGATTTCTAACTGGATATTGTAATTCCATTCCTAGACCAGCAGGCTCCTGTCCTTGACCTCCCATTCCTTGAGCAGATCCTTGTTGAACAGATGTTTCTGGCAGTTGACCTGGCAAAATACCAGCAGGGTATACTTTTTCTAATTGAGCTTGTGAACCTAAAACGCTGGCTAATTTTTGTGCTAAAAATGCTTTATTTTCAGTAGGTGTGCCTGCTGGATTTAAACCCATCAACGCTTGTTTTAAAGATTGCTCATTTCCACCTGAATTTGCATTTAATTCTTGAGCTGTAGAAATAATATCTTGTGAATTAAGATCGGGTTTTAGCATCAATCTTTGAAGTTGTTGCACAGTATTTGTAGTATGCGCAGCAATCATTTTTAGCTTTTCTTCATTAAGCTGAGTTTGAGCCTGCTCAATGCCAATTTCTTTAGATTTTACTTCTAAAGGATTTGTTTGTTGTTTTTGTTTGTATTGTTGAGCACCAGAAGCGATGCCAAGCATATCCCCCAAAGACATTTGTTGAGGTGCTTGTTGATTCCCGTAAATACTTGCATCTAATCCAGCCATAATTATTCCTCTATATTAGGCGCTTGATAGCCACTAGCTTGATTTGCTATTCCATAATTTTGAAATAAACCAGAATCAGATGCGCTACTTGTAGCGGGTTGATTTCCTTGATTTCCAACTAAATTGCTTAAAGCGTATAAATTGCCTGTGTTTTGCAAAGCGCCACCATATAGATTGCCTTGAGCAATTTGACTAGCAGCTTGAGCGTTTGCGATGCCTTGAGTAATATTTGAAATGTTTGTGCCAATTCCAAGTTGTGCGTTTGCAGATCCTTGAACTGCATTTTGACCAATACCAGCTAAAGTGGTTGCATTGTTCAAAACATTTGTTCTTTGCGCTTGATAATTGTTAAATGCGTTTTGATATGCGTTTGCAGCAAAATTTTGATTGTATTGCGATAACGCTTGTTGAGCGTTGCCACCTACTAATCCGCCTGTTGCGTTGGCTGCTGCATTTTGACCTGCTTGACCTTGTTGTAGCTGAAATGCGTAATTAGGTGCTAAATTAGCGTTTAAATCTGTATTATTAAACTGATTTGTCAAATAGCCTGAATTAGCCATTTGATTAAGGGAATTTAGACCTAGCTGACCTGTTTGCTGATATGGTGTGTACATACCAGAAACATTTTGACCAATCTGTAATAATTGATTTTGAGCCGCTTGACCAGCTTGAGCTTGCGTATTTGCTGCGCCTTGGGCTGCATTTCCCCCTATTAGGGCTGAACCCAAACTTGCTATACCGCCTATCGCTGCACCGATACCCATAATTTCTCCAATCTAATGCCTTAATTGTCGCATTTTTACAACAGTTTCGTAAAGACTTTATCCACAAACTTATAGCCCAAATACTCAAAAAGTCTAGAATTATCTGAATGGACTTTAGTGTTGTAGATTACCCGATTAATTCCTTGTTCTTTTAGTATTTTTTCAGCAAATTGGAACATTTTTAAACCAACTCTGCCTTTTCTATATTCTTTTTTAAGAAAATAAATATCTTCAAAAGCTGTAAAACAGCTCTTGTAATGAAGATGAGGGGCTAAAAAGAAAATAATATAGCCTATCAATTTATCATCATTTTTACAGCTTATAAACCTCATGCCATTAGAATCCCAAAGCTTTTGATAAGCTTCGTAATCAGGCTCTAATTCATATTCTTTTGTGACAGATAGTTCGTCATAGTGATCTTTTATGATCATTTTCCATTGATCTAAGCAATCGACATAGCTATCGTTTTTATACTCAATCATTGTAATAAGGCACTTTAAATGGTTTACCCCCAACAGTTACGTTGATAAATCCTGCTGGATTTGCAGGCAATGTAGCTGTCCCCTTTGTCGCTGTAGGCGAACTAGAAAAGTTTAGCAGATTGAGAAACCATTGTTGCCATGATCTAGTAGGCATTTTGGTGTTTTCATCAAGCAAAGGTGTAACTGGATAGGGATTACCCTGAGATGATCCCCATAGCTGATTTGACATTAGTTTTCCCCTGCACTAGCTTTTAAATTGGCAGACACTATCACAGCTTTAACTGGATCAGTCACAACGACCTCAAATACTCTGTCTCTTGACCAGCCTAATCTGCGCCAAATAGCACGATTCTTATATTTGCCTTCTTTGCCGATGCCTGTCCAATGCTCGTTTGACCATGTTGAACCGCCATCGTTTGACCATCTAAGCATAGCTTGAGGGGCATCTGTAGGTGTATTAGCATTAATTGTTGTGTTTTGACCAATAGTTAATACTTCTTCTGCATCAATAAAATAATATTGAGTTGGGCCTATTAATAAAGGGCTTCCAGTAAAATTCTTTAAATTTTGAGAAAGTCCTGTAGCTCCTACGCCAGGTTGAAACTGAATCTGCAATTCATCAAAATACTGACGTTGCAAGTCTGTAGTCAAATGTGGAGCACGTCTTACTCTACGGATATTTTGACTATTGTCTGTGTAATTTAATGGGTCAATTTGATAAATTAAGCCATTTTGCCAATCGCCTGCCAAAACCATATTTTGAAAAAAAGCAGAGCAATTTGAACGATGACGATGGTATTGGTTTAAATTATCTATCCAAAGCCATTTATGCCATAGCTGAGTGCTGATGTCATACGCCCAAGTTAAATCAAGGGTTGGGAACGAAATAACATATACTTCGTGGCCTTCTAGCTGATAAGTATAAGCTACAGCATCGCCAATATATTGATCAACTAAAGTGTTTTCTACTGCATGAGTTGATATTCTTTGTGGGAAATATCCATTCATAATGACGATTTCAGCTTGACCACGATTGTTTTTACTTAAATAAGCAAAAGAATTACCAAGCCTTGAAATTGAAAAGGGCGCAGCAATACCATGCTGGCTTGAGCTGCCTGGGATTCTTTGGAAAGCAAATGGGAATGTGCCTACGTCTGCCCATACTTCTGAGGTGTTTTCACCTAATAAATATACTTGGCCGTGATCTGCGATTAAAGACACTAGATTGTCTGGGCCTGTAAATTTACTAGCAAAGCTTAAGCCATAAGTAATCGGACTAAGAAGATTAGATGCAGCCCATTGCTGGGTATTAGGTCTGTTGTAAATAAAGTAGTTATCTACAATATCTACGACTGTGCCGCCTGTAAATGCGCCATCTGTAGAAGGCAATACGCTCCAGTTCAAGGCATACATGGTTTCAGCAGGGCTAACAGTTTGACTATTATTAATTACATAATTGCCTGTGCTTCCTGTACCTGTGCCAAATGTCAAAGTAAGGGTTAACCCTGTACCAGAACCATTTGTTGATGTAGATGCAGGATTAGCAGGATTAGAAGTATAAGAGCCTGAAAATGTCGGTGTAAGCGTTGTAACAGCTCCAGAACCGCCAATTGCAGTTACTGTATATGTAGCTGGGCTTGAGCCATAAACACCGCCTAAAACGGTTACTGTGTCGTTTACAGCGTATCCTGTGCCAGCAGTAGCAATTGCTGTGCTAAGAACAGTTCCAGAGCCTAAAGACGTAATAATTGTATTAGCAGATACGCCTGAGCCTGTAATTGTTTGACCTGGATATAAAGTGCCTGAAGTTGATGCAACAGTTAAAGTCGTGCCTGAAATAGATGCTGACAAAACAGAAGCCACAGCCGCAGAGTTCATTACTTCAGCAGTTGCAATAGATGCGCTGTTGTTTAATGTCCAAGTGCTGCCTGAACCTGAAACAATGACAGTTTCTGCTGGGATTCCAAGACCAAACAAAGCTTGATTTGCAGCGATTGTGCCGCTAATGTTTCTAGTTACTGTAAGCGTTGTGCCTGAGATTGTGCCTTGAAATACAGCAGCAGAAGGATTAGAAATACGCCATGTGTAGCGATATGAGCCATCTACGATATAGACGTTTAAACCATTTTCACTAATTCCTACACGACCTGAGTTGGTATTTAATTGACCAATAATTGTCGGTGTTAGGCTTGAATTAATAACATAAACATAAGCACCACATACTGCAACTAAATAATTACCGCCTGATAGCGTTTTCATGCCACGCACTTCAGCTTGTGCAGAAAGAGCTGCTACTGAAGTTAATCCTGGAGTTGGATATAAAGCTACTACACCACGAGAGCCTTGAGCTTTCGTAGGATCAATCTCAGGCCGCCAATTAATACATTCTTGGGCATCCTGATAAATTGAGGGCGCTTCGTAACTTGCCCCAACAAATCCAAAATCTGGCATTTTTTACCTTATCTAAAGAAACCGCCACTCAAAATCCAGCCCGCATCTTTTTGTCTGCTTGCAAGCATTGCATCTGCAAATCGTGCTGATTGCACAGGTTTCATGTTTGTTCGTTTGATAGTCGCTTTAGCTTGCGCTGCGTAAGCATTAATCATTGTTATTTGAGTCTGTGATGCTTTGCCATACATAGGCATTAAACGCTCTGCTAAACACCATCTTAAAGCCATTGTATAGCCCTGTGGCAGAATAATGGGGTCTTGCAAACTGACATAACCTTGAAAAAGATTATCCGTAAAAATGTGCATTTCACCTTGAGATGGATTAGGCCATACATAGATGTTTCCTAATGATTCTGAAGGCTGATAATAAAGAGCTTTTGGCCAAGGGCCGTTCAAAGTCTTTAAACCAATCATTTCGTATTCTTCTACCGCCAAAACAGCAATAGGATAATCTAAACCACCATTGACGATAGGTACGCCATTAGAGTTTGTATTGATGCGAACAAACGCAGAATCAATGCTTAATGGGCGCTGATAGTAAAGATTTAATGTTGTAGAGCTAACATTTTGATAAATGTTGACTGTATATGTGCCAGCTTCGTTTACGTTGTTGCCAGCGCCTGTGAGCATACCGACAATCTTTGTGCCTGTAACAATGCCAGAGCCACTAATGGTTTGACCTACGTTAACTGCGCCTGAACTAATACCTGTAATTGTTAATACATTACCTTGAATTGAACCTGTAACTATTGCGCCAATTTGACCGCCTGGCCCAATTGTGTATTGAGTTTGTCCTGCTGTAATAGGAAATACAATCTCGTTCTTGTAATAGACCATCATCTCCTCATTGCTCCATTGATCAACGAGATCATTGAGCATATCAAAAGCATCTTGAGCAGCTTCAGGAGTTGGAGTTTCGCCAGCTTCTAATGCTCCGATGTCTTTTAATGCACGAGAAATAATGTCTAAAGGGGTTGTCATTTTATATTCCTACTTTGAATACTTGGGGTTGCCAAGGTGGGATAACTTTATTTTCTAATGATTCTAATTGTTCTTTTAAACGAGCAGTAATGTGGCATTGACCATCTTTTATTGCTTCGTTTTGTATCCAATTTGATACATTTTCTTCTGTAACTTGATCAAATGGAATATTTGCTACAGGGCAGTCAAAATACCAATTACCTTCAGTTTCTACTGATTTATCGTCTTGCGTAGCTGTGACGTGATAACGAGCATGAGTAATCACGCCATCTTTAGCAGAAACTTCTAGGATTTTCCAAGTAAACATTATTTGATTGCGTTCTCAAATGGGGTTAAATCGTTAGAACCGTAATAATCAGCACCTTTAGAAATTTGTAACTCTAAATGTGCTTTGTTGCGAGCAACACAATCAGCCCAATCTGCATCAGTCATTTCTGTTGGTTTTCCAGCCTCTAAAAGCGCTACAGAATCCATAGCTGCTTTATAGTCTTGTGCTACTTGTTGTTCGTGAGTTAATTCCATTATTTAGCCTCTAAAGTTGCAATGCGTTTACGGAGAGATTGAATTTCTTTAAGCATCATTGGCACTAATTTGCTGTAATCAACACCCATCATTTCATCAGGGTTTGATGGTTGATGAACTGCATCAGGAGCTACAGTAACTAATTCTTGTGCAATAAAACCATATTTAACTGTTGATTTGTCAGAAATATAATCAAAGCTACGAACCTGAATTGCATCAATATCGCTAGAAGCATCAGGAGCATCAATAATATTTTCTTTAATTCTTCTATCTGAAGTTAAATTGTAAAGGACGGCAGTAGTTCCTGATTGAGTAATAGAGCCAATTGCCCCTCCGTTATACCAAAAATTTGCAAATGCTGAACCTGATGCAGTTCCTGTAATATGCCCAACATTTAGATATGATGCTGCTGAATTTCCTAAAACAGAAAATCCTCCTGATATAGAACCTCCTGTGCTTATTGCTCCAGCAGTAATAAAATTACCTGAAGAATCAAACACACCCCTAGGATTACCATCACCATCAGATAACACAATATAGTTACTTGCTGTACGGATGTCTAGACCGCCTTGGTTGCCTGAATAGCCACCAAGAATAGTATGTTTTAATCCTGTTGTTACAGCAGAACCAGCACCAGCACCAATAAAGGTATTTGAATTTCCTATAGTTGCAGCTTGACCAGCATAATCGCCAACAAAAGTGCAATAAGAAGCTGTGCTTGTATATCCAGCAGCACGACCAATTAACACATTTTGAGTACCTGTAGTATTACTATACCCAGCTTGATAACCTACTGCGGTGTTATTTGAAGCGGTGGTGTTTGAAATAAGCGATTGGTCACCAATAGAAGTGTTATAGCTTCCTGTGGTGTTTGCAAATAAAGCACCAACACCTAAACCAGTATTTGATGCGCCTGTAGTATTAACATATAGACTGTATGCGCCAGCACCTAAATTTCTGCTGCCACTTGTATTTACGGCTAAAGCAGAAAAACCTAAAGCAGTATTTGTACTTACACTACCACCACCCTTACCAACAGTAAGACCTGATATAGAAGCATCTAAAGTGCCTGTAATAGTTGTAAATTTACCTGTGCTTGGGGTTGTGCCACCAATAGCAGGTGGGGAAGCTAAATAAGTGCTAAATCCTGTGCCTGATACTGTTGAGCTTGCAGAAAGAGTAGTAAAAGCACCTGTATTGGCTGTTCCTGAGCCGATTGCGCCAGGAGTATTGTAAGCACTAGCAGCAAGCATAGTGTTTGTAACTGTGCCTGTATCGCCTGTAGTTACAAGATTACCGTTTACTGCTGGTACGTTTAGCGAAAAGTTTGTAGATGGATTAGGGCCAACTAAGGCTACTTGGCCGCCTGCTGTTGCTTGAAAGACTAATTGACCCATGATTTATTCCTATGGTGCTATATAAATGGTTGAGGCGGTTAAAGCGCCTGTTGATGGATGATATTTTAACTTGGTTGAGCTTGTTTTTAAACCAGTATTGCCTGATGATGCGCTTACAAAAGTGACGTAGTAATCGCTATTTGTAGTCGTATCGTCTGTAATTGCTACGTTTGTTGCGTTTGTAGCTGTCGTTGCAGTTGTCGCTGTTGCTGCGTTGCCGCTAATTGAAGCTGTTACTGTATTAGCAAAAGTCCATACTCCTGCGCTTGAAACGCTTGCATTATCTGCGCCACCATTTGTTACAAAACGAATAGCGTTTGCTGTTACTGTGCCGATTACTAAATCAACGCTTGCAGATGAGAAATACACAACATTAGGGGCGTTTAAACTAGATGTGCCAATAGTGCCTGTCCAGCCACTACTGTTCATGCCAAAATCACCGTAATATGTAGTATTTGTGCCTAAATTGTTAGAAACAACGTAATCAGACGATGCGCTAGAGCCTGAGCTTGTGTTTTGTAGAACGATCTGATTGTAATTATTAACGCTAGAAGTGTAAGAAGCAAAAATATTAACGTCTGAGTATGACAATGTGCCATAGCTAAATGCGCCTGCACTTAAAGATCCTGTAATTGCTTCTGTTGCTATGTATGCGCCACCGCTAAATGCTGTTGATGTAAAAACCCCTGTAGAAGGGTTATATTGCAGCTTAGTAGAGCTTGTATATTCTGTTGATAAGTTTCCACTTGTTTGATTTGCAAACAAAGGATAACGAGTGCCATTTGTAGTGGTGTCATCAGTTACAGTCGCATAAGAAGTAGGAGTTGTCCAAGTAGGAGTTCCTGTGCCTGCTGAAGTCAGAACTTGACCTGTTGTGCCTGCTGCTGTGAAACTTGTCGTATTTGCGGCTGACTGCCAAGGAATTGCCCCTGCTACGCCACCAGCTAGATTTGTAGATGTTGTCGCTGTTGAAGCTGATCCTACAGATAAAGTTGATTGAGCTACATATTGCGGTGCAGTAGAGCCAGCAGTCAATACATAACCTAATGTTCCTAATGCTAAAGAAGTCGTTGTGCTTGCAGCAGATTGATATAAAAGTGAGCCTGTTGCCCCGCCAGCTACGTTCGTTGCTGTTGTAGCACTAGCGACTGCGCCACTTACGATTGATCCTGATATTGATGTAATCCAGCTAGGATTTGAGTAGCTACCAGTTGTATATACACCGTTTGTGACTGTTGCAGCGTTGCCTGAGATACTGATGCCCCATGTGCCACTTGCGCCTGTACCTGTTGTACTAGGTGCGCCAACAGTATTGTATGAAACAGTTAACGCTGATGCGCCATTAAAAGATGACCCACTTGCACCGCCTGTGCCGCTATTATTAAAAGTTACGCTATTTGTAACTGATCCTGCTGTCGTTGCAGTTGTTGCAGTTGCAGCATTACCGCCAATAGATAAACCTGAAGCCGTACCAGTTAAGCCAGTTCCTGCACCGCTAAAGCTAGTAGCAGTAATAGTAGTGCCAGTAATTGCAGCAGCAGTAGTTGCTCCAATAGTTGTGCCATTGATTGAACCCCCAGTAATTGCTACGCTATTAGCGTTTTGCGTTGACATTGTGCCAAGACCGCTAACTTGGGTATTGCTAATTGCAATACTTGTATTACTTGCGCTAGTAATTTGACCTTGAGCATTTACTGCGATGACAGGGACTGTGCTTGCAGAACCATAAGTAGATGCTGAAACGCCTGTATTTGTAATGCTAAATGTATTAGATGCTAAAGTTAACCCTGTACCAGCAAAATAAGTCGCAGAACCTGAGAATTGAACCCAAGGCATTGCTGTGACATTAATTGTGCCTGTTTGTGATGCTGTGCAGACCCAACCTGTATCTGCTTGAGTGCCATTTAAAATGACTGTATAAGCGCCTGGCACTTCTGACCAAACATCCATATCTGTAGATCGAGTCCAAGTGCTTGCAGATGCGATATAGATGCCGTTATATTGGCTAGATGACTGGTTTTTAACGAGAACTCTATCGCCAGCTAGGGTAGTGTACCCATCAATCGTTTGAAGCCCTGAGAGCGTTATATTGCTTAATGTAGCAACTTGACACGCAGCTTTAGGGCCAAGGCCTTGAGCTACAGTATCAACATAAAACTTGTTAGCAATATCAGTATTAGAGCTAGGTGAAGTGCTAATTTGTCCTGTTGTCGCTGAAACATTGGTAAAAACGCCTGTAGATGGGGTTGTAGCACCAATCGTAGTGCTATCAATCGTGCTGTTGGTAATGGTTAACCCTGATTGAACAGGGTTTATCGTGGCATAAAAAGGCATATTCTGCCCGATGAACGTATTAAACGTGCCATCAAGATTAAAATATGCCTGAACAGGCAATAGATTCTGAGTTACAGAATCATTGATGTTAGCCATAATCTACCTTTAGTAGGCGATACAGTTAACTAAAACTACATCTCCAGCAGACATATTGGCAGCAGCACCTGTTGTAACAGAATAGCTAGTGAATGTAACTGAGGT
>Ga0214165_1000334_pt1 | contig 35806 bp, 34 predicted proteins | sample TroBogypolimnion_34_FD_153004 | JGI IMG/M metagenome (GOLD analysis project Ga0214165, IMG submission 153004) | Freshwater microbial communities from Trout Bog Lake, WI - Practice 03JUN2009 hypolimnion v3 | ecosystem: Environmental > Aquatic > Freshwater > Lake > Hypolimnion/Profundal zone ... | reverse complement strand
AGCCAAAGGCCTTGGCAAGCTTATCGGCTTGCACAGCATTGGGGTAGATACGAATTTTGGTTGCAGTTAGCATAAATTCTATTGTATATGTAATTTACATTAAGCAAAGGATAACTTCGTTATCCGCGCTATCCAGAAGGTGAATTGCCGCTATGCGGCAAGAGAGACTCCGCTGGCGGATCTCCGCCGTGATCGGCAAAGATTTCCGCGCAAAAAGTGTTAAATTTATGCAGAAAAGCGAGTCACTCTATTTGCAAAATACCAGAAAACGAGCGAAGAAAATTAATTGCCATTAGCGCGTACTTGTTAGCAGAAAAAAGAAGTTTCGCCACTGGTCATGAAGATGAAGACTGGCTTGCTGCTGAGCATATTATAGACGAATGTGCTTACTAAATAGGTCAACATTACCAATAATCGCGCAACTTCTAAGCAGTCATTCTCAAAGGAAAAGGGCTGGAATTTAAGCCAGCCCTTCGTTACATCATCTTTATTTTGGATAAACTTTAAGCCATCCAAGTCTAACAATGAAGTTAAATTTTCAAAACTTAATCGTTACTGCCCATAGTACCCATCAACAGCTGCAATAGGCTGGTAAACAGATTGTAAATGCTCATATATAGACTTAATGTCGCCATTACATAATTAGTCTCACCACCATTTACAATACGGCTAACATCATACAAAATAAATCCAGAAAACAAGAGCACGCCAATAGCCGACATCGCCAAGGTCATAGCTGGAATTTGTAAGAATATATTTGCTAGTGATGCCACAATCATAAGAATAATACCCACCATCAAGAATTTACCCATAAAGCTAAAATCTCTTTTAGTAGTAGTGGCAATACTTGCCAAGGTTAAAAGAATAATGCCAGTTCCCCCTGCAGCCAAACCAACAATCTGCCCACCATTACGTAAATGCAAAGCATGTTGCAGAATTGGACCAAGCATTAAGCCTAACAAGAACGTTAGTGCCAGCAATAAAAACACACCTACGCTACTGTTACGATTTGCTTCAATAGCAGAAAACATTCCGAACAGTACTGCCATAGCACCAATCGCAAAAATAAATGGATGTTGCTGTGCAAAAGAAAAACTCATGTTAATGGCAATAAACGCACCAAGCACGGTAGGGATTAGTGAAAGACCTAACAGTGCATAAGTGTTGCGCAAGACCTTATTGGTGACTTCCTGCGCGGATTCCGAACGACCTAGTACTGGAGTGTTATCAAACATCGTTTAATTCCTTAAAGTATTAAAAAAACTAAAACACTTACATAAGATAGCGACTAAGGACATAAGTTTCAAGTGGTAAATTGTTACCAATTAAATAATTTTTCGCTTAACCAAACAACTCACCTTCGCTTAAGCCAACTTTTGCTACCTGATGAACTGCATTCACAAAATCGGCATCTTCATGCAAGGCATCTAAACTTGGTGGATGTTTATGCCCATGCATACGCGCCAAACGACTTAGACTTTGCGCCGAAATGGTCCATTGAAGGTTTGCTAGCAATTCGTCCGCCATCTCTGGTTGGTTGCAGAGCAGCACCATATCACAACCTGCATTAAGCGCAGCTAAGGCACGAGTTGTGACATCACCACCTACGCTAGCCGCTTCCATACTTAAATCGTCACTAAATATCGCACCGTTAAAGCCTAGACGCTCTCTAAGGATCTTCTGTAACCATCGCGCTGAAAATCCAGCAGGCTTATCATCCACTTTAGGGTAAATCACATGTGCGGGCATGATTGCAGGAATACCATCATCAATCAACATTCTAAATGGCTGCATATCATGTTGTGCAATTTGATCAAACTCACGCTCATCCACCGGCATGCTAACGTGTGAATCTGCCACGACAAAACCATGTCCAGGAAAATGCTTACCCACCGCCGCCATACCGGCTTTTTTTAGACCCTGCATTAAAGCAAAAGCCAAATCACTAATAGCACGTGGATCTAAATGAAAAGCACGGTCTCCTATCACTAGACTATCACCATAGTCCATATCTAATACTGGGGTAAAGCTAAAGTCTACGCCATGGGCGCGCAACTCTGCAGCTAGAATCCATCCCGCATCTAACGCCAGAGCTTTGGCATGCTTCGGGTTTTGATCCCAAATTTTCCCAAACTCACGCATTGGAGGAATTTTAGTAAATCCATCTCTAAATCGCTGCACACGGCCACCTTCATGGTCAACTGCAATCAACAAAGGCGGCTGCCTGACTTGATGAATACTGGAAGTAAGCGCCTTCAACTGAGCGTTAGTGGCATAGTTGCGTTTAAATAAAATCACACCGCCTACCAATGGATGCTGAATTCGACGTATATCGTCGGCGGTTAATTCCGTACCGACAATATCTAACATAATTGGACCTAATGTCATGTGAGCCTTTTTATACTATTAATTGTGCGCTGATGACCTATGCATCAGCTTGAACATTGAGCGCAGCGCGAAGATAGTCACCACCTAGATTAATCGCTAAAATCAAACTCATCAAGCTGAATCCGACCACCAACACATAATGTGGCGCCACTAGCATATAACGCACTCCATCTCGAAGCATAGCACCCCAAGAAGCATTGGGTGCTTGTATGCCCAAACCAAGAAACGACAAGCTAGCCTCAGCAATGATGACACTAGCAATACTGTAGGTAGCTTCCACCACCAGAATAGAAGTCAGCAAGGGTAGTATGTGGAACGCAATCAAACGCGGCACCTTTGCACCCAAGGACTCGGATGCCTGAACATGCTGGCGGTTGCGTAAACTTAAAGTTTGACCTCGGGTTAGCCTCGCATAGCTGACCCAACCAGTTAAGCACAATGCAATCATTAAATTGATGATGCCAGGTCCCAAAACGGCAGCGAAAGCAATCGCCAATAAAATACCTGGGAAAGCCAAGAAAATATCAGTAACTTGCATCAAGAGCCAATCTACTTTACCTCCATAAAAACCGGCAATTACACCAACCAAAACGCCTATACACATCGTAACGGTAGTCACCGTAATTGCCACCAGAAAAGAAACCTCTACACCACGCAATAACCGCGCTAATAAGCTTCGGCCTAAATCATCCGCACCCAACCAATAATGCTCACTAGGTACACTTAAAATGGCATGGAGATCAATCAAATCTGGGTTTAGGTGCATGACTCGTCCTAGCACCACCGCTATTAGCCAAAATACCAATATAGAAACTGCAAAAAATTTCATCAACCTTAATCTTCCAAAGCGGGTTCTATTACTAACCCTTAACTCGAGGATCTGCCAACCGATAAACTAAATCAGTCACCTGATTCACAAGCACGTAACTGAAAGCCACCACCAACACGCAAGCTTGCGTGACAGGATAGTCGCGTTTTTCTATACTTTCCACCAACAAACGTCCAATGCCATCCCAGCTAAATATAGTTTCAGTAATCACGGTGCCCGCTAAAAGGCTACCCATTTGCAAACCTACAATCGTGATAATAGGCAATAAAGCCGCACGTAGTGCATGGCGTAAAATAACGGTTGATTCACTTAAACCTTTGGCACGTGCAGTTCGGATATAGTCGTCATTTAGCACTTCAAGCAAACTAGTGCGAGTCATGCGTGTGAGAATTGCACTTAAACCCAACCCCAGCGTCAAAGCAGGTAAAATAATCGAGGTGTTAGACTCCATTCCGCTCACTGGAAACCAGCCAAAATACACAGCAAACACTAGCATTAATATGGGACCAAGCCAGAATGCCGGCATTGCTGACAGGCGCACAGATACCAAAGTCACCACTAAGTCCTGCCACTGATCTGCTTTTAGGGCTGCATAAATTCCTAGCGGTATGCCAATAGTTAAAGCAATCAGCAAGGCTAATGTGGCAAGCTTTAATGTGGCTGGATAATGCGTTTTAATTAGATTCGCAATAGGGGTTTTAGTATGAATAGACTGCCCGAAATCGCCGTGGGTAATTTTAGTGAGATAAATTGCAAACTGCTGCGCAAGGGGTCGCTCAAGCCCTAGCTCGATTCGCAATTGCGAGCGGTCCGCCTGCGTTGCAGAGTCACCTAACATGACCTCAACTGGATCACCCGGCACCACATGAATTAATAAAAAAGTAAGGAGTAAAACGCCAAAAATGACAACAACTAAGCCGCTTAAACGTTTAATCATTACTGATAATCACTGAGGTGCCTACTTGAACTAAATCAAATAATGCAACAACATCAGCGTTGCGCATACGAATACAACCATGCGAGCCTACCCTACCCATGACGGTACTATCGGGTGTGCCGTGGATATAAATATAACGTTGCATAGTATCTACATGACCCAATCTATTTTTGCCAACTTCAGTGCCTGATAGCCATAATATTCGAGTCAAAATCCAGTCACGATTTGGGTGATTAGCCATCAATTCTGGTGTGCATATTTCACCAGTCGATCTTCGCCCGACAAACACCGCGTTTAATTTTTCCGTAGCCCCTATCTTAGCGCGAATAATATGTTGACCCGTCGGCGTGCATTCGCTATTTTTTACACAACCAGCTCCCTTCGCCGCTGTAGAAACGCTGTAGCTAGCGACCAGCACCCCATCTCCATCAAAGAGATTTAGCGTTTGCTGCGAAATAGAGATTTCAATGTACATAGTTGCTTATTGTAGCTAAATCATCCCAGTTACCGTCAGGCTTGGGAGAATAATGTGTAATATTTTTAGTCATAGCCGCAAACTGACCTTCATACCACAGCGGCACATAGGGTAATTGCTGATGAATACGTGCAGTCACGGCTGGCCAGTCTTCTTTCACCAACAGTTGATCTAGCGCTTTATCCGCATAATGTCCGCGGTTAAAACCATTGGGCGGTATGCTGTTAGTGGCAAAAGATTTTGCATAAATCTCAGGCGTTTTAATCCCCACCCAAGTCAGTCCATACAACTGGAACTGGCCCTGTTTTACATCTTCAAAAAACGTACCCCAATCTAGACTGCGTATTTCCAAGTCTATGCCTGCCGGAGCCATTTGCGCCTGCATAATCGTCGCCAGACGTACCCTCTGTGCGTCGGTTGAAGTTTTATAGACCAGTTTTAATGGTAATTTAACACCTGCTTTTAGCAGCAAGTCCTTTGATAAAGCGGGATTGTAGATATAAGGGACTAAGGCGTCGGCATTCTGATTGGTGTAGTGTTCTGGTGGCAAAATAGCCTCAGCTTCACGACTAGCACTCACTAATGCAAGTTTAATAATCGCATTGCGGTCAATAGCGTGCGCAACTGCACGTCGCACCAAAGGATTTTGGAGTTGAGCATCCTTGCAGTTAAAACCAAGATATGAAAAATTACTACCGACACTAGTTTTAATGACTAACTCCGGCTTGGTTTGCAGGTATTTCACCAGCTCTGGTTGCAAATCACCTTGCAACAAGTCTACCTCACCGCGGAGTAACTTTAATATCCGTACCGTCGGGTCTTTCACTTCAACCAGACTGATGCGTTGCTGATCAGAACGGCGTTCTAAAATTAACTGGTGCTTCCAAGACACAACTTTGAGTGGACCACTTCCCACGGGTGCATGTGAAAAATCATGGCCTTTAGCAATTAGTGGTGCCGGTAAAATACCGATAATCAACTTGGCGACAAACTGAGCATCTGGCTTTTGTAGATAAAAATCTATAGTGCGATTATCTAACACTTCTATTTGTGCAATATTGGAAAATTCTGCAGTGTGCGCGGAGTCTTTCATTTGCATGATAGATTGATAGGTCGCGGCGATATCGTGTGCGGTCAGCTTCATGCCATTATGAAACTGATCCGGGGATTTGATTAACGTGAATCTATATTGGGTGGTGCTGACTTTTTGCCAGCTCGCTAACTGGGCAATTGGTTTAGATTGCGTATCAAAGTCTATCAATGAACGGTATAGGAGCCGATTAAGGCGTTCTGACCCTGCGTCAGTCGCATAACGTGGATCTAAATTGAGGGGCGCCTGCGCAATAGCAAAAACGATAGATGGCGTTGATGGATGCTGCCTCTGCTGGCAAGCTACCAAGCTGCACATTATGGCTAAAACATATAAAAGCTTCATGGCTTGCAAGTTTACTTGATTATATGATTAGTGAAGGGCTATCTTCATCTAATTACAAAACTAATAAGCAATGATAACGATCAAATTTAATGGGATTTAAATGAAATGCTAATCCTTTTAAGATTTTAATTAAAAAAACAATAAAACCTACAATCCAACTGTTTTATAAAACCAGCGCTTCACCAACTCCACCATTACCAAATAAGTCATGCCCATCGGCAACAAAATGCTGAAGAAAGTTAATGGTAATGGAATGAATCCAAAATACCTACCTACAGAGGTATAAGGCAAGGCAATAGCAATTGCAACCACCATTAAGGAAGTGATGGTGAGCCAATGATTAGGAAGACTTTTAAAGGGGTTACGCTGTGTGCGGATCACAAAAATGACTAACACTTGAGTAACAATTGATTCAACAAACCAACCTGTTCGAAATAAGTCCTGATGCGCCTGCAGTAACACCAGCATCACATAAAAAGTAAGGAAGTCGAATAAAGAGCTGATTGGGCCCACAATGAGCATAAAGTTACGAATCATCGGCATAGACCACCGTCGCGGTTGCTTCAAGTATTCTTGGTCTACATTATCAAATGGAATAGTCACTTCCGATAAGTCGTAAAGTAGATTATTAAGAAGTATTTGTATGGGCAACATGGGCAAAAAGGGTAAAAATAAAGAAGCGCCTGCCATACTGAACATATTGCCAAAGTTGGAACTAGTTCCCATCATCACGTACTTCATAATATTGCCAAAGGTGCGCCTGCCTTCCATCACCCCTTGATGCAATACATTCAAATCTTTTCGCAATAAAATCAGGCTAGCCGCATCCTTGGCGACATCAACAGCGCTGTCTACCGAAATGCTGACATCAGCCAAATGCAGCGCTGGAGCATCATTAATACCATCACCCAAAAATCCTACAATATGGCCACGCTGCTTTAATGCCAGTAAGACGCGACTTTTTAAAGCCGGGGTTACACGACAATAAATATTCACAGCTTCAACCCGCGCTTGCAATGCAGCATCATCTAATTGTGAAATCTGATTGCCAGTCAACATCCCAGTCACGGCAAGACCTAGTTCGGTACAAACATGCTGAGTGACCAGTTCATTGTCGCCAGTCAGCACCTTAATTGCGACACCGCTTTTTTGAAGCAGCGCCAGCGCTGAACTGGCACTAGATTTCGGCGGATCAAGAAATGCTGCGAACCCTGCAAAAACCAAATTAGACTCGTCGCTGATATCGGCATGCTGTCGCGCCTCTTCCACTTGCCGCCAAGCTATCCCCAATACCCGAAAACCCTGTTGTGCCAATTGGGCTGCCTGCTCATTTAGGGCGAAAAGCTTAGCTTCAGTCAGCGCTTGCATCAAACCTTGTTGATGCTCATAGCTACTGCACAATTTCAGTACATCTTCACAGGCCCCTTTTACAACCAAATAATTGGCGCCTTGGTGCTTTAGCAATACCGAAACACGCCGTCGCTCAAAGTCAAACGGCACCTCATCTACCTTGGACCAAGCACTTACATCAAGATGCTGATGACTCAATATAGCTTCGTCTAACGGACTCTTCAGGCCAGTTTCAAAAAAACTATTCAGATAAGCCCATCGCAAAACATGCTCGCTATCGTGGCCCGCACAATCTAAATGCCGCTCTAACCGTATTTTAGCTTCAGTGAGCGTACCAGTCTTATCAGTGCAAAGAACATCCATACTACCTAGGTTATGGATTGCTGATAACCGCTTCACAATCACATGCTGGCGACTCATGCGTATTGCTCCACGTGACAGTGTTACCGTAATAATCATTGGCAACAACTCCGGGGTCAGACCAACGGCCAATGCCAACGCAAACATAAAAGACTCTAACCATGGGCGATGTTGAAGCAAGTTGACCAGCAGTACAAACATGACAAGGAAAAATGTGATACGAAGAATCAGCATGCCAAAACGATAACTACTCGCTTCAAATGCATTGGCTGGCGTACTGACATTCAAAGCCCCCGCAATGCTACCTAGCATGGTCTGTGCACCGGTTCTACAAATCAGAACTCGCGCAGAACCACTTACTACATGGGTGCCGGCAAAAACTGTATTGGACGCACTGGTTAAATCAATATCTGCTGAGTTTACTCTTATACTTTCTGGGGAACTCTGCACTAGGCTTTCTAAAAACTTCTCTACTGGATATGCCTCACCAGTCAGCAATGCCTGATTAACAAAAAAATCATCAGCTTCAATCAATCGTCCATCGGCGGGGACTAGGTCACCGGCACTAAGCAACACAACGTCACCAGTGACCAGTCGCTCAACAGGAATTTCGACAATCTTTTGATCTCTAAGAACAGTGGACTTCACTGCGACCAAGTGCCGAAGGGCATCAACCGCTTTTTCTGCACGGTACTCCTGCACAAAATCTAAGCTTACGCTTAGTACAACCATAGCAACAATGATAACAAAACTGGTTATATCTGCAGTAAAGGCAGACAATACACTAGCAAACAAAAGGAGAATGACCAAGGGGTTGCGAAAGCGTGACAAAAACTGCAAGAGTAGATTTGTTTTTTTTATGTAACTTATAATATTAGGGCCAAGTTTAACTAGGCGTAACTTTGCCTTAGCGCTAGTTAGTCCGGAAGAGGAGCTTTCCAACTCTTGCATGATTAAAGATATGGGGTCTATCCACCATTGGCGATTCAAGGGTACCTTCTTTCTATTAGCCTAATAAAACTTAAACTCACCCCTGTTAGATGGTTGAGTAAAATGAGCGATAGATACAATATAGTCATGCTACACAACTTTAAATTAATAAATCAAATTTAGCTGTTCAATTTGCAGCGCATTTGACCTACATCAAAAAAATGATGACGGTCTGAATCTAATATTAGATAAGTTTTATAAAGGTTTATTATTGCCCTATTGAATGCATTTAATGAAGTCGCTACAGCCAATCTCACCAACCACTGAAAGAACTAAAAAATGACGACCTTAAAGAAAACAGTAGAAAAGAAGCCGGCAGCGCAAAAACTGTTGACGGAAAAGAAGGTGCCCGCAATTGGTTTAATTAAAGAAAAAAAACCAGCTGCCACCAAGCCACGTGTATCAAAAAAGGTAACAGCAACCTCTAAAGTAAGTGAAGATGAGCGCAAGAAGATGATTGCCGATAACGCTTATTATAGAGCGCAACGTAGAAACTTTAGTCCAGAAGGCATTGAAGAGGATTGGCTAGAAGCTGAGGCTGAAGTGACTAAAAATTTGATTTAGCATTAAAGTCTTAAATTTCTACTGAAATTAAGTCGAAAGGGGAAAGAAATGCATTCAATTCTGGTACCAATTGATGGTTCTGAGCAAGCACGCCACGCTCTGAAACATGTGATTAAATCAATCACAGAAGGTCTGCAAGCAGAAATTCATGTTCTTAATGTGCAACCTATCGTACTGCCACTTGGGGAGCTCCCTCTAATTGACGCTGACCTGATTGAAAAAGCGCAACAAGAGCAGGCCAAAAAACTACTTAAATCAGCTTGCGCACTGCTAGAGAAGGCTGACTTAAAATATATCCAACACGCTGAAATTGGCCCTGTCGCTAGCACCATTGTCGATTATGCAAAGACCCACGCATGCGATAGCATTGTGATGGGTAGTCGTGGCATGGGTGCTTTTGGAAATTTAGTATTGGGTTCAATAGCCAATCAGGTTGTGCATCTAACTGACCTCCCTGTAACGCTGGTCAAATAAATACAGTTTGTGGATTAACTCGTCCTTCTAAAGCATCAATCTCGTCCTGATCTAGCACTTCGCTAGGATCAAGATGCAAACTATGTGCAGCAACACGGACAATATGCCCCCACGATTGTCGATTGACAAACAACATGCCCGTCGTATCTAGGGTGCCGCCATGATTGGTGTAGCCAAGAAATACTGTGTTTTCAGCAGTATCTAATGGTCGCAATATGCCAGACATAATTTCAGGATGGGTATGGCAAACAAATACACGCGTTAAAATATGTTCAGGGAAAAGTGCGTGACGTAGTTCAATGTGCGCGCAGTATGCCTGTTCACGCCTGCCCCTTGGTTGCCTGAAGCGGCCAGGTTCAATTAAATAATTAACCGCAACCTTAACACCACGTTCCTCTAGCCTATGCGCAGCTTTAATAGTTTCCATCAATTGAAAAGCGCCGATGGCCGTTAAAATCAATTCAGCTTGATCAAGTTTAGCTTGATCCAAAGTGACACCCCCTTGGGACACGAGCAACTCAGCAGCACTCTCGCTAAAAATATCAGCAATCCCAAATGTCTTAGGAGTGACGCAAGTATAAATATTGCCTCTCGTTTGGTAACAGGCATCAAGCATTGCGACTGCACTATTAAAATCAGCAGGGAATACAACGCGTGAAATATCTGCAGGCTCGCTCAGTAGTGCTTCACATAGAGACGGATCCTGATGCGAACGCTCATTTTTTCCATTTTCATAGGTGTTAGAAGTCAATATAACCGGCACAGACAACCAGCCAGCCTGACGTCCACGTGATGCCAAATGATCAGACCAAATAATTTCTTGGCGCAAAGCACCCAGCATTTTTGGACCAAAAGCCTCGTAAGTCACCGCTAGATTAATGCCACCTTTATTACCTAAGCAAGCACAAATAACAGCCTCTTCATTTAGCGCTGTAATTACCTCACCTTGAACGGACTCAGCAATCCCCATTTCCGTTTCGGTTACCCTATGCTTAAGATGGTCTAGGGTTTGGTTAAGGTGATTAGACCTTATTTCATCAGGATTACCCACACGAGGCCGCAAGCTCGGGTTGGCATGCACATAGGCTAGAAAAGTCTGATCTATCGCCTCCATTACACAGCTTTTTCCATAGCGATTTAGATCAAACCCATCGCTGACGACTTCCTTATAAGTAAGCTTAGGAAAGCTTTGTACATAAACATCACGATTTGCAATCGGGTTATCACGTTCCAAGACGCGACCATTCTGTGGGTGGTTTTGCATAGTAATGCTAGCTTCCTGCAAGCTAGAAAAAGGCACAAAGAGCTTACCTGCATAGGTGTTGAAGTGATGCATAGCCTCTTCATTCACGTGAGGGTTACTGCCTAAAGGTAAACTGTGCGCGTCATTAGTCCCTGCCGCATAGAACCCTGCGCCTTTTTTTGCAACCGCAATCCCATAGGGCATCAGTAAAGGATAGTTACGCATTTTTTGTGTTGGCTCTGCCCGCGAACGGAGCGCCTGCTCCCCACGCAAAATCATGCACGCAAACGCTGCAGGATCAGTACCATCGAATTCTACAGGTTCAAATGAGTATGTTTCCAAATGCTTCTTAAACCACTCTAAACCTTTTCCTTGAGACAAAGTGGCACGCTGATCTATCCTTCGTCCATTAAAAATCATAATAGGCACCACTAAACCGCTGTCCTCTGCTCGCCACCAACGAGGTACCCAATCGGCGCCTCGTTGCTCCTCGAAAGCACCATCGGAAAGAAAAGCGACTAAGCGCTCTCCAAGGAGTGGCATATGTACATATTGCAAATCAGCAAATCCAAGGTAACCACCTTCGAGAATGCCACCGGCTGTATTGATGTTAACGTGACTACCCAAGGGCGAATCTTGATTGCCATTATCATCTAATTTATACGAATAAAAATCCTGTACAAATCTAGATAGGCCGACTTCATTTAATGCATACCTTTCAGCATGTTCAGGACGCATATTATTGAGCAGTAAGTTAACAGCATCAATGGCAGCAACCGCATGGCCTTGACCCATCAACCAGCTTCGCGTAACGCCGCTTAATGCATTGGCCAGCATATAGCCTACATAGGCCGGCACCATGTTTAATGCTCCTCCAGTATGCCCTTGCGGATTGGCTTTGAAATCTTTAGGCATTAAATTCTCGCCATTCAACTTCACTTTATTGGCATAAGTCATATGCACCACTAGCCACATTGCAGCATTAGCTAACTTATCTGCTGCGCATAAAAGGGAAACTAGGTTATCCACATTAACCCCGCGAGACTGCTGGAAATAAACCACTTCCCTTACAGCCTGCGCAGTGCTTAGGCTGTGTTGAATAACGCCATATCCATTGGCCCAATGATCTAGCTTATCTTGTATCAACATAAACGAAGCCACATGAGATTCACCTCTTATGATTAACATGACTTATATGAATAAGTGAGTAGATGTTAAAAGAGATTCCAATACTAATTTTGATATACATCAAAAATTTAAGATCTGCGTTCACTACACTCTTTTTTGTATGTTCCTCACACTTGCGAACACCAATCTGTTGTTAAGTTAATATTTTTAGGGTCAATATGCTTGAGGAATTTATCCATGTTCCACGCGTCGCTTACTTCTCAATGGAAGTTGCACTTCACAATGAAATTCCTACCTATGCCGGCGGTCTTGGTGTATTGGCTGGGGATATGGTGCGTTCAGCAGCAGATTTGATGTTACCCATGGTGGCGGTTAGCTTAGTAAGTCGATCAGGATATTTTCGTCAGGAAATTGATACTCAAGGACTGCAAGTTGAACTTGCCGAATCCTGGCAACCCCAGTTATGGGCGCAAGCCCTTGATGCTAAGGTGGCAGTCACCATTGAAGGCAAACCAGTTTGGGTAAGCGCATGGCTGTATGTGGTTGAAGGTCATAGTGGTGGCAGGCAACCAGTCTTGTTGCTAGATACTGATCTAAATGAAAATGAGCCTAAAGACCGCGAACTGACTAACTGTCTTTATGGTGGGGATCTAGCCTATAGACTCAAGCAGGAAATAGTTCTTGGCATCGGTGGTGTCCGTTTATTGCAGGCATTAGGCTTTGATATATTTCACTATCATATGAATGAAGGACACTCAGCACTTTTAGGCGTCGAACTATTACGAAGATACACTTACCCAGCTGAAAATATTAGAGAGGGTGACTCGCATTACGACATTCCAAGAGTTAGAAAAATGTGTAGTTTCACTACGCATACCCCAGTCTATGCCGGACATGATAGTTTTGATTACACCTTAGTTACTGCCATTTTAGACGGCACCATAGATTTAGTTTTAATTAAACAGTTTGCTGGCGAAGATGGACTCAATATGACGCGCTTGGCTTTAAATCTTAGTGAGTATATTAATGGCGTAGCTAAAAGCCATGCAGACGTCTCAAGTAAAATGTTCCCTGGTTACAAAATGCATGCCATCACCAACGGAGTGCATCCCTATACTTGGGCTGCACAGAGTTTCAGCAAGCTTTATGACACCCATATTCCTGGCTGGTGTCATGAGCCAGAGCTTCTAACTCGCACCGAATGTTGCATCTCAGACGAAGACATTTGGAATGCACATCAACAGGCCAAAATGCGGCTAATAGAAAGAGTACTCGCCTTAACTGGCATTAGTCTCAATCCAAACATTCCAATTATCGGCTTTGCAAGGCGGATGACAGCCTATAAACGCCCTGATATATTATTTGCTGATATTGAGCGATTAAAAAATATAGCAAACCATCAGCCTTTTCAAATCGTGATGGCAGGCAAGGCACACCCCAGCGACAAGGAAGGTAAAGCACTTATTGGTGAGTTGCATCAGCATCTACAAAGTTTAGTTGGCATAATTCCAAGCGCCTACCTCGCCAATTATGACCTCACTATTGCATTAGATTTAATTTCAGGTAGCGATATTTGGCTCAACACGCCATTACGTCCTTATGAAGCTTCTGGTACAAGTGGGATGAAAGCAGCTCTTAATGGCGTGCCTAGTTTATCGGTGCTAGATGGCTGGTGGATAGAAGGATGTATTGAAGGGGTAACAGGCTGGGCCATTGGAGACAAAGATACCCAGAATGGTGGCACTTCGATTGCGCTCTACGATAAGCTTGAACAAGTGGTGTTCCCTCTATATTACCAAGAGGACAAAAGTGGCTGGATTAAGCTGATGAAAAGCGCTATCAGTAAAAATGCCTCTTATTTCAACAGCCATCGCATGATACGACGTTATTTAATTGAATCTTATACGCGTTAATCGAGTAAAGTATTGATTGAAAATAGAATTTTTAAATTAAATTTTCTGGGTAACGCATGAAGGCGACTCTTGCATCCTCCGCAATTACCGCCTCTTCACTCACTGCAATGACATAGACACTGATAGTTGATGAGTCAGACGATATTAGCGTTCCATTTGCAACAGACGTGGCCTGTTGATTACGCACATCATCTAGTTGTAGACCGCACCAATGCATATCAGCACAGATGCGCTTACGAATTTCTGGCGAGTTCTCTCCGATGCCTCCACCAAACAAAACAGTATCAGTACCCCCTAAAACAGCCATATAGGCGCCTAAGTACTTGCGTGCGCGATAACAAAACATGTCGACAGCTAGCTTTGCATCAACATCGTAAACTTCTCGCGCTAGCAACTCACGCATGTCGTCACTAGATTTTGACAAGCCAAGCAAACCAGAATGATGATTAAGTTTTTGTTCTAGTTCATCCAACTGATGTCCATTCTTCAATAGATAAACCAGTATTCCAGGATCTAAATCGCCTGCGCGGGTTGCCATCACCAAACCTTCTAGTGGCGTAAATCCCATACTAGTATCAAGAGGCTTACCGTCGCTAATTGCAGTCACTGAGCAGCCATGACCTAGCTGAAAAGAAATGATGCCATGATGACTATGATGGCGTGGATGGAGCTGATAAAAACGTTGCATCATATATTGATGCGCCAATCCATGAAAACCGAAACGCTTAATATTATGCGCATGGCTAAAACTTTCAGGTAAAGCATAACCGGAATGTTGGGGTAAATCTTGGAAAAATGCCGTATCAAAAACAGCCAGCATCAATATATTTTTATGCAACTTATCCTGAGTAGCACGAATCACGGAAATTGCCTGCGGGTTATGTAAAGGCGCTAGAGGCGAGAGGCTGTATAATTTTTCCATCACTTGTTCTGTAATGACAACAGGACTATAAAAAAACGTACCTCCATGCACAACACGGTGTGCCACCATCACAAGGCGTTCAAGCAAGGACCCAAAAGGCCATAGATGTTGTAACCAATCTAGCACCCATTCAGCAGCTTGTTGATGATTTTTTGCTTCAACATTTATATGCGCGCCAGTAGTACCATCGCTCCAATGTAAAGAGGCCATGACACCAATATGACTTACCACGCCCCTGATAACCAAGCGCATATCCCCAGTAACCTGAGTCTCATAAATCGCGAACTTTAATGACGAACTGCCCGCATTAAACACAAGTATGGAAAAATTTAGCATCTTATGGTTAACCAATTCATTAATAACTTACGTAAATTAAGCCGTAGAAAAACTCAGGATAATTAATCAAACTACTCAAAAACATAAATGTCGATAAAGATTTTTTTATATCATTTGCTCTGAGAGAAATTATTTTTTGACCTGTATCAAATAAGTCCAAATTACTTAATCTTCTAATCGTTAATCATCGGATTTAAAAAAACCGTCAATCGCTATGGCTAATTTAACTAGCCATTTAATAACCATTTAACCTCCTAATATAAGTAATTGCATGCAACCGACTCCTCTAGTAAAGTGGCATAGACTGTTGCGTAAGCACTAAGGGGATTAAAATTAATAAAATCAATGCATTCACGAGCGAGGTTGAAATACATGATTGTAAAATCGCATGCTCTACCTGTAATGTGCATGCGTTATGTATGCCGGCAGAAGCTGGATTAGATTTAATAAATAAATTAGATGAATTAGTCTATGTAAGAAGGCGGTTAAAAGCCGGAAACAGTCTTTATCATAGTGGCGATCGCTTTCAAGCATTATATGCCGTTAAGACTGGATTTATTAAGACTGAAAGCTTGCATGATGATGGTAGAGTTCAGATTACAGGCTTTTATATGGCGGGCGAAATTTTTGGTTTTGATGGTATTGCAACTGAGCAACATATGAGCACCTCTGTGGCATTGGAAGACTCGGAAATTTGCGTTATTCCACTAGATCGAGTGAAAAATTTCAGCCATGAATTTAGCCAGGTTCAAAATCATTTTTTTAAACTAATGAGCCGCGAAATTGTGCGTGACCACACAATCATGATGCTTTTAGGACGTATGCAAAGTGAAGAGCGTTTGGCAGCATTCATGCTTAATTTGTCACAAAGATTTTATGCCCGTGGATACTCACCGTTCAACATCGTTCTTCGTATGAAGCGTGAAGAAATTGGTAGTTATCTAGGAATGAAAGTTGAAACCGTAAGTCGAATATTTACAAAATTCCAAGACCAAAAATTACTCAGCGTGCAACAAAAAAATATCCACATTCTTGATGTGGAAGGTTTACGCAAACTCATCGGTCAGCACCCTAGCAAGTAAAATATTTGAATGGCTTATGCTTGCCATGCATTAAAAGTACTTATGCACATCTCTCTCGGCCGCGTACCAGTATTCTTCAGGGGGTAGCTTAAACCCATCACACTCAGCTCGAAAATAAGCCTGCTGTTCCACCATTCTGCGAAGTTCAACCTCATAAGCAACTGGCACTTTTGCTTTTACTTGACTCAGCATACTTCTGCCTGCCTGTGCTTTTCCCTCAGTCTTTTTCATCACCAATACTCCTTAACATTTTCTTAAAAAAAAGAATACACGTGACTAATGATGTTAAATTGATGTAAATCAATTCCCTGCACAGCTAAAAACTTGGCCACCATTGTTTTTTTAACAATCTATTTACATTTTGTATTTATAATCCCGCCAAAGCAAAACTAAATGCTTCCATGTCTGGTCAACGAAACAACAAGATAATTTCTTTTAGCCTCTCAATTTAAGCAGCCAATATTTTAGGCGTTAAATGTTAGCAGATTTTCTAAAAGCTAATATCTTGTAGCACTAAGGGATTGTAGTTAAAAACAATCATATTTTGCTTGACTATTGATCTGGATCAAACGGCATTTGATTGCGCTGCGTCAAAATGTCACGTGTGAAACTCACAATAAAAATGGGGTAACGAAATGCAATTAACAAATACACAATCGGCCACGTATAACGATGGTGTGATACGACAGTTTTCTATTATGGCTGTGGTTTGGGGAGTGGTTGGCATGTTGGTAGGCTGCGTTATTGCCGCTCAACTAGTTTGGCCTGAACTTAACTTAGGTTTACCTTGGACAAGTTTTGGTCGTTTACGTCCACTTCATACCAATGCGGTTATATTTGCATTTGGCGGATGTACATTGTTTGCTACATCTTATTATGTAGTGCAGCGAACCTGCCAAACAAGCTTATTTTGCGGTAAGTTGGCATCGTTTACATTCTGGGGTTGGCAAGCTGTCATTTTAGCGGCTGCAATTTCTCTGCCACTGGGTTTTTCACAAAGCAAGGAGTATGCAGAACTAGAGTGGCCAATTGATATCTTAATTGCAATAGTTTGGGTGTCTTATGCGGTAGTCTTCTTCGGTACTATAGCGAAACGTAAAGTTAAACATATCTATGTTGCCAACTGGTTCTTTGGTGCTTTTATCCTTACTGTAGCCTTACTGCACATTGTAAATAGTGCTGCAATCCCAGTCGGTTATATGAAATCTTATTCTGCCTATGCTGGTGTTCAAGATGCAATGATACAGTGGTGGTATGGTCATAATGCGGTAGGGTTTTTCTTAACTGCTGGCTTCCTTGGCATCATGTATTACTTCGTTCCTAAGCAAGCTAATCGTCCGGTTTACTCATATAGCTTGTCGATTGTCCATTTTTGGGCATTGATCTTTACTTACATGTGGGCAGGTCCGCACCACCTTCATTACACCGCTTTACCTGACTGGACTCAATCTCTAGGTATGGCTTTCTCATTGATTCTATTGGCTCCAAGTTGGGGTGGCATGATTAACGGCATGATGACAATGTCAGGTGCATGGCACAAATTACGCTCTGATCCTATTCTGCGCTTTATGATTGTTTCATTATCTTTCTACGGTATGAGTACCTTTGAAGGCCCAATGATGGCAATCAAAACTGTTAACTCACTTTCTCATTACACTGACTGGACTGTGGGTCACGTTCACTCTGGCGCCCTAGGTTGGGTAGGTTTAGTATCAATGGGTGCACTGTATTACATGGTGCCTCGCTTGTTTGGTCAAAAACAAATGCATAGCATGAAAGCTATTGAGTTGCACTTCTGGTTAGCAACTGTAGGTATCGTGCTTTACATCGCCTCACTTTGGATTTCTGGTGTAATGGAAGGCTTAATGTGGCGCGCTATCAACACTGATGGCACACTCACTTACACCTTTGTAGAAAGTGTAAAAGCTAAACATCCCTACTACATCATTCGTCTGCTTGGTGGTCTACTTTACCTGAGCGGTATGGTTATCATGTTGTGGAATGTTATTAAAACAGCTACTAGTGGTAAATCTGCTATCGCTTCTATTCCACCCGTTGTAGCTCACGCTTAAGGAAAACCATTATGTCAAATGATGATAAAAAAACTGGCTTCAGCCACGAAAAAATTGAGACCAGTAACTTTCTCATGATCGTGCTGATTTTATTTGTGGTGGCCTTTGGTGGATTAGTGGAAATTGTGCCGCTATTCTTTCAAAAATCAACGACGGAACCAATCAAAGGTTTAATGCCTTACACGTCATTGCAATTAGCTGGACGCGACATCTATCAACGTGAGGGATGTTTTAACTGCCACTCACAAATGATCCGTCCATTCCGAGCAGAAACGCTACGTTACGGTCACTACTCAGTGGCAGGTGAATTTGTTTACGATCACCCATTTCTTTGGGGAAGTAAACGTATCGGTCCAGACTTACATCGTGTTGGTGGCAAGTACAGTGATGAATGGCAACGTATTCACTTAAGCAATCCACGTGATTTAGTGCCTGAATCAATTATGCCAGCCTACCCATGGTTAGAAAAAACACCTGTGGACGCTGAGGTAATGCCCGCTCACATGCGCGGACTGCGCATAGTGGGTGTGCCATATACAGATGCTGACATAGCAGGCGCTAGCGAAGCTGTAAAAGGTAAAACTGAAATGGATGCTGTGATTGCTTACCTACAAATTTTAGGTACCAACCTTAAGTAAATTCATTGACTAATAGGAAGATATAAAATGGATATCAATACACTCCGGATTTTAACAACCGTTGTTAGTTTTATCGTTTTTATTGGCATCTTGGTATGGGTTTGGCGGAATCGAAACACATCAGGCTTTAAAGAAGCGGCCAACCAGCCCTTTGAAGATGAGCAAAGTTAAAAATTCTAGCGTTCACTGAATAACTAGAGTTAAGAAAACCAAAGGAAAATAAAATGAGTGACTTTACAAATAATTTTTGGCCGATTTTCATCACGACCATCTCTCTGCTTGGTATTTTTGGTTGCGCCTTACTGTTATGGCTGACCAGTAAAATTAAAATAGTCAGCACCAACGGCGACAACACTAGCGGCCATGTTTGGGATGAAGATTTGCGTGAAATGAACAATCCGTTACCACGTTGGTGGGTATGGATGTTTATTCTGACCATAATATTCGCCTTGTTTTACTTGATGGCCTATCCAGGTTTAGGTACTTATGCCGGCAAATTAGGTTGGACAGAAGTAAACCAATATGAAAAAGAAGTTGCTACTGCAAATAAAGCTTTAGAACCACTCTATTCAAAATTTGAGGCTATGCCCATTGAAGAGCTAGCATTGAACACTGAGGCTCACGCCATTGGTGAGCGCTTATTTATGAACAATTGCTCACAATGTCATGGTTCAGATGCAAAAGGTAGTCGTGGCTTTCCTAACCTAACGGACCATGATTGGCTTTATGGTGGTAGCCCTGAAAGAATTCAAGAAACTATTACAGGTGGACGTATGGGCATGATGCCTCCTATGGCAGCAGCTGTAGGTAATGCAGAAGATGTGAAAAACGTTGCTAACTATGTGCTGAGCCTTTCTGGCAGTATGTATGACTCAGGTCGTGCTGGCCTAGGCAAAGAGAAGTTTGTAGCCTGTGCAGCCTGCCATGGTCCAGATGGCAAGGGTAATCAAACCATAGGTGCCCCTAACTTGAGCGATAAGATTTGGTTGCACGGTGCTGGAGAAGCGGCCATTATCAAACGTATTTATGAAGGTAAAGTCAATCAAATGCCAGCGCAAGCAGGTCGATTAACACCAGCACAAATACACGTCGTAGCAGCGTATGTGTGGGGCATGTCTAATAAATAGATTTAGTAGTTCGTACTATCCAATAAAAATGTATCTGGAAAAGTGAATTGGCCCGTCATCTCTACGAAAGTGGAAATGACGGTAATTTTCTTTTAAAGGTCAAATGCAAAAATTTAAGTCTAAATAGTTAGTAGTCAATTATTGAAGGTTAGTTAATGAGCGATAAGCCAGCAACAACAAAAGTGTCTGTCACGAAGATTCCCTTAGATACTGTTGTAGCGTCGCTATACGAAGCCCAGCAAAAAGTTTACCCACGTAGCATATTTGGTTACTTCACCAAATGGCGCTGGGTCATGGTTTGGATTACACAGATATTTTTCTATGGCGTACCGTGGCTGGAATGGGGTCAACGCCAAGCCCTGTTGTTTGATCTTAACGCCAAACGATTTTACATCTTCAAGCTAGTCTTATACCCACAAGACCTGATCTACCTTACAGCAATCCTCATCATCTCTGCCCTATCACTATTTCTATTTACAGCAATTGCAGGAAGATTATGGTGCGGATTCACTTGCCCACAAACTGTTTATACCGAAATATTTCTTTGGATAGAATCCAAAGTCGAAGGTGATCGTGCAACCCGCATGCGTCTTGATGATGCAGGATTTTCTTCCAAAAAAATGTTTAAAAAATCCACTAAACACTTACTTTGGATTACCTTTGCTTTATGGACCGGCTTTACCTTTGTAGGATACTTCACACCAATTCGCGAGCTGTTCAGTGAGTTTGTCCATCTTGACGTAAGCCCATGGGAAATATTTTGGGTAGGTTTTTACGGGTTTGCCACTTACGGAAATGCTGGTTTTCTCCGTGAGCAAGTATGTAAATACATGTGTCCATACGCACGCTTTCAAAGCGCCATGTTTGATGATGACACACTCATGGTAACTTATAACGAGGCACGCGGTGAACCTCGCGGCGGCAGATCCAGTAAGGTTGACAGCAAAAGCCTAGCACTAGGTTCCTGTATAGATTGCAGTCTATGCGTTCAAGTTTGTCCAACGGGTATTGATATCCGTGATGGCTTGCAGTATGAATGTATCAACTGTGGCGCTTGTGCCGATGTGTGCGACAACGTGATGGACAAGATGGGTTATGAGCGGGGGTTGATTAAATTTTCGACTCAGAATGCGATTACCAAGAATTGGTCACGTCAGCAAATTCTGCAACATGTACTTCGTCCGCGCGTGTTGATTTACGCTGCTGTAATCGCTTTACTTGTGAGCGCATTAGCTGCAAGTTTATGGTTCAGAACACCTTTCCGGGTGAATATCATGCGCGACCGCGGTGTGATGGCGCGCTTAACTGATGACGGAAAACTAGAAAATGTTTACCGCCTGCAGATCATGAACGGCACTGAAACTGCCCAGCACTATTCCCTTCATGTGAGCGGCATTAAAGATCTTGAAATAGAATCAGAAGACATTAACCAAGACGAAAAAGCTGAGCACTCATTGCATAACAGAAGCCTGTTAGTAAACTCTGCAGAGTCACGCTCAGTTATTGTTGACCTCAAAATACCTGATGGCATATTAGAATCTGGTTCGCATAAAATTGAATTTGAGATTACAGATCTTGAAAGCGGAGAGAAAGTCGAAGAAAAATCTGTATTTTTAGTCCCAAGGGATTAAGTGCTAATAAATAGCCCCCTGACACGAATAATGGAGCAAGCGATGGAAACAAAAGACAATAAACCTTGGTGGAGTTTTGGCTATGTATGGCTAATCATTTCAGGACCACTACTAGTCGTTATTGCCTCATTTATTACTCTGTATATTGCCATTAGCCGTCCAGATCCAGTCATCGATGATGATTATTATCGTCATGGCATAGAGATTAACAAAACACTCAATGAACAACGCGACAGCTTGGCTCCAGCGATACAAGGTCGCAACCAAGCCGCCACCGGAATTAAACCCGCACAACATTAAGTTTCAATGAAACCATGACAACAAACGTCGATATTGCAATCATTGGTGCTGGCCCTGCTGGGCTTTGTTTGGCAAAGGCGCTAGCAGATACTGGCCTACGTATTACGTTGTTAGAACGCCAAAGTGAATGTTCATTATCAGATCCTGCTTTTGATGGTCGAGAAATCGCGCTGACGCATGCATCAGAAGAATTAATGCGTGCGCTAGGTCTTTGGGAACGCATAGACCCTTTAGAGATTTCGCCTTTAATGGATGCACGTATATTTAATGGTAGTTCCCTACTCTCTTTAAACATCAACCACAGCGATGCTAAACAGAGTGAACTGGGTCATTTAGTGCCTAATCATTTGATTCGAAAAGCTGCTTACGAGGCGGTAAAATCATCCCCTACCGTTAGCCTGATGACAGAAACACAGGTGTCCGGTATAAAAACGATGCCAGATTGCGTGCAGCTTACCCTAGCAGATGGCAATGTACTCACCACCAAGTTATTGGTCGGTGCGGATAGCCGTTACTCTGAAACACGTCGCTCCGTCGGCATTGCTGCCGATATGCATGACTTTGGCAAGAGTATGATGGTATGTGTTATGGAGCATCCTATTTCGCACCAACAAGCCGCATGGGAGTGGTTTGATTACGGCCAAACCTTAGCACTACTCCCAATGAATGGCCTGAAGTCATCGGTAGTCATCACCCTGCCACCTGATGAAATGAATCACTTAATGACCATGCAGGAAGAGGACTTTAACCGTGAAGTTTCTGCACGCTTTAAGCACCGTCTAGGCAATATGCATTTAGTATCCACTCGCCATGCTTACCCATTAGTGACTGTCTATGCTAAGCGCCTAGTTGGTCCAAGATTCGCCTTGATTGGCGATGCTGCCGTAGGCATGCATCCAGTCACCGCACATGGCTTTAATTTTGGGTTAAAAAGTATAGCCACCTTATCTGAGGCTATTAAAGCAGCGGTCACTTCAGGTGCCGATATTGGTTCAAGCAAATTACTAGGTGCATATGAGCAAACGCATAGACGCCATACTCGTCCATTATTTTTAGCGACGCATGCTATCGCCAAATTTTATGCAAACGACAGTCTGCCAGCACGATTTTTACGTGCAAATACTTTGCGCTTAGGTCGAAGGATAGCGCCATTTAAGCGAGCTGTTGCTGGATTCTTGGCTTAAAAAATAGGATGTAATTAACTGCAGACTAGGCATTTGGTGTTCGCTACAATAAGTGTATGATTGAATCACACTTTGATAGGAGCGAACCATGACTGCCCATACTTACAAAATCATTGAACTAGTAGGATCTTCACCCAATGGCACAGACGAAGCGATACGTAATGCCATCGCTAAAGCGGCACAAACTGTAAAACACATGGACTGGTATGAAGTAATAGAAAGCCGAGGTCACATCGTTAATGGCCAGATACAACACTATCAAGTAACTATTAAGGTCGGCTTTAGAATAGAAGACTGAGTGGGGTCTGGGACCTTAGTGAACTAAGGACTGACGTGCACAACAAAGCCACGTTGGCGCATGCGTTGGGCCACGGCTTCGAGCCACTCTGGGGTTAAGCGACTTAGTCTAGGCGCTTCTACTTGATAAGAAGGACGCGCCAGTCCATAAAGATGCACACCTTGCACCACGTCTTTCACTTGTTCAATCAGTGCTAGATAGGCTTCAATATCAGCTTCGGATGGTGGTACATCATCCATGGCAAACATGCAGGTTTGTATAAAGGTAGGGCATGCCTGCGCACACATTCTTAGACGCGCTATATGCGTCTCTGGATTCAGATTCACATCATTAATGCGCGCTATTCCTGCTTTAGTGCCTGCATCCAACTTAAACCAAACTTCACCATTGCACGTTGCTAAATGGCGAATGCTCTCAATGACTGCTGGCTTATCCAATAGACTGCCATTGCTGATTAGACGTACTTTAATTGGCTTATCACACCCCACATCTAGCAGACCAAATTCACGCAATACTTTTTCTACAATCTGAAGCACCTGCGGAAATTCTTTAGCACTAGTAGGTTCACCATTGCCAGAAAAGGCTATGTCTTGCAGGTGACGATCACCCTCTGCCACATAGCGCTGCATAAAATCACCATGCAACACCTCAGCTAAAAACATGCGTAGCTCTTGTTCTAATAGATTAAGGTCAATCGGAGGAGGCGTTCCGCGCGTCAGGTTCGGCACCTGACAATAAACACAACGCCAATTGCAGGCATTATTAACATTCAGGTTTATGCCTAAGGATACGCCCTCAGCTCGGCGTGAAACAACGGGGTAAATGTAGCGCAAACCGCTAACATCACGATTATGATCCGCCTCATTAAGAAAGATTGGTTTAGTCATACTTGAAGTTTAAATGGCATTAACACTGAGACCTCTCAGCATTGGAATTGGTTTAACAGTAAGTTTGTGGATTAAAGATTTTCTTCAGGGCTTCAGTGTCAATAATACGCACGTAACGCTGCTTCACTTCGAGAATACCCTCGTCGCTGAATTTTGAAAAAGCACGACTCACCGTTTCAAGCTTAAGACCTAAGTAGCTGCCAATTTCCTCACGCGTCATTCTAAGCACGATTTCTGTTTGTGAGAGACCCCGTGCATGCAGGCGTTGCACTAGATTTAAAAGAAAAGCCGCTAAGCGTTCTTCAGCGCGCATATTACCTAACAGCATCATCACACCATTCTCACGCACAATTTCACGGCTCATCACCTTATGCATATGACGCTGTAGCAATGGAAACTCGCGTGATAGGTGTTCAATATTAGCAAACGGCATCACGCATACTTCTGCATCTTCGAGTGCAATGGCGTTGCAACTATGAAAGTCACTTACAATACCATCTAGCCCAATAATTTCACCGGCCATCTGAAAGCCCGTGACTTGTTCGCGGCCATCTGCGGCAGAAATACAGGTTTTAAAAAAACCAGTGCGAATTGCGAATAAAGAGGTAAATGCCTCGCCATTGGCAAATAAAAGATCACCTTGCTTCACCCGGCGACGGGTTGCGACAACCTCATCTAGTTTTTGCATATCCTCGCTATCAAAGCCAACTGGCATGCATAATTCGCGTAAATTGCAGTTTGAGCATGCGACTTTAATCGCTTCTTGAATGGTAGGTTGATTCATGGTGATCTATGAGATTATTAAGGCTAAAGCATACAGCTTTAAGGCGACAGTAGCTAGCTTATACAGATGACTCTTTTAGTTTTTATTTTGCGTCTGTTGTTTTATATCCTTGGGGCTAACTATCATTTATGTTGATTTGCGTCAAAGCTAGTTAATTCAAATCATGGCAAAGTCATACCCTAGATTAGGGGTAACATTATGAACGCAAACAACTCTTCACCAACACCGTTAGCAAGCCAAAATTTCATCATGCCTGGCGTCAGTGCAGAGATGTTACAGAAATATGATGTTTCAGGGCCGCGTTATACCTCCTACCCAACAGCCGACAGGTTTGTCGAAGCGTTTACCGAAGGGGCTTATAAACTTGCCTTAGAACATCGCCGCGTTGGAGGCTTAGCACTACCACTCTCTATCTATGTGCACATTCCATTTTGCGAGTCGTTATGTTTTTTTTGCGCCTGCAATAAAATTGTTACCAAACATCACGAACGTAGCGTTGAATACTTGCGCTACCTAAGTCGTGAAATTGATATGCATATTCAACATCTAGGTGCAGGACAAACTATCTCTCAGTTGCATTTGGGTGGTGGTTCACCCACCTTTTTTAGTGATGCAGAGCTATCTGAACTAATGTCCATGATCCGCCGCAACTTTGTATTGGCCGAAGGTGGTGAGTATTCAATTGAGGTTGATCCACGTACTGTGAATGATGAACGTCTCGCCCACCTCAGAGGCTTAGGCTTTAATCGCTTAAGCTTTGGCGTCCAAGATTTTGATGAAGAAGTGCAAAAAGCAGTGCACCGCATTCAACCTGCAGAGCAAGTATTTTCATTGGTGGAGACTGCCCGTCGCTTAAAGTTTGAATCAGTCAATGTCGATTTAATCTACGGCCTTCCTAAGCAAACCCCAGAGTCTTTCGCGCGCACGCTGGCACAGATAGTTGACCTAGGTCCGGATCGGATTGCGCTTTATGCCTACGCACATTTGCCTGAACGCTTTAAACCGCAGCGCCGTATTAGTGAATATGAATTACCCGCCGCATCTGCCAAGATTTCCATGCTATCTGATGCACTGGCAGCTCTTATAGGTGCCGGTTATGTGTATGTGGGCATGGATCACTTCGCCTTGCCCGATGACGCGTTGGCGGTCGCCAAACGTCAAGGTAGATTGCATCGCAACTTTCAAGGTTATAGCACCCAACCAGATTGCGATTTAATTAGCTTAGGCGTCTCAGCCATTGGCCGTGTTGGTGCAACTTATAGCCAAAATGCAAAAACATTAGAAGAATATTACGACTATATTGATCGTGGTCGCTTCCCAGTTGTGCGTGGCCTAGCATTGTCTAGAGACGACCTAGTCCGCCGTGCAGTCATTATGGCCATCATGTGCCAAGGTCAGTTGCAATACGAATCAATTGAACTCGCCTACATGATAGATTTTAAAAGCTACTTCGCCTCTGAACTGATAGCACTGCAGACGCTTCAAGACAATGGCATGGTCGTATTAGAAGACAGTGGACTGCAAGTCACAGAGATGGGCTGGTTCTTTGTCCGTGCCGTAGCCATGCTGTTTGACCGTTACCTTCAAACCGACCGTAATCGCGCAAGATTCTCTAAAATCATCTAAATCATTCGGGGCTATAGGCTCCGAATTTTTAATACAAGTCCATATTGATTGAGATTATGTCGGGTGCTATTCACTTGATTTAGCAGCATTCATTCGCGATCAAAGACTGCGTCTACCAAAACCATAAACATCCATCTGAAGCATAAAAAAAGCCCCTACCATTAGGTAAGGGCTAAGGTGGAACCAGAGATTTTCTTTAATTCAGATTAAATTAGAACTTTTTACCGAAGCCAACTGAAACAACCCATGGATCAATATCAAGGCTATCAATTTTCTTGAAGCCAGAACCAAGATTCAATTCAACATTAGTCCCAACAAAAACTTTTTTCACGTCAAAGTTTACCAACCATTTGTCTTGTAAATTTACGTCAAATCCAGCTTGCAAAACAGTACCGAAGTTATTTCTGTCAATTCGGATAGGAGCAATAAATGCACCAGTAGTTGAACTAGATGCAGATAAACCATTATCCATTGCTCGTACATAAGCCAAACCAGCACCAACATAAGGATCAAAAGTTTGGTCTGGCATAAAGTGCCATTGCCCAGTTAAGGTTGGTGGTAATAAGTTGACACTACCCAAGGCCTTGGCAACAGCACCCGCACTTGAAACGTTTACATCATGGCGCGTACCAAAAGCTAGTATCAATTCTGCAGCTATATTTTTTGTAAAGTAGTAAGAAAAGTCTATCTCTGGAATCGTATTGCTATCAACTTGAAGTTGCGCACCAGTACTTCCGTATAAAGCTGTTGAGTAGGGGACGCTTGTAGTTGGATAGTTCCCAGGAAAGGTCGCATCAGTTTGCGCACCTAATTTACTACTTACATCCGGTGAAACATGAGTCGCGCGTAAACGCACCACGATGTCACCAGCTTCAGCTTGTGCTAGTACTGGGGCAAAAGCAGCAACTACAGCTAATACTAATAATGACTTTTTCATTTTTAACTCTCCACATAATAAATAAACAAATTCGATGGAGAGATTTTATGGCTTACTGAAAAATGCTGACTTGACCTGTATCAAACTATTGTTTAAAACAAACAACATGTTGCTTAATAACAACAAGCATTAAATTGGAAGGCTACTTAACCCTCAAGCTCAAATAGCGCGATTGACTCCACGTGCGCGGTATGTGAAAACATATTGATCACACCAGCCGCTTTTAGGCGATAGCCTTTTTCATTGACCAACACGCCCGCATCACGCGCCAAGGTGGCAGGACTACAAGAAACGTACACAATCTGTTGTGGACTATTGGTTTCATTCAGCGCTTTGATCAATTCAAACGCACCGTCACGCGGTGGGTCGATCAGCCATTTATCAAAATGGCCTAATTCAGTGAGCGCTTGCGGTGTCATTTTAAATAAATCGGATACCCCAAACTGAGTATTGGTGATGCCATTAAGTGCGGTACTTTCATTGGCACGCTCTACTAAATTAGCCAAGCCTTCTAAGCCCAATACTTGCGCACCACTTCGTGCGATGGGCAAGGTGAAATTACCAATACCGCAAAAGAAGTCTGCAATCTTTTCACCAGCTTTTGGCGCCAATAGTTGCATAGCACGGCGGATCATTACTTGGTTAATTTGCGGATTAACCTGTGTAAATTCATTGGGTTTAAACGGGTAGCGAAGATTAAATTCAGGCAAGCTATAACTCAACTGCGGCGCATCGAGTGGATAAAATGGCTTAATCGTATCGGGACCTTTGGTCTGGGTCCACACTTGCACCGCATGTGCATCAGCAAAGGCTTTAAGATGGACTTCATCTTCAGTAGTCAGTGCAGCCATAATGCGGAAAATCAGCACAATCACCGGCTTGTTGTCTACAGGCTCGCCAACCGCAAGTTCAATTTGCGGAATTTGTTCACGCAAACTTAAACCTAAAATCAATGTTTGCAAGGGGGCAATCAAGGCTGAAACTTCAGGGGTTAGCACCTCACAGCTATCCATCACTGCGACATAGCGGGTAGCTTTTTCATTAAAACCTACCAGTACGCGCTCTTTCTTTTCAACATAGCGCACACTTAAACGCGCTTTGTGTCGATACCCCCATGCTGGCCCATATAAGGGCGGCAGCATATTGTCTGGCTTTACTTTACCAATATGCCATAAATCATTTTCTAGCAAGCGCTGCTTAGCTGCCACTTGCCCAGTAAATTCCAAATGCTGTAACTTGCAACCGCCGCATAACCCATAGTGTGGGCACTTTGGGGTGACTCTTAGGTTGGATTGTTTTAATACTTCAACCACATTAGCCACTTCGTAGCTAGACTTGATGCGGTGCGATTGAAACGTCACCTGCTCATTAGGCAAGGCGCCATCAATAAATATGGTTTTACCGTCAAGATGCGCAACGCCACGGCCTTCTTGGTCTAGCGACTCAATAAACGCATGTTTTGTTTCGGGTATTGGTGGAGGTAAATTACGATTTCTAGAGCGGCGTGCCATGAGCTAAAACCTGTTTGCAGTAAGGGTGAGATTTTAACGCATTTTGAGTGCCAGGTATTGCAAAACCAGCGTTAACAAGCCATCTATGGATTTATCGTTAGGTTACTTCCAAGCCGCTAAAAAATGTGGCCAATGGGAAAGCTCAGGATTGGTTTTGGTATAGCCAACTAGGGTTTCACGTACTAGCGCCACTTCTGCATCATAGGCATTTTGGCTTAACTGTCCGCGCATTAACTTAAAGCGTAAAAAAACCAAATGCGTATTCGCGACATCCGTTTCACAATAATTACGTATTTCTTCAAGCCGACCTGCCTTATACGCATCCCACACTTTACTACCGTCCATGCCTAATTTTCCGGGGAATCCGCATAACTTGGCTAAGTCATCTAATGGCGCATTGGCACGTGAATTAAACATGGCTAAGATGTCCATTAGATCCAAATGTCTGGTGTGGTAACGGCTTATGTAATTATTCCACTTAAACTCTTTATCATCCTCGCCCAGATCCCAATAACGGCCAGCATTAATACCGTGTATCAGCCCACGGTAATGCAATACTGGCAAATCAAAACCACTTCCATTCCAAGAAATAATCTGCGGCGTATAGTGATCAATCCCATCAAAAAAGTGCTGAATAATCTCCGCCTCAGTTGATTGCGCATTGCCTAACGTCCATACTTTAAAGTTACTGCCTTCACGAAGTGCGCAAGAAATCGCGCAAATACGATGCTGATGCAAAGGTAAAAACTCACTCCCATTTTGCTGACGGCATTTATGTAGGGCAATATTGGCCACATCCTCAGCTGAGATATCTGTGGGCAAATCATACAAAATTCGCAGACCATCAGTATCAGGGATGGTCTCTATATCAAATACTAAAGTCGGGATCATATCGTGGGCTTTAAGAATCTAAACTTGGCGAGGTAAAAGTAGGTTCGGGGTTAGTTTTAAGTCTAGCGTTTAGCCCAGCCATTAGCATCTTGATACCACCAGCCACTTTGTGCTTTTTGCACCCAGCGCTGTGCAAAGGTACTGCGAATTTCAGCTTCCCATTCAGCATGGCCATTAGCAACGGCAATTTCTTTATACAAAGCATTTCTATCATTGTTTTCTGACGCGACTAGCGAGTTCAGGCTTTGCCTGTCTTTTAATGCTACAGCATTAGCTTCTTTCACAGCAATTAAACCATCGCGAGTGAGGCCAATAGCTCCGCTGGCGTAAAAACCTGCTAATTGACTATGCCGCTGTTGCATACCACTTTTAAGCGCAGAGATGGCGGGGGTATTCAACTCTAAATCAGCGGCAGCTAGCGCCAATTGACTGCTCAAAAAACCAGCAATCATTAATATTCCAAATAAAATCTTTTTCATGTGGTGCTCCTTATTTTGCTGGATTGACAGACGCAGGCTCGGCAGGGTTCGCCTTTTCACTATTTTTTAGTTGCCAGATGTCATCGATAAGCTTATCAGCGGCCTTTTCTGCGGCGGCGGCAGGAAAGTAAATGTTAATGGTCACGCATGCAGGAATCGCAACTGCTAATGCCATAACTGCGAGGCCATTTTTCACGCTAGACTTCAAACTAAGATTCATATTACCTCCTTATTTTGCGGTTACTTAACAATCGTATTGCCAGTAGTGACGCGTTTAATGCGGGCCAACAGATCAGACCAGGCAACAGTTTGATTGTACCCCATCACTGTTATAGCGGGAATGCCGCTACCTTTGACAATGACATAGCCAACTGGCGTTGATGCAATGCCGCCCATCGTACAAACATCATTACGCAACTTGCAACTCATGCCAATAGCCTGATAATTAAACTGCTCAAAAAAGCGTAAAAAACTGCGCTGTATGGCAGCGGTGGCACCAGCACCACCAAGTGAAGAGATGTTTTCCACTGCGCGTTGCGAGATTTTTCTCGGGTAGCGTCCGGCACTGCTTTGTATGACAGCATCAAATTTGACTGGTTTCCAGTTTTGCAACTCCAACTGTTTAATGTCGCCATCCAACTTGCCTTCAATAGCACCGAATGAGAATGTCCGCGTTAACGCCCCTAAATCCAAATTACGTAAGGCAATATCAGCATTAAGTTTTGGCGTAGTTCCCAGTGGGCTTTGCATCACTAATTGGCTCACGGTGGCTGTGCCATTAAATAGCTTAAGCTGCACACTGCCGTTGGTAGTAAGCATGCCACTGGCATAGGTCACTAAAGGAATCTCGGCTGAAGCCGTACCCTGCATACGTGGCAAACTAAGTCTGGAACTGAAGTCTGCCATAGATATGGGCTCCAGCTTAGCGCGTAGATGCCAATACCACTGATTGGCAATGCGCGTGGCTGAAACATCCGACAAACTCAAGGCGCCATCCAATATGGGTAAGCGGATATTATTTGAGGTAAGGGAAAAACGATTAACCGTCGCCACTATATTGGTTTTAGCCAATGGTAAATTCAGTAGCTCGCCACTATCAAAACTAAACACAATCCCTCTAGGTTCGTCATAACTCCAAGGGAGGCTAGCATTGATATTATAAAAGGCAAATTTCTGGCTGATGTCAGCAACATCGATGTGATGCAAGTCCAACTCAAAAGACTTCAGTTCAGCATTTTTTATAGAAAATTGAAGCGTTGCCTTGCCACCTACTTCTATATTGGACAGTGCCGACTTTTCTAACATTGGTTTTAATAATAAAGGATAAGCCGCGGCCAAATCTAGGCTAGGGGCACTGCCATTTAAGCTTAATAATTGGTAGTCACTCAACCTAAGTTGACCGCTAACATCTAAGTCCCCCACATTCTTAACTTGTAGCCTAGCCACGTCAATATTAAGCAAACCATCGGTTAGCGTTCCACTGGCCTGAAGTTGGTGCCCGCCTTCGGCCACATAAAATGGCTGCCAAAACACTTCACCTGACAACCAATCTACTTGGCTTTGCCAAGCCCAACCACTCGCCATTGACTGCAACGCAAGTTTAAATTTTCCGTTGAATTTTTCTGTGGCATGCAATCCTGCTTCATCGCTATAGTTGGCATTGTTTAAAGTTAAGGTTGCGCTGATATCAGGTTTCCCGTTAAGACTTATCCGATCAAGTTCAAGACTAAAGGGCACCTCAAGATGTGTACTTCGAATGAGGCCCTCAGTACATCGACCTCTGTCTAAATTGGATGCCAGCGAACAATTGAATTTAAGTTGAAACCAGTCGGGTGACGATTTAGCTTTAAATCCAGAGCTTAAGCTAAGTTTAGGTAACGCATCACGCAGATTTAAGTTTAAGGTTGTATTTTTTGTCGCACCCTGCGCGTGCTCTATACGCTCCGCGCTTATTGAAATCTCGCTGATTGCATTTGCTGCAGAGCTCTGCAAAAGCGCACTAAAAAACAGTGCACTAACCACTAAAAAACGCTTAATTTTAGTTAGGATAAGTTTGATTGAGTATGAAATAGTCATGTTCAACCGTAGCTTAATTTAGGCCGGATAAACACCAGTGGACAAATAGCGATCACCTCGATCGCATACAATTGAGACAATCACCGCGTTCTCTAGGGTTTTAGAAAGTTGCAAGGCCGCATGCAAGCCACCGCCAGATGAAACGCCCGCAAAAATACCTTCCTCGGTCGCTAAACGGCGCATGGTTTTTTCGGCTTGGGCCTGACCTACATAGAGCAAACTATCGACACGCTTGGGATCATAAATCTTAGGTAAATATTCTTGTGGCCATTTACGTATTCCAGGAATTTGTGCACCATCTTCCGGTTGCACGCCAATAATCTGTATATTTGGATTCTGTTCTTTTAAATAGCGCGAAACACCCATAATTGTGCCGGTGGTCCCCATGCTCGCTACAAAGTGCGTAATCTTGCCACCAGTATCACGCCAAATCTCAGGTCCCGTGGTTTCGTAGTGCGCCAACGGGTTGTCGCCATTGCCAAACTGATCAAGTACGATCCCTTCACCCTCTACTTGCAACTTCATCGCAACATCGCGCGCTAGTTCCATGGCGCCCTCTTTTGGCGTTAGGACTAGGTCCGCACCATAGGCTTTCATGCTTTGGCGACGTTCGATGCTTTGGTTTTCGGGCATTACTAACACCATTTTATAACCGCGCATCGCCGCCACCATAGCCAAGGCAATACCTGTATTTCCACTAGTAGCTTCAATTAAGGTATCGCCAGGCTTAATATCACCGCGCGCTTCTGCGCGGGTAATCATACTGTAAGCGGCCCTATCTTTGACCGATCCAGCTGGATTGTTGCCCTCTAATTTAAGCAAAATAGTATTGCTGGTCTCGCCCGCCATGCGTTGCAATTTCACCAGAGGGGTATTGCCTACAAAATCGTCTAATACTTTATACATAAGCTTCTCTAGTTATTTTTGCTTTAAGTTTGCCAAATATAGGGCATAGCCAGCAAATCCGATAAAGGTAATCAAGGCCATTTGTGGAATACTGAGGCCCAAAAAAGTCCAATCGATAGCAGCGCAGTCACCGGTGCCGCGAAATACCAAAGTCAGGGCTTTTCGAAGCGGAAAGTTCTCAAACATATAATCAAAGCCTACACCACAATCGGCCACCATACTGTCACGGTGGGCTTGCAACCACCAATGGCGTATTGCAACACCGGCGCCACCTATAGCAACCATCACGTGAAGAGCCGCGTAAATTTTACGACCTAACTGCGCAGGATTGTGAATGGCTGCAGTTAAAAACAGTAAGCCTAAACCCATTAACACCATGCGTTGCGAAATACATAAAGGACAAGGATTAAGTTGATAACGCGTTTGTATCCACAACGCCAAACCGACAGAAGCAAAACTTGCAACAAAACCCAAAAGATAGCCAGCACGGGCCGAAAGAAGTTTGTTTAGCATTGCCGCCTCCACGATATAATCATTAAATATTACGAATGATTCATTTTACTGGATTAGGCAACTTTTGGCAGAACTCACATCAAATTTAACTAAGTCGCTATTGACAGAAAAGCATGTACTTAGCGTCAGTGAGCTTAATCGCTTAGCGCGCAATCTTCTAGAGCAAAGCTTTCCGCTCTTTTGGGTGGGCGGCGAAGTCTCTAATCTTACTCGCGCAGCCAGCGGTCATTGGTATTTCTCGCTCAAGGATGCGGGTGCACAGGCGCGCTGCGTCATGTTTAAAGGCCGTAATAGTTATTTAGACTGGGCGCCTAAAGAAGGCGATAAAGTTGAAGCACGCTGTACCGTTACCTTGTATGAAGCTCGCGGAGACTTTCAACTCACGGTAGAATTTTTACAGCGTGCAGGCTTAGGTGCCCTGTTTGAAACTTTTGAAAAACTTAAAGCCAAGTTACAGCAAGAAGGCTTATTTGATAACATGTTTAAGCTGACGCTACCGGCGCACCCCCAGAAAATTGGCATCGTCACTTCCCCTGATGCAGCTGCTTTACGTGACGTATTAACTACGCTTAAACGACGCATGCCAAGCATACCGGTCATCATTTATCCTACCCCAGTACAAGGCAAAGGTGCCGCAAATTTAATTGCCAATGCTATACATCAAGCCAGCAGTCGCGCTGAATGTGATGTACTAATCATTTGTCGTGGTGGTGGCAGTATTGAAGACCTATGGCAATTTAATGAAGAAATCGTTGCACGCGCCATCGCTGACTGCAGCATCCCAACCATTAGCGGTGTTGGTCACGAAACAGACTTTACCATTTGTGACTTTGTAGCAGATATACGTGCCGCAACGCCAACAGCAGCAGCAGAACTAGCAACACCGTCACGTGAAGGCCTAATCAACAACCTGCAACAGATGCATCAGCAATTAGGCAAAAATATGCAATATTTGCTAGCTCAGCGTGGGCAAACCTTAGATTACTTAGCACGCAGATTAATCTCGCCGCTACAACAAATCACCCAGCAAAAAACTCAACTAGCACAAAGCGCTTACCGCCTGAACGCCGCCATCAATCAGCAATTACGTAATAAGCAACAAAACCTACTTCGCCTTAGTCAAAACTTGAGTCACCTCAATCCACAAGCAGTTCTCAGTCGCGGTTATGCCTTTGTGCAAGATAAACTTGGCAATATTATCAACACCAGCGAACAACTTACAGCAGGCGATGAAGTTTCCCTGCGCTTTGGTGTAGGGTCAGCAGATGCCACGATCAATAAGACTAATCCTTAATCAATATTTTAAAAGCAAGGCATAGTAAGACTCACAGCGCAAGCAGATATTTCATTTCAATACATTATTTATGATTAATTGACATTCTCCCTGACCTGAAGGGCAGGGATTCATACGGATCTAGGCAGCTAAAAGCTGCCTTGTATCTTCTGTAGATTCCTGGGCCGATGCGCCGACTTCACGCAAAGTATCTCCACAGGCTAACCGGGCAAGTCCTGCCCTTCGT
>Ga0214165_1000332_pt1 | contig 36152 bp, 27 predicted proteins | sample TroBogypolimnion_34_FD_153004 | JGI IMG/M metagenome (GOLD analysis project Ga0214165, IMG submission 153004) | Freshwater microbial communities from Trout Bog Lake, WI - Practice 03JUN2009 hypolimnion v3 | ecosystem: Environmental > Aquatic > Freshwater > Lake > Hypolimnion/Profundal zone ... | reverse complement strand
GCTACTCGTGCGCAAGACAAAGAACTCAGATTTATCTGTCATTGTTAAAAAGGGTCGCGAGCTCGATAAGTTCGGCGGCCTGCGTGCAGTGGGCAACTCTTCGCCAAGTTCGCCTCCACGACTTATAGAAATTCGCTATCAGCCAGCAGGCAGTAAAAATTGGCCCCACGTAGTAATGGTCGGCAAAGGGATCACCTTTGACACTGGCGGCCTTTCAATGAAGCGCCCGTACGATCTTATGGTTCCAATGAAGAGCGATATGTCAGGCGCCGCCGCGATTTTGACCGCGACTGTTGCGATGGCGAAGATTAAGCCGCGGGTAAGAATTACTGCGCTGATGATGTGCGCCGAAAATATGGTTTCCAGAACGGCGCAACGGCCCTCAGATGTAATCACGCAATATGGTGGCACTACCGTAGAAATTATTAATACCGATGCCGAAGGCCGGCTCGTTCTTGCCGATGGCCTTGCTTATGCCGACCTAGAGTTAAAACCAGATTACCTATTGGATATTGCGACGCTCACGGGATCTGCAACTCTTGGACTTGGAAAGCAGTATGGGGCGATGTACTCGCGTAACGCATCTCTAACTGCGAACTTGCACGAGATTGGTGAACGCATCGGAGATCGTGTCTGGTCCATGCCACTGCTAGATGATTATTTACCCTCACTTGCCAGCTCAGTAGCTGATCTCAACCATGATGCATCGGCTGCGGATTTCAGCGCCGGGTCGGTTACTGCAGCACTCTTTTTAGAGCACTTTGCTGGAAAACAGAATTGGGTGCACCTCGATATCGCTGGCCCTGCCCGATCTGAAGTTGATTCTGGAGAAGTTATTAAAGGCGGCACTGGATTTGGCACCCGTTTGCTCATCGAGTGGCTAGCATCTCTCTCATGATTGGTAACCGCGGCGATATGTCAGCCTTCGCTGAAGGGTACGTTCGCGAAGATATTTTCATGCAGCAGGCCCGCAACAATGCCGAGGAATTAGGAACTCTCGATCCGACTCCCGCTGTAGGGGGCTTGCTTCGGTTTATGGTCGAATCGCTTAAAGCACGTTCCATCGTTGAAATTGGAACTGGCTCTGGAGTCGGCGGGCTCTGGCTATTTGCTGGTGCTGGCCCAGATGCAGTTCTTACATCTATTGATACCGAACGTGAGCATGCCGCCTCTGCCCGATCGGTCTTTGAAGAGTCTGGCATTTCGACTCAACGTTTTAGGTTAATCACAGGAATCATTATGGAAGTTGTAGGCAAACTTGCAGATAGTAACTATGACCTCGTGGTGATTAGACCAGCGGCTGACTTGATGGATCTCATTCATGAGTCATATCGCCTACTTCGCCCCGGCGGCATCCTGATTGTGGACCATGTGCTTAGCGGCGGAAAGGTTGCCGATCCAACGCAGCGGGACTTTGAGAGTATTTCACGTCGAGATGGCATACGTGCAGTTAAAGAGGATGCACGATGGAGTTCAATTGTTCTGCCGTTAGGTGGGGGAGTACTTCTGGCGACAAAGCTTTAACTCACTTATAATGTGAGAATGTCTGAAGAAGAAATAGCCGCCAGCGTCGAACCAACACCTTCGCAAGTTGCATCACAAGCTGCATCTCAAACACCAACCCAAACACCCTGGTGGGTTTCTGATGGCGTGTCGATGGCGTCTACCTTTGCACCGGTGGCTCCACTCAAGCGTGTGGTTCAAGTTACCTGGTACATGGCATTGGCGATGTCTCTTATTGCGGGAGTAGTAGGCGCTTTAATCGGAAAGACAGCCTTCGACGGTTCAAATCACTTAATCACTTCATCTTCTATTATTAGTCGAGCACCTAATTCAGTCGCGGGTATCGCCGCCCGTGTTCTACCTTCGGTTGTAGAGGTTGATTCAAGCACTAGCGCTGGAACAGATACTGGCACTGGTTTCTTTATTCAATCCAATGGGTACATCATTACAAATAACCATGTAGTAGAAGCTGCTGTCCTCGCTAAAACTACAATCACAGTCAAGCTCTCTAATAACACCCAGTACACAGCTACCCTCGTAGGTCGTGATACTTCCTACGACCTCGCTGTTCTCAAGATTGATGTAACCGGTGCTCCCGCCCTTGTACTTGGCAATAGTGACAATGTGCAAGTAGGAGATCCAGTTATTGCCATCGGTTCACCACTTGGACTTCAAGGTACGGTGACATCCGGAATTATCTCAGCGAAGAATCGTCCAGTAACTACCAATTCAGATAACACCGCTGGAGAGAGCTCATTTATCGATGCGCTCCAGACTGACGCTGCCATTAATCCAGGTAACTCGGGCGGGCCCCTTGTGGATTCCACTGGTGCGGTAATTGGCGTTAATTCAGCTATCGCATCCTTAGGAAATTCCATCTCTGGGCAACCTGGATCTATTGGCTTGGGATTTGCAATTCCAATAAATCAGGCAAAAAAGACTGCCGACCAGTTGATCAAGACCGGCACATCGCACTACCCAATAGTGGGCATGTCATTAGATTCAAGTTTTGCCGGACCTGGCGCAAAGATAGCCAATACCACCACTTCAATTTTGCCAGGTGGTCCTGCCGCCAGGGCTGGACTCCAACCAGGTGACATCATTCTGGCCATCGATGGACATGATATTTCGGTTGCCGATGATCTCATTGTGGCGATCCGTTCCCATTCGATAGGTGACACGGTCACCCTCAAGTACCAACGGGGTACTGTGACGAAGTCGGTCAAGATCACGCTCGTCGCCTCTAAATAGGGTCGTAGAGTGCTCTCATGACGCATGAATTAGTTATCGAGATTCATAAAGCACTTTCGCAGGTTAACGATCCTGAACTGCGTCGGCCACTGCCAGAACTTGGCATGGTGGAATCCGTTCAGGTGGTCAATGGCGTAGCCACAATTGGTATCAAGTTAACGATCAGTGGATGCCCGATGCGTGATCGGCTGCAATCTGACATTGATTCAGCGGTTTGCGCAATCGATGGCGTTGATTCGGTTCTCATTAATTTTGGTGTGATGAGCGATGAAGAGCGCGACGCTGTTAAGAAATTATTACGCGGTGGCCGCGAGAAATTCAATCAATTTGCTCAACCAGATACTCTCACGCGCATAATCGGCATAGCTTCTGGCAAGGGAGGCGTTGGAAAATCTTCTATCACCGCTAACCTCGCAGTTGCCGCCGCCGCCCGCGGTTTGAGCGTTGGAATATTGGATGCCGATGTATATGGCCATTCGATTCCGCGCCTCATGGGTATTTTGGATAAGAGACCAACTGCACTTGATCAGACCTTCATCCCCGTGGAAAATCATGGTGTCAAAATAGTTTCAATGGAGATGTTCAAACCCAACCGCGCCGATCCCATTGCTTATCGTGGTCCGTTGCTCCATCGAGTTCTTGAACAACTGATGACCGACGCTTATTGGGGCGCACTTGATCTGCTTCTCTTGGATCTCCCACCTGGCACGGGTGATATAGCAATCTCGCTCGGGCAGTTGATTCCGCGCTCTGAGATCATCGTTGTAACTACGCCTCAAGTTGCTGCAGCCGAAGTTGCCGAGCGTGCAGGGAGAATTGCGTTCCAAATGAAGCAGCGGATTCTAGGTGTCGTTGAAAATATGTCTGAAAGTCCTTGTCCGCACTGCGGTGAGCCAATTGCACTATTTGGCGCAGGCGGCGGAGCCGAAACAGCCAAGCGGTTGAGCGCTCTTGTGGGCTCGGAAATTCCTCTACTGGCCAAGGTGCCCTTCGATGTTCAGCTCCGCGATGGTGGCGATCATGGGATCCCCGCCTATCTCGAGGCGCCTGATGGCTATATGAAGAAAACATTTGATGAACTCTTGGCTGCAATCATGGTTCGTCCACGTTCCCTGGTTGGGGTCCCGCTTTCGCTACACACCTAATCCTTGATCCAGAGGTGAGCCCGTAGACTAACGGGGTGAAACGCCCTCCCGTCGCCTCGATAAATACCGTTGCAAAGCGGTTGGTTGGTCGCAGCGATCTCTTGATATCTCGCAAGAGCGTTCGAGATTCACTTGTCTCTCTCGCCGGATTGATCGGGCGTCCAGTCTTTGGGCCTGATGGTCGTGAGATTGGTCGACTCGTTGATGTTGTTGTGCGGCATGGCGAAGAGACCTATCCACCTGTTTCAGGATTAATTGTCAAGATTGCAAATAGCAAGTCATTTATTAACGGAGCTCGCATATCGGTGCTCACCCCAAGTTCTATTACCCTCTCTTCAGCGAAGATAAATCTTGAAACATTTTCTCGACGTCCAGGCGAATCGCTTCTTGATGCAGATGTTCTGGATCACCAAATCGTTGACGTCGATGGCCTGCGGGTAGTGCGCACCTCTGATCTCTATCTAGCTCCATTCAATAAAGAGATCCGCGTTGTAGGAGTCGATATTTCGTTTATGTCCTTCTTGCGTCGACTTTTTCCAGGTTCCATATCGCGCAGACCCACCCCCGAGCATGTACTCGATTGGGCATCGGTTGCATCCCTGACAGATTCCACTGGCGTAGTTCGTACCTCTGCAACACGTTCAGCCCTCAGCCAGCTGCGCCCGGCCGACCTAGCCGATCTCATTGAAGATCTTGCAGGACGTGAACAAGGTGCACTTATCGAGATGTTGGATCCAGCACTTGCAGCTGATGTACTTGAAGAGATGGAAGATGATGAACTCGAGGGTCTGCTCCGTGGATTAACTGCCGAGAGCTCTGCCAAACTCCTATCGCATATGGAACCTGATGAATCGGCAGAAGTTCTGCGTGATCTTGAAGAAGAGCACCGCGAAAGTATTTTGGGTGCCATGGAAGTGGGAACTGCCAAGCAATTACGTGAGTTGGTCTCCTTCGATGAAGAGCTTGCAGGCGGGATAATGACAACTCATATCTTGATTGTAAAGAGCACAGATACCGTTGCTACAGCTCTACAGCTATTAGTCGAAAATAGAGAGCGAGAAAGCTCTGATGGGGTTGTAGTAGTCGATAGCAAGGGCAAACTCCTCGATCACATTCAGACCGTAGAGTTAATTGGCGCTGTTCCATCCAGCCGAGTCTCCGAATTAATGGCTAAACCATTCCCAGTTGCTGTGACAATCCAGACTCCAATCAACGAAGTAGTCGAAGAATTTTCGAATAATCGGGGCTCCTCGATTATCGTTATCGATGAAAAGAACAAGCCGATCGGTCGAATTCTTGCCGATGATCTGGTTGATGCCCTTTCGCAAAACCGAAATCGCTTCACACAGGGCGGGGTGACTCGTTCATGAGCAACTTAACTATTCCCAGCGGCCGCAAACTGAGAATTGCGGCCTTTTTAGCGGTCATGGGACCTGGAGTTATAGCTGGGCTATCGGATGATGATCCAGCCGGAATCACCACGTACTCCCAATTGGGCGCTAAATATGGGTATCGCATGCTCTGGGTTCTCGTCGTATCAACATTCGCACTTATTGTCTTTCAAGATCTTGGCGCGCGTATTGGGGTAGTAACCCGTCAAGGACTTATTGGTTTGGTGCGTCAGAAATATGGAGCCCGAGCTGGAAGTTTTAGCGCAGTCGCGTTAATCCTGGCAAATGTGGGCACCATGACTGCAGAATTTGCGGGTGTGGCTGCCGCCGGCCAGCTCTTTGGAATATCGCGCTACGTAACGGTTCCACTAACCGGATTTCTCATCTCGGCACTTGTGCTTCGTGGAACTTTCAAAAAAGCTGAGCGCGTCTTCTTTGTTCTATCAGCTGTCTTTATTTCATATGTTATCGCCGGCTTTATGGCCCATCCACATTGGGGTGCGGCAGTTCATGGCATGGTCGTTCCATCGATGCCTTTCACACGCGACGCCGTTAACATTGCGACGGCAACCTTGGGAACTACCCTGGCTCCATGGGGTCTGGCATTTATTCAATCCTATGCAGTTGATAAGCGCCTGACGCGAGCAGATCTTAAATTGTTGCGCGCTGATGTCTGGGTAGGTTCAGCCCTCACCGGAATCATCGGTTTCTTTGTCATCGTGACTTGTGCCGCGACTCTCAATCACGAACACATCACTAACATCACAGATGCGTCTCAAGCTGCGCGCGCGCTGCAACCCTTGGCTGGAACGCTCGCTAAAGATATCTTTGCAATTGGCATTATCGGGGCCGCACTTTTGGCCGCCTCAATCTTGCCGCTTTCTACTGCATATTCAGTCGGTGATTTGACGGGTTCGCCCGCTGCGCTCGATGATAAATTTGAAGAAGCTCCACTTTTCTATCTCACCTTCGCTGCAATAACGGTGGTAGCCGGTGGCTTAATCATGATCCCTGGCGTTTCGCTGATCTGGATTTTGATTTCTTCCCAGGTTTTGAATGCGATCCTCTTACTTCCGCTCTTGGCATATATGTTCGGCATTGCGCGCGATAAGAAGCTGATGGGCGAATTCGTTGCTGGCAGACGCTCTCTGACTCTGTATGGCCTCATCATTGCCATCGTCGCGATCTGCGTGCTGGCCCAATTCTGGTTTATCTTCAATTTGTGAGTCTAAAAACGCACGACCACACGGCACTTCCCGAAGGTCGGGATATCCCTCTTCTTATCGTTGGGGTTTTGGGAATTGGTTCATCAGGTCCACTTATTGCTAAAAGTACTATGCCCATCCCGACGCTCATCTTCTGGCGCAATCTTGGGGGAGCGATCATCATGGCGCCCTTCGCCATTAAATCCGGTGAGATCTTTGAACGGAGAAATCGTCGTCTGATAGCGATGTCAGCACTTGCGGGAGTCTTTCTCGCAGCACACTTTCTAGCTTTCTTCGCCGCCATGCGTTTTACATCAGTAGCAGCCGGTACGGCTCTGGCAGCCATGCAGCCAATCTTCTCGGTTCTTTACATGAAATTTCGTGGAGCCCGAATTTCAGCGCAATCATTGGGTGGAATCTTTCTCGCCTTTGCCTCACTCTTATTAATCACTGGCGTGGACTTCTCGCTATCGACGCGGGCCTTTGTTGGCGACCTCTGCGGAATTCTTTGCAGCGCCCTGGCGGCCGCTTATGTGATCATCGGTTCTGGTGTTCAAAAATCCCTAGCAACTTCAACATACACAACGGTATGTTTTGCATCATGCGCAGTAACAACGCTCCTGGTAAGTCTCTTTACCGGCTCTCAACTTTTACATTTTCCCAAAGTGCAGTGGCTCTACTTGGCAGCTCTGGTCGTTGGAGCACAAATTTTAGGACATACGCTTTTCAACATGACTCTCAAGAGGGTCTCACCAGTCGTTGTTTCCCTGATCGTCTTCTTCGAAGTTCCAGTCGCTGCGATCATCGCATGGTTCTGGCTCAATCAAAAGCCATCAGCTGGAACAATTCCAGGTATCATCGGTCTCCTAATTGGTTGCGCCATTTTTGTACTCAGAAACAAGAGCGAAAATGATTGATTTACATACCCATTCCAATTTCAGTGATGGGACTGATTCTCCGAGTGTTTTAATTAACAAGGCACATGCAGCAGGACTGACCACCATAGCCTTGACTGACCATGACACGGTCGCAGGGTGGGACGAGGCAACAAATCAACTCCGCCCTGGTCTGTCATTGGTATTGGGTTCAGAAATATCGTGTCAGACAATCGATGGAATCAGCGTGCATATGCTCGGGTTGCTCTTTGATCGCAATGATGAAGCGCTTATGACAATGTTGGCGAAGACTCGCGATAATCGCATTGGCCGTATGCACAAGATCATCGCGCGACTGAATGCTGCGGATTACTCGATAACGATGGAAGATGTGCAAGCGCAACTTTCTGAAGGAGCCACTTTAGGTCGCCCGCACCTAGCAGATGCGCTTATCGCAAAGGGATATATGAAATCTAGGGAAGAGGTCTTTGCAGAGGTCTTACACAACAACTCACCGTTCTATGTTGCGCACTATTCACCGACTCCAGAGGAAGCCATCGGATTAATAAAACTGGCCGGAGGAGTAGCAGTCATCGCTCATGCAATGTCTTCACTTCGCGGAAGAGTAGTCTCAGCGGATAGTTTTGAAAGTTATGTGGCAGCGGGCCTCGATGGAATTGAAGTATTTCATCGTGATCACACCGCTCCGAACCGAGAATTGCTAGCTAATATTGCAGATCAATACGATCTGGCTAAAACGGGATCAAGTGATTATCACGGAAATGGAAAACTCAATCAGCTAGCCGAGTTCCATACCGATCCCGCTGAATTTGAGAAGCTAGAGTCGAGAGCGAATCAACGTCGAGTTATACGGCGGTAAAGCCAACTTTTTGCTCCGAGGTAGCGCCGATTTCGATATATGAGATCTTGCCAGCAGGAACCAAGACGGTGCGATCCTTGATATCAAGGAGCTGAAGCGTTGTGCCGCTGGAAATTGCCTCGTGAGCAAGGGCCACAACTTTTTCGCTGGAAAGCGCGGTTTCAAAGTGCAATTCTTGTGAGCTGTCGCTGATTCCTACGCGAACCGAAGCCCCATTTTCTTTATCTTTTTTGCCCATGGTGTGAGTTTAGTACTCTTCAGATCTTGCGGAAACCTGAAATTCCCCGCCACTGCAAGCTCGCCACCAATTTCACGGCCAACTCACGATCAATCTTTCCATCGCGCGCCAGCCAATGACGCGCAGTTGTCTGCGCTGTGCCGATAAGTCCGACTGCAAGCATCATGGCAGATTCTTGTGAAATACCGGTGTCGGTCGTAATTGCCTGGCTGAAGGCCAAGGCGCAGTCATACGACATTCGGTTGAGTCTTTCGCGTACCTGGGGGACAACAGCCATATCGCTCTCAAAGAGGAGGCGGAAGGCCTCACCTTCGCGATTGATGAAATCAAAATAGGCGTTGACGGTTGCCAGGACTCGACCCGCGTTGTCCTTTGTTGAGCCAACGGCGGCACGAATATCTTCGACTAGATACTCGCAATGAATATCGAGCACAGCTAGATAGAGATCGAGTTTTGAGGGGAAATGCTGATAGAGGACTGGTTTGCTTACTCCGGCTTGATCTGCAATCTCATCCATGGCTGCCGCGTGATATCCCACCGCAGTAAATACCTCTAAGGCAGCGGCCAGGAGGGTAGCTCGGCGCTCATCGCGGGGTAAACGGACTTTTTCCTCGTTCATTCGCATGATGGTATCTCATCATTCATAATGAGGGCATGAATCAATTGCCTTCTCGTCGACTTCTCTTAGTGCATGCACATCCTGACGACGAGACCATCAACAATGGCGCCACTATGGCCGGCTATCGCTCACAAGGTGCAGCAGTCACTCTCGTTACCTGCACCAGGGGCGAGGAGGGCGAGGTCCTGGTTCCCTCTCTAGCCCATCTGGCGGCAGCGCAGGAGGATTCACTAGGTAAGTACCGGGAGGGAGAGTTGGCGGCAGCCATGAAGGAGTTGGGCGTTACCGACTTCCAATTCCTAGGTGCGCCAGAGCGTCAATATAGAGATAGCGGGATGATGGGAACTCCTCCCAACCAGACACCCACTTCATTCTGGCAGGCGGATCTTGATGAAGCATCGAGCCGGTTGGTCGAAATCATTCGGGAGCGCAAACCACAGGTATTGATTACCTATGATGATCACGGCGGCTACGGACACCCAGATCACATCAAGGCGCACCAGGTCGCAATGCGCGCGGCCGAACTGGCGGCAGATCCTGAATTTGGGACGGGTGCACCCTGGGAGATTTCCAAGATCTATTGGAGCGCCATTCCACGTTCTGCCTTACACGGTAGTTTGCGAAGCAGCAATATATTTGTTCAGATCTTTATTCGTTTCTTTAATTATGTGCCTGCGCAATGGCTGGCCCTTCCATTTGTGAAAGCTGATGGGGTGGTTACCACGATGTTTGATGGAGAGAAATTTCTTCCGCAGAAGTTAGCGGCGCTCAAAGCGCACAAGACCCAGTTAATAATTAATGGCGATCTCTTTAAATTTTCCAAGAGGTTATCTACGCGAATAGGCGGCAGTGAGTTTTATATCCGCGTAAAAGGAGAAGCTGGCGGCCCGTATGACAGTAATGGTCGCGAGTTAGATCTTTTTGCTGGAACTAAGGAATAACTTCCCAGCTCTGACCGTTTGGTCCGTCATTTACTTTGATCTTCTTAGTTGCAAGCTCATCGCGAAGTTCATCACTGCGCGCAAAATCTTTGGCCTCACGTGCCTGTGCTCGAAGCGCAATTAATTCTTGTACATCGGGACTTAACTCCGGAGCAGTAAAAGCTCGTGTCAGGTCGAGAGCAAAGATATTATCCACGGCTGCAAATACTTGCGCTTTGCTGGAATCTGAAATGGAAGAATCCCGCTCCAAAGCACGTAATTTTACTAGCGCCCGCGGGGTATCGAGATCGGCGCGCAAAAGAGCGTAGATCGACTCAATAATTGCAGCAACGGCTTCAGGGTCGTTGTGGCTCTCTGCTTGAGACCACTCTTGGTATTTGTTTCGCCAGCGCGCAATCGTGGAATCGGCGGCACCGATCTGGTCCCACGTAAGGTCCATCTGGCTACGATATTTATTCTCTAAGAAGACCAAGCGCAGAGCCAGAGGATCAAACCCACGCGCAATCACATCATCGAGTAAAACGACATTTCCCGAGCTCTTCGACATCTTTCTTCCTTCAAAGAGGAGATGCTCACCATGCACCCATTGATCAGTTACTTCGCTGAGCGAGGCGCAGTTGCTCTGCGCCCTCTCATTTTCATGGTGCGGAAAGCGCAGATCGATTCCACCCAGATGCAGATCGACGTGATTATCGAGGTAGTGAAGTGACATTGCCGAGCATTCAATATGCCATCCTGGGAATCCGCGTCCCCACGGAGAATCCCAAACCATCTCGCTTCGATTACCGGCCACTTTCCAAAGGGCCCAATCGGCGTGAAACCTCTTGGAGTCAGCTCCTTCTTCGTACTCGTAGCGATGGCCAGGCAGCAGTTCGGCCAATTTATTACCGCTGAGAGCACCATAGCTTTCGTAGGAGCTAGCAGAGAAGTAAACAGTCCCATCACCACCAATATATGCATGATCAGAGTCAATTAACTCTGCAATCAAACGATGCATTAACTCAATACTTTCGCTGGCCCGCGGATAGATGTCGGAGGTAGAAATACCTAGACGAGCGATATCGTGGTGGAATCCCGCTTCATAAGCACGGGCCACTACAAAGGGATCTCTCTGCTCTGCCTTGGCTTGACTCAGAATCTTGTCTTCCAATTCTTCAGCGGAGTTTATGTCTTCGCTCATATGGCCAACATCGGTAATATTTTGCACGCTGCGAACGTGATGACCGCCAAGCCGAACCAGGCGCATGATGAGATCCCCTAGGAGAAAGGTGCGAAGGTTGCCAACATGAGCATCCCGGTAAACCGTGGGACCGCAGCAGTACATCCGTAGGGCTTTGCCATCGCTGATCGATACCTCGCGTTGAGCTCGGCTCATGGTGTCATAGAGAAATATCCCAGTAGATATTGGATTGGAGGGAATGACTTTCCAGATCGCGATTAGATGTGGGTCGAAGGTGACTACCTGGCCATCTTTTTTACGTACCTGATTAACTGCCACCAGGTGGCCTAGGAGGTCACGAAAGCCACCCTCTGGGTCTTGCAGGCGCAGACTCACACGCTGCCCGATCTGGGCCCGATTAGGCAGTGGCTTCATGGAACCCCCTCACGCAATTATTCTCTCTGGTATCCACTATTCTCTACCTATTATTGTTCCGCAGTTAATTGGAACCGCTACTTGAAAGGATTGACGTGACCTACATAATCGCTGAGCCTTGCGTTGATGTCAAAGATAAGTCCTGTATCGAAGAGTGCCCTGTCGATTGCATCTACGAGGGTAGTCGGATGCTTTACATCCAACCTGACGAGTGCGTGGATTGCGGAGCTTGTGAGCCGGTCTGCCCAGTTGAGGCGATTTATTACGAAGATGATGTCCCTGCGGATTGGAAGCAGTACAGCGAAATTAACTCCGCTTTCTTCCAGACTATTGGTTCACCTGGTGGGGCCAGCAAAGTTGGAGCATCGGATTCAGATCACCCAATTGTTGCGGCTCTGCCTAAGGCTGGAGCGTAAAGAATCAAGCTCCCGGATTTTCCCTGGGATGTTTTGGCTCCCTATGGCGCGCGCGCAAGGGAATATAAAGATGGGATCATCGACCTCTCAGTAGGGACACCTGTTGATGCCACACCAGATTTCATTCAAACTGCGCTAAAAGCGGCGGCGAACGCTCCGGGATATCCACTCACCATTGGTTCACCTGCGCTGCGGGAGAGCATGCGAAATTGGGCCACCAATATTTTAGGGGTGACTGGTGAATTCGATCTCTTGCCGAGCATTGGCTCCAAAGAGGTCGTGGCAAGCTTGCCGACGCAATTACAGGCGGAGTCTGTGCTCTATCCGAAGATCGCTTATCCCACTTATTTGGTGAGTGCAATCTTGGCCAAAGCAGAGCATCACTCCGTTGATTTCGATGCGGCAGTGTGGCCTGTATCGGATTTTGTCTGGATCAATTCGCCATCAAATCCCACTGGGCGCATCTCATCTCGCGAAGAGCTACAAGCAGTTATCGCATACTCGCGCCGAGCCGGTGCTGTGATTGCTAGCGATGAGTGCTACTTCAATTTTCCCGCTCGAGTTGATGGTGTTCAGCCGATTTCTCTGCTTCAGGTGGCGGGGGGAGATAATAGAAATCTTATTGCTCTCCACTCATTATCAAAGCGTTCTAATCTGGCGGGCTATCGCGGAGGAATGATCATCGGCGATCCATTATTGATTGCGAAGATTCGCGAGATTCGCAAGCACTCTGGATTATTAGTTCCAGCCCCCATCCAAGCCGCGATGATCGCGGCGCTTGAAGATGAGACCCATGTGCACCAACAGTCACAGCGTTATGCACAACGTCGAGATATGTTACGGCCTGCTTTGGCTACCTTAGGTTTTGTCGTTGAACATAGCGAGGCTGGTTTATATATCTGGTGCACACGCGGGGAGCGGGATATGGATTCAGTTTCATTCTTTGCGGAGAATGGAATTTTAGTAACCCCTGGTGGCTTTTATGGCGAAGCAGGATCAAGGCATATCCGCATTGCTTTGACAGCGACTGATGCGCAGATCGCGGCTGCTGCCACGCGAATCCTGAAGTAGTCGAATATGCAACTTAAGCGTCCGACCTCGGCAATTCTGCTCGTTGGTGGATTTGGAACTCGACTACAACCTCTGACTTTTCGCACACCTAAGCCAATGCTTCCCGTCGCCGGTATTCCATTCACTGAGCATCAAATTGCCAAGGCTCGGGCAGCGGGAATCACCGAGATAGTTCTCGCGACCTCCTATCTAGCCGAAATATTCGAACCTCATTTTGGCGATGGTGAACGCTTTGGAATCAAAATCTCGTATGCAGTTGAGAAGAGTGCTCTGGGAACTGGCGGGGCTATAGCCAACGCGGCACAGCTCATGAGCGCAGATGGACCGATCGTAATTTTTAATGGTGATGTACTAAGTAGCCACGATCTGCACGCCCAGATGGATCTTCACCTCGTGGGAGACGCTGATGTAACTCTGCACCTCACCGAAGTTGGCGATGCACGTGCATTTGGCGTTGTTGAAATGGAGGGATCTCGCATCCTTTCCTTCAATGAGAAGATGGAAAATCCTCCAACAAATATTATTAATGCCGGTTGCTACATATTTAATCGAGCGGTTATTGACTCCATTCCACGAGATCGAGCCGTGAGTGTCGAGCGCGAGATATTTCCTGCGCTCCTCACCGGAGGTTCCAGAGTTTTGGGGTATTTGGATTCCTCATATTGGCTCGATATCGGCACCCCAGCTGCGCTTTTGCAGGCCACCGCAGACCTGATCTCCGGTGCGGCACAATCCTTCGCGTTTTCTAAGCTGATAGAGCAAGGGTTGTATGCCCAGCTCTCTGGATCGCTCATTGCGCGGGATGCAGAGATTGCCCCTACTGCACATATCAAAGAGGGATCGTTTATAGCACCACATGCAAGAATTGAAAGTGGAGCGACAGTAGTTGGTTCCATCATCGGTGAGGGATCTCGGGTCGGTCCAGATGCTCAGCTAGTGCATACCTTTGTGGCTCCAAATTGCGAAATTCCTGGCGGATTTATCGCCAATAACCAGTTTTTTGGCTATTCCGAGGAAAAATGATTCTCTCTGGACTTGACGAAAAGGGATTACACGCGTGTAATTCACCCAAGACGTTTTACATCCAGCCGGACTAACCGTTGATGGTCGGTCCGAACAGTTTGAGGAGTATGTATGTCAGAACGCCAGCTTTCCGCTCAAGGAGATTTTGGAATGGGTGGTCTCACCAACCTCGGCGCCTCAAATAACGGAAATCCTGACCTCTCCTGGCAAGAACGGGCCTTATGCGCTCAGACCGACCCTGAAGCCTTCTTTCCTGAGAAGGGCGGCTCTACGCGCGAAGCGAAGAGAGTCTGCCTCTCGTGTGATGTTCGTTCCGAGTGCTTGGAATACGCTCTAGGACATGATGAGCGCTTTGGTATTTGGGGTGGACTCTCCGAGCGAGAGCGTCGTCGCCTTAAGCGTCGTTCTGCTTAACTCACATATCTCTGCCTTTACAGGTGCACACTAATGGCAGCGCAATTACCTGCAGAGCAATCTATACACGAGGTTGATCTAACCCGTTTTTATGTCACCGCAATAATCGTCTCTCATAATGGCGCTTCCTGGCTCCCCGAAGTAATTTCATCTCTCTCTTCGCAAACGCGAAGCATCAATCGCATCATCGCAGTCGACACTGGATCAATAGATGCATCGCCAAGGTTGCTTCGCGCTGCAGGCATAACTTATATTGCCGCCGAACCAGAGATTGGATATGGCGATGCTATTGAGATTGCCCTGGAACATGCTCGAAAATTGCAGGACCCAGCGGATGCTGCGAATGAATGCATTTGGTTAATTCACGACGATTGTGCCCCGGCTCGGGATGCGCTTGAATTGTTGTTAACGGCAATTAATGATCGACCTCAGGTAGTCATCGCTGGACCAAAATTATTGGGTTGGTACGATCGAGATCATCTACTCGAAGCTGGCATTTCAATTGCACGCAATGGTGCGCGTTGGACCGGACTCGAACCCCGAGAACAAAATCAAGGTCAGCACGATGAGATTAAAGAGGTGCTTTCAGTTAGCACCGCATGTATGTTGGTGCGCCGCGAAGCATTTGAAGAAATTGGTGGTTTGGATCCAAATCTTGCGCTCTTCCGGGATGATGTTGATTTAGGGTGGCGTGCACGTGTAGCTGGGTTTAGTGCTATTTGCGTTGGAGAGGCGAGCGCATTTCACGCGGAGGCATCTGCGAGCGAACGACGGGAAGTTGATGTAGCTGAGGCATTCTTACATCGCCCTCTATTGCTCGATCGAAGAAACGCTGCCTATGTAATGTTGGCAAATTCTTCTTGGTGGATGTTGCCGTGGCTCACATTTCAACTTCTGGGCACCAGCTTTCTGCGCGTAATCTTCGATCTGCTGGCAAAGCTGCCGGGATATGCCGGTGATGAAATCGCAGCGGTTGCACTTCTAATCATTCATCCCACCGACCTGATAAAAGCCAGAGCCACTCGGCGCAGGAAGCGATTGCTCTCTCCGGCGGTTGTGAGTGTCTTTATTCCGCCTCGCGGCAGCCAGATTCGGGCTGGGGTAGATCGAGTGACCAACACAATTTCCCAGAAATTAAAGGGTGGGCAGGATCCCCTCGAGGAGAATTATTCGCAGACGTACTCTGATCTCGGAGTGATAACGGAAGAGTTCGATGAACTAGATTCACTGCCAGCCGCGCGCCACTCAATATTTCGTGGTGTTTTACTGCGGCCAGATTCCCTAACTCTTCTCACCATATTTACGCTCTCCATCTTCTCTGCTCGGTCAAGGTTTGGATCACTCTCGGGTGGCGCCTTGGGTTTTATTCCAAACACTGGTGGAGATTTATTGCGCAATTACGCGCAAGCCTGGCATTTAGTTGGGATGGGATCTGCCGCTGCACCGCCACCGTGGCTAGCAATACTTGGAGTGGCCTCTTTCGTAACCTTGGGCCATCTTTCGCTATTCATTACATTGCTCTTTCTCTTGACTCCACCTCTCGCCTTCATCATCTTTGTGAACGCGCTGCGGCGAATTGGTATCTCGCAGTCGACTTCGACCTTTGGTGGAGTTGTCTACATTCTCACTCCACTGCTCTGGGCTTCTCTCAATCAAGGTCGAATCGACATCGTTGTCCTATACCTGCTTGCACCGCTATTTATCTCTCTGCAGCCGTTGATGATTAACATTGTTGAGATCACGTGGCGCAGAGTCTTCGCCCTCACCCTGCTAGCAACCCTGGCGCTATCTTTCTCGCCACTACTGCTTGCGCTCTGGCTTATTGTGCAGATCGTGCTCCTCGGGAGAGCGGCAATTTCCATGAGGCGGGATTCGGCGAATTCTGCGGGGTGGATCGACCTGGTTGAGAGCACCGCTTTTAGCCCTATTGCTAAGCGGGGGGCGGTAATAATTACCACTTTCATGCTCAGCCTGCCCTGGTCACTCGGCGCATTAATTCATCCAACTCAATTTCTCATGGCCCCTGGTATTCCACTGGCAAACGGTGGGACGGTTCAAACTCTCCTCACCAACCCTGGTGGTCAAGGATCTGCGCCATGGTGGGTCATCGCCCCAGTTCCTCTCTTCATTCTATTCAGTTTCTTTATTCGTTCGATGCGCCGTAGTTCGTTGTTGAGTTCAGCTCTCCTCGCTGGTGCAATTTTGTTAAATGAATTTCATATTGCAGGTCATGGTGCTACCGAATCGGTCTTTGTCGGATCGATCTTTATAGTGATTGCAATCATTCTTATTCCTCCCATGATGGTTGCTATAGAAGAGGTGACTCCAAATCTTAGAATTCGTCATTTAGGAGTTGGCCATCTTGCTGTCGCCGGCGCGACTGCCCTTTCACTGCTCGGAGCTATTCTCTTTGCGGGCTGGATACTGGTCGGACAACCAACTTCACTAGTTCAATCTGACCAGAGTGATGTGGTTCCCGCCTTTGTCTCAGCTTTAGCACAAACCCCGGCGAAGCCTAAGACTTTAGTTCTATCCGCAAATTCTTCAGCTAGCACCTTCTTTATTTCTCGAGGTAATCGATTAATTCTTGGAGATGCTGATGTGGCAACCGCAAACCCACCTCAGATCACAGATGCAGTGGGTCAATTAGTTTCTGGTTCTGGAGTAACTGCTGCAAAACTTCTAGGTCAGTTTGGAATCCAGTATCTTTTCTTGAAAGCTCCAGTCTCGCTCCAGACAGCTCGCGTCATTGATGGAGTCGGTGGATTCACGCGAATGTCAGCTACGGATATTGGAATCGTTTGGCGCATCGTGGGAGCTTCACCTCGAGTAATGCTGACCGATACCACTGGGAAGAATTACCTGATTCCATCGGGGGATATCGGGGCTCTGGGATACGCCGTGAGTTATGGAACTATCACCCTGGGCGAAAAATATGACCAGAGCTGGCGTTTAATCGATAACGGAGTGATCGTTCCACTTGAACATGCAGAGTCGGGACTACCCATTTTTAAAGTCACCTCACTGGGCAAGATCACGCTCCTCTTTGATGGGACCGCTCATCGCGCTCTGATTTCACTAGAGCTTCTCACCTTGCTCATCGCTATCGTGATGGCACTCCCATCGGGGCGCCGTCGTCGCCAAGTGCCACTTGAAGAGTTGGTATAACCGTGAAATTCATGCCCACAAACTTTCGGGAATTGTTATTAACGCTTCGGGGTCCTGGTTTAATTGCCATCGCGGTCGCACTTTCTACTTTGATTCCGCAAACCAGAACCCACCTAGTGCTTGATGGAAGTTATCCTGCAGTGGTATGCCCAGGGGCCTTAAGCGGTGGTGGTGAGAGAATATCTCTCCCAACTAACAATTTATCTACTCGAGTTGTAATCGGGAAAAGTGCAGCGGTTAAAGTTCATAGTTCGACGGTAATTGTTGGTTCAGTCGCTCCAACTTTTGTAAGCGGCAATCCTGGGTCCGAGATCGCTTTCTTATCTATTTCAGGAGCTAGCACGGCCGATGCGGTATGCGAGGTCGGTGGCATCGATGAATGGTTCATTGGTGGTTCTGCCGGAATTACTAGTCAAGGGATTTTGGAAATAATCAATAGTGGTTTGAGTGACTCTACAGTTCAGGTATTTCCATTTAACTCAAAGGTGGCGCTTGCGCCCATTTCGCTCACGGTAAAGGCAAATTCTGCCCAAAATATTTCTCTTGCATCCCTCGTTCCCGGTGAAGAATCGATCGCGCTGCATGTCGTAACCCAATCAGGGCGGGTGAGCTCCTTCCTCTTGGATCACCGAAAGAATGGATTGAGCGAACTCGGTGCCAGTTTTGTTACTCCCGTTGAGGCGCCCATGAGAAAGAGCTACATCTCTGGTTTGTTTGGCTCTGCTACAAAGGCAGCATCTACTATGAGATTCCTCGTACCAGGAAATATCAACGCTAATGTCCATCTAACCATTTATTCGGGTGGCGGCGTTATTACCCCAGTGGGATTTGATTCACTTACAATTCCACGACAACGCGTGGTAGATCTCCCGTTGCCCAGGATCTCTCTTTCAACTCCCTATGGCATTGAAGTCACATCCGACCAACCAATTTTCGTTTCAACGTTAACGAAGAAGAGTTCAGGTGGAGTCGACTTTGCGTGGGCCAATCAATTGACCCCGCTTTCTAACTTTAAAATTAATCTTGCAGGTGCTGCAGGTCAATTCTTCTTTATGGGTCAGACGGTGGCTATTAAGGCGCAATGGATTGATTCCAAAGGCAAGGCCAACTCTGAGGTGATTTCGGGTGACGGTTCAGCCGCTTGGCATCCTTCAGGGTCCCTTAATGGGATCACATTTACCCCTCTCACGAAAGTGGCGATGTATGGCGGGGCACTTATTTCAAATAAAGATGGTGGGTTAAATTACCTTCCGCTATTGGCCAATCAACTAGTCGCGCGCGGTGAACTCCCTATCGCCGATCTCCGGACCTTGGCGCGCCACTAGGGTGCACGAAATCCAACACTTCTAGGCGAACAGGCACTAATCTCTCAATTATGCGAACTCAACACCGATCCAGTCGAACTTGTTCGCGCGCCAGCTGCAAGTTGCCAGCGGTGAAGACTCTTACTTATGTATACGCAGATTCAACTGCGGTACTTGGCCCGCTGGCCATGTATGCGGAGCCTCACTCGTATGATCTCTGCCAATCTCACAGCCAGAAGTTGACGCTCCCAAATGGCTGGAGCGTCATCAAGTTGGAGCCCGAGTCAGACCCCGCTGGTCCCAGCGAGGATGATCTGATGGCCATTGCAGATGCGGTACGTGAGATAGGAAATCAACAGAGCGCTCCTGCTGCCTCTGCCGCCGCTCACCCTGAAATTGGTCGCCGCGGTCACCTTCGGGCGTTACCCTCAAATTAGGTTAAATCCAGCGTCCTTTTCTGAAGTAGATTTAAACCATGTTCACCCGAGAAGATTTAGATAAAGTTATAAAGGCCTACGACATTCGCGGCTTGGTTGATGAGCAGATAACACCTGATTTCACCTTCGTCCTAGGTACGGCCTTTGCGCGATTCTTGATGGAAGAGCGGGAACCAGCCACCGTTGTAATTGGCGAGGATATGCGGCCTTCATCGGATGAATTGGCTACAGCATTTGCCGATGGATTGAACTCGCAAGGTATCGATGCGATAAGAATTGGGCTCTCATCTACTGACATGCTCTACTTCGCCTCTGGTTCGCTTAATTTGCCTGGAGCGATGTTTACTGCCAGCCACAATCCAGCTGCATATAACGGAATTAAATTGGCGAAGTCAGGCGCCCGTCCAATTGGCGCTGAGTCTGGCCTTCAGCGGATCAAAGAGCTTATGCTCCGAGGAGTTCCAATGCAGACCGGTGCAATCGGTAGAACGAGTTCGAAGGAACTTCTCAACGAGTACATCAACTTCCTTCTCAGTTTATTTAAAGAGGATGAGTTCGCCAGCGGGCGTCGTCTCAAGGTAGTTGTAGATGCTGGAAATGGAATGGCGGGTTTTACTGCTCCAGCACTTATGGCTCGGCTAAATGTTGATCTGGTTCCGCTCTACTTTGAACTCGATGGGAATTTTCCAAACCATGAGGCGAATCCAATAGATCCTAAAAATTTGGTGGATTTGGTTAAGCGCGTTAAGAAAGAGAAGGCAGATATTGGATTGGCCTTTGATGGAGATGCTGATCGCTGTTTCTTAGTCGACGAGCGGGGAGAGCTAGTTAACCCCTCGGCGCTGACCTCACTGATCGCAATACGCGAATTAAAGCGCAAACCCGGTTCTACGATCATTTATAACTTGATCTCATCGCGGGCGGTACCAGAAATAGTCCAGGAGCACGGTGGCAAGGCGTTGCGTTCTCGCGTAGGTCACTCGTATATCAAGAAGATGATGGCTGAAAGTGGCGCGGTATTCGGAGGGGAGCATTCTGGACACTTCTACTTCAGCGACTTCTGGCGGGCGGACTCAGGTGCGCTAGCGGCGCTCTTTGCGATTGCCGAACTTTCGCATAGTAGCGAGCCCCTCTCCCAACTCTTGGCCCCTCTCAACCGGTACTTCTCTAGTGGAGAGGTGAATACCGCCGTAGCCGATCCTCTCGAGAGCATCGAATTCATCAAGGCTTCCTTTCAGGCCGATTATGAAATTGATGAGCTGGATGGCGTGACGGTCACGGGCCCTGATTGGTGGTTTAACGTACGCCCATCAAATACCGAACCTTTGCTCCGACTTAACGTCGAGGCGACCTCCCCAGAGCAGATGGCTGAGGTGAGCGAGCAGGTACTTGCCCTCATCAGGTAACCTTTGGCCCTACGGACGTCCGTCCCCCACTCACTAGGCATGCGACATGTCAGTGAAGTCTTGAAGGAGCTCTTGTGTCAGTTGAAACATCAGTAGGTCACAATGTAGGTCACAACATTGCAAATGCCGCGCTCGCAGCCGAGGGCAAGAAGCGGATCGAGTGGGCTGAACGCAACATGCCAGTTCTCGCTCAGATCAAGGCTCGCTTCGAAGCAGAGAAGCCATTTACTGGGATTCGTATCGCAGCTTGCATGCACGTGACCACAGAGACCGCAAACCTTATGCGTGCCCTTAAAGCCGGAGGAGCTGAACTCGCCCTCTGCGCGTCAAACCCGCTCTCCACTCAAGATGACACGGCAGCGGCGCTCGTACACGAATACGGTATCAACGTCTTTGCACATAATGGAGTCGACCGCGAAGGTTATTACCGCGACCTCAATTCAGCGCTCGATATCCAACCGAATCTAGTTTTTGATGATGGCTGCGATTTGGTTAATACGCTTCATACCACTCGGACCGAACTGCTTCCTGGAATCATGGGCGGCTGCGAAGAGACAACGACGGGGGTAATTCGTTTACGCCAAATGACTAAAGATGGCGCCCTTAAGTTTCCAATGATCGCTGTTAATGACACCGATACAAAGCATATGTTTGATAACCGATTCGGGACTGGTCAATCCACAATGGATGCCATCTTCCGAGCAACCAATGGATTAATTGCTGGCGCCACCGTTGTTGTATGTGGTTTCGGTTACTGCGGCAAGGGTGTTGCAGAGCGTGCTCGAGGCATGGGTGCGAACGTTGTCATCACTGAAATTGATCCAACCAAAGCGCTCGATGCGCTGATGCAGGGCTACCGAGTTATGAACTCTCTAGAGGCGGCCAAAATTGGTGATTTCTTTGTAACCGTCACGGGCAATCGCGATGTTATCCGTGAAGAGCACTTTGCCGTTATGAAGGATGGTGCGATCTTCGCCAATTCAGGACATTTCGATATCGAGATCGATGTGGCATGGCTTGAAAAGAATGCCACAAAGAAGAACAAGCGCATTCGTCATCAGACGGATGAATATGTACTCGCTGATGGCCGTCGCCTCTTGCTTATCGCCGAAGGAAGGCTCGTCAATCTGGGCGCCGCAGAAGGCCACCCTGCTTCAGTTATGGATATGTCATTCTCTGATCAAGCCCTTACAGCTGAATGGCTTATTAAAACGGCGGCATCGCTAGGGGCCGGGCTGCATGATGTTCCAACTGAAATTGATAAAGAGGTCGCCAGACTCAAGCTCGCCAGTATGGGAGTTAGAATTGACACACTCACCCCCGCCCAAGAGCTATATCTCAACTCTTGGGAGCACGGCAGCTAATGACGTTGATCATGGTTGTCGACGATGACCAAGATTTAGCTGAAATGCTTGGGATCGTCCTCAATGGTTCGGGTTTTGAGGTCGATTTGGTTAATTCTGGTGATCAGGTGATGACAATCTTTAATTCACACGAGCCAGATCTAGTCCTTCTCGATGTAATGTTGCCTGGTATCAGCGGGATTGATGTTTGTAAACTTATTCGCGAAAAATCGATGGTTCCCGTAGTTATGTTGACGGCTAAGGGTGACAGTTATGATGTTGTTAAGGGCCTTGAAGCTGGCGCCGATGATTACATGATCAAGCCGTTCAATCCTGCGGAGTTGGTCGCGCGAATCAAAGTGCGCCTTCGTCGCGCCACTCTTGAAAGTTCGACTACCCTGCGTATTTGCGACATCGTGATTGATCAGGTGGCGCACACCATAATTCGAAATGGAAAGACGATTCCACTCACCCGCCTGGAGTTCGATCTCCTAGTCGCTTTGGCGAAAGAGCCTGGTCGAGTATTTACCCGTGATTCGCTGTTGAGTGAAGTTTGGGGATATCAGCATGCCGCCGATACTCGTCTCGTAAACGTTCACGTACAACGATTGCGCGCCAAAGTTGAAGAAGATGTAGATAACCCCCAGGTGGTTCTTACCGTGCGCGGCGTCGGATATAAGGCGGGAACGAGTCAAACATGAAATGGCTTGGCGTGAAATGGCGGAGTTCAATCCTCTTTCGCGTCATTTCAACCACTTTCCTACTTTCAATCATTCTGATTTCGCTTGTGGGAAGCATTCTCTTTATTCAAATTTCTAATGGAATTTATCGCGAGAAGACGAGTGAGTCGGTTTCAGAAGCGCAATCTCTCTACGAATATGCCCAGGGCCAAGTTGATGCCACCCTCTATCTCACCACATTAAAGTTACCGACAGTAATTGGAAAGATTTTACAATCTAATGATCTCAGCTTGGCAACAACCCCACGAGAAGTTGTTCTAATCGGATCACCTCTAACTAAGGGGCAAAATAATAAATTCAACGGGGCATCTGGAAATGTTGATCCAGCTTCAATTCCCAAATCTCTACGTGTTGCAGTTCAAAAGTCGGCGGCCGGACAATGGATTCGCGGAACGATTACTTTCAAGGATGGAACCAAGAAGAGCGCTGTGATTGTGGGAAATGCCATAGAAATTCCACCGCAATCTCCTTACGAGTTGTACTACGTATTTCTTTTGTCAGAGCAACAAACCATCGTCGACTTTATCGGGCGCTTACTTCTCTTTGCCGGGTTCCTTCTCATATTTATGATCGGGGGTATCTCTTGGTACGTAATTCGCCAAGCAATCAATCCGGTACGGGATGCCGCGGAGATCGCCGAACAATTAACTGCAGGCGATTTAAATCGTCGGATGCTGGTAACGGGGCAAGATGAGATGGCTCGGCTTGCCATTTCATTCAATGAGATGGCTCTTTCTATGCAACAACAGATATCTAGATTAGAGAACCTCTCCAGGTTACAGCAACGTTTCGTCTCTGACGTTTCGCACGAATTACGTACCCCCTTAACAACTATTCGCATGGCCTCGGAAGTTATTGCTGAAAGTAAGGAAAGGATGGACCCTGCAGCAGCTCGAAGCGCTGAACTGTTGCAATCGCAAATTGCCCGGTTTGAATCCTTGCTCACTGATCTCTTAGAGGTCAGCCGCTTTGATGCCAGCGCATCGATCCTGGAGCTTAAAGATGTCGACATCAAATCACTTGTCATTCAATCCATTGATCAATTACATGTTGGTCATAGTGGGCAGGTTCGAACCTTCTTCCCGGAGAGCGATGTGATCGCCTCTGTTGACCCACGAAGGATTGAGCGGGTGTTGCGAAACTTAATTTCAAATGCGATTGACCACAGCGAAGGAAAAGCAATAGAGGTGACTATTCGCGACACTGACATCGAAGTCGCCGTGGGTGTTCGTGATTATGGAATTGGTTTCACAGAACGTGAGTCAGAGCGACTCTTTGATCGCTTCTGGCGGGCAGATCCATCTCGCTCGCGTTTACGAGGTGGTACTGGCCTGGGACTTTCTATCGCACTTGACGATGCGAAGCTGCACCAAGGTACTCTCAAAGCGTGGGGGGCTCCAGGCAAGGGGGCTCACTTTGTCCTGACTATTCCCAAGGCGCCGGGAATTCCGATTCAAAAGGAGCCGATTGCTGTCAACCCCAGCGACGAGTCATCCACAACTTTCTTATCTTTTGATGAAGATGATATTTAAATTTTAAGATAGTTGCCGGTATGGCTTCTCTTTTGCACCTACTCTTTCCACCTAGCTGCCTCATCTGTGAAGCATCTGGTCTGGTGCTCTGTACTTCATGTGAAAGTAGGATTGTACGAGTTACAGCTTCGCGCGATATCGCAGGGACCCAATTGTGGGCAGGTGCTTACTATGGAGATGAGTTGGCTCAACTCATACTTTTAGCCAAGGAAGAGAACAGCGTTCTTGCGCGGAATTATTTATCGCAACTTCTTGTTGAATCTTTTATGAGAGCCACGGCAAATCTGAGTCAAACATCGGACGTGACGCTCATTCCAATCCCTTCGAGCGCAGCTGCAAATAGGCGGCGCGGCTTTCAACACTCTTACTTGCTGGCCCGTGGCGCTGCGCTGCGTATAGAGAAGTTCTCTCTTCAAAATATCGAGGTGAATAATTCATTGCGAGTGAATAGGAGAATCGCCGATCAGAGCAATCTCAATCGAGTAGAGCGCATGCGCAATCTCTCGGATGCTTACTCCGTGCGTGGCCGCCATATGACCCGCCTTACCCACCCGACTCCAGGGTCAATCTTCTTGATCGACGACCTGGTCACTTCGGGCAGTTCTATCCGAGAGGGGCTGCGTGCGCTGCGTCAGCTCGGAATTACCCCATCTGGGGTGCTTGCGGCTGGGGTCTCACCGCGTGTTTTTTCCTAATACGATAGGGGGCTGGCAGATGATAAAAAATTCTGAAATGAGGGTTCGTGGCTGTTTTAGATAAAATCTTGCGCGCTGGCGAAGGCCGTGCGATTCGTAACCTCGAGAAGATTGCTGCAGAGGTTAACTCTTGGGAGTCCAAGGTCGTCGGGTTCAGCGATGAAGAGTTGCGCGCTCAAACTCAGAAATTTCGGGATCGATACGCCGCTGGGGAAGACCTTAACTCCTTACTCCCCGAGGCTTTCGCTACCGTCCGTCAGGCTGCGATGCGCACCCTGGGACAGCGCCATTACGACGTACAGATTATGGGTGGAGCCGCGCTCCACTTGGGAAATATTGCCGAGATGCGTACCGGTGAAGGTAAGACCTTGGTTTCAACTCTACCTGCTTATCTCAATGCGATAAGTGGCAAAGGCGTTCACGTGGTCACCACAAATGATTACCTGGCAGAGCGCGATAGTGAGTGGATGGGCCGAGTCCATCGTTTTCTAGGTCTGCGCGTTGGTGTAATTCTTGCGAGCATGACTCCAGCTGAACGTCGTGAAGCTTATGCAGCCGATATCACTTATGGCACAAACAATGAATTTGGCTTCGATTATCTTCGCGACAATATGGCTTGGTCGTTGGAAGATTGTGTTCAACGTGAGCACAACTTTGCCATCGTTGATGAAGTTGACTCAATCCTGGTCGACGAAGCTAGAACCCCTCTGATTATTAGCGGACCGGCCGATAAGGCCACAAAGTGGTACGTTGAATTCGCCAACATCTGTGGTCAATTGCAACGAGATCTCCACTATGAAATTGATGAAAAGAAAAAGACTGTATCCATTCTCGAAGAGGGCGTCACCAAGGTTGAGAAAGTTCTCGGTATCGAGAACTTATACGAAGCGGTCAACACCCCTTTAATTGGCTACCTCAACAATGGAATCCGCGCTAAAGAGCTATTTAAGCGCGATAAAGATTACGTTGTCATGAATGGCGAGCTACTGATCGTCGATGAACATACAGGTCGCATGCTCTCCGGTCGCCGTTACTCTGAGGGCCTCCATCAGGCCCTTGAAGCAAAAGAACGTATCGAGATCAAAGATGAGAATCAGACGCTGGCAACCATAACCTTGCAGAACTACTTCCGCCTTTACGAAAAGCTATCGGGTATGACCGGTACCGCTATGACTGAGGCCGCAGAATTTATGCAGATTTATAAGCTAGGGGTCATTCCTATTCCGACCAATAAGCCAACTGCACGAGTTGACTCACCTGACTTGATTTACAAAACTGAAAGTGCAAAATTCTTGGCTGTTGCAGATGACATTGCCAAACGCCACCAAACCGGACAACCCGTCCTTGTAGGTACTGTTTCAGTCGAGAAATCCGAGGAGCTCTCAGCTGTACTAACCCGTCGTGGAATTAAGCACGAAGTACTGAATGCGAAGCAACATGAGCGCGAAGCGGCAGTTATTGCACGTGCTGGCAGCGTAGGTGCTGTCACCGTTGCTACCAATATGGCTGGTCGAGGCACCGACATCATGCTCGGTGGAAACCCAGAATTTATGGCCGATTTTGAACTGCAACATCGCGGATTAAACCCTGCCGAAACTCCAGAAGAGTACGAAGCCGCATGGCCCGCTGAAATTGCAAAGCAGAAAGCTGCCGTGTCGGTAGAACACGAAACCGTTGTCGCAGCCGGTGGTCTTTATGTCTTAGGTACAGAGCGACATGAATCTCGTCGTATTGATAATCAGCTGCGTGGACGTTCAGGTCGCCAAGGAGATCCAGGCGAATCTCGATTCTATCTATCGCTGCAAGATGATCTGATGCGTCGTTTTAATTCCGGATTGGTAGAACGTTTCCTCGGAGCCGCCGGAATCGCAGATGATGTGCCTATCGAATCAAAGATGGTCTCAAATGCAATTCGCTCTGCGCAAACTCAAGTCGAATCACTGAACTTTGAAATGCGTAAAAACGTATTGAAGTATGACGATGTCATGAACCGCCAGCGCACCGTGGTTTACTCAGAACGTAGAGAAGTTCTCGAAGGTGCCGATATCAGCGAGCAGGTCAAGAATTTCTTGGAAGACACGATTACTGCATATGTGCAAGGTGCAACAGCAGAAGGGTATCCAGAACAATGGGACCTCGATGCGCTATTTGCTGCGCTCAATGTTTTATACCCAGCAACAATCACGCCGCAATCTCTTGCTGCTGAAGTTGGAGGGGTTGCCAACCTAGATGCCGACCTCGTGCTAAATCGCGTGCTCGAAGATGCAAGAGCTCAATACCTTGCTCGTGAAGAGGCACTTACTCCACCTGTTACCCGCGAACTCGAACGCAAAGTCTTACTCTCAGTCCTTGATCGCAAGTGGCGCGAGCATCTTTATGAAATGGATTATCTGCAAGAGGGCATCGGTCTTCGTGCTATGGCTCAACGTGACCCACTTGTTGAATATCAACGCGAGGGTTATGAGTTATTTTCTGCCATGATGGATGGAATCAAGGAAGAGTTGGTCGGTTTACTTTTCCATGTCGAAGTGAATGTCGAGGAAACAGATGAAAATGGTGCTCCAGTAATTGCTGCCCCAGGACTTGAAGTTCCCGATCAAGCTGAAGTGAGTCAGCTGCGTTACACCGCAGCAGACGAAGATGGCTCAACCCAGCAAACTGGCGGAACACCAAAGAATGCTCCGTGCCCATGCGGTTCGGGTCGCAAATACAAGCGCTGTCACGGCGCGGTCTAACTCAGCCAGTATTTCGCAAACCGGCGGCGACGCCGTTAATAGTAAGCAGGAGAGCTCTGCGTATCGTGCTATCTGGGCTCTCACCTTTGCGCACCCGTTCAAGCAGAGATATTTGCAACAGGTGTAAAGGCGCGAGATAGGCATCGCGTACGCCCAAGGTGCGAGCTAAGATCGGTTGATCGCCCAGAATTTCATCTTTCTGGGTTAGAAGAGTGATCTCAGCGACGGTCAGATTGAACTCTTCCTCGATGGTTTTTAAGAAGTGATGCAAACTGGGATCGACCAGGCGGTCAACATATTTGCCAGCCATCACCAAGTCGGTCTTGGCCAATGTCATTTCAACATTGGAGATGAAGGTTCTAAAGAAATGCCAATCTTTTAGCATGCCGGTGAGTACGGGCAGTTGGCCGGCAGCACGTGCGGCCTTTAAACCAGAGCCCACCCCGAACCAACCAGGGACGATCTGACGCGATTGCGTCCACCCGAAGACCCATGGAATCGCACGTAGGCTTCCCAGCCCGCCAGCGGCATCAGGACGGCGCGAAGGGCGCGAACCTAAGAAGAGATCACCCAATTGTTCTACGGGAGTTGAAGCATAGAAATAGGCGGGTAGATCTGGATGATCGACCAGTTCGCGATATCTGGAAAATGCATTATCGCTCACCAGATCCATGCAACTACTCCACATTGCTAAATCTGCAGGACTCTGACGAGGTGCGCGATTGAGAACAGTTGCCTCAAGCGCCGCTGCCAGAGTGAGTTCAACATTTTCCCGGGCGAGTGCTGGAAGGGCATACTTATCAGAGATTACTTCTCCTTGCTCTGTCATCTTTACCTGACCATCAATCGAACCCCAGGGCAGAGCAATCAGGGCGTCATAGGTAGGGCCCCCACCGCGACCTACTGAACCACCGCGACCATGGAAGAGGCGGAGTTTTACACCGTGTTTGATAGCTACATCGCGCAGTTTGCGCTGGGCTTTATGAATTTCCCACTGTGATGTAGCAATACCCGCATCCTTATTTGAGTCGGAGTAGCCAAGCATTACCTCTTGCACATCGTGACGGCTCTTAACAATTTCACGGTACTTTGAATCAGAGAGCAAAAGATCCAAGATGGTATCTGCTGCACGTAGCTCTGCAACTGTTTCTAGAAGTGGCGCAAAGCCGACCTTAGAGTGCCCTCCCACAACCAGGCCTGCATACGTTGCGATCTCTACGGCGGCGAGGACATCGGTGTGAGCCTTTGTCATTGAAATAATGTAGGTTTCAATGACTTCGGGGCCGAACTTGATAATTAAATCGTTGATTGTCTTAAAGGTATCAATCGTGTTTTGCGCAAGTTCATCGACCGAGTCTGGGTTAGCTTTTAATTGGGCCAAGGCATGATGGTGGGCATCTGAATGTTCGCGAACATCCATGGTCGCGTGCGTGATTCCAAAGGTTGAAACCGCGCGAATCACACGTTCTAAGAGCCCGTGAGCGATAAGTTCGCCTTTATGCTCCAACAATGAGTCGCGCATGAGTATGAGATCAGCCAATAGCTCAGCGGTGTTTTCGTAGTCACGGCCCTCTTGGTGAGGCGCATTTGCCGCGTGCCGGCGTTGAGTAAGGATCAAACGGTGTCGGATCGCAGTTGCTTTAAGTCGGTACGGTTCTTCGACATTGAGGCGACGAAAGCGAGCTTCAATCTCTGGAAGATTGTCTAAATCTCGGGCTACCGAATCTTGCAACTCTGAAGATGCACCAGCAATGCGAGTGGATACCGAGAGTGCTTGGCGAAGCGGGTCGAGCGCCGCCAACATGGCGCGAATAAAGTGACCAATCTGCAGCGTGATGGCATCCCTAGTGATTGCCGCAGTGATATTTGGATTGCCATCGCGGTCTCCACCGATCCACGTTCCAAAGGAGAGTGGACGTGAAGTAGGGGAGATGGTGACCCCTAGTCGTGACAATTCCCGAGCAAAATCATCTAACACATCAGGAACTGTCATAGTGAAAAGGTCATCGAGATAATAAAGCGCGTTCACAGCTTCATCGAGAGGTTCAGGCCGACCTAGTCGAAGTTCATCGGTCTGCCACAAGAGGTCAACTGTCTCGGCCAAACCTCGCTCTTGCACTGAACCACTCTTGGCATCGAGCAATTGTGCAATCGTTCCTAACTTGCTCAAAACCGAGCGTCGAGCCGCTTCAGTTGGGTGCGCGGTGAAGACTGGGCGCACTGAAAATTCATCCATCCAGATCTGTAAATCTTCTTGAGTGATCTCATGTCCGCTGCGTTGCGCCTCGATGATTCTGTCGACAGCTCTTGAGATCCACGAGCCACTTGCTTCGCGTTCATCGTGTAGGACGCGTGCCCGGTGAACCTGCTCCGCCACATTGGCTAGATGGAAATAGGTGCTAAAGGCGCGTACCAGTTGCACACTATCTTCCACAGAGAGGTCAGAAAGTATCTCCTCCCCACCACCCTCTCGAACAGCTTTGCGAACCGATTCGACTAACTCCAAGAGATCTCCGCCTTCTTGGCGCACCAGCGTCTCTCCGAGCAATTCACCGAGTTTGCGCACATCGCTACGTAGCGCTTGATCATCACGGGCGATGTAACTACTTGGATCGGCGGCCAGATTGGGATTGCTCATGCTCGCGTTACCTCCGCGGAGTTAAGAAGCGTTGCGGCCCACACCAGTGGGGGCTTGTTTCAGGGGTAAATCATCCCACCCCGAGAGGGTTAGAATTGACTTAATTAAGTACCCCCGTCTCCTAGGAAATTGGGGGCTTTTGGCGTGGGGAGGTAGCTATGAGCGCTCTGCTCCGCGCCTTCTCTGATATTGAGATCGACCAATCGGCCGAACATCTGGCCGCTCCCTCCTCTGCAATCGGCCTGCTGCTCGCCGCTCGCAGCGAACGTTCGCCCCTGATCGTGGTCACGGCCTCTTCACGCCGCGCGAGTGAACTGCAGGATGAATTGGAAACGTATTTGGGTCCCGACTCCATCGTCGAGCTTCCTCCGTGGGAGACCTTGCCCCACGAAAAACTTAGCCCCAAGAGCGATACCGTGGCTACTCGAATCAAAGTGCTTTCAACGCTCGAAAGCGCCCGAGTGATCATTACTTCAGTAAGGGCGCTGATTCAACCGATCGCTCCCCAGGAAATCCCGCTCGTGACACTCGATCTCGAAGAAGAGATTTCTATGAGCGATCTAATCTCTCACTTGGTCCTTCTGGGCTACACGCGTTCTGATCTCGTAGAAAGACGCGGTGACTTTGCGGTCCGCGGCGGAATTCTCGATCTCTTTCTTCCTGATCAAGATCATCCGATCCGCATTGATTTCTTTGGAGACGAGATCGAAGAGATTGCCTGGTTTACTGTGGCAGATCAACGAACCTTTGAGCCCGTAGCAGGTCGGGTAACAATCTACCCCTGCCGCGAAATATTGCTCACCCCCGCGATCAAGGAACGCGCTCGTTATTTGACAACAGCATTTCCCGAAGTTGCAGAGTTGACAGCAAAACTGGCTGAAGGAATTTACGTAGATGGAATGGAGTCCCTGCAAGGGCTGCTCAGAAATGACCTCACCTCAATTGTGGATTTACTGCCCGCAAATTTTCAAATTGTTCTCATCGATGAACCGCGTATCAATTCTCGCGCCCTAGATTTAGTCGAAACAAATAAGGAATTTCTTGATGCCTCGTGGTCAAATGCGGCTCACGGGGCGCAAGCTCCTGTCAACCTCACTTCCGAGTTGGCGGGCGGTGGGTATTTCACACTTAACCAACTCCGAGAGCGCGCTAATCATTGGACTTCGATTGATCCTTATTCCAGTGAGTTTTCAGTGGGCGAGCAAAGCATTTCGTTGCAAGGCGTACCTGAATATAGGGGACACAGTGAGGGCCTGATCGCTGATTTGCAAGAATGGCTCACCGAGAAGTACCTGCTGGTGTTTACTGCTGCAGGTCCTGGAATCGTTGAACGCTACGCCAAGCTCTTTCAGCAATCTGGGTTACCAGTACGTTTGCTCAAGAACATTTCATCGGGCCTAACCCGTGATGCTATTTACGTAATTGCGACACCTATCGAACACGGCTTTATTTCGCACGAATTCAAAAGTGCGCTCATTACCGAGAAAGATATTACGGGGGTTCGCAGCTCCAATAAAGATCAAGCCCGCATGCCTTCACGCCGCAAGAAAGCGATTGACCCTATTGAGCTTAAGGCCGGAGATTACGTTGTTCACGAACAGCACGGTGTGGGTAGATATATTGAACTCGTAGCGCGCACGGTTGCGGGGGTATCGCGCGAGTATCTAGTTATTGAATACGCCGCATCTAAGAAAGGCCAACCGGGAGATAGGTTATTTGTCCCGACGGATACTCTCGAACAGGTTACGAAATATGTTGGAGGAGAAGCGCCAACGGTTCACCGTATTGGTGGAGCAGATTGGCAGAACACCAAACGTAAGGCGCGCAAGGCGGTCAAACAGATCGCGGCCGAATTGATTCAATTATATGCGGCGAGAATGAGTGCACCTGGCTTCGCATTTTCTCAAGACACTTCATGGCAGAGAGAGTTAGAAGCAGCCTTTCCATTTGTAGAGACGATCGATCAACTCTCCACTATTGATGAAGTCAAGCGCGATATGGAGCGCAGTCATCCCATGGATCGTATTATTTGTGGTGATGTGGGATATGGAAAGACCGAGATTGCGATTCGCGCAGCTTTTAAAGCGGTTCAAGATGCTAAGCAGGTCGCAGTTTTGGTTCCAACAACGCTGCTAGTGCAGCAACATCTCAAAACTTTCTCGGAGCGCTACGCCGGTTTTCCAGTACGAATTGCCGGGCTTTCGCGCTTCAACACCGCAAAAGAGTCGAAGGAAGTTCTCGAAGGGCTGGCAAGCGGAAGTATTGATGTCGTGATTGGAACCCATCGCCTGCTCTCTAAAGATGTGCTCTTTAGAGATCTTGGATTAGTGATTGTCGATGAAGAGCAACGTTTTGGAGTGGAGCATAAAGAGGAGCTCAAAAAGGCGCGAACGAATATTGATGTGTTATCTATGTCAGCGACTCCAATACCCCGCACCTTGGAGATGGCAATTACAGGTATTCGCGAGATGTCTAATATAACAACGCCACCGGAAGAGCGTCACCCGGTACTCACCTATGTAGGTCCGTATGATGAAAAGCAGGTAACTGCTGCCCTGCATCGGGAATTGTTACGAGATGGGCAGATCTTCTTTCTCCACAATCGAGTCGAAAGTATTGATCGTGTGGCGCTTCGCCTTAAAGAGCTAGTACCCGAGGCGCGGATACGAGTAGCTCACGGTCAGATGGGTGAACGCGAACTCGAAGAAGTTATCTTGGGATTTTGGCAACGAGATTTTGATATCTTGGTCTGCACAACAATTATTGAGAGCGGGATAGATATCCCAAATGCCAACACTCTGATTGTGGATCGCGCTGATGCTTTCGGACTTTCCCAACTTCATCAACTGCGTGGTCGGGTAGGCCGCGGGCGCGAGCGCGCTTATTCATATTTCTTGTACTCACCCGACAAGCCTTTGTCGGAAGTTGCTCACGACCGGCTGACCACAATTGCTACAAATACCGATTTAGGTTCTGGAATGCAGGTTGCGCTCAAGGATCTAGAAATTCGTGGCGCTGGAAATATGCTGGGAGGAGAGCAGTCGGGCCACATCGCTGAGGTGGGCTTTGATCTCTACATGCGTATGGTTGGGGAAGCAGTAGAGGACTTTAAAGTGGGCTATGTAGATGTGAATCCTCGTATTAAAGAGTGTAAAGTCGAATTACCAATTACCGCGCACCTTCCTGTTGAGTATGTTCCTTCAGAGCGGCTTCGCCTGGATTTGTACCGCCGCCTCGCCGACTGCGTGGATAGCGCTGGTTTGAGCGCGATCGTTGAAGAGTTACAAGATCGCTTCGGTGAACTTCCTGAGCCCGCACGCAATCTGATAGAAGTCGCGCGCGTGAGAACTTTGGCTAAAGCAAAGAATTTGACCGAGGTAGTCTGGCAAGGGAAGTTCCTTAAAGTGGCTCCGATAGTGCTTCCTGAGTCTGCCCAACTGCGCCTGCTGCGGACTTATCCCGGCAGTCTTGTGAAACAGGCAACATCCAGCCTGCTGGTGGCCCGTGAATCCTCCCCAAATTGGCTAGAAAATGCCTCGGTAGGCGATACTTCTGTCCTGTCTTGGACTATCGAAGTCCTGCACAATCTCTAGGGAGTCTCGCGTGAAGAAGATAATTGCTGGCGTCATTGGCGCATTGGTTGTAGCGGGTGCTGGAGTCGGCCTTTGGTTCTTTCTCGATTCATCTGCCGCCGCTGCTACTGTCGGTAAGGTGAAGATCAGCGCCAGTCAGGTCGACGGCACGGTTAAAGCGATTATCGCCGAACGAAAGACGGTCTCGACGACTGGAATGCAACTTGCATTCGGTTCCGCCCTTAACGCAGAAGCGCTCAACTATTACATTATTGCCCATCTCTTGGCGGATACCGCGTCTGCCAACAAGATCACCGTGACAGATGCACAGGTCAGCACTCGTTCGGCCGAGATCTTGAAGCAGCAAGGAAGCGCGGCAAAATTGAAGTTAGGCGAAGTTTCATCCAGCATCGCTAGTAAAGATTTTCCAGGCTATGTACGGGAAATTCTTTATGTTGAAGCGTTGACCAAGCTGGTCGAGGCACAGGGCACTGCAGTTGCGAATTCTGGAACAGCAGTTCAGTCCTTGGTTCGAGCAGTGGCGCTTAAAGAGGGTGTAAAGGTGAATGCAAAGTACGGAACGTGGGACTCAACACAAGTAACTGTCACCCCACCAACTGCGGCTTCATCGACCAACCCAACACCTGCACCAACGAAGTAGTTCTTAAGCGATCATGACCTCTGAGCTGGTTCGACTGCAAGAGGTCATGCATCGGTTACGGTCCCCCGGGGGTTGCCCGTGGGATGCGGAGCAGACTCACGAATCTCTTTTGAAATATCTGCTGGAAGAGTCATATGAATTTTCCGAAGCTGTGGATGAGAAAGATCGCGTAGCAATGCGCGAGGAACTGGGCGATGTTTTGCTTCAGGTCTACTTTCACGCGGCGATCGCAGAAGAAGATTCGCACGATCCCTTTTCCATTGATGATGTCGCCCGTGGCATTGCCGATAAATTAATCCGTCGCCACCCCCATGTATTTACCGATTCCGAAGTGACCTTTGACGATGTCTTGGAAAATTGGGAGAAGCAGAAACGCGAGGAGAAAGGTCGGACATCTGCTACTGACGGAGTCCCACTGGCGCAACCAGCTATGGCGCTAGCTGCCAAATTGATCTATCGGGCAGATAAATATGGGTATTCACTTCCCGTTGCCCATCCAGTCACAATTGAGGGCGATACTGATGAGGCGCAGTTGGGTTTGATACTCCTAGGAATCCTTGATCAGGCACAGAAACTAGGGATTGACGCCGAAATAGCGCTGCGTACAGCTACCAAAGGCTACATCTCAGCGATACACGAGTACGAGGCCGAGGCGAAGCCTTGGGAGTCGACTCGCTAGAATTACACCGGTATTTATATAAAGATAACAACTAAAAGGAGAATCCTGTGGCACTGATTGATGCGGTACACGCTCGCGAAATTCTAGATTCTCGCGGAAACCCAACTGTAGAAGTAGAAGTACTTCTCGAAGATGGAACAAGTGCACGCGCCGCGGTTCCAAGTGGTGCTTCAACCGGAGCCTTTGAGGCTGCCGAACTTCGCGATGGTGGAAAGCGCTACGGTGGCAAGGGCGTCATGAAGGCCGTTAATTTTGTTAACGATGAGATCGCCCCAGTTGTAACCGGTTATGACGCACAGGATCAACGCCTCGTCGACGCTGAAATGCTGGCGCTCGATGGCACCAAGAACAAGTCGCGCCTGGGTGCGAATGCTATTTTGGGAGTCTCTTTGGCAACCGCTCGAGCAGCAGCTGAAAGCGCTGATCTCTCTTTCTTCCGCTACATAGGTGGCCCAACCGCCCATACCTTGCCTGTTCCTATGATGAATATTCTCAACGGTGGCGCACATGCTGATACAAATGTCGACGTACAAGAGTTCATGATTGCTCCCATCGGTGCGCAGTCATTTAAGGAATCCTTGCGCTGGGGCGTCGAGATCTATCACGCCCTCAAGTCCGTTCTTAAACAGAAGGGCCTCGTTACTAGCGTTGGCGATGAAGGCGGATTTGCGCCTAA
>Ga0214165_1000329_pt1 | contig 36202 bp, 54 predicted proteins | sample TroBogypolimnion_34_FD_153004 | JGI IMG/M metagenome (GOLD analysis project Ga0214165, IMG submission 153004) | Freshwater microbial communities from Trout Bog Lake, WI - Practice 03JUN2009 hypolimnion v3 | ecosystem: Environmental > Aquatic > Freshwater > Lake > Hypolimnion/Profundal zone ... | reverse complement strand
GTAACCAAGCACCATACAACACAACAGGTGCGCTTGCTTCTCGCGCATCAGCAGATACTTCTGCTTACGCAACAGGATATGACGGAATTCTTCCAACACTTCTTGGTTCAAATGGTGGTTACAACAACAACATCAACTCAACCTTCTCAAACACAAACCCAGGAACTGAGTTCCAGACTGTGTTCGCTAACCTTTACAACTCAGTAAAGGCTGATCCAGATGAGATCTTGATGAACGGTTCAGATCGTAAGCAACTCTCTGATGCAATCAAGGGTTCTGCTAACGCTAACTACCGCTTGCAGATTTCTCAAGACGAAGCAACTGGAGTCACATTCGGTTCTGTCGTTAATGGAATTGTTAACGAAACAACAGGAAAATCACTCGACATTACTGTCCACCCTTGGCTTCCACAAGGCGTTGCTCCTGTTATGTCATACACACTTCCTATCCCAGACACCGAGGTCTCAGATGTATGGGCTAACTACCTTGTACAGGATTACCTTGGAATCCAATGGCCGGTCACACAGTTCGCCTATGAATTTTCCACATATTTCCGTGGAACATTCTTCTGTTCAGCACCTGCTTGGAATGGAATCGTTTCAGGCATCACAGCTGCTTAGTCGGCAATTGATTAACGGGGGAGAGTCTTTCGGGACTCTCTCCCTATTTCATAAATTAAGAAAGGCAAACAATGGCAAGATTAGTTCCAAGAGATGGATTTGCCAAAGAGGTTGAGATCAACCGACAATCTGGCAAAAAAGTTTTGCGCGCTGGTCGAGATGGAATGTATCGAACAGATAATCCAAAAGACATTGCGGCATTAAAGGCAGAAGGTTTTACCGAAGGCAACCTTGCATTACATACAACGGGCGATAACGATCGAGGGTATAATTGCGAGAACTGTGGCTTCGGATCGTGGTTTAAGTTGTGTTCGCGTTGCGGTCACGAAATGGCTACACCTAAAACAGACGGAGATTAAAAATGGCATCAGCGGTTTCGCCAATAACGCAGTTTCAATCAGGTTCGTATCTAACAATCGCTGAGTATAAGAATGCTCCTACTGCGATTGATTACAACAACCTCGTTACTGGCGGAACCTCTGCGCAACAAGATGCCGAACTGGCTTCAGTCATTCAAAGAGCTTCATCGTGGATTGACATTTATGTCAACCAACCTTTGATCGCTCAGAACTTTCAAGAGCAGTCCCGTACCCGTATCACGCAAGAGGGCTTTATGGTCATCTCGCCTGACTACAACAATGTCGTGGCACTCAACTCTCTTTCTTATGGCGCAACTCCGACTAATATGACCGCTGTTACAGATGGCGCTTTGCAGTCGGTTTGGTTTGAAAAGTCGCAAATCATCTACCCTATGAGCCAATTAGGGCTTTCTTACTCATCACAAGGTCCGCTTTCTTTCGGTTTTCCACCGACTGTACGCTCTAGGATCTATGCTTCGTACAACTATTGCGCTGGTTTCTGTAATGGATTGATCTCATCTGCGACTGCGGGTGCGGCATCTTTCACAATGATCGACCCGATCGGATTGACTGCGGGAACTGTAATTACCATTTACGATGGTCAGAATACTGAGCAGGTCGTAGTATCGCCTTCGTATGTGTATGGATCTAATACAGTAGCCATCACTAGCACCCTGAAATACTCGCACTCGTCAGGCGTAGCCGTTGGAAATATGCCACAGGCAATTAAGGAAGCGGCGATCTTGACTACGACCGAGTTCCTCAAAGTTCGTGGCGATAACTCTTTGACTATGGCAGTCACAACTCGAGCAAGTAGTGGTCCAAGTGTTCAAGACATTATCGGTTCCGATATTGCGCTCGCTAAAGAACTGCTCGCTCCGTTTAGGCGTATGCGCTAATGTCCAGCGTGGGTCGCGTACAGTTACGCTCTACTCTTTACAACTATCTGACTGGGGCAAATATTGCCACGCTCAATCAGATTTTTACCTCGTTTCCTAAGCGCATCAACTATCAGGTAAATGCAACTGCGGGGCAGATGAGTCGAGCCGCCGCCGTAATCTTTATTGCAAGCGAGCGCGAAACTCGTTTGGCTATTGGTGGTGCGACTAATGGTTGGAAGCGTGTTGACTTTCAAGTCGTGTTGCAGATCTTTCACCACTCTTTACAAAATAACGCCGAAGATGCTATGGCGGATTTTGATACACTTATCGACAACATCAAGAATACGCTTCGCGCCAGTCACAACTTTGGTGATTCCACTCAAGTGAATGTCTGGCAAGGCGCGGAACCTGTGATCGATTGTCTGTACGGGGAACCTACAACTTCGGATAACGGAGCTACGGAAACTTTTGCAGAAATTCGATTCGATGTTACACAAATGATTCAGGCTTAGGGAGAACAATGGCAACTTACCAATATAACGGGGACGATGTGCGCGAGTTTCCAACTCTCGGGCTAACAGTCAAGCCCGGTGACACTTTTGAGTCCGCGGATGAGGTTATCTCAGCCGATGTCACTCTCGCTTCTGCACCAAAGAAAACAACACCAGTAACTACACCATCAGCCTCGTCTGATACAACGCAAGGAGCGTGAGTAAATGACAGTTCAAAATACACACCGCAGTTATATTGGAATTGCTAAAGAAACCACTAAGGGAACCGCAGTAACAACTCCGGTCGCTTACATTCCTGTAACCGCATCAACAGTCAAGCCACAAGACATCTACACACCTCTTTTCGATGAGGGCTTGCGTGGATCGCTTGTCAAGAATTACAACTACATTCAGGGTCGTATCCACTCAACTTTCGACTTTGGTGGACCAGCATTTGCTGACACAATTCTCTACCCTATCGCTGGCGTACTTGGCGAAGATGTTGTAACTGGATCTGCTCCATACACTCACACCATCGCTCTCAAGAACACCACAACAACTGCATCAGATGCACAACCTGCCGCGTACACACTTCTCGATTTCTATGGTGCGAATGTGCGTTCTTGGGCTGGACACCAGTTCTCAGACTTCTCTCTCAAGTGGAGTGCTGACGGACTGCTCGAATACGATGCAAAGTCAACAGGATGGCAGTCGGCTACAACTACTACACCAACTCCATCATTCACGACTGTATTGCCAACGGCTGTATGGTACGGAACTGTAAGCGTTGGCGGAACCACAATCTCCAACAACACAATGGGCAACATTGATATGAAACGCCCTGTTACTCCAATCTACGGCGTAGCAAATGTGCAGACTCCTTATCAAGTTTTCCTTGGAGCTTTGGAAGTTACCGGCAAGGCAACTTTCCTTATGGAAAACGACACCCAACTTACAAACTACCTAACCAACACCCAACCTGCTCTCGTCTTTAACTGGACAACTGGAACGGGCGCAACTCAAACTCAGATCCAAGCAACAATGACTAAGGGTGCATACACACTTGCAGTTATCGAACGCTCAAAGGATTTCGTAGAAGTTGTAGTCGATTTCAACGCGCAGGGTAACTTGACCGATGCTGGCACAACTGGCTACTCACCTATTAAGTGGGTCGTTAAGAACGCCGTTTCTGGAGCAGTTGCTTAAATAAACTAGAACGCAATAGGGGCGGCAGGTTGATCTGTGCTCGCCTTCGCCGTGATCCCGCGCCCCTATTGCCTAGATTTTGCTAAGATACAAGCAAGGCAACTAACTAGGAGGCACAATGTCACAAAAGATTACACTTCCATCAGGCGCAACTGTAACTGTTAAGGATGCAAGCGAACTCAAGGTTCGTGATCGCAACCGCATTATGCGCGCAGGTGATAAGACAACAGATGCAGAAAAAGGCATCGCTATTGGTAACGCTTTGCTTGCAACAATCGTTGAGGATTGGTCATACGATCTTTTGATTCCTTCTGTAAAGGAAGATTCAATTGAAGAATTGCCTATCCCTGATTATGTTGCTTTGATGAAGCAAACCGAAGATCTAACGCAACAACTTTTCCCAGACATTAAAAATACTGTGGAGAATGCAAGCGACCCAAAAGTAACTACCGAAAACTCGAACGCTTAAAGGATTTACTCCGAGGCTTCGAAAAATCTGACGAACTGGAATATCCCACAACGGAGTGGTTTTATTACAAGTTCGCCAATCAGTTCGGTTGGACTCCCGATCAGGTGGATGAACTTCCAGCGGCTCGGGCAGATTGGCTTTTAGCGATTGCAGATGCAGTCGAAGAAGTTAAGATCGAAAAGATGGAGAAGCATTGAGCGACAACCGCGATGAAGTTTTTGCCGGATTAAAAGCGTGGCAAAAACGGATGGACAATGCTGGCTTTAGAGCTACGCAGTTGATCACTAGGGATCTTGTCGCTCACGCTCAAGAAAATGCTAGTCGGGTAAAGAATCCGCCTATCCAAAAAAACAATAGGCTTCGTCACAACCCGCATATTGGTCCGAGAAATGGTGAAGGTCCAAACTATGCAACCGGTAACTTGTTTAGAAATATCCAAGGACTGCCGCCTCGCAGAGAAGGTTTTGGCACTTATGTAGCGAGCGCAACCTCGGGTGCTGAATATGCTCGAGCAGTAGAATTAGGCTCATCAAGGTGGCGTAGTGGGGTAAAATATCCTTATATGATGCCAGCGCGTGACTATTTAATTAGTTCGGGTCGGGCTTCGCAGTTTATCCGTGATGAAATCACAAGAGCGATGGGAGCATAGCCGTGGCAGGTGATGTCCCACCATTAAATGTTGAAATCCTTGTTCAACTCTCTAACCTGACTGCGGCAGTTCAAGAGGCAACCGCTGGACTTAACAAAATTGGCGATACTGCCAAAGCTCAAGAGTCTAAATTTTCATCGCTAAAAACCACAATGCTTGGCGTATTTGCTGGCAATGTGATGACTCAAGGGCTAAATCTTTTAACAACCGGACTTCACGATGCGATAAAAGCAGTTCAAGATACTCAGGTCGCTACTGAATCCTTAGCAACTTCAATGAATAACGCTAAGGTAAACACCGCCGCTAACCGCGATATCATCCAATCGACTACCGAAAAGATGAGCAATCTTGGCTTTAGCGTTGCCGATTCTGAGAATGCTTACAACAAGTTGATCACCGCCACAGGAAATGTGAAGGAATCAACAAACTTGATGTCGATGGCGGCTGATCTTGCTCGCTACAAACACGAAGATCTAGCAACTGCCGCTGGCACTTTGGAAAAAGCTCAAATGGGTAATGCTAAGGCGTTTAAGGAATTCGGTATCACTCTCGATACGACCTTGCCTAAGAATCAGGCTATTACTAAGGCGATGGACGAGTTAAATCAAAAGATCAATGGTCAAGCTATTGGTTACACGCACACATTCTCTGGCGAAATGGAAATCTTAAAAGCCAAGTTCGATGATGTGGCAGTCAAGGTTGGATCGGTTGTAATGCCTATCCTGACAAAACTAATTAGCATTTTCATTGATGTCACTTCTGTTGTATTTAAGTTTATTTCTGACATTCTCAAGCCGCTTGTTGGATTTATCGAAGCAAACAAATCTGCATTCGAGGTATTTCTTGCCGTTATTGGTGGCGCAGTTGCTATCTGGGGTGCGTACGAGATGGCACTTAAAGCCGCCGAATTAGCACAAGCCGCTTTGAATCTGGTAATGGATGCCAACCCAATCGGACTAATCGTTGTCGCAGTTGCCGCTTTAGCCGCTGGAATTGTTTATGCGTGGAACCACTTCAAGACTTTCAGAGATGTCATCATCGATGTTGCCGAGGTTGGCGTAGGGGGCTTTGGAGAGTTTATTCAAATCCTTGGTGATGTTGCTACGGCGATTATGAAAATCGTAACCGGTCCTACAAAACTTTTGCTAGAAGGTCTTTCTTTTGTGCCGGGTATAGGTGGCGCGGCTAAAGCCGCTCTCAAAGATATCAACGGAGCAACTCAAGATGTCGGGCATTTCTTTGATTCAACTGCTAACAGTATTAAGGGAATGGGCAAATCCCTTGATGATCTTAAAAACAAAAAGATCGACCTTGGAAATATGTTCGGGGGCGGCGCAACCACTCTTGCCAATGCTGGCGTAACTGGTGCAAGTGGCGATGCTGGAGTTGATGGCAATACTGGTCCTGCTGGAAATATCAGCAAAGCCGCACAAAGAGCTGAGAAGGCTTTAGCCGCTCGTAACGCAAAAATTAAAACTGCTAACGATGAAGCAGTCAAACTCGAAGATCAAATGAATGCCGCTCTTAAAGATCGTCAAGATAAAATGGATGCGGCTACTAAAACACACGATGATGCAATCAAAGCCGCTCAAGATAAGTTCGGTCAAGATAGTGCTGATATCCAAGCCAAATATCAAGATGCATACCAAGCGGCTCAAGATAATTACAACACGACTGCTCAAAACTTACAAGAATCGCACGAACAAAAGTTGCTTGATATTAAGCAACAGTATGCTGATAAGGCTACTCAACTAGAGCAGACGGCGGCTGATAACCGAGCAAAGATTATTCAATCCTCGATTGATGTAATGACCAGCGCCTTTGCCAATGCTACGAAGATCGATCTAGGCAAACTCTTTACTGCTGGCGGTGGATCTGCCGATGCGCTCGTATCTCAGTTGCAAGATCAGATGACTCAGATTACGCAGTTGCAAAAAGATGCCGGAAAGTTAGCCGCCGCTGGATATAACCAACAATTTATCAACGAAGTGATCGCTCAAGGTCCAGCGCAGGGTGATGCTTTGGCTCAGTCTGTATTGACTGCCGCACCCGCAACTCAAGATTCGATTAAATCACTTTACGCTCAGGTTCAAGACGCTTCGCAAAATGGTCTGAATGATCTCGCCGCACAAATGAACGATGGCACTAACTTTGCGACTGAGGCTTTGGCTAAGCAATACGCAGATGTTGGCACGACTTTGACTACGCAACTAGCCGCTAACTCTGCCGCTATGCAAGATGCTATTACTAAAGAAACAGATTCGTTTAACGCCTCTATGACTGCCGCTCAGGATGCCTTAAATAAGGCTACGCAAGCCGCTAGCGATGCCCGCGATAACGCCTTGATAAAGGCAACCCAAACTCTTAATGACTCGCTCAACGCCGCGGATAACGCCTTTACTAAGTCCACGACTTCGATCTCAGATGCCGCTATGAAGCAACTCGATGCGTTGCAACAAAAGTTGGATGCAACTGCCGCAAAGATTCAAGCTCTTGGCGGATCAACTGCAAGCATTTCAACTTATGAGGCTAGCGTGATGACTCCTGCGGGAGTAACTGGCGCGTATGCATCATCGGCTGGAAGTACCAGCCCAACAATGACTGGGCAAGTTCCAAATTATCAGATCACTAACAATGTTTACACAACCGATCCTTCGCTCCCAACTGTCACGCAAGGTACACTTAACGCTATTACTTTGGGTCAAACTCAAGGAATCATTCCGGGCGGTGGCAAAACTATGGTGGCTCAATAATGGCAACTCTGACTTCGCTTAACGCTTACGGCTTTGCTTGGAATGGCTTCGCCTTTGGTGGTGCAAACTCTCCATATCAGATTACATCTGCCGATGGCATTGAAGGCTTGCCAGTTATCCGTAACCAAGACGATAACCAAGGATTCAATGATGGAATGTTTTCGGGTCGTGATTTCTTAGGCGGCAGATCTATTACGCTGACGATTCTGACTCTTTCTAGCAATATAACTGCCACGATTACGGGTGCGACCGCTACTGGAACAGGCGTAATTACCTATACGACCTCGGCATATCACGGCTTTAATACTGGTCAAATCGTGACTATTACGGGCGTAGTTTCTACTGGCAACCCTTCTGGAACTGCGGGAACTGGGTTTAATCAGACTTCGCAAACGCTGACTGTAATCGACAACACTCACTTTACGATCCCCGTAAACCTAACCGATACCTACACCTCGGGCGGATCTGCCAACTCAGTAATGAGCGCACAGGCAAACTACAACCTGTTGAAATCTAACCTACTGCCTACGGCTTCGTACACAGCGTTTTCCACAACCAATCAGCTGCAATTTAAGTTGCCACAATCCTCGAATATCCAATTCTTTAATGCTCGCGTTCGTGACTCTAAAACTGTCATCACTCCTGATTACACATACGGATACATTACGAGCCAATGGACTTTCTTTGCGCCGGATCCTAAGTTCTATGACAACACGCCAAACTCTGCCGCGATGGTGGTTTCTAATGCTTTGGGTCGTACCTACAATCGCGTTTATCCTTTAACTTATGGCGGCGGATCTGCCGCTACCTCTACCTCGGTAAACAATCAGGGATGGGCTACGACTTACCCAGTCATCACAATTACTGGTCCGATAAATAACCCAATCATCGGTAGCACTACTCAGGGTCAATACATTACGATTCAAGGCAGTTATGCCAACACCGACACGATCGTGGTTGATCTAGGTCAAAGAATCGTTACAGTCAATGGAGTTTCTGCTCGTAACTTGGTTGCGGGTGGGTCAAACTGGTTCTCTGCACAACCGGGGTCTAATCAGTTTTACTTAACAGGAACAGGTACACTTGCGGGTACAACCGCCGCAACCGTAGTCTGGTACAACGCGTATGTATAAGGAGATCAAGTAAATGGCTTTACGCACACCGCCGAGTTGGTTGCAGAATGGATCGCACCCTGCCGAAAACGATCGTTTAACTACACAGACGATCTGGAAAACCACGGGCATAATTAACGCCACAGATTTAGCCGTAACGCAAAACTCTCCTGCGGGTATGACTGTTCTCATCGCATCTGGCTGGGCGGCTATCGTTGGATCGTACCAAGCCAATATGGGTACATATATGATCTATAACGATGCGACTGTAACCGCAACAATTACAACCGCAAACCCTTCTAACCCTCGTATTGACTTGATCGTAGCCGTTGTATCCGATGCTTACTACAACGGATCACTTAATCAAGTGGCTTTCCAAGTAATTGCTGGAACCCCTGCCGCATCACCAGTTGCGCCTACCGCTCCGGTGAACTCAATCTCTTTGGCTCAGGTATATGTTGGAGCCGCCGTAACCTCAATTTCATCTGCTAATATCACGGATCTAAGAACACTTTCTACATCACCGATCGCGGCTACAATTAGCCTATCGAATGTCGAAACCGAAATCTTTATGGGAGCGTACTAATAAATGGCAACTAATACACCAGCACTCTTAGCCCGTTACGCTCCTATTCTTGGAATTACCTCGACCCGTTTCTATGTGTCAAATGTGGCGATTACCTCTAACCTTGCCACCATCACAACCTCTGCCTCACACGGCATTACTCAGGTTGGAACAATCGTAACTATTCAGGGCGTATCAGCCACGATTGACGGAACTTACGCAATCAACTCAATCCCATCAGGTACAACTTTCACTTATGTATCCGCGACTGCATCTCTGGGATCAACTGCGGTTTCTCCTGTCGGCGTAGCAACTTTCAACACTTCGACCACTTCTGGATTTACTGTCAGCAACAAGGTCGTTCAGAACTATGTAGCAACTCTTACTACTGGATCAGCACACGGATTCTCTGTGAACGATATGGTGTTCGTCAATATCGGCGATACAATCTATGACGGAACTCAGATTCAGATTATCGCAGTACCTTCTACAACCACATTCTCGTATATCGTGACAACGCAAACTGGTTCTACAACTGCCGTAACTCAGGGCGCAGTTGGTAAGTATGGAGCGGGTTATACAACTTCATCAACAAACACAATCGTTACCAACATCGTCGTTGCAAATAAAACTGCCGCTTCGCAGACATTTACAATCTGCCTCGATGGTCTATGTATCGCGTATCAGGAAACGATTGCCGCGAACTCAACTGTATTCTTTGACTTAAAGCAAGCCCTCGCAACGGGTAAGATGATTATGGGCTCAGCTTCATCTCCACTTGTTAATATCCACATCTCAGGAATGACGGTGAACTAATATGGGTCAGTCCACATTTCCAGCAACAACAGTTTCGTTGCCTAACGGATATCCACCTGCGCTAACTTCCCTTATTCCATCGGGTGTAACTCTTAAACAAACCATCACATCTAGTGGAGCAGTTTCAATTCCTGCCTCTGTAACGCAGGTTTTCGCAATCCTCGTTGGTGGTGGTGGAGGAGGCGGAGATGGATATTATCTTGGAACTGGTAACCAAACCGCACTGGGTGGTGGCGGAGGTGGTGGCGGAGCCGTTGTAATGGGATGGACTTCCCCCGCAACTTCTTGTGTTATCGGAGCGGGAGGAACAGGAGCAGGTTACAGCACCGCCTCCGCCGGTTTACCTCTACCAGCAACACCCGGTGGTGTCACATCTTTTGGATATCTTTATGCCGCCGGAGGCGGAGCGGGTGCGGTTAATATTTTTATTTACGGCAGCTCGGGTCAGTCATCTGTTCTTGCTTCAGGTGCGCAAAACGGCATTGGTGGTTCAGGTGGCGGTGGTGGTCTAGCAACTAACTATGCACAAAATGGAGTAATTGGTACAGGTGGGTCCGGTTCTCAATTTAATAACTCAATCGGCGGTGTCGGAGGTTATGGGCTCGGTGTTGCTGTTCAAAGTACTGGTACATACGGAGGCTCACTTCTTAATGGACAAAGTGCAACATCAGGTGGCGGTGGTGGTGGAGTATCTGCTTATACAGGCGGAACAAACACAGTTACTTTTATTGGAGGCAACGGAGGCTCGGGACTCGTTGGCGGTGGTGGTGGCGGTGCAGGTCTTGGAAACCAAACAGGTACGCATACAACCACTGGTGGTAACGGCGGCTCTGGTTTAGGCGGTTCTGGCGGAACTGGCGGAACAACAACCAATACTAGCGTCAGCAGTGCCGGTTCAGGCGGCGGTGGTGGTGGTTTTCTCGGTGCTGGTTCTAACGGTGGAGGATCAACGACAAATGGTCCAACTGTTTCAGGTGGTAATGGTGGTTCAGGCGGCGGTGGTGGTGGAGCCGGAGCAAACTACACAGCCACTCAATCAGGTGGCAACGGCGGTACTGGTTGCATTTTGCTTTATTACTAAGAGAGGATTATCGTGAAATACAACTACTTATGCGATAAATGCGGTAACGATTATTCGGAAACCCGCGAACTAGATCATCCACAATGGTTTACGCAATGCCCTTGCGGTGGCAATTTCGTGCAAGTTGGTGAGCCTGTTGTGGTCAATCCCGATGTGTTAAATCCTAAAACTGTTGAGCCTCAACCAACTCCTGCGGTAGAAGCACCAACCACCTCGACAGATACAACACCTAGCAAGTAACCTACGGGTATGGCTACCCAATATCGTTACCTGCTCGCAGATGTATTAACCAACTCAATTATTGCTGAACTCTCTTTAACAAATGTTAATTTCACTCAACAATTAAATGCGGCTGGAACTTTTACAGGTGATCTCTTACTTTCTGGTGTAAATAGCGCAGGACTAAATGTTCTCAACTCTACGATTCCGGGGCGTTGTGCCGTATATGTAGATCGCTCTGGCGTTCTTGTATGGGGCGGAATTATCTGGGCTAGAGAATACGACTCAGCTTCTCAGAACTTAAAGATTACGGCGCGTGAGTTCGAGTCATATTTTGAGCGTAGGAGAATCACCTCGACTCTTTCTTACACAAACCAAGATCAATTAACGATTGCCGAATCTTTAATTCAGACCGCACAGGCAGTTCCGTATGGAAATATCGGGGTCATAATTCCTTCTACGACCTCGGGTGTGGTGATTGGCTCGCAGGTCTATTACTCCTACGAGTTCAAGACTTATTTTAATGCGCTTTCCGATCTGGCTAAAAATAACAACGGCTTCGACTTCAACATTAAGGTTGCTTACGATGGCGATGGAAACCCTACAAAAACCTTGCAACTTGGTTATCCACGACTAGGTAATACTTACTCCGCTACCTCAGCTACTGTGCCGACCTTTATTTTGCCAGCAGGAAATATCGTGCAATATAACTACAAAGAGGATGGCACGAAAGCCGCTAATACTGTTTACGCCACGGGTGCTGGATCTAACGAAGGCAAGTTGATCGCTACCGGTATAGATGCGACTAAAACTGCTAACGGCTGGCCACTCCTAGAGGATTCGACTAACTATTCCAACATTACCGACTCAACTCTTTTAACTGGTCTGGCTAATGGTCAAGCCCTAGCCGCTTCTTACCCACCGCAAACTTTGCAGATCGTTGCGCCACCTTTCGTTGATCCGATCTTTGGCACTTACAACCTCGGAGATCAAGCCCGCGTTGTTATCACAGATCCGTTCTATCCAACCGAGTTCGATGGTAACTTTCGCATTATCGGCTTGAATGTAAGTCCGGGCGAAAAAGGTCCAGAGCGCGTAACCTTGACTCTTACTTCGACAACGAACTGAGGTAACCAATGCCGTATGTTAATTTTCCACCTGCTCTGCGTGATCTTTTTACCAACCTTGATAGCCGTATTAACAAATTAGAAACTGCTAGCCGATTTACAGTTCCGGTGGTTGCTACTGATCCGACTAATACTCGCAAGGGTGATATGTGGCTTAACTCGACAACTAACACTCTAAAAATTGTCGATAGCGTTGGTACAATTAGAACTATTACCCTCGTCTAACCAATCATCCGTAAGGTGCAAATATGTTCTGGAATAACGCTAACACGATAACCAACGCAGTCTGGGCATTTCTTGAGAGCGTAATTATTATTGGAGCACCGATTTTCTGGATTAACAAAAAGTTTAACAAGATGGATAAGCGACTCGACAAAATCGAATATCAGATGTACGAAAATGGTGGAGGGTCTATTAAGGATCAACTCAACCGCCAAGATGCAGCTCTGCACGAATTGCAGGTCAATCAAGCCGTAATCAAAACCAAACTCGATATCTAATGGATGCTCACGATCAAGGCATCACGAACAATTATGTGGTGCATTACCCGCCGCACGAACCACGGGAAACTGACCCGCACTACAAAGATTTTAACGCTTACCGCCACGCCACAAAAGATGCGGCTAAATGTGCAATCGGAGATCATAGAAACGACTTCTCGGAATGTGCTGGCGGGCTAGAACTACACCACGCTCATATTGAGTTCTCCTTACAAAATGGGGTCGATCTTAAATGGCTCGAAGTGGATTACCCGGGAGTGAGCAACCCCGATGAGGTTGGCAAGTGGGTAGAATCAGGAGCGAATCTTTTATGGCTCTGCGAAAAACACCATAGGGGAGTCGGCGGAATCCACCACGCTTCGGCTAGTGATTTCGAAGCAGAAAAATATGTTCGCAACCTAATAGGAAAGAAGGAAAAAAATGTCAAAGTTCAAGATCAACCTATCGACTAAAGAAAAAGCACTACTCGAGCATTACGCATACGGAATCGTTGCGGCTGGTTATGGTGCGTACCAATATAACAAGCACATCACTTTGCAGGATCTCGTTATCGCTGCGCTCGTAGGTGGATTGCTCGTTCCGCTTATCGCTCGCGTAAACCCAAACTCGCTCGTTAATAAGATTACAAAAGCAACTGGGGTACCCGCTCCGTTGGTAACGCAAGCCGTAGATACTGTTCTCGCAGATGCGAATAAAGTTGTCGAGGCTAACGCCGCAAAGTAATATCAGATTAGCGAAGCCCTCGACAGGAGAAGGTCGGGGGTTTTCGCATTTCGGTACAATGGGGAAATGGCTAACGCTCTCGACATCGTAACGACCGCTCAAAAGCAGGTCGGGTTTTATGGTGGCTCGACTGACGCGAACCCGTATGGCGATTGGTATGGAATCCCAAATGAGCCGTGGTGCGCGATGTTCGTTTCTTGGGTGTTCGAGCAAAATAATCTTTCACACCTTGTAGCCGCGCAAACTCCTAAAGGGTTCTCGTATTGCCCCGCAGGTCTGGCTTGGTTTCAGCAACGCAAAGGCGTAGTCGATAAATACTCTGGCAAGCCCGGTGATCTTGTTTTCTTTTCGTGGGCTGGCAATGGAATCGCCGACCATATCGAGATCGTAGTTAATGCTTCCCGAGATGGAATTACAACAATCGGTGGCAATACAGGTCCCGAGCATATGACGGATGCTTCTCAATATGACGGGCACGGGGTTTATCTACGACACAGGTCGTATCTGTATGTGCTGGCAATCGTGCGCCCTGACTACGAAGCGGATCTCAAGCCAACCACCTCTCTAGGCACTAACAAGCCTTTAGCCGCCGGAACCGCCGCCGTAACCGCCTTAGGGGCTGGTGGAGTGGCTATCCACCAAACTGCTACACCCGCTACGACAAAACCGCTCGTAGTGGCATCTGCGCCCGCTTTTAAGGCATCTGATCTGGTGGTTGGCAAGAAAACTGCGGCTGAATTGCTAGTCGAAAAAGCTCTTTTCAATGCTGGCTTGATTCCCGCAGTAGCGCAGAACTCGACTTTCACCGCGGCTGATCTTGCCGCTATCAAGTTATACCAAAAGAAAGTAGGGCTACCGGTAACGGGAAAGATTGACCAAGTGACCTACGCTTTACTAGCAAAGGGGATCCAATGATTCGCGTACCGATAACCAACCCAAAGGCGATCGCTCTGGGAAGTGCTGGCTTTATGGCGGCTTGGGCTAACTGCAACTATGCGCTTGATGCACATCATTTGATCGTTGCCGCGGGTGCAGCTCTGGCGGGCAGTTCAGTTCCGCATAATCCCGTGTCTAGCCCTAATGTTCAGCCTGAATCCCACATCGTTACCCCGTATGTGAACAATGTCCAATGATTTATTTCTGGGTATTTGTCGGCGTGTTGTTGCTTGCATTGGTTGCCTTGTTGTAGGCTGACATTCTTAGGCTAAATGGTCTAAGGGCGTGAAAGACAAACACAACTAAATAATCGCATTCGAGAGTGCTATCAAGAATGCAAACGGAGAGCCGCCTCTTGTGACCCTAAAAATCACTTGCCGCGGCTCTTTTCGTTGGGCGTGTCTATTCGCTTCTCAAGATTTTTCTGGGTACGCTTCTCTCTAAAGGGGGCAAACTATGGCACTAGCCGATTCCATTGAAAAACACACATACAAGTCAGAAAACAAATGTACGCTGGCAATAATCATTGAAATGTTGAAACCTAATGACCGGACTGTCTTACTTGAATCCATCGCAAAAGGTTTACCAACAACAACTTTAGTTGCGGCACTTCGCTCTGAGGGTTATCAAATAGCCGAGGCAACTTTCCAAAATCACAGAAACGGAAAGTGCAAATGCCCCGCAGCCGAGTAGAAGAAATCCTTGAAGAACGCCTTGGCGAATACGGCGATGCGTTCACCGAGTTCACCGCTATTGGTCGCGTGTGGGCTGGTTTTCTTAAACTAGAAGATGACATCCCTGCATATCAAGTTGCGCTAATGATGGATGCGCTGAAGTCTGTGCGCCTTTTTCACAACCCGTACAAGGATGATTCTTGGCTTGATAAAGAGGGCTACACAAAACACGGCAAAACGATTATGGGCATCGAATGAGCCTCGCCGATCGCTTGAATGAGTTACCAGAAGGGATCGAATCAAAAGATGTTGTCGAACTTCGTAAAGCTCTTATGCGTGTTCAAAAACAACTTTTGCAAGCAAAAGATCGCACCGAACAACTCGTTCAAGTCACACACCAAGCCGCGTACGATGCAGTTTTGGGATTGGGTGAGATTAAACCAGTACCAGAACGACCTTTACCAAAAGGAAAGAAAAAAGCAGAGGTGGCACTCTGGCATATGACCGACTGGCAAGGTGCTAAGAAAACTACTTCGTACAACTCTGAGATTATGTATAAGCGCGTGATGCAATTTGCCGAAAAAGCAGTTGCAATCACCGACATTATGCGAGCAGATCACCCTGTGAATGAGTGCGTGATTATGTTCGGCGGAGATATGGTCGAAGGGCTTTTTAACTTCCCGTCACAGGCGTTTGAAATTGATGCGACTTTGTTTGAGCAATATGTAAATGTCAGTCGCTTATGCGTAGATGTAGTGCGTTATGCGCTTGCTAACTATTCTAAAGTGACTGTCGTACCTGAGTGGGGCAATCACGGGCGTATCGGATCAAAGCGCGACAATGTACCTCGCTCTGATAACTTCGATCGAATGTGTTACGAACTAGCGCGACAACTTCTCGCAGGGGAAAAGCGTTTAACTTGGCAAGAATGTCCAGAAGATATCCAGCGCGTTGAAATTGGAAATTACAAAGCTCTTTTAATTCACGGAGATGAGGTCGGTCGTAATGGATTTGCAAGCCCCGGTGCAATCGTTCAACACGCAAACAGATGGAGATCAGGGTCTTATCCTTGGGAATTCAGAGATGTGTACATCGGTCACTATCACACGCACGCCGAATGGGCAATGGCAAATGGTCAAGGCTCTGTCTATCAAACGGGAAGTACGGAAAGTGACAATCGTTACGCGGGAGTTATGTTGGCAGCCAGCGCAACACCATCACAACGATTGCATTTCGTTGATCCCGCCAAAGGCAGAGTAACTGCCGCTTACAAGGTTTGGCTTGATTAATGACTACGCTTGTCGGTGTTCAAGGTAATGGTTGGTGCGTATTAGGCGCAGACTCAAAAGCAAGTGACATCGATGGCTCATATATTTATATGCGCGACTCAAAAATCTTTGCTAATGGACCAACTTTGATCGCCGGTTCTGGCGCAGTTAGAGGGCTTAACATTCTTGAATATGGGTGGACTGCTCCACGCTATCGTGGAACTCCCGAGAGCTATATGACAAGACTTTTTATCCCGTCACTTCGCAAGAAACTTATTGAATCTGGCTCAGAATGGAAGAAAGAAGAAGAAACAGTCAGACACGATAACGATTTGCTAGTTGCCGTCAAAGGTCGGATATTTAAGATTGCAGACGATTACTCTTGGGAAACTTCGATTAGCAATCTTTATCGCGCTGGAAGCGGCGGCGATTACGCTCTAGGGGCTTTAGTTGCTCTAGGTGCTGAGAATGCTAAATCACCGGAATCTGCTAAAAAACTGATAAAACTTTCAATTGAAGCGGCGATTGCTTGCGACAACTTCTCGGGTGGCAAAATAGACATTTTTACTCAATTTGTCTAATCCTCATCTTGATCGTCAAAATCGATTGAAAGCGACTCATTGAGCGTAGGCTGAGTGATGTCAATATCTTGATTCTTAGCCGCCATTAAACCAGTCACAAAGAGCGTACTGGCTCTATTTACGACATCATCAATCTGATCTGGGTACTTGATATCAGCCTCGACCATCACGGCTAGGCTCCACAGACTGATCTGAACTCGAATCATAGGTCAATCCTTGCATAAATCGCTTTGGCGTGTCGGTTTTTGACCTTTCGTAATCTATCGATTACTGTCCGTCTTAACAGATCCGAGAGAACGGATCCCAAGCGAAGGCGGGTTAGAAATGAAAGAAATTAAGTTTAACCGCGTAAATGGTTGGACATACAAGACTATTGACAATCAATTTCTTGTTTACAACGGTGGTCCCAACGAATGGTATTCAGCCAAAATTGATCCTGAGATGGTTGAAAAGTTTGGATTCTGTTCAGTAGCGATTGACGAATCAACTAAACAATTTCATTCTTCTATTAAGAATGCTCAGCTTTGGGTGCGCAAATTTGAATACAAAGTTGGTGCATAAAATGGCGATCACATATCAAGGCAAGCCTTTTACTGGCGTTACTTACAATCAAGGATCTTATACTGGCGATCGCGGGCATATTTTTATTAAAGGCATTCAGCAATGCTCATACGCGCTCAATGCGCAAGGGCGAAATCGTATTTGGGAATCTTTTAAGTCAATCGCATACCTAAAATCTTTAATACTGGAAGGCAAAGTTTGCAAGATGTGTGCAAAAAATGTAAACGAAAAAATCCAACAACTAACGGAAGGCAAATAAATGGCAGGTCGTTTCAACCTAGAGGATTACGACACAGTCGAATCCCGTATTAAAAAGTTCTGGGAACAATTTCCTAACGGGCGCATTCATACTCAGATTATGCACAATGATGGATCTCGATTTATTGTGCAAGCGTGGGTTTATACAGATCGTGAAGATGATCGCTCAGTAACAAGCGGAATGGCTGAAGAAATTGTTGGCTCGTCTATGGTGACAAAGACTTCCGCGCTTGAAGTGTGCGAAACTTCCGCGATCGGTAGAGCTTTAGCGAACTTTATTTTTTCTGGCAACAAGCGACCTTCACGCGAAGAAATGGAAAAAGTTGAGCGTTACGAAAATAACACACGCAAGACTCCGCTTTACGCAGTAAGAACTCTTACGCCAGAAGAATTGGAACGCCTAGAGAAAATTCTCGACATCATTCAGGAAACAAATGAAATCGATGCCTTGCGCAAGATCTGGGCAGACGAAAAGGATTTTTTGGATTCAAAAGTCCGAGGAACAACGATTAAGGATGCGCTTAATAAGAGAGTGCAGGAGTTATCGTGAAGCAGACTTCAATAGATGCTCGAGCAAAAATCGAGCCAAGAGTTGGAACGCTTCGCCGCAAGGTGTACGAACTGTTTATCAACAGAGGGATCAGCGGGCTAACCGATCAAGAAATTGAGAAGTATCTTCATCTTGATGGCAATACAGTTCGACCTATTCGCGGCTCATTAGTTACGGATGGATTTATTATCGATACAGGCACAACACGACTCAATGACAAAGGCAACCAGTGCATCGTGTGGCGATACGCTGAGAATGGAATGATGCTATGAAGCTCTTTTGTAACAAGAATCATTGGAAAATTGAAAATGGCAAACTCATTCTTGGTGCTGATACCGATGAAAGGCTTGCTGAACAATTAACGAAGATGATGGCTCGCTTAGAGGCAGAAGTACGCCTTGAGATTTACGATCAGATTTGCGCCATTGATTTTACGACTAACAAAAAGCAGATTGTTAAAAGCGGCATCGAGAATGTTGCATTACAGGTACAAGATATGTGCGCGCAGATTGTTTTGGGTGAAAATAAATGAGTGTCGTAACGCCTATGCAGGTCGAAGCGCGCTTAAAAGATCTGAGCAAGTTGATCGATGAAGCGCACGATGATTTAGTAAATACTGAGTCGCTTTATCAGCAACATAAAGCAGATTACGAAATTGCTATGGCTCGAACTCGCCTTGAACTTTCACAGAAGTCATCTCCAACTGGAAAGAATTACACAGTTGGCGAGCGCGAGGATATGGCACTTGTTCAAAATGCTGAACTGCACAAGATCGTTGCGATGGATGAAGCGATTGTGAAGGCTAATCGTGCGAATGTGGCTCGACTTCGTGTTCAAGTCGATATTGCTCGCTCGATTGGAACTTCGGTTCGTACAGGGATGGAAATTTAATGGAAATCAAAAAGATGCTGGCGGGAGCTTTATCTGGTCACGATGCTCAGCGCGATAGATCGTTACAAGTTGATATCGGTCCATCATCTGTTGGCGATTGCAAACGCAGGGTTTTCTACAACCTTACGCAAGCACCTAAAGTCAATCAAACTGACAAACTTGCCGCGATTATGGGAACTTTTATTCACGCCGGTATTGCTGAAGCAATTAAGCGCGAAGATCCATTTGGCGATAATTTTATGATTGAGCAAGAATTCAAAACTGAAGGATTGCGCGGTCATATCGATCTGTACATTAAAGATCGTAAGCAAGTTGTGGATTGGAAAACTACTAAAAAGAAATCATTGCGTTACTTTCCATCTGAACAACAAAGAATGCAGGTTCAGCTCTATGGCTACTTAGTGAGCGAAAATGGATATCCAGTAGAAACAGTTTCGCTCGTTGCGATCTCCCGAGATGGTGAGTCTGAAGATATCAGAGAGCATAGCGAGCCTTACGATCCAGAGATGGCTAAACGAGGTTTAGCGTGGATTGCTGAGATTCAAGAAATGGTTTCTAATGGTGAAGTGCCTGAAGCCGAAAAAGATGTTTACTTTTGTCGCTCATATTGCGATTACTACGATGCGACAGGAGTTAACGGGTGTCCAGCAAAAACGAAGTAAACAAGATCTCAGTCAAAGCCGCAACGATTCGTTACGGAGTCACACAGAGAACGATCTTTCGTTGGATTGAAAAGTACGAGATTCATCGATTTGATGATGGTTTTTATAATCGTGATCAGTTTGATGCCCTCGTTGAAAATTACGCAAATCCGGAGTTCAAAGATGTGGACTGGGATCGTGCCGCTTGTCAAGGTCTGCCAGTCAATTTCTTCTATCGAATTGAAGAAAGAGGCGTTTCAAAGTTATTCAATTTTGATGTTTTTCGCATTGAATGTGCGCCTTGCCCGATTTGGGCGCAATGTCTAGCCTATGGCACTCATCACGAAAATTATGGTGTTTGGGGCGGAATGACTACTGAAGAAAGAAAATCGCTTTTGAGTCATAAAAATTCTGCCGTCAAACAAAAGGTTTTCAAAGATTTTGAAAAGCAAGGCATAACCAAGCAAATGATTTTGCAAGCGATCGGAAAGCAATGAAACTTTTAGATTTGTTTTGCAAAGCCGGTGGAGCAAGCGTTGGTTACCATCGAGCGGGTTTTGAAGTTGTTGGTGTGGATATCAAAAAGCAAAAACGATATCCATTTGAGTTTATTCACGCCGATGCTTTAGAAATTTTGGCTGACAAAGATTTTCTTAAGCAGTTCGATGTTATAGCCGCTTCGCCACCTTGCCAAACTCACAGCTCCACGAAACATTTGAGAGATGCTCAAGGTCATACGACCACAAAACTAGATTTAATTCCAGAAACTAGAGAAGCGTTAAAGGCGTGGGGGGGGGCTTACATCATTGAGAATGTGCCAGGTGCACCTTTAATCAACCCGATTGTTTTGTGTGGATCATCGTTTGAATTGAAGGTTCGCCGTCATCGTCATTTTGAATCAAATGTTTCTTTGCTAGGCTCAATTTGCAGTCATAAAAAGCAAGGCAGACCGGTTGGCGTGTACGGCGCGATGAAAGATAACCCTAAGGGTATTGATCGCACAACTGGAAAAATGGTTTATGGTGGCAGAACTGCTACGAGCATTGAAGAGGCTAGGGAGGCAATGGGAATCGATTGGATGATCTGGTCAGAACTGGTTGAAGCAATTCCACCTGCTTATACACATCATTTGGGAAAACAACTTATGGAGAAGCAATGAACTCATTACCTTATATGCAACTTTATGTGAATGATTATTTAGCCGATACTGCTCATCTGAATGCGACTCAACACGGCGCGTACATTCTTTTGCTTATGAACTATTGGCAACAAGGCAAACCGCTTAATAACAGTCGTGAAAGACTTGCTTTTGTAGCTCGAATGACTCCCGAGGAGTGGGAAGATAACCGCGAAATACTTGCTGAGTTTTTCTGGATCGATGGTGACATCTGGACTCACGCCAGAGTTGAAAACGATTTGGCTAAAGTGCGAGAGAAGTCCGAGAAAGCATCCGTTAGCGCAAAACAAGCATTCGCCAAGCGTTCGCTAAGCGATCGCCAAGCGGATGGTGAGCAATCGCATACATATACAGATACAGATACAGATACAAAAAAAGATATCTATACCGCCGAGTTTGAAAAATTCTGGAACACATACCCGATCAAAGTCGGAAAAGGCGCGGCGATGAAGGCTTGGGTCAAGGCGATTAAGAAAACTACCCCTGAAATCATCATCGAAGGTGCTGATCGATACTCGAAAGACCCGAACCGCGACCCGTCATTTACCGCTCATCCCGCGACTTGGCTGAATGGCGATCGCTGGCTTGATTCCCCGCTACCTCAAAAACGCCTTCAAAATGGTTTTAGAGAGGCGGACAGTACGCCGACCATAGTTCCACCTAAGTTTGAGCCGTTAGACACTTCAGATTCGATTCCAATGCCCGAATCAGTTAAAGCTCTATTGGGACAAATTCGGCGTAATTCGTAAGTAATCTGTTATGATTATCGTAAGCATTACGAAACCGAAAGGGGAGTTATGACAATCGTTACGCCAGACAAGGTTCAATTTGGCGATCTCGTTTCCATCAACGGAGAACAGATGATCGTCAAAGACATCGAGGGACCTGATCACACAGGCACCTACGATTTTTACTTAGCCGCTGGAGAGAAAGTCGTACATAAGGTTGTAAACGACACAGTTGCTCTAATTCGCTAGTATTTCTTCAATGATCTCGTTTAGTTGTGACGGCACACCCGTGCCTCAGGGCTCGATGAAGGTCATAAATGGGCATATCCTGCACTCTCAAGGATCCGCTCTAGCAGTTTGGCGTTCCACCGTTGCTCTGTCTGCTCGGTTCGCTGGGGCAAAGCCAGTAGATGGAGCAATCGGGATTGACATCGTTTTTCGAGTCAAAAAGCCCAAAACTGTCAAAAGAGCCTACCCGACAGTAGCTCCAGACTTGGATAAGTACATCCGTTCGGTTTTAGACTCTCTGACGGGCATCGGATATATCGATGACTCGCAGGTAATAGACATAAAAGCCCAAAAAGTCTATTCGGACACGCCGGGCGCGGATATCAAACTTTTTGCTCTAGGTGGTTGACCTCCGTAATCTATGAGTGTAATCTTTCCGTTAACAGGGCAAGAAGCCCCCAAACGAAAGAAGGCAAAAGTGAACGCTTATGCAGAAAGTATCGTCAACGGTCTGAAGGTTGATGAAGAAGAAGCGATCAAAATTCAAAACTTCATAAATAACTGGTTTGATGATTTTCGCTGGAGTTCAGCAACAAATTCACAAATTGTTCGCACGGCAAAACAAGCGCAAGCAATGATTGCTGACCCTCGTTATGCAGAGTTGGTGGCATACAATGGAAATTAAAGTGCCAGCAAGATTCTATCAAGATCATACTGATAGAAGTAACACCCCAGAACTTCTCGTTGATGCCGTCATTAAAGATTCCGGTTCATATTTATTCGTTGAACTCAATGACGATCAAATTGCGAACTTGTTAAGCGATGCTGAGTATTACGCAGATGGTGTGGATTATCCCGAACTTCGTGGATTGCAAAAATCTGCAAAAGCAACTGTAAAAGCAATCAACACTCAAGTTAAGTGTGTGGCATAAATGTTTGTCGAAGAAACTGATTTGATCGATATATTTGAAAGTCATATTGCCAATCTTGAAAAAGCGTTAGATCACACAAACTGGATTAAGGAAGTAGAAAAAACTCCAGAATCTTACGGAGCGCATTGTCACTTTGAAGGCGCTTTAGAAGCAACTAGAGATTTATTTAATCAGGTTATGACAATCAATGAAACGAAGGCGAGCAAATGAAAATTACAGAAACAGACTTTGAGCAGCTGATAGTTAATTCAATGAATTGGAATGAATACTATCTTGACTGGGAAAAGCAAGAGGGTCGCTTCGAAGATATAGATTTCAAAATCCAAGAATCGCCTTCGATCGACTATTCATTTCTCCGCGCTTACTGGATTCCACAATATCCTGCAGTAATGTTTGCCAAGGCTTTTCTTGAATCTTTGGGTTATGCGTATCGTATTTATTACGACACGGCTGACAATACTTATATGCTCACAACTAATTACGGAGGCAAAATCTAATGTGGTCAATGATTGTTGTGGGCTTAGTGATTGCCTTTGGCATCTTCGCATTAGCTCTATTTTTAGAAGATGATTCAATGTGGTTTACGGATGACGAAGAATGATGTGCGCGTGGTGCGGATCTAAAGGTGGATTCGCTAATCGTTTGATCATTCACCTAATCGAAATGCAAGATGCAATATATGAGTGCGAATGGTGTTCATTAAAAATAGATGTCGAACTATTGAAAGCAGGAATTGATGATTAAGAAAATGGATCGCAAGTATGTAATTCGCCGCCGTATCGTATTCGGTACTTTGGCAGTTGTTGGATTTATTGCCGCTTACTATCTCGTCAACCACATCTGGTGGACAGGCACGGGTTATTGCTGGGGCAGTTCAGAGAAATGTATCGGAATATGAGTTTCATAGAAGATGCATTTACTAACACGCAAATCGCTTTTCATCGCTACTGGGTGAATGCTTGGGCAGAAGGTCTAGCTTATTGCCTTGATTGCGGAATGGAATATCGAGATAGCCAAAAAGTTATGATCGATGGTATTGAGAATTGCCCGCATTGTTCATCGGATTACGGGAAGCGTTACTACTTCTGCAAAGAACACGGCAGCCGTGATGATGATTGTGAGCGATAATGGCTAAAAAGGTTGAAGATTATTATTTCGTATTTACAAAACGCGATCACCCACGCAGGTTTTGGAATAAAAACGAAACACGCTATTACCAGTGCCTTCAATGTTGGTGGGCAACTGCCACTAGCACTAAGGCGCACGGAGCGATGTCTGGATTGCTTACAAGTACGAGAGTAAGCATTGAACTTGCCGCACATATGAATTTGCATAAGAAAAAGAAAGGCAAGAAATGAATCACGATGAATTGCTTGCAAAGATAGACTTAAATTCGCGTAATGTCATAGATCAAGATACTTTCATATCACCATACAACACACTCCGAGCAGTAGTAGAGCTGCATAAATCATATTTTGGACTATGCAAAACTTGCACTACTTTGAACAAACACATCGCTTACCCGTGTCTAACAATCCAAACTATTGAGAAGGAGTTGGCGTGACAATTATTGAAGTGTGCGAAGAATTTGATTGTGACTATCGAATCGTTCACGAAATTAACACCGATGGCTATATTGTTGATGGCGTAGTCGTGAAAGCACCTGACAACCAGTTAATGTACTACCACAAATTGAATCTACATATGAAGGCATAAGATGTCCGGATGCCATAAAATTGCTTACGAAACACCTAGGGATGCTCGTATTGCCGCTACTTTTATGAAAAAGCGTAAAGGATCTGGACCGATTCGGATCTACCTATGCTCGGACTGTGAAAAGTTCCATACAACTTCTATGAAGAAAGGCGCGTACAAGGGATAATGCCAACATACGAATATAAGTGTTTAGGATGCGAAGATCGTTTCGAGGTCATCTGCTCGATCCACGAAACACCTGAAACCCCAAAATGTTGCGGAAAGATTGAGCGTGTATTTTCTCCCTTCGGCGTGTCTTTCAAGGGCACCGGTTGGGGTGGAAGTAAATAGCAGGTAAACTAATTCTGTCCGCTATCTCCCGAAAGGATGTATGAAAATGGACGATTCACAAGTTATGCGTTGCCGCGGATGCGGTGTTCAACTCTGGGTGGCTACTGTCTGCTCCTTCTGTTCAGAACGGGGTAAGGTAGCCCGATAAGGGCTTGGGGTAAGATCCTTTTAGTAGCCTTTTTGGTGGGATCTTGCCAGTCGGTAGGAGCGCAAGCCGCTTTTGCACCGAAAGAAAGTATTTCGTTTTTAATGCACCCTCGACTGTACGCACAAATGCAAGTGCCGAGTTCGAGTCAATTTTCTTGCCTTGATAAACTCTGGAAGCAAGAATCGCATTGGAATCCGAAAGCCTTAAACAAATCTTCGGGTGCGTACGGCATTGCTCAGTTTTTGCCTACAACTTGGGGCAATTACAAAGTTCACAAAACTGCCAATTCGATTCTGCAAGTTGATTATGGCTTACGCTATATTTCAGCTCGTTACGGCACACCTTGCGCCGCGTGGAAACACGAAAAGAGATTTGGCTGGTATTAAGTGGATCAAAAGATTGTTGCGCTTGTAGAGGCAAGAGCGGGGAATTACTGCGAAACCTGCGGTAACCCCGCTTTTGACTCTATGGCTCTACATCATAGAAAATTAAAATCCCGAGGCGGGAAAGATTCAGTTTCTAACTTGATTCGTATTCATCACGAATGTCACAACCTTGGTACTGACTCAATACACAAAAATCCGTCTATTGCTACCGACAAGGGTTGGATGGTGAGCAGTTGGAGCGATCCTGAAACAGAGCCATTCTTGCAACCTGATGGCAACTGGGTACTTTTGAAAAATGACGGAAGCATCGAATCGGTGTAATGTAAGCAATCCAAACAAGAAAGGCAGATCAATGAATCAAATTATGATTGAAGGCAATTTAGGTTCAGATCCAGAGATTAAGATGCTTAAAGATGAAGTTCTCGCATCATTCTCTTTGGCTCACACACCTCGCAAGAAAGTAAACGGACAATACGAAGATGGCGAAACAATCTGGTTCCGCGTAGCGTTCTGGAATGCTAAATCAGATCTTGTTATTGACAATCTTAAAAAGGGCGATCGAATTGCCGTTGTTGGTCGTTTAAGCCAATCAACTTACAAGACAAAAGATGGCGAAACTAAGACAAGCCTTGAAATCGCTGGAACTGATTTTTATATCAAGCCTAAAAAGTCTGCTAGCGGATCTCAAGGATTTACAGATTCAGTTCAGGATGTGCCAGCGTGGTAGAGGAACTTTGGACATCTCAACAAGTAATTGAACACTTAGAGATTACGATGAACAATTTACGCCAACTGCAATTTCGCAAAACAATTGCTTGGGTGAAGCGTGAAGGCAAAGCCGTTTTTTATCGCGCAGATGATGTAAGAGCGTATAAGGAAAAACGCCAAGCTCGTAAACGCTAAAATGATACCTATGATTATCGATAAGGATGAGATTACGATTGCTGACATAGATGAAGCAATTGCTCACCTTGCCGAATTATTGAAGGATCGCTATGGAAATAGACTCACTCATCAGAGGAAGGCTTTTTTGATGGGTGAGATGGATTCACTACTTGATGCAAGATTAGAGGCGCTGAATGAAATTGGAAACAGTAACGATCGACAGTTTGATACTCGATCCACAGAACGCTCGGAAACACTCAAAGCGTAATCTTGATGCGATCGCCGCAAGTCTAAATAAATTTGGACAACGCAAACCGATAGTCGTTCATAACGGCGTAGTTATCGCCGGTAACGGAACGCTTGAAGCCGCTAAGTTGCTTGGTTGGACTGAGATTGCCGTAAGCCAATGCCCAAGTGATTGGGATGCTGAAACCGCTAAGGCTTATGCGCTCGCAGACAATCGATCGGCTGAATTGGCTGAATGGGATCAAATTACGCTTTCAAAGCAATTAGACGAACTGAGCGATTTAGGCTGGAGCATCGATCTACTGGGCTTTGACAAGATCGAATTGCCTGATTTCAAGCCAGAAGATGCAGAGCAACCTCGTTTAGATCAAAGCGCACCAAATATGTGTCCTCAATGCTCATTTGAGTGGCGCGTAGGCAAAAAAGGCGAGATCGAACCTGTATGAGTTTAGTTATTGCACCTTGTTCATTTGATGCCGCCAAATATGCCGTAATGAATTGGCATTATTCTCAAGCGATGCCCGCTGGCAAACTTGTGAAGTATGGCGTATGGGAAAACGACAAGTTCATTGGTGCGGTAATCTATGGCAGAGGCGCAAATAAAGACTTAGGCAAACCTTACGGCTTAGAGCAAATCGAGATATGCGAACTTGTACGAGTCGCGCTAACTAAACACGAAGCGACTGTCAGCCAAATCGTGGCTCAAAGTATCAAACAGTTGAAGAAAGAAAACCCCGGGATTCGTTTGATCATTAGTTTTGCTGACCCGGAGCAGAATCACAAGGGCGGCATCTATCAAGCGGGAAACTGGATTTACAACGGATGCTCTCAGTCAGCTGACGAATACATCGTTAACGGCGAGCGCATACACGGCAGATCGCTTAGAGCCAAGCGTAAATCTCACCCAATTCAGACAAATGCTAAAAACGCTCTGATCTGGGCGCAACAGGTTTTAGACCCTAACGCTCAAGAGGTCAAAGGCTCGTCAAAGCATCGCTATTTATACCCGCTGGACAGAAATATGCGAAAACTTGTGAGTGCGCTATCTTTGCCCTACCCATCTGCGGTTGAAGGCTCAATAGTGAGCCGCGATACTTCCGGTATCGAGGGGCAAGTGCAATCCTTGCCAACCGCTCAAAGATCGTAATGCGAATATGAGTGAAAACATTACGAATATCGTCAAACTAGATCACGAAACATTTGAGCGTGAGTTAAAGGTTTGGCAATATCGCGTTGCTGGTGCGACATTTCAGCAAATCGCCGACAAGTTAGATTATGCAAATGAATCTGGTGCGCGAGCCGCGTTCAAGCGTTATGTCAATCGCACGAAGGATGAAACGCTAACAAGCGAATTACGCGAACTACATAAAGAAAGACTTGATGCAGCTCTTTTGGCGATATGGCCCGCAGTCGAGCGTGGCGATTTAGAGGCGATCAAGGTTATGATCAAGTTATTAGAGCGGGATGCCAAGATGTTCGGCATTGATACGCCAGTCAAGACCGAGGTGGAGGTGACTACATACGATGGAATCTACCTACGCGAAAGCACAGAAAGACTTATCAGCCAGATACGAGAGATTGAAGAAGCGCAGATTATCGTGGGCGAAGGAACTAGCGAGACCGGAACAGCTACCGAACAGTAAAGAGGACTGGTCAATCTATCTTTACCTTGCTGGTCGAGGTGCTGGCAAAACCCGTACTGCCGCTGAATGGCTAGCGTGGGAAGCGACAACTCAGAACGATACTCGCTGGGCGATCGTTGCTCCGACCTTTGGCGATGTGCGTGATGTATGTGCCGAGGGAGAATCGGGCATTATTAACATTTTGCGTTCTTATGGTTCGCTTTTAGATTACAACCGATCGCAGGGATCGATTACGCTGACAAATGGCTCAAAGATCAAACTGTTCTCAGCCGATGAGCCGGATCGCCTTCGCGGACCGCAGCATCACGGGGCTTGGTGTGACGAATTAGCCGCGTGGCGTTATCCGGACACTTGGGATCAACTTCAGTTCGGTATGCGCCTTGGAAGCCATCCTCGAACTGTTATCACTACAACGCCACGACCTGTTTCGTTGATTCGTAATCTAGTAAGCCGCACGGACGGAAGCGTGAAGATAGTCAGAGGCTCGACCTTTGATAACGCCGCTAATCTGGCACCGCAAGCCTTGTTGGAGTTACAGGCTCGTTATGCAGGTACTCGTATGGGCAGACAAGAGTTATACGGCGAATTGCTTACTGAGTCAGACTCAGCTCTGTGGACTCGTCAACTAATCGAAGATGCTCGTATCAAGCCTGAAGATGCGCCGCCTTACTTTAGAGTTGTAGTCGCAATTGACCCTGCCGTAACAAGTGGCGAAGGCTCAGACGAAACTGGAATCGTTGTCGCTGGCGCAACACCAGACGGGCATTACTACATCCTTGAAGATGCTTCGATGCGTGGCACACCTGAGAACTGGGCGCGTAAGGCGATCGAGATGTATCGCAAATATAAGTGCGATCGAGTTATCGGCGAAGCCAACAACGGCGGCGATATGATCGAAAGTCTGTTAAGGCAGGTCGATGCTTCGGTGCCTTATCGCAAAGTTCACGCCTCTCGGGGCAAACGAGTCCGTGCTGAGCCTATATCTGCGCTATCTGAGCAATTGCGCCTACATATGGTTGGCAATAACTTCTCGCAACTAGAAGATCAACTTGTCACTTGGGAACCTGATAGCGATAAGTCCCCCGATCGTATGGATGCGATGGTGTGGGCAGTATCAGATTTGATGAGTGGATCTAATGCGTTGCGATCACTTGCGGCAATGGCAGACTTTTGTCCATCGTGTAGATTGCCTCTTGTTAAAGGCACTCGCTTTTGCCCGCGTTGCAATACCGCTATCATTACACCAGCCTGATTTACAAGGGGCATAACTAAGGGGACACTATGGGTCTGATCGACCGTCTTGCAAAAGCAGTAGCACAACAAATTGAGAAGGCACCGAACAGTAATTTGCCAGCGGGCTCAGTCGTAATGACGGAGCAACAAATGCGTGATGCGAATACTCAGAACACTTACGGACAACAGACTCCGCTACCTCGAAACCCAATTCTTTCTGGCGTTCCCTTTGGTCCGGGTACTCCAATTATGCCGGGTGCAATTAACCCACTTCGTGATGATGGTCGTGCAGATCCACGCCGTTACGAATACCAAGTTGCGCAAAACATTAACATCGGAACCGCACAGAAGCTCGTTCCATTCGACACACTACGCGGAGCCGCTGAGCAGATCGACATTGTTCGCCGTTGCATAGAAGTTCTCAAGGCTAAGATCTCAGGACTGGACTGGGACATCACTATCGCTGAAGATGCAAGCGAAAAGATTATTGCCGAGATCGGCGGAGATCACACTCGCGCTATGAGTCAGGCTCGCTCTAAGTTCTCCGACGAGATCTATCGAGTGCGTACATTCTGGGAAAACCCAGATAAGGCTAACGGACTCACATTCATCGATTGGATGATGATGTCGCTTGAGGAAATCCTTGTTCTCGATGCTTGGGCTATTTGGCCGCAACGCACAGTTGGCGGAGATCTATACGGACTGCAAATCCTTGACGGCTCTACGATTAAGCCTTTGCTAGACGATCGCGGAATGCGCCCAATGCCACCGCAACCTGCATACCAGCAAATTCTTTACGGCTTCCCACGCTCTGAATTTCAAGCAAACTCAGACGATATTACCGCCGATGGCGAGTTCACTTCAGACGATCTGACTTATCTCATCCGCAACCGCCGCGCTAACTCAGCCTATGGATCATCACCGGTTGAGCGTTGTTTGCCTTTGGCTGATCTTTATTTGCGCCGTCAGCAATGGCTACGCGCTGAATACACAGATGGCGTATCTCCAGAGATGATGCTTACATCGGATGCAGACTTCGGTAACGATCCGCTTGTAATGAAGCAATACGAAAACATCATTAACGACAACCTTGCTGGACAAACCGAGCAACGCAAGCGCGCTTTGATCTTGCCTTCTGGTTTGAAGCCACAGTTCTATGAAGGTTACGGCGAGAAGTTCAAATCAAATCTTGACGAGTATCTGATCACTTCGATCACAGGTCACTTTGGCGTACTGCCTACTGAAATCGGATTCTCCGCTAAAGGTGGACTAGGTGCTTCGGGTCACCAAGAGGGAGAAGCTGAAGCGGCTCAATCTATCGGCGTTGCTCCGCTAGTCCAATGGATTGCCAAGATGCTTACAAACCTTTCTTACACATATCTTGGAATGCCACGCGAACTTGAGTTTAAGTTTATGGTCGGCGAGATCCGCGACAACGAACAAATGGCAAAGAAGTCTGATCTTGAAGTTCGTGGCGGAACAAAGACTCTGAACGAACGCCGTAGCGAACTTGGCTTGCCTTTGCTAGATACTCCTGCCGCTGATCAGCCAATCCTTGTTGCGGGCAATGGTGTTTATCTATTTACTCCAGAGGGAATCGTAAACGCCGCCGCACCAACACCGGGTCTTGAAGATGTGTCAGATGATGTTGATCCTTTGGCTCCAGTTAAAACTGAACCAGATTCAGAGCCAGATTCAGAGCCAGATTCAGAGCCAAAATCTGACAGTCAGAATTCAGAATCTGACACTCAAACCTCACAGGAGGCGGATTACCAAAAGGCTGGCGTTCCGTCTAAGTCTGAAGTTAAGGATGCGCTCTCGAAACTAAAGATCCTTCCAAATGCCGCTGGCGATCATCCTGCTTCGGATAGCCCTGATCAGATAGCAGACTCCGTATCTAGTCCGTGGCCAATCGTTGAAACTGAAAACGGCAACTATCCTGTTGATCCGGATGTCTGGTCTAAGGCTAAACTCACCCTCGTTAATGTTAAGGATCTATACGGCACCGATACTGCTCTCGATCGTTCTAATGTTGCCGATCATATTGAATCTATGGGTCAAGCCCTAACTCCTTATCGTGGCTACCCGCTGGTATATGACGATGGCGAAAAGCAAATCATCATTGACGGACATCACCGCCTCTTTGCGATGTGGCTCTTAGGAATGGATCAAGTCCCTGTATGGCTCGGCTCACCTGATATGGCTAAAGCCGCGAGCGCAGAGGTCAAGGCTTTCTTGAAGTGGGCTAAGAAAGGAAACGCCGCTCGTAGAGATTTTGAATTCAAAGCTCTAGATCCAATCGTGGCGGATGCTCTGAATCGTTGCGCTTTCGATGGTGATATGGAAACTGCTCGATCGCTAGCGAAGGCGTATATCGCATAATGCTTGGCGTTCATCAAGTCGATGGGCGCATCGCTGAGGGAGCGGCGGTAAAGATTCGAGCCGCTCTCAAAAAAAGTGTCGATGCGAAGCAGGTCATTCTTGATTACCTACACACGCACCCGACTGTCAGCGAATTTATTTCTCAGGATCGCGCTAGGGCTAGAGCGTGGGCGATGCACAATGTCACTTTGGATCACGATGCGGTTGAGTCTGCGTTAAGGCAACATTACGCCGATATGTATGTCACGGGTGTTGCTTCAACCTATGATGCTTACGGACAGGCTTTGAGATCTAGAAAAGCCGAAAAGAAACCTGTTAATAACTGGAACTCGATGGCGTGGGCATCTAGCGTTTTAGAAAATGCCGTGAATTGGGAAACTTGGACACCGGGCAATAAAGCCGCGGAAGCGTTGCTTCGACCACCGGGTGGTTTAGAGAAGTTACTGGGTAATGTAAAGATCGCTTCGCTTGATCTAAAGAAAACAAGTTACGATCTACTCGGTAGCAAGTTGGCAGACGGCTTTGCTATCGGAGCAAGCCCGACCAAAATGGCTTCGATGATCGAAGATTCACTTTCTAGCCCTGATCGATCTTTAATGATTGCATTGACCGAGGGGTCTAGAGCTGCTAATGCCGCCGCAGTAGATTCTTATGCCGCTTTAGGCGTTGAACAGATTCAATGGGTTGCATCTGATCCTGAAGATGAAGAATGCGATATCGATGGCGAAATTACCGATGTTGATGGCGAATTTAGTAATGGATTAGGCGCAGACGATCTGCCAGTCCACCCAAACTGCAGATGTTCTACGATGGGTGTGCCGCCTGAACCTTCAAGCAGTTCTGATAACTCAGACGATCAAGCAACCGATGAATAAAAGCATTACAATTACACGATAATCCGAGAGAAGGAATCCAATGGCTCTTAACCATATCAATGTCACAGTCGGCACAAATCCAACCTTGCTCGTTACCCTTCCAAATGGTGTTGGTTATGTAGCAGTCCAAATTCAGAACCGCGATAGTGCGCCTGTTTATCTTGGCGATAATTTAATTACTGTCGCATCAGGTGCTAATGGTGGTCAGATTCTCGCTCCGGGTGCAACTGTGCAAATCTGGATGCACGGAAATGAATCTATCTATGCAATTTCAACCGCTGGCACAACTACCGGTGCAGTCTGTCTCGTATATTCCGCTTAAACAATGTCAGATACTTTCGTACCACCAGCAGGTGTAGCCGAAGCCGCTAAACGCGCTCTCGGTTGGATCGCTGACGGACACGCAGGTGATGGATTTACAAGTACCGGTAGAACTAGAGCAGGACAACTTTCGAGACGAGAAGGATTATCACGCGATACCATTATGCGTATGGTGAGTTTCTTTGCTCGCCACGAAGTCGATAAAAAAGCAGAGGGATTTAGTCAAGGGGAAAAAGGATTTCCATCACCGGGTCGTGTGGCTTGGGATGCGTGGGGTGGAGATGCTGGAAAGTCTTGGGCTGAAAGCATTGCCGCGAAACTTAACAAGGAGAAAACAGTAATGAATGATTTCGCTAACTCATACGCCGCTATCGTTAAGCAAGAAAAGCAAGAGGATGGATCGCTACTCGTCTATGGCAAAGCAACTGATGACTCTTTGGACATTGATCAACAAATCTGCGATGACACTTGGCTCTCCTCTGCAATGCCTGAATGGTTCAAATCAGGTGGAAACATTCGTGAACAGCATTCCTCTATTGCGGCAGGAGTAGCAAAAGAATATGAAGCGAAGCCAGATGGTCACTACATTACTGCTCTCGTTGTTGATCCTGTTAGCGTTAAGAAAGTGGAAACAGGCGTTCTTAAAGGCTTCTCAATAGGTATTAAAGCACCTCGCGTTGTGCGTGATCAAAAAGCCGCTAATGGTCGAATCGTTGATGGACAAATCGTTGAGGTTTCTCTTGTCGATCGTCCTGCTAACCCAAATGCAAAACTTATGCTCGCTAAATCAGTAGATGGCGAAGCAGGACTCGTACAGGTAGAAGAACTTGTCGAGGTTGAACTACCAATCGAACAGAAGGATAAATCTATGCTCGCCGAAGTTATCAAAGAAATCCACGCGGATTCAGTTAAGTTCGATCAGGCTTCGTATGATGCCGCTCGTAAGGCTATTGCCCAACTGATTATCGCCGAAGCAAGCGAAATGGCTGATACAGATTCAGACGAGCGCGATGATATTGACACGCTTTTGTCAGCTCTTAAGCACCTCTTTAATTTCAAAGATGGTGAAATCGAGGAAGGTGAGGCTATGGCTACCGATGCAAGTATGTTGGAACTCTCTGCAAGTAAAGATGCAGATTCATCTGAAGGTTGCGACTGCGATGGTTGCGTTGCTTGCCAAGAAGATGGCGGATGCGATGATAAAGTCTGCAAGGGTTGCACAAAGATGTCCGTTAAGTTTGTAGGCAAATGCTTAGAGTGCGGATGCGGTCAAGTCGGAGATAACCACGGCAAGACTTCAGTTCAGATCGCTGGCAACAACGGCGGAATCCGTACAACCTCAAATGTATCTACTGCACAGATCGTAACTCCAGATCAACTTGGCGGATCAATCAAGTCTGCCGAAGGCGAAGAAGTAGAAACTCCTGTCGATGCTCCTGTCGATGAAGTCAAGGACGAAACTGTCGTTGAAGAAATCAAGGAAGAAGTCGAAAAGATCGAGGAAAAACTCGAAGAAGAAATCAAAGATATTCTCGGTGAGAAGTTTGTAACTTCGATCATCGAGAAAGCAACAAAGAGTGCGTCTGAAACAGTCAAGGCTGAGATCGATTCTTACAAGGCGGCATTAAAGGCAGCTGAAGATAAGTCGGTGGCTCTTGAATCAGAACTCGTAATTGCAAAATCGGCTGCGGCATCGGGCGGTCCAAAGCGGACTGGTCGAGTCAATGTCAATGATTCAAACGAACTACTTATCAAAGCCGCTGAATATCGCCTCAAGGCATCAGCGACTTCAGACCCAATTCTCGCTAAAGGTTACAAGCAACTAGAGAAGGAATACCTCTCTAAAGCCGGACAACCGGACGCAGAATAAACCCACTCGAAAGGAAAAAACCTAATGGCGCTACAAGCACCTAAGGCTTCCGATCTCTTTGGTGATGTTGATTCACCGAAGAAAGCCGCGAAGCGTATGGACGAGTTTCAGGGAGAACTGAACAAGTCCTTTGCACTACCTAACACAAATGGTTTGACACCAGCACAAGATCCAACACGCGCACTTGAGGCACTAGCGGCTTCTAAGTCACTTGCTCCTGATGCTCTTGCTGGCTTGAACAACGCGATCGCTTCACAACGCATCGCATCACAGGAGATCCAGAAGGACATCAGCCTTACATCTCCACTCTCAACATCTTTCGCAGCCTTCGACCTCGAAGCACCTGCAAAGCTCCTTACACCTCGTCCAACACCACTTCGTAACCGAATCCCTCGTAAGAAGGGCGTAGGCACAAGCCACCGCATCAAGCGCATCACAGGCTATACCGGTACAGGAACAGGTGGACAAGGTCAGATTTGGCCGGGCATCACAGAATCTACAACTACCGCTTTTGGTTCAATCAACTTCGAGCGTGGTTCAAAGATCAGTTACACCGCAGATGACATCATCTTGCCTTACAACTCATACTCACTATCAGATAGCGTTTCATTCGACGCTAACTTCTCAGGTTTGGGTTACCAAGATCTTCGTCAACTTTCTTCAACTTCCACCCTTTATGCAACTATGTTGATGGAAGAAAGAATGATGTTGATGGCTCGTGGTACTGCTTCAGGCTACTCAGGTGCGCTTAACGGCGGATCTGCTCCAACACTTCCAACACTTGCCGCAGTATCAGCAAGCGGATCAGTAACTGCGCTTCCTAACGCAACCTACTATGTCTATTACACCGCTGATGCCGGTGTTTCTTCAACAGGTTTTGGTGAGTCAATTGTTTCTGCAGTTGCTTCACAAGCAACATCAAGCCAAGCACTCACAATCACAATTCCTTCTGCTATCACAGGCGCGATTGCTTACAACATTTATGTTGGAACAACCACCGGTGTTGCTAACGCTCACTATCAGGGTCGCACAACCAGCCTAACTTTCACTCTTGGTGGAAGCGGAACAAGTGCTACTGGTAACCAAGCACCATACAACACAACAGGTGCGCTTGCTTCTCGTGCATCAGCAGATACTTCTGCTTACGCAACAGGATATGACGGAATTCTTC
>Ga0214165_1000327_pt1 | contig 36312 bp, 31 predicted proteins | sample TroBogypolimnion_34_FD_153004 | JGI IMG/M metagenome (GOLD analysis project Ga0214165, IMG submission 153004) | Freshwater microbial communities from Trout Bog Lake, WI - Practice 03JUN2009 hypolimnion v3 | ecosystem: Environmental > Aquatic > Freshwater > Lake > Hypolimnion/Profundal zone ... | reverse complement strand
AGAGGGCTTACCTTGATGCAATGTTGCGGGTGCATCCGGGGAAACTAACTGCAAATGAGTTCGTTGACTACATGTTCGCGTGAGAGTCAGGACTGAGAAGACGTTTAGCGGACTACGCTCGTAGAAGCTCTGTGTCAATGCTAGAGGACCCGGGTTCGATTCCCGGCACCTCCACCAGCGGATGCGTTCGGCAGAGAAGGTGTTTACATCTCCTCTGCCGCACCTCTGAACAGAAGAAGCGCTGTGCGGATAGCGTGTGCGGATAGCGTGTGCGGATAGCGTGTGCGGATAGCGTGTGCGGATAGCGTGTGCGGAGGATGTTTAAGGAAAAGCCCGAACGGTCTCATTGAGACTATTCGGGCTTTTCCTTTATTACCTACCTTGCTTTACATGTATTTCCCTTAAGTTCTCACCATCTAATTACTGCTAGCGAGAGATTGCGACCTTCAGGGCCTTTGTCTCAGCCGCCCTGCCGAAGGTGTCATAAGCCTCGATGAACTGATCGAAGGTAAAGCGATGAGTGACCAACTTATCTGCTGGCAACTTCTTACTTTCGATCAATTTCAAGAGCATAGGGGTGGTATTTGTGTTAACCAATCCCATGCTGATGAAGACGTTCTGAATCCAGAGGCTTTCGAGATGTAGTGGAACTTCTTTACCGTGGACTCCAACGTTTGCGACGTGTCCACCAGGGCGAACGATTTCAGTCGCCATTGTGAAGGTTGTAGGAACTCCTACGGCTTCGATTGCAACATCGACACCTGCTCCATCTGTTAAGGCCATAACTTCCTTTTTCCAACTTGCCGTGCCGGATAGAACGGTATCGGTTGCACCAAACTCACGAGATTTATCCAGACGATTGGCATCGAGGTCGATGGCAATAATCTTCGCAGCACCATAGAGGCCAGCAGTTGCAATCGCGGCTAGCCCAACAGGGCCAGCGCCAATTACGGCAACAACGTCGCCGGGCTTCACTCCACCATACTGAACTCCAATTTCAAAGCCCGTTGGGAAGATATCGGAGAGCATCACGCCTTCTTCATCGGTGACGCTAGCGGGGAGCTTGTATAAGGAGTTTTCTGCATATGGAACTCGAACGTACTCGGCCTGAGTTCCATCAATGAGATGGCCAAATACCCATCCAATTCCGGAAGCACCTTCGCCGCCAAGGCAATGTGAATAGAGACCCGTCTTGCAATTGACACACGAGCCACATGACTTAATACATGAAATAATTACACGATCCCCAACCTTTAAGTTGGTGACCGAAGATCCAACTTCAGTGATTTTTCCAACGCCTTCATGACCCAAGATTCGACCAGGGGTAACAGCTGGCACGTCGCCCTTGAGAATGTGCAAATCTGTTCCACAGATAGTTGTTGTATCCAGGCGAACAATTACATCTGTTGGACTTTGAATAACTGGATCTGGTACATCAGTCCATGATTTGATACCGGGTCCACCGTAAACGAGTGCTTTCATTTTGGGTACTTGCCCCTCATTAGTTGTGCAAAAGTCTTTTGCAACTCCATGCTTCGCTTCATGGCACCATAAGTAAAGAGAGTTGTGCGCGTTGCCGGTGTGACATAGGAATAAAAGTGGTATCTCTCGTATAGTGGTTGGAATCACAGCATTATTCCCGAATGTGCTTACTTCAGTGCACGACAAAGGTTTTAGTTAATTCTCGCAAAACCGATCTACGACATTGACCAGCAAAACCGATCTACGACATTGACCAGCAAAACCGATATACGACATTGACCAGCAAAACCGATCTACGACATTGACCAGCAAAACCGATCTACTGTGCAGACCCGCAAAACCGATCTACTGTCAAGAGTTGAAATCGTATCTATGAGTGATGGGTCTTTTGGAGTGCGAAATGCTGTCAAACTTTAGGATGCGCTAATAGGAAATTGACCAATCTCGTCGCAAAATCTGAGGCGAGCGTCGGCACGTGGTGACCGCCAGCTATCGACCAAAGTTCTACAGTGGTCTTTTTGGCACATCCTGAATAATCACTCACTGTTGTCTCGTTACCTGCGATGCTGCTCTCAATATTGATTTTCCTCGGCGCTGTTACTAATTTCATCACACACTTATCCAACTTCGCCCAATCAGCGATAGTTTCTGTGGCTCCAGGGTAGGGGGCGACAAGCGCACCTCCTAGATAGGCGATCGTCTCGTCAGCGGTTCCCCAGACCTGGAGAACCGTAATTGGCTGGCCCGGTCTACACATCGATTGATCTTTGTAGGTTGCCCCTGCGAAACTAGCGATCGCCGCTATGCGATTCGAGTCGCTACAGGCCATGTGATGGGACATAAATCCACCATTTGAGTGCCCCACAACATAAATGCGCTTTTGGTCGACGTTGTATTTCTTGGAAACGGTGTTGATGATACTCATGATGTACGCCTCATCATTGACTTTGGAGCCGAAGAAGTTGCAACAAGCTGGAGTGGCATTCCAGAACTGCAGGCCGTTATTATCGAGTGAACCGTCAGGTGCAACGTAAAGGATTCCCCGTGCATTTGCTACTGGCCCTAGCTTGAGATATTTCTCGGTCTCGGCTCCCGTAGAGGTATATCCGTGAAGCGCGATGATCAAAGGGGCTGCCTTAGCGTTGTTGTAAGAAGAGGGCAGCTGAAGGTTGAATGGCCTAGATCCTGGAAAATTTACTACGACGACTTTCGAAGACAGAGCCGTAGGAGACAACTTGGCTAACTCGGACTGACGAATCATGGTGGCAGCGTTGGATACGTATACGCCAGAGGTGGTCAACAATGTGGCACCCAGGATTGTGGCACCCAGGATTGTGGCACCCAGGATTGTGGAAAAGATGGAACGGCGGAACATGCGATTGAGTTTAATGGGAAGCCATTAAGCCCACAATTTTAAGATTTGGTGCTCAACGATGGCCGTGGCCATTGTGAATCCCATTTTCAAGTTATTGATAACACCGGTAGTGCTGAGTAACTCTCGCCCTTAATTCTTCTTGAGTAAATCTCTAATCTCGCGAAGTAGCAATATATCCTCAGGTTCAGGTGCTGGGGCGGCTTCCGACTCAAGGTGGCGGCGATGCGCACTGATGCGATTCACCGGTAGAACGATGATGAAGTAAAGGCCAGCAGCAACAATCAAGAAATTGATGATTGCATTGAGGAATGCGGCCCAGTCGAATGCAACACCGTTAATGATGAATGCACCACCGTGGATACCTCCACCACCGAAGACCTGGATGAGCGGTTGAATAAAAGACTTAGTTAATTGGGTAACGATTCCAGTGAATGCGGCACCAACCACCACTGCAATGGCAAGGTCGATAACGTTTCCCCGAAGGATAAACTCTTTAAATCCTTTTAACATTGCTGCTCCTTTTTACTGACCTAATAAATACATCTTAAAGAGATCAAAACGATATCTGAGATAAATTCCTTATCCGCGAGCCTGGAGACAGGGACTTACCTTGGAAATATTAACGGGAATTCACAAAATTTGAGGTGAATGATAGTTAGGGATGCAGCTGGCTAAGAACCAGGTCAACTAGGCAACTTCGTCGATCCGCCGTGCCTCGACCCTGAATTGTTTACCTTCGGGGGAAGTCCATTCGCAGGAGCCATCGGCGTAAGAGAGCAATTTCCAGCCTCCATGAGTTTTCATTCGGTGGTGACGCCGGCAGAGAAGTCCCATATTTTCGGGGGAGGTCTTGCCACCCTCTTCCCATGGAATCGCGTGGTCAATGTCGCAGAGGCGTGCCGGCTGTCTACATCCGGGAAATCTACATCTGCGATCTCGCGCGGCAATGAAGTCGACCAATGCTTGTGGCGGCTCATAGGTGAATCGTCCGTAATCGAGGAGATTTCCAGAGATCGGGTCGGTGATGAATCGCCGCCACTTGGCATCGCTGGCGAGAGTTCTCGCTACAGATGCGGGGATCTCACCATAACCTGCCAGAATTCCAGGATTTTCGTTGAGGCCAAGGAAGGTGGGCAGATCAAGAGTTAAGTTAAGGGTAACGGGGCGGCCGTGGGCCTGATTTTGCTCCGATGAATCCGCTAAGAATTGTTCAGCGAGAGTTGCTAGGGCATCGGCGCGAAGTTGATCGAGTGTAAGAGGTTCGAGGTTGGCGACAATGAAATCGGGGAGTGAGCCAACGGTGCTTTCATCCGTACTGGACTCGAAAGTACCAGCCGAAGTCGATGCACCAGCCGAAGTCGATGCACCAGCCGAAGTCGATGCGCCGGATGAAGGCGTTGCGCCGGATGAAGGCGTTGCGCTTGGAGAAGTCGGTGAAACGGTCACCGTATTCTTATCGCGATTTGCTCGAGCCATCTTGTCGATCGCTAACCAGACAGTTTGGGCTTCGGAAGCGGGAAGTAGGGCCATGATCTGTGCCATTCCGTACGGTTGCGGAGTAATTGTCACACGACGCGCCTGCGTTGCTTGGGCAACTTCTACTTCGAATTCCACTGGGTCCATCTTTGCCACAATGCTTCTAACTTTGTGAGTGACTTGAGCGGGGGTATGGAATTCCGAATAAGCGATAGCTGTCGCCTCTAAATATCTGAGTTGATCTGGATCTATGCCGCGACGAAGTAGAGTCGAACTCTCTCTAGCAATTACCGTGGCTTGGGCGCTAGAAATTTCACCATTAGCCAGCGCGGTACATGTTGCAGGCAGATGCTGGGTTAGGACACGGGCGATATCAATACGAGACTGTGCGGTAATGGGCGCCAGATTGAGGGCACTTGCGATCTCTTCGCGTTGTGGATCATCCACATCCGAATAATTGCCTCGATCGGCCGATGGCTCGGATCCGGCGACAGCTACAATCGCAATTTGCATCAGTGCTTGCAACCACCCACCCTGTCTTTCGAGCGCTGCTAGGTAATCGACGCGACCAGAGGCATTAAGTGAATTTGGGTCGATTTTAATGAGTTCGACGAGAACATCGATGCCAGGAGTTCGCTCAAGCAATTCCTTTGTGAGTTCTTCGTTCATGAGTTAATTCTTAAGGAGGGGTCTGACAAGCAGGTTAGGAAGTCGAGTTATTTGAGCGAAACTGTGGATAACGCCTAACGGGAATCTTTGAAGTAAGAGTTTGATAGCAGTTAATAGAAACGTTGCGAACGTCTGGCAATGCGGCCACCATTTGGCAATGCGGCGAACGTCTGGGAATGCGGCGAACACCTGGGAATGCGGCGGCCGCCTGGGAATGCGGCCACCATTTGGCAACACGGCGAACGTCTGGGAATGCGGCGGCCGCCTGGGAACGTCTCGAACGTCGCGACCTTCTGGGAATGCGGCAGCGCCTTTTCGGGTTCTATACTTGTGTTAGTTGAATTTTCAATCACTGGAGTAATCCTGTGAAAAATCCGATATGAACAAGTAGAGATGAGCACCTTTCATGCCAGCCGTAACTGTTAGCGATCTCACCGTCCTGCCTCGCATTGCAGCTGACCCACAGGCCAAGGTGCGACGGGTTAAGAGCGTTACGACCGCTCCGCAGGGTTTCGAAGGTGAAGGTTTCCCAGTCCGCCGCGCCTTTGCTGGAGTAGATATGGCCGACCTAGATCCATTCATTCACCTCGATCAAATGGGTGAAGTCGAATATGCACCTGGCGAACCAAAGGGAACTCCTTGGCACCCGCACCGTGGTTTTGAAACGGTTACCTACATTATTGATGGAATCTTTGACCACAAAGATAATCACGGTGGTGGTGGAACAATTACAAATGGTGATACTCAATGGATGACCGCAGGTGCGGGAATCTTGCACATCGAAACTCCACCAGAGCACCTGGTATTGAGTGGCGGTCTCTTTCACGGTTTTCAATTATGGGTCAATCTGCCTGCTGCTAAGAAATGGTCACAACCTGCATATCAAGATATTCGTGCCGACGATGTCGCGCTCTTAACAACGGTCGATGGTGGCGCACTACTTCGCGTAATCGCAGGTGATGTTGCTGGCCATAGTGGACCCGGTTCGACCCAAACTCCAATCACGATGGTGCACGCCACTCTCGCCCCTGGTGCAGAACTGCGAATTCCTTGGCGCGCCGATTACAACGCTCTCGTTTATACACTTAATGGTCATGGAACTGTTGGAGAAAGTGCACAGCCAGTAAAGATGGGCCAGCTCGCCGTACTTGTCGACGGTTCAACACTCGTTATAAAAGCGGATCAATCTCAAGAGTCTAGGTCTCCATCAATGGATGTACTTATTCTCGGGGGAGAGCCCATTCGCGAAACTGTTGCTTGGATGGGTCCATTTGTCATGAATACCAAGGCCGAAGTAATTCAGGCTTTCGAAGATTTCCAAAAAGGTTTGCTAGGAACCGTCCCAGCAGAGCACGTGGCGCCACCTAAGAGAGCAGATATCGTGGGGATTCACAACACGCCAACGGACGTTCAGGAGAGCTAATTTCTTAAGTTCGTCAATGCCACAGGTTCATTTCGCCAGTTTTTAAATGAAGTTCACATAGAAGTTTCACCCAATAGATGAGGAAACAAAGTGCCAAAGTTATTTGATCCAATAGTTATCCGTGGCTTAGAGATTAAGAATCGAGCATGGGTTAGCCCAATGTGCCAATACTCTGCCAAGGATGGGATCGTTGGTGAATGGCACCATGTGCACCTCGGCAGTTTTGCAACTGGTGGCGCTGGCTTAATCATCGCTGAAGCTAGTGGCATCGTCGCCGAAGGGCGCATCTCAATTGGCTGCCCTGGACTTTATAACGAGGCACAAGTCGCGGCTTGGGCCCCCATCACCGAGTTTGCACATTCAATGGGGGCCAAAATTGGTATCCAGCTAGCGCACGCCGGGAGAAAAGCTGGAACAACCCTTCCCGGTGCAGACCACCTCATGGCAACTCCCGAAGAAGGCGGCTGGCAACCAGTAGCCCCCAGCGCCATTGCTTTCGAGGGTTACGCAGTGCCTCACGCTCTTACTGTTGAAGAGATTCATGGATTAGTGAAGGAGTTTGGTGCAGCAGCAAAGCGCGCCATTAAAGCCGGGTTCGATCTCGTAGAGATTCATGCCGCTCACGGTTACCTGCTTCATGAGTTCTACTCTCCACTTTCAAATCAACGTACCGATGAATATGGCGGTGACTTCGAAGGTCGCGTCCGCTTCCTCAAAGAGGTAGTACGGGAAGTTCGCGCAAGTATCGCCGAATCAGTACCGCTCTTTGTTCGCATCTCTGCTTCAGATTGGACTGAAGGCGGCTGGACAATTGAGGATTCGGTGCGCCTGGCTAACGAATTAATCCCACTAGGTGTTGATTTGATTGACACTTCAAGTGGTGGCAATGTTCCCAACGCAAAAATTGCTGTTGGCCCTGGTTACCAAGTGGCTTTCTCAGAAGCAATTAAGCACGGCTCAACAGTCCTCACATCAGCCGTTGGAATGATTACCGATCCCGTGCAAGCAAATGCGATTATCGAATCGGGTCAAGCTGATGCAGTCATGCTCGCCCGTGAATTCCTTCGCAATCCGCGTTGGCCACTTCACGCAGCCCATGTTTTAGGCGCTGATATCAAATGGCCAGCCCAGTTAGTTCGCGGCAAGCTCTGAGAGGTCGCCAGCACTTCCGGAGCTAATGAAGTCAGACGACGGCTCGAATCGCGGGTTGGCTTTTTCGATTCGAGAGTTGCGCTAACGAATCGGCGCGGATAATTGGTTCACGCATCGTGCCGAAGTAGAACTTTCGAGCGTAGTCAGACGACGGCTCGAATCGCGGGTTGGTTTTTCGATTCGAGAGTTGCGCTCACGAATTGGCGCGGATAATTGGTTCACGCATCGTGCAGAAGCAGAACTTTCGAGCGTAGTCAGACGACGGCTCGAATCGCGGGTTGGCTTTTTCGATTCGAGAGTCGTACTGACAAGCGACAAGTTCGGAGTGCTAATTACAGAGTGCAAATTACAGAGTGCAAATTACAGAGTGCAAATTACAGAGTGCAAATTACCGAGTGCAAATTACAGAGCTTTAAGCGCACCCACAACCTTGGTTAACGAATCCTTGGCATCACCGAAGAGCAAAGTTGTCTTTGGATCGTAGAGAAGTTCGTTTTCGATACCAGCGAATCCTGGGCGCATCGAGCGCTTCAGGAAGATGACATTTCCGGCTGATGCGACATCCAATATTGGCATTCCATAGATAGGGCAGCCTGGAGTTGTCTTTGCAGCGGGGTTAACTACATCATTCGCTCCCACAACGAGCACAACATCGGTCTGTGGGAAGGTCGGATTAACCTCATCCATCTCAACCAATTGCTCGTAAGGGACGTTCGCTTCAGCAAGGAGCACATTCATGTGGCCTGGCATGCGACCGGCAACCGGGTGGATGCCATAAGCAACATCAACGCCCTTTGAAGTCAGCAAGTCAGCTAGTTCACGCACAGTGTGTTGTGCTTGAGCTACCGCTAAACCAAATCCAGGAACAATTACGACACGTTGTGCATAGTTGAGCAAGATCGCAACGTCATCTGGCGAACCAGATTTAACCGAACGAGCCTCTCCACCTTCGACAACAGCTTGTGGCTTAGCGGTAAATGCCCCAAAGAGCGTTCCAAATAGTGAACGACCCATAGCGGCAGCCATCAAGCGGGTGAGGATGGTACCTGAAGCGCCAACGAGCGTTCCGGCAACGATTAAGAGCGTTGACTGAAGAACGTACCCGCTTGCGGCAACGGTTAGGCCGGTGAATGCATTGAGCAATGAGATAACAATTGGTACGTCAGCTCCACCAACAGGAAGTACGAAAAGAACACCAAACAAGAGTGCAAGAACAGCCATAACAGCTAGCGAGGTATTGCCCATTGAGTGAATTACCCACTCGGCAGCGCCCAAAGTTCCAAGCAAAGTTCCGGCGATAACAAAGCGCCCACCAGGAAATACGACAGGACGAGTTGTCATGATCTCTTGTAATTTCAAGAAGGTCACGATCGAACCAGAGAACGAAATACATCCGACGATTACGGTAAATACCGTTGCTACGACCTCAGCGGTACTAGCACCGGATCCCAACTTCAAGTACTCAACAATTGCAACGAGGGCAGCAGCGCCACCACCAACTCCATTAAAGAGTGCAACGAGTTGCGGCATCTGTGTCATCTGAATCTTGCGCGCGGCAGGAACTCCTACGAGCACGCCAAATGCAATCGCACCCAAGATCAACCACTTATGCTGGTGAGTCATTCCCGGAGCCCAGAAGACCAAATCGGTTGCAACAAATGCGCCAGCGGCACCAATCAAGTTTCCGCGGCGGGCTGATTTAGGCGATGACAGACCCTTGAGGGCCATGATGAAGCAGACTGAAACGGCGAGAATTAATACACCATATAGGTTTGTATTCACTTGGACTCACCTCCAGCAACTTCTGCATCCTTTTTAACACGAGGTTTGCCTTTGAACATTTCGAGCATTCGATCGGTAACTACGAATCCGCCGACCATATTGATGGTTGCCAACACGACCGCAGCGATACCCAGGCCTAATTGCAGATTGCTATCAGCGTGATCCGTGACAGTAATTGCTCCGACAAGGATAATTCCGTGAATCGCGTTTGCACCTGACATCAGGGGAGTGTGAAGTGTTGTAGAAACCTTCGAAACAACTTCAAATCCGATGAAGACAGATAGCACGAATATTGATAACCAGACTAAATTGCTACTCATTTACTTAGCTCCCTTGCGATTTTCGCCGTTCATCGTGACGGTAGCGGCTTCGATAATTTCATCTTCAAAGTTAGGAACAACCTGTCCCTCTTTGACCATCAAGAGCAAGAGATTGACGACGTTACGAGAGAAGAGCATTGATGCATGGAATGCGAGTTGGCTAGGAACATCCTTGCCGCCCCACATGCGCACACCGTTGGAGGTAGTTACGATCTCGCCCGGCTTGGTGCCTTCGACATTGCCACCAGTTTCAGCGGCTAGATCAACGACTACAGAACCCGGAGCCATGGCAGCGACCATCTCTGCCGTGACCAAGCGCGGTGCTGGACGGCCAGGTACTGCAGCTGTCGTAATAAGTACATTCGCAGCCGCAATATATGGTGTCAGAAGTTCGCGCTGCTTGGCTGCCCGATCTTCGGTCATCTCACGGGCATATCCGCCAGCACCTTCGAGGGCTTCCAGTTCGAGGGTAATGAATTTGGCACCCATCGACTTCACTTCATCGGCAGATGCAGGTCGGACGTCGTATGCGCTTACAACTGCGCCCAAACGCTTGGCCGTAGCGATAGCTTGTAGGCCAGCTACTCCAGCTCCAAGCACAACAACATTTGCAGGGGTAACAGTTCCTGCTGCTGTCATTAAGAGTGGGAAGAATCGAGGAGAGAGTTCGGCGCCTACGAGGACCGCTTTGTATCCTGCGCAGAGAGCTTGTGAAGTCAGCGCATCCATTGATTGCGCACGTGAGATACGTGGCACGAGTTCGAGGGATAGCGCTGTCACGCTCGCCGCAACTGCCGCCTCAATGGAATCGACGGCGGTAGTCGGAGATAAGAATGAGATAGTAATTGCGCCCTTTTTTAGCGATTTCATCGCATCGGGTGTCAGTGGCTGTACAGATAGAACTACATCGGCATCACTGATGACATTTCCGCTCTTGACGGTGGCACCGGCCGCAGTAAATTGTGCATCTGAAAATTCAGCTGCGACTCCTGCACCGGATTCAATAACGACTTCAAGTCCAGCCTTAGTCAGCTTAGAAATGATGTCTGGGACTAGGGCGACTCGCTTTTCGCCAGGTCGTGATTCTTTCGGGACGGCTACACGCATGGCGTTAATCTAGCGAGCGCGACCGGTAATTAATAGGCATTGCGCCTGAAAACTAAGTTAAAACCTTCCTAAATAGTGTTCCCACTCAATTCACCACGAACCAAGTGATATAAAATGGATTGGATTGTCGTGCGACGGTGATATGCCTCACGCCAGATGACCGATCTCTTGCCATCTATGACTTCGGCTGATACCTCTTCACCGCGGTGAGCTGGCAGGCAATGCATGAATATGGCATCAGATGCAGTTAGCCCCATTAAATTCTCGGTCACTGCAAATGGAGCAAGTGCCTTCAACTTGGCCTCTCTCTCCGCTTCGGGGTCACCCATTGACATCCAAACATCGGTATATAAAACGCTGGCACCTTTAGCCGCCGCCTCTGGGTCGGTCAAGACTTCAATTTTCGCTCCAGTCTTTGTCGCGATCGCGCGTGCAGTGTCAACAGCTGCTTGGTCTGGCGAATAGCCACCCCCAGGAGTTGCAACGACAACATGTGCACCCATAATTGCGCCCATTGTTAGCCACGCATGCGCCATATTGTTGCCATCACCTACATACGTAAATTTGCGACCTGAAATATCTTTACCAAAGGTTTCGCGGATCGTGACCCAATCTGCGAGTAACTGCGTTGGATGATCATCATCGGTTAATCCGTTAATTACAGGAATCGTTGAGGTAGCACCCAGCTCATCCACATCAGATTGCTTAAAGGTTCGAATGATCAGAGCGGATGCGTATCCGCTTATAACGCGAGCGGTATCCGCAATTGTTTCACCTCGCCCTATTTGTAAGTCATCCCCTCGAATGAAGATGGGAGTTCCACCCAGATGCGCCACGGCGGTTTCTGAGGCGAGGCGAGTTCGCGTAGATGGCTTGGTCATATAAATCGCAACGGTGCGATTGGCTAGTGCGGTGTTGGCCAAGAGTGGCTTGACCGCAAAATCAGCAGCGGTTTCGAGCAAAAGCTCGACATCATCGCGAGAGAGGTCGGCGGTACGCAGGAGATCCTTCATTACGTAATCGTAGGCGATAACATTGGGGTTATGAGAAACCCATTCGCCCCTTCCCGCGGTGAGCCAATTGGGATCGGCGGCACAGATACCCTTGAGGAAGAGCGTTTATCCCCTACCGATGAGGGCGATCACGAGCGCTTCTCACACTATGTCCGCAAAGAGAAGATCACCGAAGCTATGGTGAGCGGGAAGCCGGTACGCGCGCTCTGTGGCAAGAAGTGGGTCCCAAGCCGCGATCCTGAAAAATTTCCCATCTGTCCTACCTGTAAAGAGATATTCGACGGATTGAAGAAAGAGTGAGACCCAAGAGGTCTGCGCTTCTTTCAAAGGTAGGTGTCGCACTTGTTGCTTTGATTCTTACCTCTACAGTCTCGAGCTCTCATGCCACAGGGACGGCGAGCCCTTCTCCTTCAGTTACTCCTTGTCCTAGCGCAACCCCGACTCCCAGTCCGACGGTTCAGTCAGTTCCCACCACACCCGCAACCTCGACGCCAACTGCTACCTCGACTCCATCTGCTACCTCGACTCCATCTGCTACCTCGACATCTGCTACCTCGACATCTGCGACGCCACCTTCGTCGGCGAAGATATTGACTGGTTGGATTCCTTACTACTCTATGAAGACAGCGCTACCTTCAGCAATACTAAATGCCGACTTGATTCAACAGGTATCTCCTTTTTGGTACTCGCTAAAAAATCAAAACACAATCGCAGATCTTTACACTCCAGCAAATCCCAGCGTTCTTATGTGTATCCCACTACAGTCAATGAGGGATGCCGGATTCAAAGTGATTCCAACAATTACTGATGGCACCAACGTCGATCCTAAAACTGGCAAGGTTTCGCAGATGGTCTTATCTAATCTTTTGGCCGATCCAATTTCGCGGAAAAATGTGGTAAATACAATTGTGAAACTGGTGAAAGATAATAATTTCGATGGAATCGATCTGGACTTCGAAAATTTCGCATTTGTAGATCCCATCGCGACATGGGCGACAACTCAAACGCGCTGGGTGCAATTCATCTCGGATTTATCGACCGCGTTGCACCTCCAGGAAAAAATCCTCTCCGTAACAACTCCGCCCCTCTTCGATCCCGCTACAGGTAAGAAGGGTTATTATCTATTCGCCTGGTCACAGATTGCTTCGATGATCGATCAGTTGCGCATCATGGCCTACGACTATTCGACTAGTAGCCCTGGCCCAATCGGTCCATTGCTCTGGACCACGAATGCAGTTACTTATGCCGCCTCGGTTGTACCCGCCTCAAAGATTTACATTGGAATTCCCGGTTACGGGCGAGACTGGGTAACAAAGGTGATCGGAACGTGTCCGACTCTTCCGATCAATTACACCAAAGCGGTGGCGCCAGGAGTAGTAGCGACTGTCGTTATGCATGATGTCGCTGCACTTGCGGCCACGTATGGAGCGACTCCCACATATAATCAAACATTTGCGGAGTCCTCGTTTACCTATCAAAAGGTCTATAACGGAACGCTCGCCAATGGATCCCTGACCACATGTACTGCATATCGCACCGTGTGGTACCAAGATGCCCAGAGTTTTACGGCCCGCGCCAATCTCGTTTTGCAATACCGTTTAGGCGGACTCGCGGAATGGACCTTGGGCATGGAAGACCCGAGCGCTACCCAAGCAATAAGAGATCTTGTCTATGCGGTCACAGCTTCGTTAACAGCGGATTCACTCAACATTCCGTACGGAACCCCAACCCAGGTGGTTGGAAAATTTACGCTTCCCGACCAGACTCCATTGGTTGGAATTCCAGTACACCTACGGACCCAATTAAATGGTGGGGCATGGACAACGGTAGCGGGAATTACGGGTAGCGATGGAACTTATTCGGCAACTTTGCAGCTTACGCAAAATACCAATGTTCAGATGTACGCAGATCCCACATCGCAGCGTCTCGAGGCCGATACGCAGATCCTGACAATTAACGTTTCTCGATTACTTACATGGAATATTCCGGCTTCCATGAAAGTTGGAATCCCTTATGCTGTTACAGCTCAAGTTATCCCAGCTGTTGCTGGTGTGACCGTTTCGCTCAATAATGGCGCGACTGCGGTAACAGATGCTTCAGGTAAGGCTACGTTTACAATTACCAATAGCGTGAGTGGTTTTGTGCCATATCAATTGAGCATTGCCGCTGATCAAGACTTTGCCGCAGTACAGACACCATTTGTTATTGTGTGGGCTCGATAGTTATTATTTCACGCAGGATTAAGAAAGGGGATCGTGATGGCAACTGACACGATGATCGAATCTGATCTCGATATTTCGCAACTTGTTGACAAGCCATGGGTCACGATCGTTTGGGATGATCCAGTCAACCTGATGAGTTATGTAACCTATGTTTTTATCAAATTATTTGGATTTACTCCCGAAAAGGCTAACGCCCTTATGATGCAAGTCCACAATGAAGGACGGGCTGCAGTCTCTACTGGTTCTCGCGAAGAGATGGAATGCGACGTACAACGCCTGCACGAACACGGCCTCTGGGCCACACTCCAACGCGATGACAAGATTTAATAAGGCGCACCAATGTCAGAATTTATGCGTGATGGCAATCTTTATTCATTAGATCTCTCCATTGATGAAGCACATATTCTTATTAACTTAGTGGAACAACTTCTCGAATTACTAGGCGAGGGCGATTTCAACCACCACTATGACGAGAGTGACCCCTTTGCGCAGTTGATGTCACAACTTAAGGCTGCCCCCGATGAGATTACGGTTCCAGATGATCCAGTTTTACTGCGACTATTACCTAATGCATATGCCGATCCAGAAGCAGCCGCAGATTTTCGCAGATATACCGAGCCGACGCTTCGAGGACAGAAACAACGGACTCTCAAGCAGGTACGTGCCGCGCTAGAAATTATCGTTGACGAAGATCGTGCGGGTCTGGTTGAAGATCTCGATAGCGAAATTTGGCTGATGGCCATTAATGACCTGCGCCTCGCCTTGTCCGTGCGCCTAGAAGTTAATCCAGATTCTTTCGAAATCTTTGAAGCTCTCTCTGATGATGATCCGCAGAAGGCCATTTATGCGGTGTATTTCTGGTTAGGCTGGTTGCAGACGAGCCTGCTTAACCTCCTAACAGGCGGGTAGACTTAGCGAGTGTTGCAACCCTCTTCGACAGCCCCGATCGGAATCTTCGATTCTGGCTTAGGTGGTCTCACCGTTGCACGTGCCATCATCGATCAACTTCCTGGTGAATCGATCATCTATGTTGGCGATAATGCCAGAGGTCCCTACGGTCCCCGTCCTCTCGCCGAAGTTCGCTCCTTTGCTCTAGAGATCTTGGACGAATTGGTCGCTGCTGGAGTCAAAGCAATTGTTATCGCCTGCAACACCGCGAGCTCTGCCATGTTGCGCGATGCGCGCGAACGCTATGAAATTCCGGTACTCGAAGTGATACAACCTGCTGCCCGACGAGCCGTTTCTGCAACCCGCTCTGGACGCGTTGGCGTGATCGGCACAAATGCCACAATCGAATCAGGCGCTTACTTGGATGCCTTTGCCGCAGCTCCTCAACTTTCCATGACCTCTGTTGCCTGCCCCGCATTCGTCGAATTTGTCGAACGCGGTGAAACATCTGGACCTGCGATCACGGCGATCGCACGCGAGTACCTGCAACCTCTCATCGATGCCGACGTAGATACATTGGTCTTAGGATGCACCCATTACCCACTTCTCACAGGCGTAATTTCATATGTAATGGGGGATGCAGTCACCTTGGTATCTAGTGCAGAAGAGACCGCTAAAGATTTGTACCGCACCCTTGTTGAGAAAGATCTGCTTAATGATTCTGGAGCTCCGACTTATAAATTCGTCGCCACCGGTGATGTAGATTCCTTTAGCAAACTAGCCCGCCGATTCCTCGGCCCCGAAGTCCATAGCGTCGAAGGAGCAATATAAGTGAGCAGTCGTATTGAAAACCGTGCAGCAGATCAACTTCGCCCGATTACATTTACCCGAAATTGGCTAAATAATGCCGAAGGGTCGGTCCTCGTTGAGTTTGGGAATACCCGCGTTCTCTGTGTCGCGTCTTTTACACCAGGAGTTCCACGTTGGTTAACTGGCAAAGGCCAAGGTTGGGTAACGAGCGAATACGCCATGTTGCCGCGTGCCACTCATACTCGCTCTGATCGCGAGAGCGTTAAAGGAAAACTTGGCGGCCGCACTCAAGAGATATCTCGCCTTGTGGGTCGTTCATTGCGTGCCGTTGTAGATACCCGCGCACTTGGGGAAAATACCATCGTGATTGACTGCGATGTTTTACAGGCAGACGGTGGAACTCGTACCGCTGCTATCACGGGCGCTTATGTTGCACTAGCTGATGCAATCACCTGGGCTAAGGGAAAGGGTCACATCATTGGTGATCGTCAACCACTGCGTCAGTCAGTAGCAGCCGTCAGTGTTGGAATCATTAAAGGCGTTCCGATGCTAGATCTCTGTTATGAAGAGGATGTCGATGCTGATACTGATATGAATATTGTCTGTACTAGCGATGGAAACTTCGTAGAGGTCCAAGGAACTGCAGAAGGCCTTCCCTTTGATCGAGCGCTCCTTGATCAACTCTTAGATCTTGGGGTAGCTGGTTGCGCTGAACTCACACGCCTGCAAGCCGCCGCTCTGGCTTGATGCACTATTAGTAATGAGACCAGAGAAATCATGAGACCAGAGAAATCATGAGACCAGAGAAATCATGAGACCAGAGAAGAGGGTTGTCTTAGCCACCAGAAATCTGGGTAAGGTAAAAGAGTTCGAGCGGATGTTGCAGGACGCTGACCTCGATATTCATGTGCTGGGTTTGCGCGATTTTCCTAATATGCCAGATGTCGAAGAAACGGGAAGTACCTTCGCGGAGAATGCTCTGCTTAAGGCCCACCAAATTTCAGAGTTCACAGGACTTCCTGCCCTGGCCGACGACAGTGGACTTTGCGTCGATGCCCTGGGTGGAGCACCAGGAATCTTCTCTGCGCGGTGGGCGGGTTCTCATGGTGATGACAGAGCCAACCTGGAGAAAGTGCTTCGACAGCTTGGCGAAATGGAAGCACCCAGCCGCAGCGCTAGTTTTAGATGCGCAGTCGCACTCGTACTTCCGAGCATCCATCCATCTGGGTCGCATGAGGTTTTGCGGGAGGGTGAGATGGCAGGTGAGCTGGCTCTGGAACCACGAGGTGCTCATGGATTTGGATATGACCCGATATTCGTGCCTATTGGATACAGTCAAACCACCGCCGAATTGCCCCCAGAAGTGAAAGACCGAATTAGCCACCGTGGACAGGCCCTTGCTGCGATGCTCCCAGAGATAGTTCGTCTGATTTAGCGGCTTATTTCACGAAGTGGGCGTGGAGTACAAAGAAGTTTAATTTTTCTAAGGTACGATTTTGGCATTAGTTCAACCCGTCCCGATCAGAACTTCGATCACTTTTAACTGAGGAGTCACCCGTGGCCGTCAAAAAGACCGCTAAGAAATCAGCTGCCAAGAAGGCCCCTGCCAAAAAAGTTTCCGCTAAAAAAGTTTCCGCCAAGAAGGTAGCGAAGAAGGCCCCTGCCAAGAAGGTAGCGAAGAAAGCTCCTGCCAAGAAGGTAGCGAAGAAAGCTCCTGCCAAGAAGGTAGCGAAGAAAGCTCCTGCCAAGAAGGTAGCGAAGAAAGCTCCTGCCAAGAAGCCCAGCGCTAAGAAGGTTGCTAGTCGCATTGTGATTCCTGCAGTTCCTTCTCGCAGAACTTCGACCATCTCCACTCCATCCTCCCCAGTCGTTTCAGTTGATTCCGCAATTAAAGTTGTAGCTCCTCCTGTAGTTGTAGCGCCTGTTACTCCCAAGGCGCCTGTTGCGAACCAGAAGTCTTCGTCTCGTGTAGTTCTCGCCGTCATTGTTGGTGTCGTATTAATCGCAGTTTTGGTTGTAGCTCGTAACCACAAGGCAGCGACCACCAATTCACCAGCAACCCCTGCGGCCACCGCTTCTGCAGCCGCTACGGACACCTCATCGCCTGCCGCCATGACTTCAGCATCAACATCTCCATCTGCAAGCGCCCCTGCTTCGACTGCAAGCGCCTCTGCTTCAACTGATCTGGCTCCCGTAGGAATAGTTGCGCATTACACCGCAGCTGGTGCGACAATTTTCTGGTATCCAGCAACCGGTGCAACTGGATTGACCACATACAATATTGAAGCATCATCTAGCGGCGGTCCATTTAAATTGATTGCAACTGTTCCAGCTACACAGCTCTCACTCGATGTGACCAAGAGCAGCACCTCTGGCTGGACCTCGTTTAAGATCTCGGCTGTCTATTCAGATGGAGCAACAGTTGCAGGCAAGGTCTTCGGACTTCCTGGCCAATTTGCATAAATCTATCTTCGCTTGAGTCTCCCATAAGGGAAATTTTTGGGAGACTTTAAGTAATTATGAAAGCGCTTCTAATATCGCACTTACATAAACGTTGCCCCCAACATCGCTCAGGTGGACTCCATCTGGAGCAAAGTATTCAGGGTGGCCTTGCGAGATCGTCGCCCAATCAACCAGACGTGCCTGGGGATAATCAGCGATGACCAAGCGAATGATGCGATTATTGTCATCCTTCCAGACCCTAGGGACCGCGGTATCAACCACAATCATCTGAGGCTGATTTTTGAGTAGGCCAAATAGGGTACGCACGTCGCTCTCTGTTAAGTGATTGTTATTTCCCAAATCAAAGACCACTTTAGACTTTTCTAACCCGGGGCGATCGCTCGTAACGACATTAATCAATTCGCCGATTTGGCGACCCACTCGAGCGTTGATTAACTCAATGGGGAAGTGGATTTGCAACTTGTCTCTGATGCCCAGAATGATCGAGTCGCCAGTTACCCATAATCCTGGTTTCGCGGTGGGATTGATCGTTTGAATTGAAGGCGTTTGCATAACCGAGGAAGTCATCAGAATCGAATTCTTTTTATCCTCCTTGAGAGCGGCCCAGGAAGCTCCACTAGTCGATGCTACAAAAGCGATAATGAGGAGAGAGACCCAAATTTTCTGATTTCTCTGGGTTGCCTTAGTCCGATACTTCATGCCACGGAACCAATTAGAGAGAGTTCCGCGTCGGATCGGAATTTCTACCCAACGGAGTGAGATATCTGCCAAGGCAACAACGATAAGAATGCGCGCACAGTTGATGGCCCAACTGGCCCCTGCTAGATCCACGTTTGGTCGAGTAACCTGAAATATCACCCAGTGCCATAAATAAATTCCATAGGAACGCTGACCGATCCATACCATTGGTCGAGCGCTTAATAATGGAGCGAATCTAGAAGCTGGATGCACAAGCGAGGTGATGATGGCGCACCCGAACAGGGCAGCGAGTGGAAATGCTAGACGGTAGAGCGCCGGATTGGATTCATCGATAAAGAAGAAAGAGCAGAGCAGTCCCAACAAACCAAATACGCCTATTCCATCAACGAAGTCCTGTGCCCGCTGAGAGATATTTTTATTGAGGTTCCTGGGTATCCAACTCACTGCAAGTGCAGCCCCGAGGAAAAGCCCCAAACTGTGGGTATCGGTTCCGAAGTAGATATGGCTGATGTTCTTTGTTTGCGTTGTATCCACATGGATCGAATATATGAAGAGCGTTAGGCCTGAGATGAATGCGATAGCTAAAGATATTTGCGCTACGCGCTTCTTTCCGAAGTAGCGCAGAATTGCTAACAGAATCAAAGGCCAAAGCGCATAGAATTGAATTTCGACTCCTAGAGACCAGGTATGTTGCAAGAGCGGTGGACGTCCGATCGCCTGGAAATAATCTTGATGCACCCCAACCAGGTGCCAATTTTCGCTACCAGTCAGGACATAAGGCAGATCACTCAAGAAGCGGTGGATTGCATCGGGCTTCCAAGCGGCAACGATAAATGTTGTTCCGCCGAGCATGAAAAGAAGAGCGGGAACTAGTCGTCTTACTCGAGCCCAATAAAACTCCCGAAGATCCAGCGCTCCCTTACTCATAATGGAATCAAGTAAGAAGCGGGTTATAACGTAGCCACTGATGACAAAGAAGAGATCGACACCGAGGAATCCACCAGGAATCCAAGTGATTCCCAAGTGATAAAGAATTACTGCAGCGATAGCTATCGCCCGCAGTCCGTCGATAGGAGTTATATGCCGGGAGGATTTAAAAGCCATTACTTGTGCTTTGGTGGTCTTCCCACGCCTTTATGAGTTGGTGCAGCTTTCTTTGCGGCAGGCTTTGCAGCTTTCTTTGCGGCAGGCTTTTCTGGAGCTGGTGGCGTGGTACGTGTGAATTCTTTCTCTTTGGGGTGGAGGTTCTCGTCCAAAGAGTTTTCAATATCAATACCGAGCGCAGCTAATTTTTCAAAAGCTGTTGTCATGCGAGATCGGGTCTGACGGATACCTTCCTCTGCTGCTGCAAGTGCCTGGTGCTGAACCTTCTGTAATCGCTCAGATTCGGCGACTGCCCCGCTGAGCCAATTTTTAAAGTTCGCGACATCGGCTGTCGCAGCCGAAATTACATGATCTGCTTCTCGCTTTGCTGCAGAAGTAATCGTGTTGGCCTCTCGGTGCTTAGAATCGAGAAGATCTTGCGCAGCTTTCGTTGCCATAGCGATCGCTTCTTTCGCCTCATGCTCTGCAGCTTCGAGATACTTTCGACCACGTCCTTCTGCCGATTGCAATGCGCTGCGTGCCTTTGATTCGGCGGTCTCTGTCAATTGTTGTGCCAAACGTTGCGCTTCGGTCAATGCACGTTCGGCTGCGGCTGCGGCGCGCGCTTCACGCGCTTGAGCGGTCTTAATAAGCGTCGTTGCAGTTTCGGTCGCAAGGATCTCAAACTCTTCCCGTGTGAGGCTAGTGATGTCGCGACGAGCACGAAGGTCGGCAAGTTCAGCTTCCAATTCGCGAATGCGATCAAGAGTGTTGGCGTGGGGAGTCGGTGAGCTTGAACTTCTCGCGGTGCCCGCAGGCGCAGAAGTTACGTCATCCTTAAAACCGAGCCATGAGAGAAATTTCTTCTCAGCCATTCGGGGGTCCTTCCATCGAGACATGGGCATCGATCACTCATCGTGACCAACTCTAGAAAAGACATCTTTGCCTAACATCCCCACCACCGTAAAGTGGACATTAGTGAATTCTGGAAAGCTTGGTGCGGGAGAAGGGACTTGAACCCTCACGTCCGAAGACACAGGTTCCTAAGACCTGCGTGTCTGCCATTTCACCACTCCCGCTGGAGCGTAGATACGCGGTAAGGGTACGGGTAGGTTAGCCTTAGAGCCAAATGAACGTATAAGTGCCTCAAAGGAGCCAAAAGAATGTCACTTACCCCAACTCCCGCCGATAAATTCACCTTTGGTCTATGGACAGTGGGATGGCAAGCCCGCGATCCCTTTGGAGATGCAACCCGCGCCCCGCTAGATCCAGTTCGATCGGTAAATGAACTGGCAGCCCGTGGCGCTTACGGCGTCACCTTCCATGATGATGATCTGATCCCTTTCGGAAGTGATGAGGCCGCGCGCAACGGCCATATCCACCGCTTTAAGAAGGCGCTGGATGAGACTGGCATGAAGGTCCCAATGGCGACCACAAACCTCTTTAGCCATCCCGTTTTCAAAGATGGTGCATTAACCTCAAACGATCGTGATATTCGTCGCTTTGCTCTTTCCAAGGCGATGCGCAATATTGATTTAGCCGCTGAACTTGGAGCGCAGATTTATGTTTGTTGGGGTGGCCGCGAAGGGGCTGAATCCGATGGAGCGAAAGATGCATATGTTGCACTCGAACGCTATCGGGAAGGTTTCAATATTCTGGGCGCATACGTCAAGGATAAGGGTTACGACATTAAATTTGCGATTGAGCCAAAGCCCAATGAGCCACGCGGCGATATCTTCTTGCCAACAATCGGACACGCGCTTGCTTTTATTAATACCCTCGACAACCCTGAAATGGTCGGTGTCAATCCAGAAGTTGGCCACGAGCAGATGGCTGGGCTTAACTTTGTTCACGGTATTGCGCAAGCGCTATGGCAAGGCAAATTGTTCCATATCGACCTCAACGGCCAACATGGTCCGAAGTTCGATCAAGATCTTGTCTTCGGTCATGGCGATCTAAAGTCGGCCTTCTTCTTGGTTGATCTCCTAGAGCGCTACAACTATCAAGGTCCAAAGCACTTTGACTATAAGCCAGCCCGTACCGAAGATGATACTGGAGTATGGGAGTCAGCAACTGCAAATATGCGCACTTATCTTGCTCTCAAGGAGCGCGCCCTGGCATTTCGCAAGGATCCACGCGTTATCGATGCTATGAAAGCATCACGGACCGATCAACTTGAGGTTCCAACTCTTGCCGTAGGCGAATCATGGCGCGATCTAGGAGATGCATCTTTCGATGTTGAACTAGCAGGCGCTCGCGGTTATGGCTACGAGAAGATTGATCAACTTGCGCTCGAGCACTTGATGGGCGTTCAGGAATAATAAAAAAGTTCAAGAAAAAAGGCGCCTCTTCACGAGGCGCCTTTTTTAATCTGGTTTTGCTAGTTGGCGATATTGGCACCTTTTCGAGAAATAGCATCTACTGAGGCGGAAATCAGCAGAACTCCACCAGTTACCAGATACTGAGTTCCTGGGGTGAAACCCAGCAGACCCATTCCGTTATTGATGATGGCCACAACGAGTCCACCAAGAATTGCATCGCGGATTTTGCCCTTACCACCGAAGAGCGAAGTGCCGCCGATAACCGCCGCGCCCACTGCATAGAGCAAAGTCGTTCCGCCTCCGGTTGTTGGCGAAATCGAGTTCGACATCGAAGCAAATAGCATTCCAGCAATTGCAGCCAGTCCAGAACAGATCATGAAGGCGAGGGTACGAACGCGTCGTACATTGATGCCCGAGCGGCGGGCCGCTTCGGCATTGCCACCAACAGCATAGAGATGACGACCAAAAACAGTCCGGTTAAGAACGAAGGTTCCAACAACTAGCAGAGCGAGTAAAACTGGGACCACAATCGGCATTCCCTTGATGCTGCTGTTAGGAGGATTTCCGCGTTGCATATTGAGTACATACGTGGAGCCAACTCCAAGGATCACAAGAAGTACATTCTTGAGCAACCAGACTTTAAAGAGCTCTGATTTCAGATTCTTGCGACGACGGTGCAATATGCGATTCAATCCCAGACCCACATAGATAATCAAGCCAATGATGGTGAAGAGCCAACTGACCAGAGGTGTGAGATTGTTGTTTTCAACTGCGATGATAAATCGATCTTGCAGCAAAATGGTGCCACCGTTACCGGCCATCAAGAGCAGGATTCCTTGGAATGCTAAAAAGGTAGAGAGAGTAACTACGAATGACGGAATGCGAAGTCGGGCAACGAGAGTTCCCATGATCCAACCAAGACCAATTCCTACAAAGATGCTAGCAAGAAGGGCTGCATACCAAGGAAATTTGTGGTCGTTGATAAGAAGAACAAGCGTTGCGCCACAAACACCTGATGCAAATCCGGCCGAGAGATCAATTTCTCCAAGCAGCAAAACAAAAACAAGTCCCATTGCAATCACAATAACGGGCGCCGCTTGAGTAAGTAAGTTTGCGATATTACCAGCGGTTAAGAAGAACGGTGATGAAAAAGCGAATACCAGACCAAGTGTGACTAAGCCCAATAATGCGGGGAGTGCGCCGATATCACCCGCCTTGATTTTGGCGAAGTAGTCAGATACGACGGTTTTGAGTGTCGTCTCTTGGCTAGCAAGATTCTCTGTATTGACGCTCATGCGTTTGCTCCCACAATTCCCTCGGACTTGCCCGTTGTAATTAATTCGACAACTTGATTAGCTTTCACGCTCTTTGTTTCGACCTGGGTAGCCATGGTGCCGAGATAAAGCGGCGCGATGTAATCTGCGACTGCAAAGACATCATTCAAGTTGTGACTGATGAGGATGACTGCCAAGCCATTGTCAGCAAGTCTACGTACAAGCTTTAGAACTTGTTCGGTCTGGGCAACACCTAGTGCGGCAGTTGGTTCATCTAGGATTACAACTTTTGAATTCCAGAGTACGGCGCGAGCGATCGCAACTGTTTGACGTTGGCCCCCTGAGAGCGAAGAAACGGTTTGGCGAATCGATTTAACTGTACGCACCGAAAGACCATCCAAAGTCTTGGCAGCAAGGGATTCCATGTGGGTCTCGTTGAGAGTTACGCCGCTGCGTTCTTCGCGGCCCAAGAACATGTTTTGCACGATATCCAAATTGTCGCAGAGCGCTAGGTCTTGATAAACGACCTCAATTCCAAGTTCTGTCGAATCGCGTGGCCCATTGATTTCCACCTTTTTACCTTCAAAGAATATGTCACCGGACTCTGCGGTATAGATACCTGCGATGCACTTTATGAGCGTGCTCTTTCCAGCTCCGTTGTCACCAACGAGCGCTGTCACCTTGCCGACGTGGGCATCGAAGTCAACGTTCTTGAGGACATGGACTGGACCAAATGATTTATTTATACCACGCAGCGAAAGAATGGGCTCGCTCACTAGAGACTCCTGTCAATGAAACTGGGATTACTTTAAAGGGCTAGGGGTTGACTATAACGAAAAAAACTGGGCCGAAGAGGTTATCTTCGGCCCAGTTTCACAGATTTGCTACTTGATTCCAGCCGTTAAGGTATTTTAAACCTTACATAACGCCGTTAGCAGCACAAACGGCTGCGCCAGCGATGGCACAAATGTCAGCAGCTGTACGGAACTTGTCTGTAACAGTTACTTCAACGTTTGCCTTTGTGATTGTTGTAGGCACCAACAGAACAGATGGAACCTTACGTCCCTTGACTGTTGAATCTGCGGTGAACCCATTTGTCTTGGCCTTTGTTCCCTTAACCAATGAAATGGCAAGTGAAGCGGCAGCGTTTGCTTCTTTGGCAATTGGCTTGTAAACGGTGTTTGAAAGATCACCGGTCAAGATTGCTGCGAGGCCAGCGGCTGATGCGTCTTGTCCTGATACGCAAGTCTTTCCATTGAGGTTATGCTTCTTGAGAACAGCAACAGCTGCTAAGCCAAGGCCTTCGTTAGCTGAAACCACAGCGTCAAGCTTGTTGCCTGCTTTTGTGAGCTGTTGCTCGAAGATTGTGCCTGCAAGGGTATTATCCCAACCTGCTACTGACTTATCATCAACAAGAGTTCCGCCGGTTGCCTTGAGGTATGGGCCAACGATTGAAGCGTATCCCTGCTTGAAGAGAGTTGCATTGTTATCTGTTGGAGAACCATTCAAGTAGACAACGCGAGGCTTTGCAACAGCGTGAGCCTTGAGGCAAGCAACAATTCCTTGACCCTGTAGTTTGCCTACTGCGACGTTATCGAATGATACGTAGTAGCTGGCTGAACCACCGAGAGTTAGGCGATCGTAATCGATTGTTGCAACACCCTTTGCTTTGGCTAACTTTTCAACAGCTGCTGCAGATGGTGAATCAAGGTTGACGAGGACGAGAACCTTTACTCCCTCTGTGAGCATTGCCTGAGCTTGAGTTGTAAATGTTGGGATGCTTCCACCAGCGTTTTTAATGTCATAGGTGACACCAGCGGCCTTGAAAGCGGCTGTAAGTAGTGGTTGGTCATCTGTAACCCAACGTGGTGAAGATGCTGAGTCAGGAAGTACGACTCCAATTTGTGGAGCTGCTGCTGCGTGAACAGTTGTTGCTACAAAACCAGAAAGTACTAGTGATGCTGCTGCAACTGCTGCCGCTAAACGACGATTTGTCATCTGTGGGTATACCTTTCGAAGGTGTTGAGTACGTGGTCAAACCTGCTTTGACCTTGGGTAGCACTCAGTGTCCTGAAACTAGTCGAAAAAGGATAAACATCCGATACTAGAAAACCGACAAATCAGACATTTCACATAACGGTTTGATAACACGCAATGCAAGGGGTTTACCCTCAATTGGCGGCGAAGTTAAGGGATAGCTAACGCTAACGCTACCCTTGCGCCAATTAGTTACGGAGAATAATGCCTCGATGGTTATGAGATGGTTATGAGATGGTTATGAGATGGTTATGAATCCCGCTGAGTCGGTGAGTGAACAGGTGAGCGCTGCAATCCTTCGCGCCTTAGCCCTTGCTGTCGCATCCCAGGAATTGCCCAGCGGTTTAGTTCTCCCAGATCTCATTACGCTCGAACGCCCCAAGAATCGCGACCATGGCGATTACGCAACCTCTGTCGCATTGGCGCTCGCTAAGCCTGCGGAGATGAACCCACGCGCCGTCGCCGAATTGATTCGTACATATCTATTAGCAGATGCTGATATCAAGAGTCTGGTCGCCGCTGTTGATGTCGCTGGCCCCGGATTTCTCAACATCACGCTGGCCCGCTCTGGTCAAGGATCAATTATTGCCGCCATCTTGAGCGAGGGCGAGAGGTACGGCCACGGTCATGCGCTCGCTGGCAAGAGGATTAATCTGGAATTTATCAGCGCAAATCCCACCGGGCCGCTGCACCTTGGACATACTCGATGGGCCGCCGTTGGTGATGCCCTAGGTCGCGTTCTTGCTGCCGCCGGTGCTCAAGTCACCAGAGAGTTCTATATCAACGATCGCGGTAACCAGATGGAACTCTTTGGCGCCTCACTTCGCGCCTCTGCTCTCGGAGTGGCAGTTCCAGAAGACGGTTATCACGGCGCATATATCAATGACATCGCGGAAGCGATCAAGCGGTCTCATCCAGACTATTTAAACCTCCCTGAAGCTGAGAGCCTCGATGCATTTCGAGACACCGGATACGCCCTTCAGCTCGCTGATCAACAACGCGTACTTGAGAATTTCCGCACCCACTTTGATATCTGGTTCTCCGAAAAATCTTTGTATGACAATGATTTTCATAAGCATTGCCTCGACCGCCTCAAAGCGCAGGGACATGTCTATGAAGATGGCGGCGCAGTTTGGTTACGCACGACAGATTTTGGTGATGATAAAGATCGCGTCATGATCAAATCTGATGGGGCTTTTGCATACTTCGCTTCCGATACCGCTTATTACATAAGTAAGCGCGAACGTGGATTTGATATCTGCATTTATATGTTGGGCGCGGACCATCATGGGTATGTCAATCGTTTGAAAGCCATCGCTGCTTGCGCCGGGGACGATCCCAACTTCAACATTGATGTCCTTATCGGTCAAATGGTGAAGATCATGGAGAATGGCGAGGAGCTCAAATTAAGTAAACGAGCCGGAACAATTATTACCCTCGAGGAATTAGTCGAAAAAGTCGGAGTAGATGCTGCTCGCTACACCTTGATCCGCTATCCCGTTGATACTCCGATGGTGATGGATGTGGATGTATTACGGAGCAGAACCAATGAGAATCCCGTGTATTACGTGCAATATGCCCATGCCCGCATCTGCGCTCTCCTTCGCAATGTGAGTGATCTTGGCATTTCGTATGGTTTAGATCAGATTCACCCCGAACTGCTCGAACACGAACGTGAACGCGAACTTATTGGAGCTCTGGCAGAGTTCCCTCGTGTGGTTGCTGGCGCTGCAGAGCTCCGCGAACCTCATCGAATAGCTCGCTATGCCGAAGAACTTGCCGGTATTTATCACCGCTTTTATGCCGATTGCCGCGTACTTCCACTGGGTGAAGAGGCGCCATCTGCGTTGCACAGCGCTCGAGCAACTTTGTGTAAGGCAACTGCGGGAGTCATTGCCAATTCGCTAACCTTGCTGGGTGTTACTGCGCCCGAGAAAATGTAGCGATGAGCGCATTTGAACCTGCAATTTTCTCGCTCAACTCTCGCTTCGATGTAGACCATTTGGTTATTGGGGGAGTGAGCGCGATTGATCTCGCCGCCGAGTTCGGAACACCACTCTATGTTGTCGATGAAGCAGATTTTATTTCGCGGGCTACTTCATGGAAGAGCGCGCTCGAAGGTGCCTTCGGATCTCAAGCAGGCACGGTGTATTACGCGGCAAAGTCTTTTATGGCAAAGGAGATCGCTCGTTGGGTGGATCGGGTTGGCATTGGTCTTGATGTATGCACCGGTGGAGAGCTAGCAGTTGCAGAGTCAGTTGGGTTTTCGCCAAATGGCATTGAGATGCATGGCAATAATAAATCCGAGGATGAGATCCGTCATGGCATAGCTATTGGTGTGCGTTCTATTGTAATGGATTCATTTAATGAAATTGAACGTGTAGCGCGAATCGCAAGCGAGCTCGGTAAGGTACAACGTGTCTTTATCCGCGTGACTCCTGGGGTTGAAGCGCATACCCACGAATTTATTTCAACTGCACACGAAGATGTGAAGTTTGGCTTTTCGCTTGCGAGTGGCGCAGCATGGGATGCGATCCATGCCATTGAAAGCGAACCGTCACTGCAACTCGTTGGTTTGCATTCTCATATCGGCTCGCAAATATTTAAGAGTGAGGGATTTGCTGCCGCTGCCCAGAAATTGATTGGACTCCTATCGCGTTTTCGGGATTCGTATGGTCGTGAATTACCAGAACTGGATTTAGGTGGCGGTTACGGAATCGCATATCTACCAGGTGAAACCACTCTTGACCCAGTTCAAGTCTTGAATGAACTCGCCGCCGTCGTGAAGAGCGAATGTGAGGCCGTCGGAATTTCGCTTCCAATAATTTCGATCGAACCAGGTCGGGCAATTGTCGGGCCTTCAACGACCACGCTTTATTTGGTTGGCACGACCAAGGATGTTGAACTCGATGGTGGTCTGACGCGCAGATATGTTGCGGTGGATGGTGGCATGAGCGACAACATCAGACCAGCGCTTTATGGAGCCGAATACTGGGCCATCATCGCCAACCGTCTTCCGTTAGGCCCGCTCTGCAATACTCGAATTGTAGGAAAGCACTGCGAGACCGGGGATATCGTGATCCGTGAAATCGACATTTCGGCCGATACTCAAATAGGTGATTTACTCGCAATTCCAGCAACAGGTGCGTACGGGCGCAGCATGGCATCGAACTATAACCATCTGCCTCGACCTGCAGTTGTAGCTGTAATAGATGGAAATGCCCGATTAATCGTGCGGCGCGAGAGCATCGCGGATTTATTGGCGCTTGATCTCTAATTTTTTGAGATACTTATCCTTCAGAGAAGAAAAGCTAATAAGGGATGTGAATCGATGAGCAACGATCGCGTACTACGCGTCGGCTTGCTGGGCGCTGGAGTCGTGGGCTCTGAAGTTGCTCGCCTGATGGTGGCAAATCAAGTAGACCTCGCAGCACGAGCAGGAGTTGGGCTCGTTATAACCAAGATCGCGGTTCGTGATTTGAAAACGCCTCGCCCTGGAATTGATTCGAGTCTCCTCACTGACGATGCTCAAGGGATTGTTACCGATCCCGAGATCGATCTTGTGATTGAAGTTATGGGTGGAATAGAACCGGCTCGTACTTTGATTTTAACTGCCATGAAAAATGGCAAGGCAGTGGTCACCGCCAATAAGGCCTTGCTTGCAAAGCACGGTGCAGAACTTTTCCATGCTTCTGATTTAGCGGATGTTGATTTCTATTACGAAGCAGCTGTCGCTGGCGCGATTCCTATCCTTCGCCCGCTAGCTGAAAGTTTGGTTGGCGATCACGTCGAGCGGGTAATGGGAATTATCAACGGAACAACTAATTACATTCTTACCAAGATGCACGAAACTGGTGCTTCCTTTGAAAGCGCACTTGCTGAGGCACAGGCCCTTGGATATGCGGAAGCTGATCCCACGGCCGATGTCGATGGATTTGATGCCGCAGCGAAGGCTGCAATTTTGGCAGGACTTGCCTTCCATACTCAAGTTACTGATGAAGATGTTTATCGTGAAGGAATTCGCGCGATTACCGCCGACGATGTTAGCGTCGCAAAGGCGATGGGCTTTGTAATTAAATTATTAGCCATCGCAGAAGCGAACGAACTACATGGCAGTAAAGAAGAGACAATCTCGGTGCGCGTTCATCCTACGATGATTCCGGTGACACATCCTCTCGCATCTGTTCGAGAAGCATTTAACGCGGTCTTCGTGAAGTGTGAATCAGCCGGTGAGTTGATGTTTTACGGCCGTGGTGCAGGTGGCACTCCAACCGCCTCAGCGATCCTAGGTGATCTTGTTGCAGTGGCTCGTAATCGCAACGAGGGAAGCCTTGGACCAACTGAAACCGATTACGCAGATCTCGATATCGCACCTATCGGTGTTAGTCGCACTCGCTATTTAATTCGCATGGATGTCGCTGATGTTCCGGGTGTACTCGCATCTGTGGCTAGCACAGTGGCGAAAAATGGCGTCTCAATCTTGACGGTACGCCAAGAGGGTCGGGGAGCCGATGCCGAACTAGTAGTTCTTACACACATTTCAACCGAAGAGTCTTTAGCAAATACCGTGAAGGATTTGCGTCAGCTCGATGTTGTTCAACGAGTAGTCAGTGTTATTCGCGTGGAAGGGCTGATGTAATGGGAATCTTTACTAAATCAAAGAGCGGCGTGCATCAATGGCGCGGAGTGATCGATGAGTATCGAGATCGCCTGCCAGTTTCTGAAAAGACCCCAGTGATCACACTCCGTGAAGGCGGCACCCCATTAGTTGCTGCAGCTTTTCTCTCCGAGATGCTAGGAAATGAAATTTGGCTAAAAGTAGAGGGCGCAAACCCAACTGGATCTTTTAAAGATCGTGGAATGACGATGGCGATATCCAAGGCGGCTGAAGAGGGTGCCAAAGCTGTTATCTGCGCTTCAACTGGAAATACCTCTGCTAGCGCCGCCGCTTATGCAACAAAGGCCGGCATGAAGCCTGTTGTTCTCGTTCCCCAAGGCAAGATCGCGATGGGCAAGTTAGCCCAGGCGATCGCGCATGGAGCGACACTTCTTCAAGTCGATGGTAATTTTGATGACTGCCTGACTTTGGCTCGCGACTTGGCTTCCAACTTTCCCGTTGCGCTCGTAAATTCAGTTAACCCGTATCGTATTGAAGGGCAGAAGACCGCGGCATTTGAAATCGTAGATATGTTGGGCGATGCTCCTGATTATCACGTCTTGCCTGTCGGTAATGCCGGTAACATCACCGCCTATTGGAAGGGCTACAACGAATACTTTAGCGATCGCGTTTCAACGAAATTGCCACATATGTGGGGCTTTCAGGCGGCTGGCGCAGCTCCTATTGTCCGTGGAGAGATCGTTACAAACCCAGAGACAATCGCAACAGCTATTAGAATTGGAAATCCCGCATCGTGGCAACAGGCGATTGATGCGCGCGATAAATCAGGTGGACTCATCGATTCAGTAACAGATGAAGAGATCTTGACCGCATATCGCTTGGTTGCAGCCAAAGAGGGCGTCTTTGTGGAACCGTCAAGTGCGGCGGGTATTGCGGGTCTCTTCAAAAAGAAATCACAAGGACTGCTCCCTAAAGGTAAGAAGATTGTTATAACTGTTACAGGTAACGGCCTCAAGGATGTGCAGTGGATTTTGGATGGTGCTGCGGCGCCCATCATTATCCCTGTTGATATCAAGATGGCGGCAGCTGCAATGGGGTTGTTGTAATGTCGGCACAGCGCCTGACATTCAAGGCGCAATTAGTACAGGTAAGTGTTCCTGCCACCAGCGCTAATCTTGGAGCAGGTTTCGATTGCTTTGCACTTGCTCTTGATCTTCGAGATCGATATGCGGCGCAAGTACTAGATGAAGCGATCTTCGATGTTGATGTCTCTGGTGAAGGGGCAGATGAAGTAAAGCGTGATAAGAATAACCTCGTTATTAAATCGATGCTCCGCGGTTTTGAATTTATGGGGCAGAAGCCTCGCGGTTTAGCACTGCGCGCTCTCAATGTAACTCCACACGGCCGCGGATTAGGTTCATCAGCATCTGCGATTGTCGGTGGATTAGCACTGGCACGTGAACTGGTATTGGGTGGCGATCAATACATGTCTCTCGAAGAGATGATGTTGCTTGCAACTGAACTTGAGGGACACCCAGATAATGTCGCTGCGGCAATTCATGGGGGAGCGACTATCGCTTGGATGGAAGACATCTACGGGGTGAAGACTGGACGTGCGGTAAGTATTCCCGTGCATCACGATATTAAGGCAATCCTCTTTATCCCAGAGAATCATCTGTCGACCAATAAAGCACGCAAACTTTTACCAGAAAATATTCCACATCATGATGCTGTCTTAAATTCTTCACACGCCGCACTTTTATCGATTGCACTCGCATCGCGCCCAGATTTGTTATTGACCGCAACAGAAGATTTCTTGCACCAGCGATATCGCGTTGATGCCTATCCAAAGTCGATGTTGCTCGTCGACAAACTACGTGCTGCTGGCGTAGCAGCCACAATCTCTGGGGCTGGCCCTTCTGTCATGGTGCTTCATACCGCAGGAGCGGGGGAGGTTCTGGAGATTCTAAAGGCGGCTCCGACTGGTTTTGTAGCCAAGGAATTGGCCATTTCACGCTCAGGAGTCGAGTAAAAGCTCGGCAAAGACAGAGTCATTTTGGTGGAAAGCCTTTTTGGGTATCTCGCAAGCCTGTGATACTTTTAGGCATCGGAAGAAGGCCGCGCAAGACCGGCGGGTATTTACCCTTAAACCGAAAATCAAAAAATGCTAAAAATTCTTATCTTAGAGATTCTTCAAGATATTTGAAGTTGATCAACGAGTGTTCCACACGGGAGCGCTTTGCAGAGGTAAGCAAATAATAGAAAATGGAACTCAATAACAATAATGAGCGAAACAACAACTAAAGACCGCCCAGCTAAAGCTGCTGGCGAACTTTCCGCAATGCTTCTGCCAGAACTAAAGAAAGTTGCTGGGCAGTTAGGTATTGAAGGCGCCACCAAGATGAGTAAGGCCGATCTGATCCAGTCGATCGCGGACCTGCAGGCAGCCAATCGGGAATCGGCTAAAGCCGAACGCGAAGCCAGGCGCCTAGAGCGTCAAGAAGCTCGCAATAAAAAGAATAAGACCGCTAAGACATCAGCCCCGAAGAGCGCTGACGATAGTGAAGAGACCGAAGATTCTGATGAAGCTGATGCCCCAGAACAAGAGTCAAATGCTGGAAGTGAAAGTTCTGAGTCACAGCGCCGCGATTTTAACGAACGCACAGGCAATAGCAATGACCGCTCGAACCGTAATGACAGAGGTGGACGCAACGATCGCAACGATCGCAATGGCCGTAATGACCGCAACAGTCGCACTCGTGATCGCGGTGAACGCGGTGAGCGCCAAGAGCGTGAAATACAACTCAGCGAAGATGATGTTTTAGTTCCTGTAGGTGGACTGCTCGACATCTTGGATTCATATGCATTCATTCGTACCCAGGGTTATCTTGCTGGACCAAATGACGTTTATGTTTCTCTGCAACAGATCCGACGTTACGGATTGCGCAAGGGCGATGTAATTACCGGACAAGTTCGCCAACAGCGCGAAGGCGAACGCAAAGAGAAGTTCAATGCATTGATTCGTCTTGATACTGTCAATGGATTAGAACCAGAGGCAGCTCGCGATCGCGTCGACTTTGCCAAGTTAGTTCCTCTTTATCCGCAGGAGCGCCTTCGTCTAGAAACCGAACCACATATTTTGACCACTCGGGTTATCGACCTCGTTTCGCCAATTGGCAAAGGTCAGCGTGGTTTAATTGTCTCGCCTCCTAAGGCTGGTAAGACCATGGTCTTGCAAGCAATCGCTAATGCCATTACAACCAACAACCCAGAAGTTCACTTAATGGTTGTACTCGTTGATGAACGTCCTGAAGAAGTTACCGATATGCAGCGCAGTGTGAAGGGTGAAGTCATTGCTTCTACCTTCGATCGTCCAGCTGATGATCACACCAGCGTTGCCGAGCTCGCTATCGAACGTGCAAAGCGCTTGGTTGAAATGGGTCACGACGTTGTGGTTCTTCTTGACTCCATCACACGCCTAGGTCGTGCATACAATATTTCTGCTCCAGCATCTGGACGAATTCTTTCTGGTGGCGTGGATTCAGCGGCGCTCTATCCGCCGAAGAAGTTCTTTGGTGCTGCTCGTAACATTGAAAACGGCGGCTCACTCACGATTCTCGCAACCGCACTGGTTGAAACAGGATCGAAGATGGATGAAGTTATTTTCGAGGAGTTCAAGGGAACCGGAAATATGGAGCTCAAACTTGATCGTCGTTTCGCCGATAAGCGCATCTTCCCAGCAGTTGATGTCGATGCATCAGGTACCCGTAAGGAAGAGATCTTGATGGGCAAGGAGGAGCTAAATATCGTCTGGCGCTTGCGTCGGGTATTGCATGCCCTGGAGTCTCAGCAAGCCCTCGAACTCTTGCTCGACAAGATGAAGGGCACCAAGTCGAACGTTGAATTCTTGATCCAAATCCAGAAGACAACGATCAGCGAGAACGAGAACACCGGGTCATCCGCGGTAAACGGAAACTAACCTCCTCTTAAAACCTCAAACTGCCCCGTTCCTCATATCGAGGAGCGGGGCAGTTTGCTTATCTCAGCCTTGGATTTCTGGTCTAAGTTTTAGAACTAGGCACTTTTATGCGTCAATATTCATTAGTCGATCTGTTTTTTGTAGTGCTAGCCAACCTCTTTTTAGCAACTAGTCGAATCTCTGAGCTCACGAATGTTTTCATGCAGCGTCTACTTACCTGCGATAAATTCCAAACTCATGAAAAGTGATCAGAAGAGAAAAGTTTTGTATTTATTTAATCTCATAAATATTTTTAATCGTGAAGTTAATGTGAGGTTAATGTGATGATAATGCGAGTGGTGATCTAAGCATCATCTCTAGATAATTCGCTTACAATTATTAGCTAGACCTTCTTACTCAAGAGAGAAAGAAATGCGCACTTATAAAATGGTATCGAGCCCTTAAGAGATTTGGATGTGCAACATGAACATTGCAAAATCTCGCAAGTTCGCTCGAGCGTGCGTGCAAATAGCAAGTTTAAGTTTATTGATAAGTATTGTCAGTCCAATTTCGAGCGCACTTGCATCTACGGCAACGAAATTAGTCGTCACTACGTCGGCAGCCGGAGCAACTTCTGGTGCTGCCTTTGCAACGCAGCCTGTAATAACAGTAGAGGATGCTTCGAGCCTGACGGTCACTGGGGTAGCTGGGACGGTATCAGTACGCGTAAATCTAGGAGCGCAGACCTTTGGCGCTACTACCGCTGTAATAAATCCAGCGACTGGAACTGCAACGTTTGCAGGTTTAGGAATATCTGGTGTGGCTGGCACTTCGTACACGCTCACATTTAGCGTCGGGGGTCTTACGAGTGCGACACAAAATATCACTCCGACATTTGGAACAGCTACACAGTTGGTCTTGACGACGTTTGCCACTCCTAGCCCAACCTCTGGCTTGGCTATGACCACGCAACCTGTGGTGAAAGTTGAAGATGCGGCTGGCAACGTTGTAACAACCGATACTCGTACAGTTACCATGTCTGTTTCTGCCGGAGCGAGCTTAGGCGGGACCGTTGCGGTTGCTGCGGTCTCCGGAGTTGTAACCTATTCTGGAGTCACTTTTACGGAAGCTGTTGGCGGAACGACGGTCGTGCTGACTTTTACTGGGACTCTAACGACTAACCAGAATATTCGTCGGACAGCGGGCACCGCCCCGGGTGCCACATCCGTTGGTGCTACAACTGGAAGAGTAACGGTCGGCAGTACTCTCACTGCGGGTGCTTTGAGTGGAACAGCCGGTACACCTGTTACGACAAACTTCCTCCAATGGAAACGCGGTGGAGCTGCAATAGTTGGAGCTACGGGAGCCAAGTATGTATTAACTTCCTCAGATCTGGGTTCGGCAATAACAGTTACGGGAACTCGAACGAATCAGGTGGGATCTACTTCGGGAACCAGCACGGCTACCGCCGCAGTGACAAGTACACCTGATTCACCAACCCTCGATTCGATCACGCCACGTAGTGGTCAATTTTCATTGGCATTCACCGCTCCAGCGCAAAATGGTGGTTCAGCGATTACTTCTTATCAATATTCAACTGATGCTGGCGCCTCATGGCGGGCGCTGGGAGGGACGGTTTCACCACAGGTCATAACGATTATCAGCGGTGTTGCTGGAACAGCGTTGGCAAACGGCACTTCTTACAATATTCAATTAAGGGCCCTTAATGTGGTCGGTAATGGACTTTCCACTGGTTCCATTGCATCGACGCCTGGGACCCCGATCTCGATTGCAGCACTGGCAGGCGTGACGGCTCCTGTCACTGGCGCAGCACCAGTTTCGACAATTACTGCAACTGCGCAATACACCGGAACTGTTACTTGGTCTCCAGTAGTTGCCTCCACCTTCCTCTCCAATACCGTCTATACCGCAACGATCACCCTAACTCCGGCCTCTGGTTTCACGCTTACTGGAGTAGCTGTGAATTTCTTCACCGTTAGCGGCGCCACTGCTACTAACCCAATTAACTCTGGCGTCGTCTCTGCGCTCTTTCCCGCTACCAACACCACCATCAACATTGCCGCTATCCCAGGAGTGAGTGCACCTGTTACTGGAGCAACACCGGTGACCACCATTACCG
>Ga0214165_1000325_pt1 | contig 36496 bp, 25 predicted proteins | sample TroBogypolimnion_34_FD_153004 | JGI IMG/M metagenome (GOLD analysis project Ga0214165, IMG submission 153004) | Freshwater microbial communities from Trout Bog Lake, WI - Practice 03JUN2009 hypolimnion v3 | ecosystem: Environmental > Aquatic > Freshwater > Lake > Hypolimnion/Profundal zone ... | reverse complement strand
AGGGTTTTTGTAGTATTTCTTGCACATTATACCATATATACAGATATTTACATCAATAATATCAAACTATTAACTGTTTTTGAGGTTAATCTAGATATTACCAATGGCACATGACGTATCAAAAATTATGGCAGCATAGCCATACATTCCAATATTTCATATAGATACCACTTGGTTTGTGCTCATATAAATTTTGGCACATTATATGCTTTACCTATCGCGATCATAGACGCGATTCAGTCTGCGGTGAAGGATTACAACCGAAAGTCGACGCTAGACGGAAAAATCTCAAGCCAGGAACTGATAGACAATTAATCGATTTTTGTAGTTACCGCTAACTTCATAAAATCCCAAGGAGAACATCGTGAGAGAAGCTCTTATTTGCATGGTGATCATCGGTGCATGTTACTCTTCACTTTTCGCGGCAAACCAGGCGGATCTCAATACACAACTTTACCGGGATATCGAACAATCTGGCATTCGTATTGAGCCCTATCATTCAGATAGCGATAATCAAGAACAGGAATTCGGGCACATACAGTCACAGCTTTTGACCAAGCTCGAAGAAAATATTTCAGGACAGCAAGTTCTTCGATCTTGTATTTCGTCAGCGCGGTTAGACAATGACTTACTCTTTTGTTTCAAGCAGCTTAGGTCAGCGCAACGGAGCCAAAATTCCGGACCTGACTCAGATCGTGATTAATTCGAGTTTGCATTGAATCTGACAGGCAAGAGTGACAAGTGAGGATTTGCAGCCCATATGAAATATGACTCATATAAAATACCTCTGCTACAGGAAACGACACAATGACGACCCCCACATTACTTGAAGGATTTATGCTGGTTTGCTTCGGAGTTTCATGGCCAGTATCCATTATCAAAACTGTTAAATCAAAATCAGTAGAAGGTGTTAGTTCGACATTCTACTCATTAATTTTAATCGGATACGTCTCAGGAACAATGTGCAAATATTTCTTCACTCCCAATGATCCTGTAATTTATTTCTACATTATCAATGCAACGATGGTCTTCATCCAAATTGTTCTGTACTCGTTCTATGCCTCTCCAAAAAACTCTCTTGTTCGAAGATTATTTGACTTTGAAAGCCGAATAAAACTGAAATTGATACTAAGGCAGGCGATGCCAGTTTCATATTCATTAACGGGCAGTCACAAAATTATACGCATATCCATGGCCTGCGTCCTGCTGTTAGTAATATGGATTTTAGTTCCTAGCTTTTCATTTGGCTCACAAAACAACGAGAATCAAAAGACAGCGCTGATATTGTTCAAATCACTTCGCATAGCCAACAGTACTAGCCCAGAGGAAGTTATGAGAATAGTAGAAAAAGCTGGCGGTCGTTTTCTTCAGTCAACAACGATTAAAGGATACAAAGCTGATATCTATGACATGTCAGGATATAATCGGGACACGCCTAACGCTATCGCTGTGTACATTAGAGATGATTTTCGCCCTCAGAAACTCGCCGAGTTTACGTTTCTATTCAATAAATCAAATGCGAAATCTATGAAATCCAGGCTCTGCAGCCTAACAAAATCAAAGAGCGACCCCAATCAAATTCCACAAATATTGGTAAAAGAGAACGGAGAACCAGACAAGCGAGCAGGACAAGAGGGCGCTACATGGAAACGCGACAACGGTCAATCATTCATACAATTATCAGATTTCAGCCATTCAAATCTCTTTAAAGACGATTTTACATTTGCCGGTCTCATCGAGTATCGGAACACGGCAAATTATCAAACAATTGAAAAGAACGGCAGTATTTTAAATCCAGTCGCGCAATCGACGGTTCTCAGTCCGCCAGTTCCAACAAGCGAAAATGAAATTACAGATGTAAGCAACTAATATACTGAAGAATAAATGTTTGTCAGTTTTTGAAATAACCAAAGGCTTATCGCTCCACAACCACCTGTAATTGTTTTCCGCTGCACGTCAGCAAAAGCAACAAGCAGCAAGAGACAGATATCAGCGCATCTGCAGCTGATTTTTTAGAAAATTTGATCGTATCGAGGATATTTAGCGCTTTTAATCGTAAGACCATCCGTGTGATATAAAATCATATATATACCTTATTTTACTTATAATATATTTGGGAGAAGCGAGATGCGATTACAGCTTGAGGCAATGATGAATAAACGATTCAGCCTGGGGAGAACGTTCATCACTCAAGGAGCAATGACCTACTGCGAAGACAACAACATTGACTATGTTGAACTAACAATTCGTCATACGGTCGGTGATTTCGGAACGATAGGTCATCTCGACAACGCTCAGCTAACCAGGGCAGAACGCCTGCATGGTCCGTACTTAACCTACGATGGGCTCAAATTGAATGCTGTGGCGATATTAGATAAACAAGGAATAGTGCTGTCAATTTATCAAAGTCCAAGCCCGATGGATGACACACAAATCTGGATAGAGACCCAGTTGGCCGACGATAAAACTTATACGACAATTTCACTACCTTCTGAATATTTAGGAACAGCTACTCACATCCCTGTTTGAGTGAATCCATTAAAAGATCGTTTTGTTTATTAGCTGCCAATCACCTGCGGTTTGAATGAACCCATTCACTTTGCCCAGGATAATGGCATCAAACCCAACTTAATTTTTCATGAATTTTATAAGAGGGAGCATTAATGCTCAAAAAACTTCGCTAACCTTGGAAATATGATAACCAACTCTGGCGAAATCAAAATTATTTTCTGATGGAGAAAAGCCATGCCAAAAACATCTTCAAACACTAACACCGGTATAATCAAAACCACCACCGACCTCAATTTTGCCACTGAATTCGAGAATCACGACGTGTATGTTACTCCATTATGCGGACCAATCAAGTTTCAAAAAGAAGAAGCACAACCGACTAATGCTGATTGTGGATGTGTATCCATCAAGAAGTAGCAAAGTTTTTATTTACAATGAATTCTGCCATGAACGCGAGACGTCACCCGGTTGTCTCGCGTTTTCTGTTTCTGATCTCTAACAAACAACGGCGTTTCTTAATGCTTCCTCCGGTGCAAAATGCACGAGTGTATCCAACGATATCCTGGTGAAAAAAAACAAAGAAACCATTAACATTCTCTTTCTTTCGCTGACCAGCACTTCAGAGATCCCTCGAATTCTGCTCCAGTTTTTCGACGCGCAATTTCGTCTTTGTTATTCAATGGAACGCAGGTGCGCGGTAGCTGCACAAGTCGTCTGTAGACTTCACCGTATTTCAGTTTTCTGCAAAATTGTCTTCAAATCTTTCGGAACAGAAAGCCTGACAAAGTAATGACCCATAGCATTTTTACAATGGGTGGCGGAATTCTTATAATAGCATCATCTCCTCAGCGAATATTTATGTTACTCCGCACGAATCAGACAATTGCGATGAATGCCATAGCTTACACATGATGGCAATCCAGAAGCCTTCAAAAGATCACGGCAGGATCACGGCAGGATCACGGCAGGATCACGGCAGGATCACGGCAGGATCACGGCAGGATCACGGCAGGATAGCTTATCCGATATGAGAAAGCGAAAAAACTATAAATATATAGTATTATAAAATAAATATCTACCCATGTGTTTCGTTTTCCACAGAATTGCAGATCTGATGAATTGTTTTGATAGCCTGATCATAATCGTACCGGCCTATCTGCAATTCAAGCGTTGCAATCTCCGAAGGCGGGACGATATCCCAGCGAGCCAGTTGCTTTCTGACCAGGGCGGCATTCCGCTGGATTTCTTGCGGATCGGCCTGCTCGATCACCTCAGCCAGCGTTGCCAGCAGCATCAGGAGATCGTCTCTGCTTCCCGGATCCGGCACACCTGCGGGCTCCTCCTGCTTTTTGGCCGCGGCCAGCGTTGCCAGCACGTCTATGGTCCGCTCCATCTCCCGCTGCAGCGCAAGGGTCAGATCGGCAAGACCCTCGGCATGGCCGCCAATGGCCTGCTCCAGAGTAGCGGCAGCCTGCTGCAGGTCGCGGGCTCCAATATTGGCGGCACTGCCTTTGATGCTATGGGCAAGACGATGCAGGGACTGTCCTTCTCCTGCATCCTGGGCAAGTCTGATATTCGTGGCCGTATCCCTGTTATCCAGGTAGAAGCCGACCAGGATATCCCTGCATACAGGCCAATCAAGTCCGGTTGACTCCATGACGGACTTGACGTCGATTCCGGAAAGCTGGATTGGCGCCTCCCTTTTCGCAGATTCCGGCAAACCGGCAGCCCCGTCAATGGAGGAAAAGACTGCATCAGGCAGTGCCGGAGCCCCGGCTTTGCCGGTTGCAACCTTCTCGCGGTTTTGCAGGAGATGCCAGAGAGTATAAAACAGACGGTCCTGATTAATCGGCTTGGCGACATATCCGTCCATTCCCGCCTCCAGACATTTTTCCTCATCGCCCTTCATCGCATGGGCGGTCATCGCGATAATCGGCAGGACATCGCCGCCGGGGAGGCCCCTGATCTTCTGGGTCGCCTCATAGCCGTTCATTTTCGGCATCTGTATATCCATGAGAACCGCATCGTACATCCCGTCTTTAACCGCGTCATAAGCCTCTTCACCATTGGAGGCCAGGGTGACGGCGATCCCTGCGTTGCCGAGGATCGCCTTGGCAACCTGCTGGTTGGTAAGGTTATCTTCAGCCAGCAGGACCCTGCACCCCTTCAGATGCTTCTTATACATGGAGGCCTTGGTGGTGAAATCGTTTGTATCACTGTCCCTGCGGACCTCTGCCTTGCCGAAGGCATCCATGATTGCATCGAAAAGGGTAGACTGAAAAATCGGCTTGGTCAGGAAGCCGTTTGCCCCGGCCTCCTCGGCCTCGGATTTATGCATTTCCCGGGCAAAGGCAGTCATGATAATAATGGGAATCCGCAGTTGGAGTTCCCGGCGGATTTTCTTCGACGCTGCAATGCCATCCATCCCCGGCATCTTCCAGTCCATCAGCACCAGATCGATCGATGGCTTGCCCGTGGTCTGCAGACGCCTGAGGGCATCCAGACCGCAGGAAACAGCCTCCACCCGGAAACCAAGGGAACTGAGATTTTTTGTCATGATCTCCCGGCTATCGGCGCGATCGTCGACCACCATGACATTCAATCCATGGATATCAGGGGGGAAAACGAATCGCGAGGTCTTCTCCTTTCCCGCCGTGGCCAGACGGACGGTAAAGGAAAAGGTGCTGCCCTGCCCCAGGATACTGTCAACCCGGATTGTGCCGTGCATCATCTCGACAAATTTTTTACAGATGCTCAAGCCCAGACCGGTCCCCTCATGTTTGCGGGTGGACGAGGAATCCCCCTGCGTGAAGGGTTGAAACAGCTGCGGCAGGAAGTCCGGAGAAATCCCGGTGCCGGTATCCTTCACTGAAAATCCAAGCAGCACCTGCCCCTCATCCAGGTCCTCCGTTGCTGCGTTCTCAATCCGGACGCTGGCCAGAATGATCCCGTCGGGGTTTGTGAATTTGATCGCATTGCCGACCAGATTGGTCAGGATCTGCTGCAGACGCAGAGAATCACCGAGCAGCATCCGCGGCGTATCCTTCTCAATATCGACCAGCAGCTCGATACCCTTTTCAGCAGCTTGATTGACAAAGACGTCCATGACCCGGTCAAACATCTCATCAAGCCTGAACACCCGTTCCTTCAGTTCCAGCTGTCCCGCCTCAATCTTGGAAAAATCAAGGATATCATTGATGATTCCCAAGAGCGCATAGGAAGAATTCTGGACGATGTGCAAATAATGCTCCACCTCGGGAGAGAGGCTCTCGGCCAAGGCCAGATCCGTGGCCCCGATAATGCCGTTCATCGGAGTGCGGATTTCGTGACTCATATTGGCCAGGAACCGGCTCTTGGCAAGGGTGGCGGCAACAGCCTGCTCCTTGGCGCCCGCCAGTTCCTTATCCATGAGCCTGCAGACCTCCATCTCCGTCATCAGGGACGTGTGAGAGGCCTTCAGTCTGCGATTAAGCTGCACCACCAATGCCGCGAATCCCGCAAGGCTGCAGAAGACAATAAAGGCGACGACAATCCAGGGTCCGTAGTTGCGCATGATATCGCCAAGCGTCACCTTTCCCAGATCCTTGTAGGGTCCGACATGCAAGGCCATCATGCACTCCAGCACCGTCTGGTAATTCATGGGAATGGTCCAGCCGGCGCAACCGGCGGCCAGGGCTGCTGGTGAGCCTGCCTGCAGTTGGAACAAGGCCACAGCCACCTTTTCGGCCAGCTCGTTTGGTGTCCCCCGGACCTTTGCCATAGGCCAGTTCGGGTATTCCCGTGTGGTGCAGAGATAGGGGAGGGACGCTTCCCGCTCGTGCAGATACGGAAAAATGAAAAAATCCTTGAGATCGATCTTCCCCTGAGCCTGAAGCTCTTCCAGGGTATTGGTCCTCACCGCGCCGGCATCGACCAGACCGTCCCGGACGGCATAGACCACATGGTCATGGGTCTCCCCCCAGAGCATCTCTTTGAAATCCCGAGAAGGATTGATGCCGTTTTCCTTCAATTCCCTCCAGGCCGCCAGCCAGCCTCCCAGGGATTCTTCGGATACTCCCATGAAGGACTTCCCTTTCAGATCCTTTATTTGTCTGATATCCGTGCGATCTTTGCGCGTAAAAATCACACTGCCGTAGCGGGAATACCCCCGGCCCAGCCGTAATTCCTTTAAAGTTGCAATCCGGTCAGCGCCGTAAAGCTGCTCCAGCTCGACATAGATAAAGGAATTGCTCAGGATGAAGTCAACCTTGCCTTCCTGAACTGCGGGCGCCACCTGGGCATGGGTCAGCGGCACGATGACAAAGGTCTGGCCCGGAATCTGACCGGTCAGATAGTCGGCCATGGGCGTCCAGCTCTTCAGACACTGTTCGACCCCGAGAGTTGCCAGGACCCCTATCTTCAAAGGTTCCGCTCCGAATACGGAAAAAACGCCCGCGAACACGAAAAGGATTGAGAGCAACAGGACGCGCGCAGGGCTCAGGAAGGTACTGATCAGTTCTTTCATTGAAATCCCTGCCGATTTCAACCGACAGCCCCTTGAGAGAGATTCCAGACATCCGGCAAGATCCATACGGATATTGCCGGGCCTGGATGATCCGGCCCTTCGAACACACTATTCCTTGCAGCCGACTGCCGCGAAAGATCCCGGACCGTCCACAATGTATTCTACCATACATTTTCCGAATTTTCTTCTTTTCAGCGCCCCCTTTTTCATTATTGCCGATACGAGGCCGCATCGTGCCCCGGCGGCCGGTAGGAAGCCACAGGCATCAGACGCCACAGATCAGGTCCCTGCAGATCGAGCACATGAGTATGATAGGCGATAATGCTGGCCCGGTGGCCGACACTGATGTAGCGTATCCCCAATTCCTGAAGTTTGCGGTAGAAGTTGGCTTCATTCTCCATATCCAGGGCGCTGGTGGCCTCATCCAGCACGGCGAAGCGAGGACGGCCCGCAAGCAGACGGGCAAAGGCCAGCCGCTGCTGTTCACCCAGTGACAGCACATTCGCCCAGTCCAGCGCCACATCAAAGCCCCCGACCCGCTCAGGCAGGTCGGCCAGACAGACTGTGGTCAGGATATCGCGCAGCTCCTGCTCCTCAATCTGGCGCTCAAGGCGAGGATAGAGCAACTGGGCCCGTAATGTGCCGAGAAGCATATAGGGTTTTTGCGGCAGGAAAAAGATGTCGGCCAGCGGGGGCCGCAACACCGTCCCCTGCCCCCTGGTCCATAAACCGGCAATGGCACGGAGCAGAGAACTCTTGCCGATCCCGCTCTGCCCCACGATCACCAGGTTGTCCGCTTGACCCATTTCCAAGGTGAGGCCGCTGATCAGCGTCCGCTGCCCGCCCGGGGTCAGCAGGCGCACATCGGCCAGGGAAAAGCCTTGGGCCTCGGCCGATTGAATGCCGGGTTCGGTCTTTTCCCTGGGTTCAATTGCCTGGGAAAAGGTCGAAAGACGCCTGATTCCGGCGGCAAAGCCCGTAATCTCGTTTATCTGAGAGACAATCAGCGACAGAGCCCCATAGACCATGGAGAAGGCGAAATTGGCCTGGACCATGTCTCCATACTCGATCTTGCCGCTGAAATACTGGGGGAGAAGAACAAGAAACGGCAGCACGAGGGGAAGATAGCTGTAGGCGGTGGTAAAAAAGGACAGATTCCGCTGCCAGCCGATCAGCAGGTTGAAATTCTTCAGAACGCTGCCGAATCTCCCGGAGATATTGGCGATCTCCGGGCCTTCCCCCTGGTAAAAGGCGATGGATTCGGTGTTGTCCCGCACATGGATCAGGGAGTAACGGAAATCCGCCTCATACCGGAGCTGATTGAAGTTCAATTTCACCAGCCGGCGGCCGAGCAGGGCCGTGATCAAGGTGCCCACCAGGGAATACCCGAGGACCACACAGACCAGAAGCACCGATTTTGACCAGAGAATCCCGGAAAAGGAGACCAGATCCATCAGAGAACCCAAGAGGATAAGCAGAAAAGCCAGGGAGGTGCGGGTGAACGACCGTATATCCTCCATGATCCGCTGGTCAGGGTTGTCGATCTCGCCTTCAGCCTCGACCTCGTAATAGTTCCGGTTCATGAAATACCTGCCGAGGAAGTCGTCGGTCATCCACTGCCGCCAGAACATGCCCAGATAATCACGGACGTACCCGTAAAAGGCCATGATGGGGATGCCGACCAGAAAGCCGCAGAAATAGACCGTTACAAAGAGATAGACCATCTCCTGGTCTTTCTTGACCAGCGCATTGGTAAAATAGTTGCTGATATAGCTGAAGGCCACGTTGATGCCGGTGACGGAAAGCGAGAGTAAAAGGACTACGGCCAGCAGCAGCCAGGCACGCCGCCGTATCCGCAGATGGCGGCGGAACTGAAAGAAGACCAAGGCGGGGACCGCAAGGGTGGCCGCCACCGCCAGCCAGAGGCTGGAGCTGAAAACGGTATTGACCACATCCAGAAGGCCGTCGGCAATCTTTTCCGTAAGGCCGGGCGACAGGGCATTGCCCGCCAGGACGAGACCGGAGACAATCAGGAAGAGTACCCCGAAGAGAAAAACCAGCAGCATTACCAGCAAAAGAAGCATAGCCGCGCCACCGAAACGGATGCGGGGGAAAAAATAAGGTTGGGCGATGCTGACATATTGCATCCACAGGGACTGCTCATTCCGGACTTTCACTATATTTCTACCTTTCTTCAGACAGAGTACGATTGCAAGCGGAAAGCGGCGTGGCTTAAGGCCCCGGCTTTTCCACGGTCCAAGGCGATCAAAAAAAAACTGATCTCTGGCTTGTATTCTAACAATCGGCCCGCGAAACACAACGATTGATTTTGCAAATACCCAGGCCGGCATACCGTTTGGCCTCTTTGACTCCGGGGTTACGGCCTCTGCTCCGGTGATGCCTCCTGACAAGGTTTTCTCTCCTCATTCCAGAAATGCAGACGGAATGCAACCGGCTGGCAAAAAGGACAGCCTTTCCGGCATACAGCATGGATGCAAAAAAATGTTGCTGTAAGGAAATCACTATGCTAGCATGGTCTCAACATGCTTTTCCGTTCAAGAAATATTTAATATTCTTCAATAAAAACCAGAGCAATGCAGGTGTTGCCAAATCTGCTCAGGCCAAGGAAGCAGTGCTTTTGCGCTTTTTACGAATATTTCTGCCTGCCGGGCTGATTTTCTGAATGCATCTGGGAAAGGAGATACAATCAATGAAACGGTTATGGTCGTCCCTCGACCTGCAAGGGAAATCAGCAATTCTGGCCATGCTGGGAACAATTATCTGGCTTTCCAACTTTCTGGTCGTCTACTTCGAAATCGAGCGTATCAACAACGCGACAGTCAATCTTGAACGCGTTGAGGATCTCTACAACACAATTCTTGAAATGCGGCGCTATGAGAAAAATTTTCTTCTCTATCAAGGCCAGGAAAACCACGATCAGGCGATAAGCTACTACCGGCACGCCAGGGAAATATTCAGCAGCATCGCCGATTCTCCGCAGAACTTCGGCGACAAGATTCCCGTACGGCAATTGGATAGCACTTTTTCCGAATACGGCAATGATCTTGAAATGTTTCTGAATACGAAATCAGCCTTGCACCCCAGCGAACCGGATCAGGAGAAGATCAGGACCTCGGGCAGGAAGATAGTGGATCTCTCCCAGGTGCTTCTGGATCAGAGCAGAAACGTGGTGGCAAAGACCGCAGCAAGCGCGTTGCGTCTGCCTCTGGTTTCCACCGGCCTGATTCTCTGCCTGTTCATAATTGGTTTTGTGCTGATATACCGCAAGGTCATCAATCCTCTGATCATGCTTGAACGGGCTACGGAAAAAATCGGCCGGGGCGATTTCAGCGCCATCAACCATCCGACCCGCATTGAAAGCGAGGTGGACCGGCTTGTCCTGGCCTTCAACAGGATGGCCGAAGAGTTGGACGCCCGCCAGGAGCAGATCATCCATTCCCGAAAGATAGCCTCTCTGGGCACCCTGGTATCAGGAGTCGCCCATGAACTCAACAATCCGATAAACAATATCATCCTGACCATCGACACCCTGGTCGGCGGACGCAAGGTCACCGACGAGCGCCGGGCTTCCCTGCTTGACGACATTCTCAACCAGGCCGTACGGGCCAGCGGCATTGTCAAGAATCTGCTGGATTTTTCACGGGCGGAGACCTCTTCCTTCAGCGATGTCGATCTGGGCCTGCTCCTCAATGATATTTTCAAGATCGCCGGCAATGAAATTTCCATGAAAAAAATTTCCCTGCATAAACACATCGCCGCCGAACTTCCCAAGATACGGGGAAACAAGCAGGGGCTGCAGCAGGTCTTCTTCAACCTGGTCATCAATGCGGTTCAGGCCATGGAAAGCGAGGGACACCTGACCGTGAATGCGGTTACCGATCAGAATAAGCGGTTGATCATCTCCGTTCAGGATTCAGGCATGGGGATCGCGGAAAAGAACCTGCCGCATATATTCGATCCCTTTTTCACAACCAAGGAAGTGGGGCATGGGACGGGCCTGGGCCTGTCGGTGAGCTATGGGATCATCAAGAAGCACGGAGGCCGCATATCCGTTGAGAGCCAGCTCGGCAAAGGAACGACTTTCACAGTCATCCTTCCGGGAAAGGGCGAAATGATTGATGAATAAACAGTTCATCCGCATCGCAATCATCGATGACGAAAAGATCTCTGCCCTACGGCTGCAAGATCATCTGGTGGAGTCCGGCTATCCCGTCGACGCCTTTTTCAACGGCGAAACCTTTCTCCAGAGCTTCACCTGTTCGCCCTACGAACTGGTGGTGACCGACATGAAACTTCCGGGCATCGACGGCCTGGAAATCATACGGCAGGTTAAAGCGCTGCGGCAGGAGACCGAGGTCGTCGTCATCACCGGCTATGCCACCGTCGATTCCGCTATCGAGGCCATCCAGGCCGGCGCCTTTCACTATCTGACCAAACCTATCCGCCTTGACGAATTCCATAATCTGATCAATCAGGTGGTGGAAAAGATCCTCTTGCGCATGGAAACCTGCGATCTTCGCGCCATGATGTCCCGCAAGGCTGGCCGGGACGGGATGGTCGGCACCAGTAAGGAAATTGCGCAAATCTATGAGATGATAGAAAAGGTTGCCCCCTTAGACTGTCCGGTCATCATCCAGGGCGCAAGCGGCACCGGCAAGGAACTGGTGGCGCGGGCTATCCACCGGCTGAGCAAAAGGCACGACGCCGCTATCGTTTCCCTGAACTGCGGAGGTTTTTCACCCGAACTGATCGCCAATGAACTCTTCGGGCATGAGAAGGCCGCTTTCACCGGCGCCTACTGTGCCAAGATAGGGCTCCTGGAAAGCGCCAATCATGGGACAATCCTCCTGGATGAAATCGCGGAAATGCCCATGGACATGCAGGTCAAGCTTCTGAGAGTCCTGCAGGAAGGGCAGATCTACCGCCTGGGAGCCAACAGGCCCATCGATCTGGATGTCCGCATCCTGGCTGCCTCCAACCGCAATCTTGAGGAGGAGGTGAAAAAGGGAAACTTTCGGGAAGACCTTTATTTCAGGCTCAATGTAATGACGCTGGCCCTTCCCCGCTTAAAGGACAGGGAAGAGGATCTCTGGCTGCTGGCCGAACACTTTCTGCGGAAATACTGCAAGGCCTACGGCAAAGATATCAAGGGTTTCACCTCGGGAGCCAGTGAAGCCCTGAACCAATATGATTATCCCGGCAATGTCCGGGAGCTTGAAAATATCATAGCCCGGACTGTGGCCCTGGCCGAAGGCAATCAGATCAAGGCAGCCGACTTGCCGCCGCATCTGTCCGGTGTGAAAAGGGGATCCGGCGGCCCGCTCAGGAGCCTGGAGGAACTGGAACGAGACCATATAACCAAGGTTCTTGAGGCAGTCAGCGGCCAGCGGGAACTGGCAGCGGCAATCCTGGGTATCACCCGTTCCACCCTCTGGCGGAAAATGAAAAAATTCGGCCTATAGAATTTATCTAAAAGTCTCGTTTCAATGCTGGCCAGGCCGTACTGAAATGACGGGCTTTCATGTTTCGTCAAGGCTGGTCATTCCGGTCCAGCCGTGCTGGTCTCTATAAGTCTCGTTTCAGTGCTGGCCAGGCCGTACTGAAATGACGAGCTTTCATGTTTCGTCAAGGCTGGTCATTCCGGTCCAGCCGTGCTGGTTAGAGGATCGATCGGATCGTTGTCCTCTCCGTCTCAGGGAGTTCCGAGTCCCGCCCGATACAGAAAAGGGCCGCCCTGATGTCATGCATCACCATGTCCTGGACCTGATTCCGGGATTCCTCCATTGCATAGTGGCCGACCACCAGATCCGCCCCCTGAAGTTCCGTTTTCAGTTTCGCGGGATCCAGACCGGACAGGGTCTCCCCCCGCACTTTGATTCCCTTCTCACTGAAAATGGCAAGCCCGCGCTCTAGATTCAGCGTCTCCGTATTGGGAGACGGAGGAGAGCCTTGGGCAAGGGCTATTAAAACGATATCTTCCGAAAGGGGCGGGACCAGCCGAATCAGAATCCCCAGCGCCTTTTCAGCCGAAGCGCTGCCATCGGTGAAGGCGACTATCCGCCGCATTTCTTTCAGATGCCGCATAACCAGCAGAGGAATACTTTTCTCGGACCGTCTGGCGACAGCTGCAAACCGGCTGCTCAGCGCCTTCGGATCAAGCCCCCGGAATGGCGCCCCTGTTACGACTAAATCAAAGCCGTTCTCCCAGAAGTAGCTGGATATCTTCTGAAAAGGCTCTCCCGTGAGAACAACGGGGTCTTCTATATTTGGGCACTGGCTTCTTTCAGATATGACCAGATCCTCGATATTTTCTTCCGCCTGCTGGCTGGTCTCCCTCTCCCAGGACTTCCAGGCCCAACCAGCACCTACCGTCATATCCCGCCCTGGCGGGTCGAGGACGTAAATCGGCTGAATACGGACCTGCAATCCAAGAAGGCAGGCCGTTCTCAGGGCGATACTTGCTTCCAGGCTGCGATCAACAGCCACAAGAAGTTTCAACATTTTTTTCTCCTGTCGAGGACCATTGAATCTGGCTATCTGCGCACCCGCTTCCTGGCTTTTTTCACCGCAGCCCGGATCTCATCCAAACGGAAAGGTTTGGCAATAAAATCATAGGCGCCACGAATAAACGACTCTCTTGCCGACTCGATAGTCGCATAACCGGTTATCATAATCACCGCAGAGCCGGGACAACACTCCTTCACCTTTTCCAGAAAGCCCATGCCATCCACACCTTCCATCATCAGGTCTGTGATAAAGATATCAAAGCACTGCTCTTCAACCCGTTTAATGGCAGCGGCGCTGCTGGTGAATATTTCCACCTCGTATCCGTCCTCTTCAAGCTCCGGTTTCAATCGATCGCCGACAATCGGCTCATCGTCGAGAATGCAGATCGTAGATTTATTTGTCATCGCTATCGCTCCTTTGAATTTTGTGATCGCTTGTTGTTTTTATATTGTTCGCCTTCATAAACTGCTCAAAATACATGTCTATAGTAGTATCATCCGTCATCAGGATGTCCAGTTGGCGAACAAATCCGATCAGCCTCCCGATCAGGTAAAGGTACTCCTTCATCTGATCGGCACTGGAATTGGCAACCCGTGCGATCACCAGGTCGCCATTCCCCTCCACCTTGAAACCGATTTTTTCCATGATCGATACCAGTAAAGCGGCCCTTCTTGACCGGCGGCTGATATCAGTTGCCCCTCCCACAAACCTGAAAAAAATGGAATTCTTTTCCAGCTCCGATCCCAGGCGGGCATCCACAACAGTAAAATGATAGCCCACCCTCAACGTCAGATTCATATAATTTTCACCCAGCACCGCCACATTCAGCCCGGCCAGAATCTGGCCGGCCACAGCGGCGGTCTGCGTGCGGGTCACCCCGGACATCAGTCCTTTGAAGTCCGCGACTATCGGGTCGGTTTTCCACACATCGGGGGATCCCATCCCCGCCCAGAGCGCCTTCATCGGCAGCGAAGTGATCTGCTCCGGAACCACCCAGCCGCCCTTGCCGCCGGTCACCTCCAGGCCGCCTCCTATATCGATCAGAATCAGATTGAGAGGCAGATTGGCTTTCAGCCGCTTCCCGCCGTGGACCAGCAGGTCGGAAGGTTTTTCAGCTATCTGCAGCAAGGCCTGCACCGACTTTTCATGGATAAACCGTATGACATCATGAAAGGTCTGGCATCCCCGGGCGGTAAAATTCGGGTCGTCCGGATCTATCAGCGTCAGCGGCGCAATCCGCCTCAGGAGCCGCCTGAGAATCTGAAACTCATAGAGGGTCTCAAACAACGGCCGCTCCAGAAGCTGATGATGCAGAAGTTCATTAATCCGTCCCTCGTAGACAACATTACGCTCCGCATCCACAGTCACTTCCTGGCCGTTATGCAGAACCTCCGTAGCCGACCCGGTGTCGACAATGGTAGGAATCCGGAACTCCCTGGCGACGGTGGCCATATGCCCCGTGGGGCTGCCCACATCGGTGATCACCGCGCTGGCCCGGGGAATTGCCCGCGCCAGCACGGGAATGCCGTATCGCGCCACCAGAACCGCTCCGCTGGGAAATTGCTCCAGACTCGCCCTGTCATCTCCAACAATCCAGACCGGCCCGGAGCCGACCCCCCGGTAGGCGATAACTCCCTGATCCCGCATAAGGGCTTTCTTTTCCTGCAGGAGGGCCTTCAACTCCTGGCTCCGCGCCTGACCGCCCCGCGCTATACCCAATGGTCTTGCCTGCAGTATCTGCAGTTGCCCTTCCGTATCCAGGCTCCACTCTATATCCATGGGCCGCTTGAAGAAGCGTTCGATCATCAGCGCGGTTTCAACAATAGAGGCCGCCTGAGACGGCGTCAGGCAGGGCTCATTTATCCTCTGCGACTCAACCATCGTGGTCTCTTCAGCCTCGAAGGGGACCACCATCCACTTCTTTTCGCCTATCCTCGATTCGATAACGGCATAGGGCGGCTTGCGCGATATCCGGAACATATCCGCAGCTCCCCCTTCCACAACCACTGTTCCCAACCCCCAGTTGGCCCCCAGCATACAGACCTGTTCGTCCGGTGAATTGGGATCCAGAGTATAGGCAACGCCTGCAACCTGGCTGGGCACCATCTGCTGGTACAGCACGGCCATGGCCATATCGGAAAAGGGAACCTGCCGCTGAATCCGGTACTCAAGGCTTTCCGGATTGTACATCCCGGCCAGGACCTTCTTATAGCTTGACAGGAGTTCCCGGAACGGAACGTTTAAAAATGAATCATGGAGACCGGCGAAGCTCATTATCCCGTCTTCGCCGGCACCGCTGCTGCGCACCGAATAAAAACTGGACTCGGGGTTCTTCGGACATATCTTTTCGGCAGCCTTCAAAATTTCCTGCCGCAGATCGGACGGGATATCCCCATTAAGGATCAGAAGCCTGATGTTATGGGATACCGACTCCAACGACTGCCCGTTCTTTTTGCAGTCCTCCATCAGGCCGTCAATCTTTTCAAACAGGTTGTTGAAGGCCAGATACTTACGAAATCCTCCGATGGTGACAACAAAACTCGGCGGAACATTGACCTGGGGAAGGGTATTGATCCTGAACAGGTTATACACCTTGTTGCCCACCGCCTCGTCCATGACCTCCTGGATGTCCTCCAGGGCCAGGACATTCTGGCCGCTGGGAATCACGACCTTCCCGGCCAATTCCAGGCGCAACTGTCTGGCCAGCGATTCGATCACGCTGTAGATTTCAAGCTCTTTATTGTTTGCTATGAAGTTGAAATTATAGGCACTTCGTAAGACAACCCGTTCAATGTTCGAAACATTGTCTTCAAGAAACTTTCGATCGAAAACATACTGGCCGCCCAGCTTATCCTCCATCTCCGCAATCAATTCCATGGCTTTGTTGTTTTCCTCAAGGATCTGATGAAAACGGACAAAAAGATCATTGAAGGATATGGCGCTACGCGCACCTTTCCAGGGGAGGACCTTTCTGAAAAAGGATGCAAGCTGTCCGGCCAGTGTCATGAGCATTAATGACTGCCTCCACCTTGACGGAAGAGAACGCCCATGAGCAGACCAGCCGCAAGAGCGATGATCACAGCCGATACGCCGTAGGTTATTCTCTGATTAGAAGCGAGTTCGTTCACCAGTTTCACGAACCCAACCTCCCGGACTGTGAACTTGCTCTGCATCTCCTGACCTGGAATGCCATTGCTTATAACTGTCGCCTTGACCGTGAAATCCCCCAGGGAGACGGAAGAAGGCAATTTGCAAACGCCGACAAAGTGCTTCATGCCGTCTTTGACAGGCGCATAGGTTACAGAGCCTGGATTCTCCTGATACAGTTCTTCGGATTTCTTCAGCTTTACAAACATGCTAAAGACCGTATCCGGTTCAAGATGCGTCTCACTGATGACAAGATGGCTTTTGACCCGCGCCATCCCCAGTCCGTACGATTCGGCCTTCTCTGTCCAATCCTTCCCCTCAGGCGCCATCATCACGTAAAGACTTGGGATATTCTCGAGTTTCACCTTCCCTGTTGTCATCCAGAACACCGCGACGCGGCCCTTTTCTTCAAAGTCGTGGGTCGCATCCCGGCCATAAATTTCGATTATGACATCATCCGCAGCCTTGATATCGCCTGAAACCGTCAATTCGCTCCCGGAAAAAAAGCTGTCCACATTGATGACCTCAGGTTGCACGGTCACCCCTGCCGCATCCTGCGCGGCACGCACCTGAGACGTCATTCCCAGGCTCGCAATAATCAATATCAGAAATACTATAATGTTACGCTGCATGGTCTCAATGACCTCCGTGATAGGCTAAAAGATTATGAGGTTCAACAACCAAACCGAAAAGCATCTTTACCATGACGAGCAAAACCAGAATAGCAAGATAGATCTTCAATTGATCGTCTTTGAGCCGGGTGCTGAACTTTACTCCGACCTGAGCCCCGAACACAGACCCGACAAGCAGAAGCAGCGCCAGCACGAAATCTACAGTCCGGTTGGAATAGGCCTGCATGATGGTCACGTTTATACAGGTAAAAAGAACTTGGAAAAGACTGGTACCGACAACAACATGCATAGGCATCCTGAGGAGATAGACCATGACCGGAACCATGATGAAGCCGCCGCCGACTCCCATGATGGCCGCCAGGATGCCGACCAGCGCTCCCAATGCAAACGGGACCACTGGAGAGAGCGTGACCCCCGATTTTTCAAAGTTTGTCTGATACGGAAGACTCTTGAGAAACCGGGCATAGGCGGATTCCTTGGTGATTATCTGAACCGGCGCCGAGACCTTGTTCTTGCGCATTGCCTGCAGGCTCTCCAGCAGCATATAACCGCCGACAAAGCCAAGCATCAAGACATAAGTTACCATGATCAGGAAGTCGGCATTCCCCAGAGCCCGGAGGATCTTGATGGCCTGAACCCCTACTGTGCCGCCGATGATACCGCCGATCAGCAGGTAGAGGCCCATTTTAAAGTCAACATTTCCCAAGCGGTAATGGGCGTACGAACCTGTGGCCGACGCCGCAACAATCTGGTTGGAATCCGAGGCCGCAGCCACCGTGGGCGGAATTCCGAACATGATGAGCAGAGGGGTCATCAGGAATCCGCCTCCGACGCCGAAAAGGCCGGAGAGCAACCCCACCACAAATCCAAGCCCTACGATCAGAGGCAGGGCAACACTGTGGTGTGCAATAGGTAAATAGATGTACCAAGGCATATTTACTCCGTTAAGTGATGGTTGAACTTAGACTGCAGCAATGATTTGACTTGACTGTATTGCTTCACTAGCAAAATAGAGGCCAACATAACAAACTATTACAAATCAGTATGTTACCAGCAACACGCCGCCATGTCGTCATCCCTGGACGATTAATTTTCAAACGCAGGAACAGAGACTCCCGCCATTTCTCCCCACAAGTGCTGTATATTCGGCGCGTTAGCGAGTGTTTAAAATTGCAACACCCCGGCCCGGCATCGCTCACAGTCCCGGATAAGGCGTCAGGGTTCAGAGAAAAAAGGACTTCTCGAAAAAAAAAATCTCACCCATGCAGCACCTCGTGAATCCGGACCGCCAGATCGAGTTCATAGTAAGGCTTGAAGAGTATCCGGGGAGAGAAGGCGAACTGACCGGCCTTGGGTATGGCCTTTTCAAAGTAGCCCGAGGTGAACAGGACCTTCAGGTCCGGCCTGAGCAGGAGGGCCTGTTCCGCCAGTTCAAAACCGTTCATACCGCCAGGCATGACCACATCGGTGTATAAGAGATCGATGGCAGCCCCCTTCTCCAGAAGCACCGCCATGGCCTCATTACCGTTTTTGGCAGTGAGCGTCGTATATCCCAGCACTTTCAGCATATCGGCTGTCAGAGCCAGCAGATCGACCTCGTCATCGACGATGAGGATAGTTTCGTTACCGCCGGGAAGTCCCGGCATCGCTGCCGGACTGCCTGGCGATTGAGGAAGCTCCTGTTTGCTTTTCGGCAGATACATATGAATACTCGTACCCGTCCCCGGCTCTGAATACACCTTGATGCCGCCCTTGGACCGTTGGGTAAAGGCATAGACCATGCTCAGGCCGAGCCCTGTTCCCTTCCCGTGAGGTTTGGTCGTATAAAAGGGCTCAAAGATATGCTCCAGCACCTTCGGCGGCATGCCGTCCCCTGTATCATTTACAGCCAGCAGGATATAGTTTCCGGGCGCCATGCCAGGGTTCATCATCGTGTAATATTCATCCAGGGTGGCATTGCTGGTGGAAATATGAAGCCGGCCTCCCTTTGCCATTGCGTCCCTGGCATTGATGACCAGATTGAGTACCACGTCCTCAAAATCTCCGCGGTCGATATCGGTTGTCCATAGATCGGCAGCCAGATCGGTCAGGACCTCAACCTCCGGGGTGACCGATCTGGCGATCAGGCTGTCCATCCCCTGCAGGATTGTGTTGATATTGGCCGGCTGACATTCCCGGGCCTGATGTCTGGAAAAATCAAGCAGCTGCCGAGTCAGCGTATTTCCCCGCTCCGAGGCCTTCGAGACCGCCTCAAGACGTTTCAGACTCGTCCCGTCGACCTCGCCGAAGCGCTTGATATAATCGAGATTTCCTATAATTATACCCAGTATGTTATTAAAGTCATGGGCAATGCCTCCCATCACGTGACCAACGGCATCCATCTTCATGGCTCGCTGGAGGGCCTCTTCAGCTTCTTTCCTGTGGGTTATGTCGCGGCCGGTTCCGCGGTATCCTGAAAACCGGCCATCCATATCGGTAACAGGCCGTCCGTCCAGCGCAATCCGGCGCGGTTTCCCCTCAGAGCGCAGCCAGTCGATCTCGAAGCCTGCAAAGGCCTCATGTCTCAGGATCCGGTTTGCATTGATCTTCCAGCCAGCACTCTCATCCCTGCCGCTCCCGGAAAACACCTGCCCCCAGGTGCTTCCGACAATATCCTCACTCTTTTTCCCCATGATCTCCTCGACCTTGCCGGTGAGATAGGTGAAACGGAGATCCTTATCCATCTCCCAAAACCAGTCCGCCGCCGAATTGGCGAAGTCACGGAACCTGCTTTCGCTTATCTGCAGGGCTCTTTCGGCCATTTCTCTTCTGCTGAGATCCTCAAGAAAGAACAGCAGACAATCGATCATAGAAAACGTCACCTTCCGGCCGCTGAGCAGACAACTTACCTCCCGGCCGGACTTGGTCCGTATCCTGACGGGTAAGCCCTCCACCCGGCCATCCCTTGCGACCTCCGCCATAATGTTTCCGTGGTCTTCATCACCCCCCCAGAATCTGAGATCCGTCAGGGTTTTGGACAGAATCTCCTGCTTCAGGTATCCGGTCTTCTGCAGACAGGGCAGATTAACATCGATGAACCTGCCGGCTTCGCAGTCCAGAATCATGATCATCACCGGGCTGGCATTGAAGGCCTCCTCAAATCGGTGCTGCGCCGCCTTCAATTCATTTTCCACCACTTTACGCTGGGTGATATCCCTGCTGATCCCGATCATTCCGAGTAATCTGCCGTTTTCATCCCGGCACACGGTCTTCAGGGTATCGAGAAGGGCTGTCCTGCCATCCGGATACCGGATCCATTCCTCATTGCTCCGTGGGCCTCCGACAGCAAACATTTTTTTATCCTGATCGCGGAAAAACGCTGCCTGTGCGGCAGGGAAGAGATCAAAATCCGTCAAGCCCACCAACTTGTGCATCTTCCAGCCGGAAAACTCCTCGAAGGCGGTGTTGCAACCCAGATAGACGCTGTCGGTGTCTTTATAAAAAATGAGGTCCGGAATCGAATTGATCAATGTGGTCAACAACACGCGTTCCTGATTCCGCAGACCCTCGGCTTCCTTTCTGTCGTTCAGGTTTTGGATAAACCGCTGCCGCAATGCACTCACGGCCGAAGCCAGTTGATCAATTTCATCGGGGGCAGTTGTCTCCCTTTCCCTCAAAGGCAGCCCTGCGGGAGAATCGAAGCCGTCAAGCCTGCTGTCATCGGTATGCCGGATCAGGGACTGGAGCGGCTTGATGAACCTGTCCCGGAAAAGCGCCCAAAGAACTCCCGAAAGCAGCCCGGTAAAAAGAATCATGACACAGAAGAGATACAGTCCTTTTATTATGGCTCTTCTCAGCAGCAGTTCCGGATCACCTGCAACTGTCAGCACTGCGGAAAAAACACTCCCCCCGGCGGAGGCGCGAAAAGGAAATCTCCGCACTATCATCCCCGTCCTCTGCAAAGAGCCGACACTGACTGCAAAGCGCCCATCGATACCAAGCACTTCAAGAGAAGAAAGATGGTTCAGGTTGGCCATGTTCTGCAATATGGCCGCACATTCCTTCGAGTCATGCACAAGACTGCCGGCGAGTTCCGAGGATAGAAAAGTGCCCACGGAAGAGAGGGTCGCCTCCATTCGCTGCATATCGTCCTTATAGCCCCATACAGCACAGATTACGGCAACCAACAGGGCCAGAGAGCAACCGCAACTCATGGTATACATGAGGACAAGCCTGGCAATTCGTGAGTCTTTCAAAGTCGCGATATCCTCCAAGGCCTTTCTTTGAAAGCCCTTCGAAGCACAGGCCTGCCATGCCGGATGAGAGCTTTCATGTTTTGTCGGGACTGGCTGTTCTGCTCCAGCCATGATGGTGAGATTGCCTTCCCTCTCGGTCTCTTTGCCGCATCTGGGGAGAAACATCTGGGGAGAACAATGAACGGGAACCCAAGGCAGTATACCTATTTCGCCTCACCCGGCAACATATTTAACCGGCCCCCGCGAGAAGCTCCCTCGACACCCTGCACGAAAATTCTTCACGGGTAAAGAGGGTTGACGCAGAGTTCAACCTGCTCCGCAGGCGTTGCTCTGTTTACCCTTCGATTATAAGAAATTGCCTTTTACTTCCCTGAAAAAATATGGTATCATCGCACAACAATACGAATGATTCCTATTACCAGGAAGAGGATACTGAGTTTAACGCAAACCATCTATTTTAAGGAGGCTGAAATGCAAAAATGGGAATGTCCTTGCGGCTATATCTATGACCCCGCAGAAGGAGACTACGAAGGTGGAATTGAACCTGGAACGGCATGGGAAGATGTCCCTGCGGACTGGGTCTGCCCCAAATGCGGCGCCGCAAAAGAAGACTTCTGGAAGGTCGACTGATTTTCCCGGTACCCTCAGGGTACGTTCATTCCGAACTGCCCCTGAAAACGGGATCCCTCTTGACACCCGAATCGGGACGGAATCGGCAGCGCAGAAGAGCAACCGTCCATTCCGGTTCTTTCTTTTTTCTCATGGGGGCAATGATGCCCCCATGCATGTTACGCTCATGGCTCAGACCCTGGCGGATGAATGCCTGGGCCGCTCTGATTTTCAGAATTTGCGTCCGCCGCACTCTTTCTGCATCCGAATGCAGGATTCCCTCTCTTATTTTTCCCTTTTCCCGTGTCACGCGCGGGGAGGGACAATACCGCGATGCCGTTGCGGCTCCGGGTAAAATATGGCATAATACGGCATTGAATCCCCCAATCCCTCTGTTCAATGGAAGGCCATGGAAACACATCCCCCGAATCGAGCAGGCCTCTTTTCTCTCAAAGCCTGGGCAGATGAACCGCTCATAAGCCCTTCGCTCCTGAAGACGGCGTTGCATTGTACGCTCCGGCTCATCCTGATAACCTTCCGGGAATTTATCGACAATGGCATCTCCTTGCGCTCTAGCGCTTTAACCTATACCGTTCTGCTCTCTTTGGTTCCAATCCTGGCCATCAGCACCGCCGTTGTCAAAGGTCTGGGGGGAGGAGATCAGCTGCGCCAGGCCGCCTACGCCTATGTGGAAAGCCTGGACACCGGCAAAGGGGCTGCCTTTGAGGGTTCTGCAGACAAAACGCCTCCTGCGCAGGCGCCGCTATCCGATGAGAACGAAACGCTGACAGCACATCTGCGTTCAGCCGTTGACACGCTTTTCAATTATGTGGATAAGACGAACTTTGCCACACTGGGGACTGTTGGCGTGGCTGGAATTCTTGTGACTGTCATCATGGTGCTCGGCAATATCGAAGAGGCCATGAACGCTATCTGGAAGGTCAATGCCGGCAGATCGCTTCTGCGGAAAATTGCCGATTATATCACCCTGCTCATACTGATGCCGATCTCCATTAACGTTGCCTTTGCGGCAAGCGCATTTTTGAAAAGCCCGTCGCTAGCCTCGAAAATGAATATCCTGATCCCCTTTCCCTGGATACAGGTCCTTCTGCTCAAGGCCCTGCCCGTCCTCATCATCTCGCTCACCTTCACTGTCATGTACATGTTTTTCCCAAACGGCAAGGTAAAAGCCATCCCGGCCTTTTGGGGAGCCGTCTTCGCTGCCATCTTCTGGTTTACTGTCCAGAATATCTATATCAGCCTCCAGGTCGGGGTGGCAAACTACAACGCTATCTACGGGTCCTTCGCCACCCTCCCCCTCTTTTTGGTCTGGATCTATCTGGGCTGGGTCTTTTTTCTCACCGGAGCCCAGGTCGCGTATTCCCTGCAAAATATAAAAACCTACTGTCTTGTACGGAAGATACCTGCCCCTTCATTGCAATTGGCAGCGGCCCTCGATATCATGGACAGGCTCTATCTGGCCTTTGCCGCCAGCCAGCCGCTTACAGCGGCCCGTCTCGCCGAAGTCCTGCCGGTCTATCCCCCTCAGCTCATAGCAGAGGTTCTGTCGAAGCTCACAGCAACCCGGCTGCTTCACGCTTCCGCGTCCGACAAACGACTCCTGCCGACCTCCCCCAGGGAGCAGTATGACGGAAAAAGGGTAGCGCACTTGATTTTTGGCGCAGATGCCCCCGATACCTGCGGGGGAAGACGGAGCATAAACGCCATTGAGGCCGCAGCCAACCGGTGCCGCGCCCTCAATGGCGAGGGGGAAGAAAAGATACCTGAATGAAATCGGCAGATTCCTTCCTCTCGTCAAGATGGGCCGGGCATAAGAAAGAAGCGCCTCGAAATCTTACGCGCCCATGCACCAGCCGTAGGCGTTTCTGAACATCTGCAGCCAGGGCGTCACCGGCAGTTTTTTCAAGGCCTGCGGCAGATAATGCGCCTGCCAGGGCAGGAAGGTCCTCTCCGGATGCGGCATCATGGCCAGATGCCGGCCATCGGGCGAGCACAGGCCGGCCAGGCCTCCCGGAGAACCGTTGGGATTGAAAGGGTAGGCCTCGGTCGGATTGGAATCGTCATCGACAAAGACCACGGGGATCATATTTCCGGACTGCACCTTCACCTGCACAGCCGGGTCGGGAAAATGCAGCTGGCCCTCGCCGTGATCAACATGGATACCGAAGACCAGGCCATCCATACCCTTGAGCATGATGGAATTGGTCTTCAACACCTTTACCGTGGACCAGCGCGACTCGAACCGCCCTGAGATATTTCTGATAAACCGCGGCTGGCTCTCAGCTGGGATCCCCTGCCAGGGCACCCAGCCAAGCAGACCGAAAAGCTGACAGCCGTTGCAGACACCCAGCGTAAAGGTATCCGGCCGGTTGTAAAATTCATCGAACATCGTCTTCAGCCTTTCGTTGAAGAGGATGGTTGCGGCCCAGCCCTTGGCCGACTCGGGGACATCGCCGTAGGAGAATCCGCCCACCGCGGCCAGGCCCCTGAATTCCGCCAGGTCTATCCTGCCTTCGAGAAGATCCGTCATGCAGACATCCCAGGGCTCGAAGCCCGCCATGTAAAAGGCCGAACTCATCTCACGGTCCGAATTCGAACCCTCGTCGCGCAGGATGGCGACCTTGGGCTTATCCTTTCTGTCCAGCACCTCAGCTGGCGCAGGCTCGGGATTGAAGGGAACCGTGTAGGACGGTCCCTTGCGGTCGGCAATGTTGCTCTTCTCCTCGTCTGCACAGGCAGGGTTCATCTGCAGACGTTCAAGCTGGTAGCTGGTCTCTTCCCACCACTGGCGCAAAAGGCCCATCTCTTCATCGAGAACGACCTCATCATCGTAGACGATGCGGATCTGTTTCTCCTCGGTAGTCTTCCCGATCTCCAGATAGGGAACGCTTGCCAGTTCCAGAATGGTCTTCACCTCTTCGGACATGTCCTCCCGGCACTCAAGCACCAGGCCCAGTTCCTCGGCAAAGAGCACTGCCAGCACGGAGTCCCAGCCCTGCATCGATATGTGCAGACCGCAATCGCCGCTGAAGGCCATCTCCAGCAGGGTGACGATCAAGCCGCCGTCGCTTCTGTCATGGCCGGCCAGGATCAGGCCCTTGCCGATGATCTCCTGCACCGCGTTAAAACCGCGTTTCAGCAGTTCGGGATCGCTCAAATCCGGGCAATTGTCTCCGAGCTGGCCCAGGACCTGGGCCAGAGCCGTTCCGCCCAGACGGGTCTTCTCGTCACTGAAATCAAGGAGGAGCAGCACAGAGCCGGGCTCTTTAATATCAGGTGTCACCGCTCTGGTGATGTCGGACATCGCCGCATAGAGGGAGATTACCAGCTGGCGCGGCGATTTGACAGTCCGGCCGTCCACCATGGTGGCCATGGACAGGCTGTCCTTGCCGCCATCCACAGCCACGCCCAGTGTGATCATCGCATCCCGCATGGCCAGGGCCGCATCGTACAGGGCCGAACCCTCGCCAGGCAACTTGGGGGCCCACATCCAGTTGGCGGAGCATTTCACCTGTTCAAGATCGTCGATCCTGGCCCAGACCAGATTAGTCAGGGCCTCGCCCACCGCCATTCTGGCGCCCGCCGCCGGATTCACCAGCATTTTGATTGGTTGCTCACCGATGGCCGTCGCTATGCCGGTCAGTCCAAAATGGGACTGGGCGACGATGGCGACATCGGCCACCGTCAGCTGCAGGGGACCGCAGCACTGCTGCTGGGCGATAAGCCCCGTCACCGCCCGATCCACCTTATTGGTCAAAAAGCGCTTGGATCCTACAGAGACCAGACGCAGGACATCATGGAGGGCGTCGCGGACCGTCAAATTTTCCGGCAGGACGACGGGTGCCAGGGCCGGATCGACATGCCGGTCGGAAAAGCTCTTTCGTGGGATATTGCCCAGCAGGTCGTTCAGCGCAATATCCACGGGGGTGGTCCCGTCCAGGGCGTCGTGGACCACGAAACGCAGATCGCCGGTCACCTCGCCCAGGACCTCGCAGGCCACCTTTTCCCGCCTGCAGATGCCCTGGAAGCCATCAATATTCTCAGGCCGGATAAGCAGGCCGATCCGCTCCTGATATTCGGCAACGTAGATCTCCAGCACCGACATGGTGGGATCTCCGACCCGGATGTTCCTGATCTCGACCCGGCCGCCGGATTTTTCCACCAGTTCCTTCAAGACGTTGGCAGGGCCGCCCGCCCCCTGATCATGAATGACATCGATGAGCGACCGTCCCCCCATCTCGTTGCAGGCCCGGATGACGCGGTTCATCTTCTGCTCCATCTCCGCATCTCCGCGCTGGACGGCGTTGAAGTCGAGATCGGAGGCGTTTTCCCCCTGCATCATGCTGGAGGCGGCGCCGCCGCCGAAGCCGACCCGGTAGGCGGGACCGCCCACCTGAACGATGAGCATCCCTTTTTCGGCATTGGCCTTTTCGGTATGGCGGGCGTCTATCTGGCCGATCCCTGCGGTAAACATGATGGGTTTGAGATAGCCCCAGCGTTCACCATTGTCCAGCTGCATATCAAAAGAGCGGGTGAAGCCCTGAATCAAAGGCTCTCCGAATTTATTGCCGTAATCCGAAGCGCCGTTGCTGGCTTCGATCTCGATCTGCAAGGCCGAGGCGAGATTGTCAGGGCAGGGATAGCGCTTCTCCCAGCTCATTTCATAATCGGGGATATGGAGGTTGCCGACGCAGTAACCGGCGGTTCCGGCCATCACGAAGGCCCCTCTTCCCGTTCCCTGGACATCCCGTATCCTGCCGCCGGTTCCGGTCTCAGCGCCGGGAAAGGGCGCCACGCCGGTGGGGAAATTGTGGGTCTCGGCGGTCAGCAGCAGATGAAAGGCGGCAGACGCCATCGCAAGCGCCGAAGGCTGGCCGGGATTCTCCGGAAGGAGAGTCGTTATGTCATATCCCTCTATGACGCTGGAATTATCTTTGAAGGCGACGACAGAGCCCTTTGGGTGTGCTGTCAGCGTGCCGGTCACCAGTTCGAAGAGAGTCTTTTTCTTCTCAACACCGTCGATGATCTGTCTGCCTCTGAAATAACCGTGGCGGGAATGCTCGGAGTTGGCGTTGTTCAGATCCATGATCTCGACGATTGTCGGATTGCGCCGGTGCTTTTTGACAAAATAGTCGTAATAGAAATTCCGGTCCCACTCGTCCATGGATATTCCGGGAATTTCGGCCAGGGCGTCCGGTCCTTTCCCCTTCAGGTCAACTTGATAAACCGCTTCGGGGACGATTCCCGTCTCAAAGGTGGTCAAAGGCGTGTGATACGGGCATTCCGTCATCCGGTCGTGATGGGCCTTTATAAAGTCCTGCAGATTTTCTTCAGCCGGCACCAGATAACGGCGCGAGCGTTCCACCCGGCTGATGCAGTCAAGTCCCGTCGCCCGGCAGATGGAGACCATATTTGAGGACCACGCCGTGGCGAAATTGAGCCGCGGACCCACCTCTACAACCCTGGGACCGGCGAACATGGAACTGCAGGAGACAGTCTTGATCAAAAACCCGTCTGCGAGGATAAGCCGTAAACAGTCCATTTCCCCGGAGGTCAGATCACGGAATGACTCAATGTTGAAACAATATTCCATGCCGGAGTCAATCTTTCTGAAGAGCTGCACAACTGTCAATCCCATATTTGGTTCCTCTTTGTCCTGCTGGTGCCAGGCTGGCTGTTTTGGTGAACGTCTTTATATTGTCGGCAGAAAGGGAGATGACCGCTGTCTGCTCTGGGCGCATTAAACCACAAAGCGCCTCCCCCGTAAAGTAGGCACCGGGAAAATTCCGCCCGCCTGTTTCAGCCCCTCCTTGCCGTATCCGGGTCTTTGCAACAGGGGGAAAAAGGGACGCGGGGCAGCGGGAGATTTTTAGCTCAATCCCAGTTCCTGCTGAGACAGAGCTGCTCCACCTGGGGCCCGACCTTGCTCCAATCGACACAGGGCCGGTTAAACCCCCTGGGATGGATCAGCGGGCAGCCGAAGGCGGAATCATCGATATAGACGTGGGCATAGGCCTTGGGGCTTGTTGTCCAACTCGCCTGGGTCGGGTTGGTGTTCACCGCAAAGAGGGTGACACCCTTGCCTTCCAGATAGGCCACAGCATCCGACAAGGCTGTTTTGAACATCTCGCTGTCAGAGCGCATGGTAAATAGAATGATCCGTATACCATAGGTATTGAATCTTTTTAACCACATGAGTGCTCCGGGAACAGGTGCGCCCATTTCCGGAAAACAATGATCCACGATGGTTCCATCAAAATCTACACAAACGAACATGAAAACTCCGCTCCGCTCTCAATTATCAGGTTTATACTGAAGAGTGCGCCTCCATCCACCGGAGGCCGGGGACAGCAGCCTTCTCCCGCCGGCATATTTCTCTTGTTTCACCGCCGCTATCCGTGTAATAGAGAAGAAGTTCCGGCACTGCCTTTTTTCAAACCGGGAAAACGCAGCGCAGACAACGATCGGGGATTATGCGATTTCGCCAGGCAGGTGCAGACCTCTTCCCCGGCACATCCATCAACCATTTTCCACGCCACAGCGCATGCACGAATCTACCCGCCCGCTGCTTCCCGAATCCGTTCTCTCTATCTACTATATTCAGGGAAAAATACCATCTCAACAACGGTTTCCGGCCCATTTTCTCGGCAACTGGGAAGAAGACGGGTTTTCTTTCCTCTTTTTCCGGCAGCCCGAACCAGAACTTGTCAACGCCGTCATCATGGCCAATCCAGGCATCCGTCTTCTTGACACCTACGAGATGACCTACGAGCAATGGCAGGGCGGGAAGCTCGAAGCCATGACCATTGGCCGGTTTCATTTCACGCCGCCATGGTACACACCCCTGCCTGAACCCGGCCAGATGGGCATTATCCTTGATCCGGGAGTGGTCTTCGGCAACGGCACCCATCCGACAACCAGGGATTGCCTTGAGGCCATTGATCTTGTCTGCACCGGCAAGAAGGTCCATACCATGCTGGACCTGGGAACCGGCACAGGCATCCTGGCCCTGGCGGCGATCAAGTCGGGATGCGGGAAGGCGCTGGCCGTTGATTTCAATTATCTGGCGGCACGGACAGCGCGGACCAATGTCCGCCTGAACGGAATGGAAAAGAATATCCTGGTAATCCAGGGCCGGGCGGAAGAACATACGGTTTTCCCCTCAGACCTGCTGGTTGCGAACATCCACTACGCGGTCATGAAGGACCTGGTCCGCACGCCCGGTTTTCTGCGGCAGAAATGGTTCCTCCTCTCCGGGTTGATGCGGAGTGAGGCCAGGGAAATGCTGGACTTCCTGTCAACCCAGCCCGTAATAATTATCAAGCAGTGGAACGGCGACACCTGGACCACCGTTCTCGGACTGACCCGTGAATAAGAAGGCCTCTGTCATCTTCCAAAGCCGCCTTCCCCTTTTCCGTCTTTTTCTTCAAACCCGAAGATCTCCTGCCGCGGCACCTTGTAGACCATCCCCCGGTCATCTGTGATGGTCACCGTGCCTTTATCGATTTCGATGATCTTCGCCCTCAGGGTCCCTCCGTTTACCAGGACCACCTTATAGTATCCGGTCTTGCCCTCCGCCTTCAGGACCGACTTCGGCTCTGCCTCCTTTTTTTTCCCTTTCAGCAATTCCAGGTACAGCCGGTCGAGGTCCTTATTCCCAGGGGTGATAACATTGCCTTCATCCTGATTGCCTGCAGACTCTCCGGCTATCCCGGTCTCACCGGCCAGCGCACAGCCGCCCCTCCCCATCCAGCCAGGCCCCAGGCAGCCATACAGGATGGCCGTCACCATACACACCAGGGACAACCGGGATAGCCGTGGCCGGAGTCGCTTCCTTTTTCCTTCCGCTTTACGCAGGATATCGTTTTTTTGCATGGGTACAATCCGATAGTATTCTAAAAATCCCGCACTCGGAGGGGAAGGCGTCGAATTGCCCTCACCGCATTCACGATCGCGGCAGGTCCTCCCCTGTTTTCCGCGCCCTTCCCCTACTTCTGCATAAGATGTCCGACCGCCTTCTCCAGGCCGTCCAGAGACAACTCAAACATCGGGATGATGTTCCGGATTATATCGATGGTGCGGGTTCCCTGCCAGTCATCCTGCCGGATCGGGTTCATCCAGACCGCCCGGCTGAAGGTGTCAGCCAGGAAACTCAGGCGCTGGATGCTCGGCTTGCCGCTGCGGTCATAGGCATAGATGGACCCGTCGGCCGCCATGAGTTCATACGGAGCCATGCTGGCGTCTCCGACGATGATCAGCCTGGTGTCGGAGGCGAGTCTTGCAAAATCGTCGATCCGGACGGGTTTCTTATAGCGCTGCGGATCCTCCCAGAGCAGATCGTAGATGGTATTATGAAAAAAGTATATCTTCAGATCCTTGAACTGGGCCTTGGCATATTGGAAAAGGATCCGGACCACGTCAATATAGGGGTCCATCGACCACCCCCCGTTGTCGATGGCCAGGATGACCTTCAGCCGGTCGACGATGCCGCGGTCGAAGACGATCTCGATCTCGCCGCCGTTTTTTATGGTCTGATAGATGCTGGCATCGATATTAATCCGGTCCTTCACCCCTTCGGGAACCAGATGCCGCAGACGCTTCATGGCCTCGCCCATGGAACCGGACGTCAGAGGACCGTCGGCCGAGTAGGCCTTGTACCGCCGCTCCCCGGCAACCTTCACCGCCGATAAATTCCTGGATGTCCCGCCCACCCGCAGACCTCCGGGATGAACGCCGGAGTGGCCCACGGGAGAGGTCCCTCCGGTTCCGATCCACTTGGAACCGCCGTCATGCCGTTCCGTCTGGTCGCGCAGGCGCTCCCTGAAATACTCCAGCAGCTCGGCAGGCGACAGCCTCTGCAGAGCCTTCTCGTCCAGGCCGAGGGCAGCGGCCAGGACCTTCGGATTCTGCAGCCAGTCGGCCAGCATGCCCCTGGCCAGGAGTTCATCTTCCAGGTCATCACCGGCAGGAAGCTCGGTCCCTTCGAAGGTGAAGGCGAAGATCCGGTCATACAGGTCGAAATGCCGCTCGCTTTTCACCAGGATGGCCCTGGCCGCAATATACAGATCGTCCAGAGACCGCACCAGGCCGCGGTGCATCGCCCTGTGCAGGGTCAGAAAGGAGGTGGGGCTGACGGGGATCCCCGCCTCTTTCAGGGAGTAGAAAAATTGCACGAACATCAGTTTCTAGCCTCTGAAGAACCGCTTTTTCAGAAGGGTGCCGGCCGATTTTTGATAATCTCCGCTTTTTTTAAAAAGAACGCCCAGATAGGGTATCTCTTTCTGAATCAGCTCCCCGCTTCTGAAATCGGGGTCGGCGGCAAGCGCCCGGATCCAGTTGATCAGCTCCCGGGTGGCCGGTTTTTTCTCTATGCCCTCGGCCTCCCGCAGTTCGTAAAAGGCCCCGATGGCATTTTCGGCAAGCTTGCCCGAGATTTCGGGAAAATGCACATTGATGATGTTTCGCATCATCTTAGGATCGGGAAAGGCTATATGGTGGAAATTGCACCGGCCGAGAAAAGGATCGGAGAGATCCCTCTTGGCATTGGAGGTGATGACGATCACCGGCCTGTGCACGGCCTTCACCACATCGTCGGTCTCGATGATATCGAACTGCATCTGGTCGAGAACATCCAGCATATCGTCCTGGAACTCGGCCTCGGCCTTGTCGATCTCATCGATGAGCAGCACACAGCGCTCCGGGGCGGTGAAGGCCTGGCCGATCTTTCCCATCTTGAGATAGTCATGGATGTCGCTGACGTTGCGCCCCGAATCTCCGAACCGGCTGTCATTGAGGCGGGTCAACGTATCGTACTGATAGAGGGCCTCGATGAGCTTCATGTTGGACTTGACGTTGAGCACGATCAGGCGCATGGCCAGCGACTCAGCTATGGCATGGGCAAGCATGGTCTTGCCGGTCCCCGGTTCGCCCTTCAGCAGCAGAGGCATCTCCAGGATCATGGAGATATTGACGATTTTTGCAAGCTCCTCATCAAGAATATATCGGGTGGAACCCGCGAATGTATGTGTTTGCATGCCCTTCTGTACTCTACTCCTGCTATGCATTGTCCTGATCGTCCAGCATTATCCGATGCAGACCGGAATCCTGGCAATGACGTTGACGGTTTCGTATGATCTGCACCACTTCCCTGACGAAGGCAAACCGGCAATGGGCAGGACAGAGCCTGAAATTCTCCCTTTCCAGGCACCTGCCCGTACATTCCTCTCCGCCTGTCTTATTCTCCAGGTACCTTTCCCCCGTATACAGGCTGAAAAACTCCCGGACCTCCAGGGCCATGGTCGAAAAGCATCCCGCGACCCTGTGGGTAAAATACAGAAGGCCGAATTCAAGCTGATCGAAATCAGCATCGTATCCATTTAATTCAAGCGAAGCATCATCAAGGAAGGCATCCCTGTCCCCCCAGTCCTTCCTGCACATGGGACATTGCTTGAAGGGTTTTCCGCCGTTTCCGCCGTTTCCGCCCACATTATTCATCCACTGACCCTGCCTGCAAAGAATCCTTCACAGCCTTCTGATATAATTTTTCCGCCCGATAGGAACTGCGGACGAAGGGCCCGGCTGCAACACCCGAGAAACCGAGCGCGAGCGCCTTGTTTTCCAAAAGCTGAAACTCACCGGGCGGCACGAAACGCGTAACCGGCAAATGGGCCGGCGACGGCTGCAGGTACTGGCCCATGGTCAGTATATTGCAATCAACGTCCCGCAGATCGCGCAGAGCCGCCATCAGTTCCGCTTCGGTCTCGCCCAGCCCCAGCATGATGCCGGTCTTGACGGGGATATCCGGGGCAAGCCGCCTGGCCGCCGCCAGAAGTCCCAGAGACCGGGCATACTCCGCACCCGGCCGGACAGAGGGATAGAGGCGGGGCACCGTTTCCATATTGTGATTCAGCACGGAAGGCCCGGCGGCCAGTATCGTCTCCAGGCATTCCGTGTCCCCGCCAAGGTCAGGGATGAGGACCTCGATGCGAGTCGCCGGCATCCTCTCCCTGATGGCCCTGATGGTGTCTGCGAAAAACGAGGCTCCGCCGTCGGCCAGATCGTCTCTGGTCACCGAGGTGACCACCGCATAGCGAAGTCCCAGCATTTCGACGGCCCGCGCCACCAGGGCCGGTTCATCGGGATCGGGAGGACCTGCGGGGCCATGGGCCACGGCGCAGAACCGGCAGTTGCGGGTGCAGGCCCTGCCCATGATCATGAAGGTCGCCGTCCCGCCCGCATAGCACTCGAACTGGTTCGGGCATTGGGCCTCCTGGCAGACCGTGTTCAGACGGTGATCACGCAAAAGCCCCCGGATCCGTTCGTATTCAGGGCCTGAGGGAAGACGGCGCTTGAGCCAGTCCGGCTTGGTCCTGCCTCTCTGTCTGTCTGCTGCAATCATGTCCTTGTCATCTCAAAATCCGCAGGAACGAAACGTCTTACGAAGACTTCGGCAAGATGCCCTTCCATACGCTCTTTCACCTCTGTAAAGGACAAATCCGTCCCCAGTTCACGGGCCAGCGACGTCATCCCGACTCCCGCCATCCCGCAGGGATTCATCCAGCTGAAAGGCGCAAGGTCAGTAGTAATATTAAGCGCCAAACCGTGAAAGGCAAGCCCGTGCCGGATGGCGATTCCCACACTGCCCAGTTTTCTACCCCCGCTCCAGACCCCGTGGTTGCGCCCGTCACGGACGGCGGCAACGCCAAACTCCCCGCTCAGCCGGATCATCGCCTCTTCCAGCCTGAAGACATATTCGGCAACGGAAAGCCCGGCGCTCTTCAGATGGACAATGGGATAGACCACCAGCTGACCCCGGCCATGATACGTTATATTGCCCCCCCTTTCAATGGGGATGAGGGGAATCCCCCGCTGCTCCAGAAACTCCGGGCTGACGGTAAGATTGTCCTGCCCGCCCCGGCGTCCCAGCGTGAAGACCGACGGATGCTCGGTGATCAGGAAGATATCCGCATCCAGCCGGCCCGACCTTCGCCTTTCCACCAGCTCCAGTTGCAGGCCGTGGGCCTTGCGATACTCCGTGAGACCCAGATCGAGCAGATAAGCCTTATGGCGATCAGACATACTTCAGCATCCCGTGAGACAGGGGTGCCTGGCGGCGGCGGTCTCATCCAGCCTCTTCACCTTGCAGAGATGGGGAGCCCCGTGCAGGATCTCCGGCTCCTCCCGGGCCTCGCGCACGATTTCCTTGAAACTCTCGATGAAGCGGTCGATATCGGCCTTGCTCTCGGTCTCGGTGGGCTCGATCATGATGGCGCCGGCCACCACCAGCGGGAAATAGATGGTGGGCGGATGATAGCCGTAATCCATCAGCCGTTTGGCCATGTCCAGGGTCGACACCTTATACGGATGCTGCAGCAGATCGGAGAACACGCACTCATGCATGCAGGGCCGGTCGTAGGGAAGATGCAGCTCTCCCTTGAGCTTCTCCTTGATGTAATTTGCATTCAAGACAGCCAGTTGGCTTGCCCTGTGCAGATTTTCGGCCCCCATGCAGCGGATATAGCTGTAGGCCCTCACCAGGATTCCGAAGTTGCCGTGGAAGGCATGGATACGCCCCACCGAATCGGGACAGTTTTCATCGAGACGGTAGCCTTTGCCGCCCTTGACCACCCGGGGCACCGGCAGGAATTTCCTCAGAGTCTCGGTCACGCAGACCGGCCCCGCCCCCGGACCTCCTCCCCCGTGGGGTGTTGAGAAGGTCTTATGGAGGTTGAGATGGACGATATCCACACCGCATCGCTTCAGGTCGGCCACCCCCATGACGGCGTTCATGTTGGCGCCGTCGCCGTAGACCAGCCCGCCCGCGGCATGGACAATCCCGGCGATCCGTACGATGTTTTCCTCGAAGAGCCCCAGGGTATTGGGATTGGTGATCATGATGCCCGCAGTCTGCTCATCCATCAGCTGCGCGACGGTCTCCGGATCCAGCATACCGTCCGGCCCGGACTTGACCGCCACCGGCTGCAGGCCGCAGAGCGCTGCGCTGGCCGGATTGGTTCCATGGGCGGTATCCGGAATCAGAATCTTGGTCCGCCGCAAGCCGCGGCTTTTATGATAGGCTGAAAAGATCAGCATGCCGGTCAGCTCGCCGTGCGCCCCTGCGGCAGGCTGCAGGGAGACCGCAGAAAGGCCGGTGATGGCGGCAAGATACTCCTGCAGTTCGTAGAGGATCTTCAGCGTCCCCTGGCAGAGCGCGTCCGGCAGCATCGGATGGCTGGCGGCGATCTCAGGGGTCGCGGCTATCCTGTCATTGATCTTGGGGTTATATTTCATCGTGCAGGATCCCAGCGGATACATCCCGGTATCCACGCCGAAATTCCATTGAGACAGCCGGGTGTAGTGCCTGACGACATCCACCTCGCTCAAGTCGGGAAAGTCCGGCCCCGGTCCGGTCAGTGCCGCATCGATGGCGGCAGCCGGGACATCGCCTGCTGGGACGTCCATCCCGCGCCGACCTCGCTGCCCCTTTTCCCAGAGCAGTGGCTCATTTAAAATCAATCCCACTGTGGCCGATACGTTTTTCATATGTTTACCTCCCCGACTACGGCATCGATGATCTCCCGGCTAACGGTCTCGGTCACGCAGAAAAGGTACCTGTCGGCAAGCCCGGGATAATACCGGCCGAGTTCAAGCCCGGCCACCACCTTTCTGCGCAAAAGCCTTCTTGCCGCAGGCTTGAAGCTTTTAGGAAACTCCGCCACGAATTCGTTGAAGGTGGGGGAGGAAAAGCAGATCCTGGCCCCGGCCCGCACCAGCTCGGCCTTGAAGTACGCAGCCTTATCATAGTTCAGGCGGGCCAGCTCCCTTAAGCCGGTGCCGCCCAGGGCCGCCATGTAGATGCCCGCCGTCATCGCGCACAATCCCTGGTTGGAACAGATGTTGGAGGTGGCCTTCTCCCGGCGGATATGCTGCTCGCGGGTGGCAAGCGTCAGGACAAAGCCCCGTCTGCCGTCCAGATCGGCGGTCTGGCCCACCAGGCGTCCCGGCATGCTGCGCACATACTGCTGCCGACAGGCGAACATGCCCAGCCCAGGCCCGCCGAAACAGCGGGGAATGCCGAAACTCTGGCCCTCACCGCAGACGATATCGGCCCCGCAGCTGCCGGGATTTTTCAAGAGTCCATAGGCCAGCGGCTCGGTAAAGCAGGTGATAAAGATCGCATCCCGACGATGAGCGGCATCGGCTGCGGCTTTAAGGTCTTCGATGACGCCAAAGAAATTCGGCGACTGGATGGCCACGGCCGCAAGATCGGAAATCCCGTCCAGGGCGGAAAGATCGGTGCGGCCGTCGGC